>Ga0160419_101045_pt1 | contig 13018 bp, 10 predicted proteins | sample CelAP2metagpilot_2_FD_108196 | JGI IMG/M metagenome (GOLD analysis project Ga0160419, IMG submission 108196) | Phycosphere-associated microbial communities from Cellana algal ponds in Kailua-Kona, Hawaii, USA - Cellana AP2-4-25 metagenome pilot ... | reverse complement strand
TTTTGGTGCTCAAAATATGATAGAAGTAGATGTCATCATGCCGGCGGCAAAGCACCTAGAGGCGAATAAACCCCTAAAAAATAAAAACAAAAAAAAAACTTAAATATATTTCTGTATAGTCCGTACGGATTATGTGTATTGTTGTTGCTACGCGCTCCGCGCTTTATTTGAACAGCTATATACGCTGTGTCTATCAGTATTCTTTTTTTACCATATTTACTCACATTCTTGAGGGGGTGTCAGGCCTATGCACTTAGAGGCATTTGCAAGTTGTGGTAGGCACGCATGACCGTCTCTTAACATGCTCCCACGTCGACCGCCAAGCTACGTCGTTGGCCATATCGAGCAGCCAGTCTACGACGCACGAACGACATACATCACTTATGCCAAGGTCACGGCTTCCCTGCCCCGAGTCAAACGCGGTGTATGCCTCACACATCACCCTCTTCATACGAAACCTTTACGTGTACGCCAGAATATCGTCATGCAGTTGCTGTCGAAGCAAAGGACATGACATTCCAAGCCGTCCCGCTACTTATACCAGCACCGATCGCGGACGACATCGTCAGTGAGACGACACACCAAAGTAAACTCAAATCAAGCCTAGCAAAAGGCCAAGCACTTCTCGCTCAAACAACTACGCGTAACGGATTATATAATCCCAAAAAATAAAAAGAGCAGGAAACTTACATTTGTAAGTTTGTAATATTTGTACGAAACGTTTGATCGTCATGAAATAAAAACTGATGCTTCCAAGCGCTTTCCAAAGCCCTTACATGTCTAATGATGACAGGTCTCATCCCATTGAAGTATAGGCCCCATTGTGTGGAGAAACGGCGACATGCGTTTCCAGCTGCCCAGGAGAAACGTAAAACGAAGAGATCTTAAGCACGAGTCCTGCACAGAGCCCCGCCCCTCTCCTTTGTTGCCATTCCTTTTGAGATTTATCGCATATAATTGATCATGTGTCTTGTGTCGGCAAGGCAGAAGACAGGACAAGCATCACGATATGTCCCACTGTTGTGCGTTGTGACCGTGCCGTTACACCGAAGCTGTTACTCTTATAGAAATGTAAAAACAGGACAGGCGACACAAAGGCAATTGATCAAGCATTAGGACACCGCTCACATAATTCCTCATTCCCTCGTCTCTTTTTCTTTCTTCACAGGTACTTTCATCGTTGAGGCTCCCTCTTCACCCACAGGAAAACGTGACGAACTCGGCACACACCGCCTCCGAGGGGGGGACGCTGAGCTGGCGCCTACGTGACTTAAATACTTACTTATGAGGCCAGAAAAGGGACCTGCGGCCTTTAAAAAAAGAGGGCCATGAACCCGCGTGGTGATATGCTGGCCCTGACGGACGGGATATCATAAATTTCCTGCAATGTGAAGAGCGACAGGACGGAGGAATGTGGACGACCGTTTCACAATATTCCAGAGCCTTGCCCTTAGGCCTGCAGTATGGTAGTTGGGCGTAAATGGATGACGGAGGAGAAACACTTAGCAACAAGAGACACGCAAAGGGAGCTCTTGGCGGCCGTGGTTTCGATTTCTTGTGTTTGATGAGGATGGCGATGAAGGGCAGGACAGCGAGTAGTTCGTCTACGCTTGAATAATTCCGGGATAAATCAGAGGCGAGAAGGAGCAATTGTGAGAGAACGCTTCAACCTGCTGTATATATTTCGTGTGTGATGCGGTACTGGTAGACAGAAGGGGAAAGACGAGATAAAGGGGGAGGGGGTCTCAGAGAGCCCCCTAATATATCCCAACCTGGAGGCGCTCTTCAGCGTCGAGTCTTGCCAAAGTAGCCTTTCTGTCTTCGTTGCCTTTTCTTTCTCTCAGTTTTTACTCTTGACGGGCATAGTCACATCTCTCTGTCTGGATTTCCTTTAGCTTTGGCATTCTCTTCACCTTTCTGTAGTCTTGGTTGGTCGCTCGGGTTGAAGGTCCTCTACAGCGCGATTTAACACTGGGGAGTATTAAGGCCTCTTTACCTAGAATGGACAGGAAAGAGATAAATCTCCCACATTGATGGTCCCGAAACTTACTGGAAGATCTATTGCTGCATGATTTTCGAGGCGTTGTCGAATGGCTTGCTGGCTCTGAGGTAGTCGATCCGATCCCCTCCTCGGTACTTGAAGGGTGGTGTCTGCTGCGTGTAGCTGCGGAAAGCGGCCGTAGTTGAGGAGGTGGCTGTAAAAGGGTGGCTGAGGATAGGGTGAGAAGTGCATTGCAGTAGTCATGGTGACTATTGTAATGGTATCATTCCTCCTCCTCACTCCTTCTCCGTCGCTCCTCCTGTGTTGCTGTTGTTGCTGCTGCTGCTGCTGCTGCTGCTGCTGCTGCTGCTGCTAGCATGCGTGCGCTCTTACAGTCCATGCATGCGTATATAGCATGTGCTAATACAGGCCGTAGGTTTGTAGGATGTGAGCGCAGAAGGAAGAGCTACAGAAGCAGGAGGTGGGTGATAGAGGAAGTAGGAAAGGAGGGAGGAGGGAGCAGAATTAAGTAAACGCTGTGGTGGTGCTTGGAATCTACAATAGACTCAGCAAGTTTGTCTCATGCTTTCAAGGAAAGAAAACGCTTCATCAAATGATTAAAAAAAGGGGCAACAGTCGCGGAAAAGCCTCATCTCGTGTCATCTGAATCGTTAATTGAACTTTCCAACCGATTTCACTCCCCCTCCCTTTCAAGCTCCCATGTAACACCGGTCCGAATGCTTGCTTGCTTCACTCGCCTTGACTTGAGGGCTGACTCTCCTCCTTGGTGGCCTCCAAATTTGTGTGTACTTGTACGACCTTAGTCCTTCACTCTGGGTATCCTCGGCCAGACAGGGAAGGTATACCTTGGGCTTGATGTGGTCGTACCATATGGATCACCTCGGAAGATAAGCGCCTGAAAAGGGAGATAATATACGACATTCGTGCCTCTATTTTCACAATCATATCTCTCCCGCTTCTGGGCTCTGCACAGCCTCCCCCGCTTCTTCATCCTTTCATGCCCTCGTAGCCCGCTAGACCTCACTTTTCTCCCCCCTGGCCCCGCACTTCTTCCCGCCCTCGTAGTTGATGCTTTAGCTGTTATCGTTACTCCTATTGGAGAAAGAATCGAGATGTACTTGCTGTGCTGGACTAAAGGAACATCCAATGCGAATGAAGGCCCACCCGAATGAAGGAAGGAAGCAGGTGTGTGGAGCCAAGTGCAACCGCAAGGACTTAGAAATTCATGATCCGCCGCTTCGCTGACCTGTACATAAGACAAACCGTAGCTGACCATCATTACGAGATCGCAATTATCAGCCTTTCCGGCATCCACAAGCTCAATCTCCACTTATCCTCACCTGACTTTCTACGGCTTTCTGTAAAGTGCTGCTGCACTGCCGCCAGCCAGGCGACAGGCTTGGGCATATGAGGAGCTGTTGCCTGTGAGGCTGTGTGGTCGGCGCGCTGCGCAGTCGTCGGACATCGTTCGGGCGAAGAAGTAGGCGGTATGACGCTGCGTGTGGTAGTTTGTGCGAAAAAACAAAGGTCAGTAGTTGTACAAGGAGGGCGTACAAATGGGGCACTACTTTTCACTAGAAGCATTGCCTATCTGCCCCAATCACAGATGCGACCCTTCACGGTCGCATGAGCGCAAGCCCACACGGGATTCTGCTCATGCGGCACGCGGCGTGGTATGTCATGGCAGTTCTGATGATGGACAAGGGGTCTTCGAATTACAAAAGTCCGGGCGCTGCGGTCTCAGATGAGACCTCATCCCCAAACGCTATCCCCCAATTCGTTTCCTCCACTATCAGCATCTATGCTGTCTGATCGATGAATCGACTTGGCCGCTGTTTGTCCTTGTAATGTGCATTTTTCCGTTGATCTTTCAAAGAACACACGACCTTCGCCTTCCACATCGTTTGTCAACTGAAAACAAAATTAATTTTGAACTCCAGCCTCTCCAATTCGGCACTTTCCATAAAATATATACCTCACCGTTGCGCATATAGGCGCCGCTCCACCACTTCCAGGCTGTCAACAATTTCAACGTGTCAGTGCAATCCTCCACGTATTGTCAAGCATTCATACAGGTGTTGCTTTCCTTGAACGCACCGGTCATCATTATTCCTCCTGGCCACATTCCGCCCTCCTTGTAGAGGAGGCGCTCGTCCCTTCTTCCCTCGCTCTATTCATTTCTCATGCCCCACATTTCCTCCCTCCCTTCCTCCATCCGTCCCGTTACCACTGAGATAGCCACCGTCGCAGTCGTCGTTGCCGCAGGACACGCATCCTCGATTGGCGAGGCGACCCTACACCCTCATCACCACTACGCATCATCCCCCCCCCGCCCCCCCCCGCAAGGCTCCATACTCTTTGCTCACCCTCCAGAATCATGGCCTTCACCAACTCCTCCTCCTCTGCCTCCTCCTTCTCCTCCTCGTCGTCCTTCTCGTCCGCCTACCCTTCGACCGCCTCCCTCAAACTGGACAAGGGCATGCTCGCCCGCGCCACCGCCAGTGAGGACAGCCCCACCCCTGGGTATATGTATGGAGAGATAAGCAAGATGACTCTCATATCCTACGAATCCTGCAAGGAAGTAGAAGACTTCCTGCTAGGGCGGTTGAAACGGAACCAGCACAACGTGAAATTCAAGGTCTTGCAAATAATCAAACACGTCTGTCGGCGGGGGCGCGCTGATTTCAAGAGAGACATGCAAAGACAAGCAGAAGCCATCCGCACCTGTCTTCAATATCGAGGACCTCCTGACCCCCTACGCGGTGAAGAGATCTACAAACGAGTGCATGAAGCTGCCAAGGAAGCACTCGAAGCCGTTTACGAGACCGTCCATGACTCCTCTGCCTCCTCCTCTGCCTCCTCCTCCCTCCACTCCTCCTCTTCCTCCATTTCCCCCCAGCGCATTCAAGGCTTCGGATCCGATCCTTCTCCCGCTCCCTATCACTACCCAGGCAGCGATGGGGCGGGAGGGGGGGGAAATGGGGGTGTCTTGGGTAAGCAAATTGGGCCATCAGGTAGTATGGGCTCGATGAGTGACCTGGCATCATCAGTAGTGGGTGCCATGACGGCCAAAGTGGCGGCCGCCGCCCCTTACCGCGCCGCTGCTGGTGATGCCGCCGGGCCTGGGGGGGGGGGGCGGGTGAGGACTGCGGGGGGAGGGGCGGGGTCAGGGCTGACTGGAGGCTACGTTGGCCCTCCGGGAGAGGGGGGAGGAGGGGGTGGGGAATGTGGAAGATATGGAGGTGGGGGAGGGGGAATGGCAGGGATGGGGAACCCAGCGTTCGAGGACCCGCGGCGAGGACGAGGAGGGAGGACATTGTTGGAGAAGGCGGGAGAGATAGTACGGGCGCAGATCGGCACGGTGGTCAACACTTCCTCCTTCCCTTCCTCCTCCTCGTCCTCCTCCTCCTTGCAGCGGGTGACTTTTGCGGCGCCGCCCGATCGTAGATATGCTAGTGTAGGAGGAGGAGGAAGAGGGCAAGAGGGGGGGCATGCCACACCGACGGCGACCAGCTACTGCGGCGGGGCCTTGTCGCCAGCCTTCCCAGAGCAGCAGCAGCAGCAGCAGCAGCAGCAGCAGCAGCAGCAGCAGCAGCAGCCGCAGCAGCCGCAGCAGCAGCTGCAGCAGGGGCAGCAGCAGGAGCAGCAGGAGCAGCAGCACGAGCAGGAGCAGAAGACAGCTGGAGCTTATGGCGGGTGGCACGAGGATAGCCGTAGAGGAGAAGGTGGAGGAGGAGGGGATGGGGGCAGCAGGTGGCGGCAGCCGGGAGGTGTGGGTGGGGTGTGGGGTGTGGCTGCGGCGACGAGAGGGGGAGGAGGCTGGCAACAAACTCCTTCCTCGTCCCTCCAACCGTCACAGCAGCAGCAGCAGCAGCAGCAGCAGCAGCAGCAGCAGCAAGTAGGGCGTGTGGGCGGTGCAGCCACCGATGGGGCCTACGAACGGCGTCTCGTCCTCGAGCTATGTGCGCCGGGGGGGACGCGTGCCCTCCCTCCTCCCGAAGAGTTGCAGGCCTTCCTCCTCGCTGCCGGCACTCTGGACGTGGACCTCGTGGGAGGGATTCTCCTCGATCAAGTCTCCTCCTCCCCTTCCTCCCTCCCGTCCTCCCCCTCGACCTCTTGGCAAGCGCGTGCCAAGGCCCTGGCAGTCATTGAGGCACTCATCCGTCACGCTTCCTCCTCCCCTCCCTCCCCCGCCCCCTCCCTACCGCACGAGTACTTCGATTTTTTCGTCGACAACGTGGGCGAGCTGGAGGCGTTGAGGGACATGGAGGTCAAGGCCGTCGTTCGGGACAAGGCGACCAAAATCCTCTTGTTGCTAGGGAAGGAGGGGGACAATGATGGTAGTGGTAGTGGTGGTGGTGGTGCGGGTCAGGGAGGGGGGAGAGTGATGGCCGCGAGGTCTCCACCTGAGGCCCGGCAGGCCACTTTGTTGGATTTTGAGGGGGAGGAGGAGAAGGAGGGGGAGAAGGAGGAGGAGAAGGAGGAGGAGAAGGAGGAGGAGGAAGGAGGGAGGCAGGGAGGGTTGAGAAGGAGTAGTATTAAGGGGTTGTTCCACGACATGCAGGTGAAGACGGGACATGCTACTACCATCAGCGCAGCTCCGTCGCCGACGACGATGGGAAGCAGAATGACAGCAGCAGAAGCCGCAGCAGCAGTAGGGGCAGCAACAGCAGAAGCAGCAGCGTCAGGCCCACCTACTTCTCTGCTGGAGGACATGAATCTCTCCTCTTCTTCTTCTTCCTCTTCGTCCTCCATTCCACAACAAGGAAATAGCAGCACCGCCACTCTTCCCCAAAGCATCAACAAGAACAACATTAGCAACAACAACAGCAAGCTCAATAGTGACAGCACCAGCAACAGCATCAGCAGCGACAGCGACGACCTCTTAATCGTCGGAAGCACACCTCCACCCATGACGACCAACCCTCTTCACGCTTTCGACCCCCTCTCATCCAGCAATCGACTGACCCCTCCCTCCCTCCCCTCCTCCCTTCCCCCCACATCCCACCCCTTCTTAATGATGACGGCCACACCTCCCTCGCATGGTAGCAGCTTCATTGGTCGGCCCATACCTCAAGCCCCTCCTTCCCTCCCTCCCTCCTTCCCTCCCTCCCTTTCCCCCAACCTGGGCATGATGGGGCAAGGCATGATCCCCGCCATGCAAACTCGCACAGTTATTCCATCTGCAATGGTGCCTGGGAATGGGAGGGAGGGAGGGCAGCTCGGACAGGAAGGAGGAAGTAGTGCATTCAATTTTATCGGGGTGGTTGCTGGAGGTGGAGGGGGAGGGATTACCAGAAATGGAGGAGGGGGGGAAGAAGCTGCCTTTTCCTTCGTCAGAGATGCCATGGAAAAAAGTGGTGGGAAAAAGGGAAAGTAGAAGACGAAAGAGTGAGGGACGAAAAGATACGTGTACGGTGGTGAGTAGTACGAGTTACTCAGCGTGGATGTATGTACACAGAAGAAAGTCACAGCCGTAGCCAGAGAGAAAGAGAAGGAGGCTATGAAGCAAAGAGCACAAATGGCGTCCTGCTGGGATACGGAGCGATAGAAAGAAAAATCGAGATATACAACACAGTTCTTTTCTCTGTAGCTATTCTACAAAATCAGAACTATCGAGAATATAGGCAACAGATGCCCCCCCCCCCGTGATAAAGAACGGACGATCTCGACCCAAGAGTAAAAAGAGAACTTGAATAAATTTGTTCACGAGGTTTCTTTTCTTCTGATTTTGATGCGAAAGTTGAACTTCTGACTACCTATATTTTAATTGCGGAAGCCCGGGATGGCATTCTTTTTAACCTCCTATGCGCCTTTACGATAAAATTTTGTTTGTTTGCTTGATAGACTTTAAAACAAGTAGCCGGGGTAGACACCTTACGAATTCCGTTGCTGGAAATTATGTCGTTGGGAGAATGTCGCCTTGCATTATGAACGAGTTTAGAGTTTTGGTAAAATATATTCAAAAAATATAATCGCTCGCTACTATATCTTCAAGTTTCGTTTGTTATCTCTTACTCTTTCTTCCTCTCTCTCACACCATGCTCTCACGTATGTGCGCTTCGACTCACCAACAAAATCTAGTTACGGCCTTCAGGACTCGGCCGCTAGTCGCGGCATTGGCCAAATCAAGTTCAAAGGTTGGCTCGGGGTAAGACAAATCGCCACAAAAGCAGTGACCATGGAAAAAAACAAGACGCAGCAGCAGCTCAACCGAGACAAGCACTACCCCGACATGCAGCCCGCTCCCGCTCCTCTACCGCTGCCAAGGCAAACAGGCATACTGGCCTCGTTCATGACCTTCAATGGTGCCCGTAAGGGAAAGCCGCTTTCAAAGACGCGCTCGACGACAGCAGAGCCCTCAAAAAACCTCCCGGTCCAGCTTGTGGCGCCGGAAGAGAGGCGCTGCGAGCACGACGAGCCAAAAGACAGCAGTGATGATGACGACGATGACATCGGTATCTGGCCCGATGCTACAAATATTTGCCAATCTGCAGGCGCTAGCAGCAGCAGCAGCAGTCGTAGCAGCTTGCCTATTAACTACGAATTCCTGACGCAGACGTTGGACGCTGGGGAAGACGTCGAGCACATCAACATTGAGGAATGCAATGTCAGACACGCCTTTCGAAACCTTCAGCGTTTGATTTGCGATGAACGACTGTTGCTAGCACATACGTTGCTGCTCAAGCTCGATGCCTACTTATTATCATCGTCACCTGCGGCAGCGACAGTAGCGACAGCAGCAACAGCAACAGCAGCAGCAGCAGTGGAAGCAGAAGCGGCAGCTGCTCCCATAACCATCACTTCGGGCGGCAGCTCCTCCCAGGCCCGCTCTTCCTCGCAACGAAACACTGACTGGGTCCGCATCGCCATGTCTCACCCCAACACGCGTGCCCGTCTAGAGAATTTGAACCGGCGTGTACATGCCTGCCATGAGGCCTTTCGGCTCCTCGCGTCGCATGATGGGTGGACATACGCTCAGACACATTTCGGGGTGACTACACACTATCGCATCGAAGAGGATGACGGGAGTCTCACGGTTCGGTTGCAGGGAGAACTGAAAGGATGCTCCGTGTTTGATCAGCTGGCCGTTTTGAGGGAGGCGGATCTATACTCCTTGTGGGCGCCGTTTGTCCGGGCCTCGTCCATTGTCAAGGAGGTGCGTGGGTATTGATAAATAGCGAAACATAAGAATTACTGCATCTGCGAGTCGATTTCATCTTTCCTCCGCATTATTCAAATACCCCTTCACATATTCCCACCCATATCGATTGGGCTGTGGATTCATTCGGATTGTGGCACCATGGCTCGGCTCAAGGAACGCGTGGATGCATGTATATATCCAAGGAACGCGTGGATGCATGTATATCGATCGTCCCTACTTCATATCCACCTCTCTTCCCACCCTCCCTTTTTTGCACTGTACACATTGTTTCCAACCTTTCTCTTTCTCTATTCTTAGTTGGGGAAGACAAGTCTTGTCATTTGGTTCCAGCTGGTAGTCCCCTGGCTGGCCTCAAGAGACGCTTGCATGCATATTTTCGCCTGTGACGCCACAGAACATGGCCTACTACTACTGTGTGGGGAAAGCGTGCGCAGCCGGAGCAATGGCACAGATGACAAAGGAGGAAGGGAGGACAAGAAGGAGGACGAGAAGGAAAGACCCTCGAGCTTTGGAGGCGAGCTGGAGGGTTTGGTCGTCCCTCCTCTGACCCCGGGATGGAATTCGGCCAGGATGGAGGTACGGAGTTGCTATGCCCAGGTGAAAATAGCGGGGCCGACAACTTGTTATATGGAAGGTATAGAGGGAGGGAGGGAGGGAGGGAGGGAGGGAGGGAAGAAGGCTTATATGTATGTATGTGTGTTTCTAGCACGTTCTCATAAATATTTAATCTTGGACTGACATCCTCTTGCTCCCGTCGTACGAACCACCCTCCTTCCCTCCCTCCACTCCTCTCCTCCCGCAGTCATCGCAAATGTGGACCCAAAACTGCCCCTCCCCCTCTCCCTCCTGAATTTCTTCACCCGCAAGATCGCAGGGATGGGCCTCCTCCTCCTCCAGAAGCAGGCCATTCGCATCAGACGCTACCCTGTCTCGAATCCCCACGCGATCCGCATGCGCGCCAGTCGGTTTTATATCGATTATTTCATCCCACGGGTCCTCTCCTTCTGCCATGCCCGGGGTTGGGCGCTCCCTTCCTCCCTCGTCCCTGCTTACGACTCTCCTATGGTCCCGCAGTGCGAGGCTACCGAGGTCTGGAAGGAAGAAAAAGAGAGGATACAGGCCCTTCCTCCCTCCCTCGCATGCTTGTCTGTGACGTGGAGGAGTCGCGAGGGGCAAGGGCGGGAGGGAGGGCGGGGGAGAGGAAAGATGTCGTCGTTTAGAGCAGCCTCGTTGCTGTCTCCCGTGATTTCTTCGCTTGTAGGAGCGATTGATGATGGTGATGAGGAGGAGGAAGAGAAGGAGGAAGAAAAAGAGGGGCGGGAATACCAGGAGGAGCAGGAGGAGCAACAGGAGGACCGAAAGGAAGGAGGGACGGAGCGCAGGGAGGGCGGAAGGAAGGAAGGGCAAGCACGGAGAGCACGCATCTTGCAAGGCTTCCTTCTCCGGGCTACCTGGGTCTGGTTGGTGATGGGGGGGGGTATGTCCATTTACCACGCCTTTATTGAGGGGAAGCAGGAGAGCGGGAGGGAGGGAGGGGTGGGTATCTCCCTTGGGCGTCAGGCCCTAGAGCTGGTGGGAGTCGCGTTGTTGCGGCTGTTGTTGCTTGGCACGATCACCAAGAGCAGACGGATGAGGCGTGTGGCCTGGCAATGGACATGCCTTGTGACAGCCTCCATGCTCCTGGGTTTGGCCCTCTGTGTGTATAGAGCGCCTCGGATTTGGGTGGGAGGAGGAGGGAGGGAGGGAGGAGTGGGATGGGCGGTGGTTGGGGTGGTGTGTGAGGTTCGGCCGGGAGGGCGGGCGTTGGCCTTGGCGAAGGCTGCGGAGTTGAAGGGATGGATGCGGAGGTGGGACAGAGGGTTGTGGCCTTCGAGCCTATGGATGTGGATGGAATGGCGGAGGGAGAGGAGGCGGAGGGAACGGCAGCGGGCGGTGTTGTTGGTGAGGGGGAGGACGGAGGGGATGGAGAGGGCTGAGCAGGGAAAGGACTCACTATTGTAAGGGTTAGACGTTGGACATCTGAATGTGCGGCCTGGTGGACCTGTATTAGAAAAGAATTGAGACACACGAAGACGCTGGACCCCAGGAGCAGTAGAAAGTAAAGCGAGAAACAGTATTCCCGGAAATTGAGCAAGACAAGCGTGTGATGGCACCACATCCAGCACACTTATATATATATATATGTATATATTCGATGTAAAGTATAGACCAAAGTGTGTAGATTATTTCTTACATGCGCCTTGCTCGTGCTTCTTCTCACTCTTTCTTTTTTTGTTGCGCTATGTACATGATCAATTCTTTTTCTGAGTTTCCTACAATCTTAAAATTATCGCGTGCAACCGATTCATAGACAAATGCGAAGACAAGTGTTCACACAAGCGTGCCTCCTCTCAGCATTACACACGAGGGAAAGCCTTCCAACAATAAATTGTTGCACATTATTCCCTTATTTTTGCCGAGTTTCAAATTGCTTTGGCAGGTCAAGGAAATCATACAACTTCTTTCTCGTCTTTACTTGCTCATGCATTAAAAATTCTGGATTACTTGATTTTTGCCGCGCCCAATGAATGCCTTTATTCCTTAGTGGCTGTGAGACAGCAAGGTATTTGTTGGGGTATAGGAGGGTGGGAGGGAGAAAAGGATGAGGGACAAACGCAAGACCTCGTCAAGTGAACACATCGATCATTTCACGCACTTCTTATTCTTTCTATTTCTATGGAAACACTGATCCATTCGTGACGGGCTAACATGACCTCGGGCCACCTGCGTCTGGCCGCAATCCCTTTTTTTCGCAGACCCCGGCGGCGGCATGGGAGAAGCATAAAAGATGGTGACCAGGATGAAAACGAGCAGACAGACGCCCATCCCCACCATGAGCTCTACATCCTCTTCACTCTGGACAGTTATGCTTTCATCGTACTCCGGGATTGCGGGGCCTGCGTGTCAGGGCATGCATTTTGTAGTGAGAGGGGAGGTCAAAGCAAAGGGGATCGGAGCTTGATGATCAAGAGAAACACTTACCCGCACTGCTGCTGCAGCTGCTGCACGGCTGCGGTTCCTCCATGAATTTCGCCTTATTATACTGGTTGTCGTCAAGGTCATGTTGGTTTGTAAGGGGGGCACGATTAGAAAAAGGACGGGTTCACCTGCCTCTATTCGAGCTGCCGAGCCAGCAGTCCGATGTCCAAATGCGGGCAGACGTGAGGTGTTGTTCGGTACTAACCTGACGAGGCTGGTCCGACGAAGTCAACTTGCTCATTATTGTCCCTCAGCCTTAAATCTGCACAAGTTTTCACAGCTGCACCCTGAGATTTTGGTGCAAATGCGTCTCCTGTCCAGCCTGGCCTTTGCTTGTATGACATTTTGGCGTTGTCCAACACACAAGAGGGACGCCAACAGGCACGGATGGATACATGGCCATGCATCACACGGGTTCACCAGCTCACACCGATTCCCCACCAACAAAATCACAGTCGAACGACATTTGAATCTTCAGCCATGCACGGCCGGACCTCCTTTTTCGTCGCCGCCTTGGCAAGCTCCAGCTTGCTGCTGGCTGCCCAATCCTTTGTCATGCCCTCGGCCCCTGTGAGTCGTTCCCCCGCCGGCATAGCTGGTACGTAGCGTTAAGGGTGGTCGGACGGAGGTGTCCATTAAAAGGTGTGCAGATTTCGATAGAAAGCTATATTCGTATTCCAGTCATTTCCTATTCTTTTTCCCCCCACTTCTCTCAGTGCGTGTGACTCGTGTCGTTTCCCTTGCCTAGTCAGACGGCCCCCCTCCCCTCCCCCCCCCCCCCCCCCCCCCCCCCCCCCCCCCCCCCCCCCCCCCCCCCCCCCCCCCCCCCCCCC
>Ga0160419_101042_pt1 | contig 13052 bp, 21 predicted proteins | sample CelAP2metagpilot_2_FD_108196 | JGI IMG/M metagenome (GOLD analysis project Ga0160419, IMG submission 108196) | Phycosphere-associated microbial communities from Cellana algal ponds in Kailua-Kona, Hawaii, USA - Cellana AP2-4-25 metagenome pilot ... | reverse complement strand
TAGTCTCGCTCGTGGTTTTTTAAAGGTTTTGCGTGGCTGGACTTGATTCTCATCGTTCTCCCCCCCTCCCTCCCCCTTCCTCGCCGTAGCCCAGTGGGAGTCTTTGAATGATACTGACCTCAATCCCTCCCTCCCCCCCTCCCTCCCTTACACGCCCGAAGTCCCCCCTTTCATTCCATCCCCTCCCCTCCCCTTCCCTGCACATTTCCTCCTTCCCGCAACGACCACACCAGCAGCAGCAGCAGCAGCAGCAGCAGCAGCAGCAGCTACTCGCCCGCCTTTTGTTAATGTTCGAAGAAGTGTCTCAAATCGTCTTCTCCTCCTTCCTGCGAACAGCGGATGATTTCACGGTAGGGAAGGGAGAAGGGAGGGAGGGAGGCACCCAAGATATAAATCATCAATCATCAATCTCTCACCCCTCCATCCCTCCGTCCTTTCATCCGTCCCTCCCTCTGCCCCTTCCTCCGTCCCTCCGTCCCTCCCTCAGGACCACCCGGATATCGTGGAGGAGTACTTCTACTTCGCTTCCAAGTACTTCTCGCATTGCCCCCTTCAACTGGCGGCCCGCTGCCAACGGGGAGAGATGCAGATGCCGGCCCTCCCTCAGACACTGCTTCATACAGGTCCGTCCGCCCGCCCTCCCTCCCTCCGTCCCGTCCTCCGTCCCCCCCTCCCAACCATGGTCCGTTTCACCACTCACGCCTTCCCTGCCCTCCCTCCCTCCCTCCCTCCTTCCCTCTCTCCTCCCTCCTTGCCAGCGATGGTCGGTTTCGTCACCCTCCAGCATAAGGATGCTCAACGAGCCATTGTCCACTTTCTTGAAACCTTCCTCTCGGCCGGCCTCGATAGCAGCAGCAGCAGCAGCAGCAGCAGCAGTTCTCTGCAAGAAACACACGCCTGGATCCTGTCCCTCCTCCACCTCCCCAACGAGACCCAGTCCAACCTCCCCCCCTTCCTCGGGCCCGCCCTCCTCTTCAAGCTATTCCAGGGCCTGGCCGGGGAGATCGACGACACGCTCATTACGGACGAGGACGATCCTTGCCTCTGCGGTGTCCTCTACGCGGCCGCGAGATGCTTGGCACCGCCCTCCCTCCCGCCCTCCCTCCCGCCCTCCCTGTTGAGGGAGTGGGTGCTCCAGGCGGTGCAAGGCGGCATCGGCGAGCATTTGGCGTCGCCACAGGAGAGGCAGAAGGTGTGGGAGGGAGTGTGTAGGGTGGGGGAGGGAGGGAGGGAGGGAGGAAGACGGGAGTTCTTTTCGATGGTCGCGGACTTTGCGTGGAATTGCCGGGAAAGGGGGAGGAAGTGGAGGAGGAAGGGGTGGGGGAGGGTAGAGGGACGGAAGGATGGAATACTGGAAGGTTGAGGGATGGAGGGATTTGGAGGCAGGGGTGGGAAAGGTGGCATGCATGTTAATAGACGGATGGGATACCGTACACAGCGTAGGAGAAAATAAGGAGCAGGAACAGCAGCAGCTGCCAAGACAATGAAATGAATGTAATAGCTTAGGCGTGTCGAAAAGCAACATAAAATAAAGTCTGCAATATGATTAAAAGCAAACATGTCTTCCATCAGCTTTTGCTTCTCGTCCCACCGTCCCCTCCTCCTGTTCGACTGCTGTAACCGTCGTTCTCTCGTCCGTTTCGAATCCAATATCTCCAACTGTCGTAGTTGGTCTTCTGTCTCTTTACTCTTGACGATTCTTCTTCTTTAAAATACCCTCTTGTCGTCTTCTTTTTCCCTCGATTACAAATTCGGAGGTATCCGCATCCATGTACACACCCACACGCTCCTTTCTCCTCCCATTCCTCTTTTCCCTCCTCCTTGCCTTCCAATCCCCTCGCTCGTTCCTATTTTGCCCATCTTATTCTTCCAGCTTTTCCCCCCCGCCACAAATATCTCGCGGCTTATTTCTCTTTCCTCCCCCTCTCTCTCTCCCCCCTTCCCTCTTTTCCCCCCCCTTTCCCTCCAACCCCCCTCCCTCTTTCTTTTTTTCCCATTTTTATTCTCCATCCTTCCCCCCCCCGCCACAAATATCTCGCGGATTATTTCTCTTTCCCCCCCCTCTCTCTCTCCCCCGTTCGCGCATTTTGGTCGTCAGCTCTTTCTGTGTTGACTATCAAATTTTCTCTACATATTTTTGTACCCCCTTTTTATTCGAATTAAGAGCAACGGGCGTCGTTCGTCTCCTTTCATTGAGTGCCTTTTTCTCAATTCCGCCCCCCCACCCTTCCTCCTTAAGTTACTCCTTCCCATCCATCCCTTCCACTCACGGACAAGCTTATTTATTTGAAAACCCAACTTCCCCTCCCTCCCCGCCTCCCTACCTCCCTCTTCGGAACTTTTTCCGTCCCCACCAACGGTAACTCCATCCCAAATGCATCTAGTTACCCCCATCCATCTTAGGCACCCTCTTCGCCCCCACCAAGGAATATTTGGATGCCATCCAAGGCTGACTCACTACATCTACCTCCCATAACCCCTCCCCTCCACCCCCTCCTCCTCCTCCGCGCACGATCGACAAGACAATCTTGTATCGAATCCCGCTCACAACCTGGCTCGTTGCACTCAGGATAGCCCCCAAATTCAAGTTGTTGCTTTCTTCCGCCGATCCAAGGTCACCTCGTGCCTTCATTAACTTCACCCCGGCCTTGGCCGCGGCCACAACCTCCGGGTCGCTTACGTCCACGTTCTGAGGACACCCAGGACAATTCCCCTGTCGTGGCACTTTACCACCGCTTGCTTCTGCTGCCGCGGGCAAGGCATTGCGTCCCTCCGGCAGCTGCTGCGGCTGCTGAGAAGCATGCAGGCTGCCTTCAGGGCGCAACAGGTCGTCCTCCCCCATGATGGCAACCCTCTCCCCCAACTCCCGCGTCGCTTCCGCTGCTTTACGAGCACCTGATCGTCTCATAATGTCGTTTCCAAAAGTCTCATCGCTTGCCTTCATGCTGTCCTCCGGCACACACACTCCTCGCGGAGCCCGCCCCAAGGAGTGATGGACCAAATCGGCCAACTTGGAAGACAACATCGGGCTTCCCACCCCTTTCTCCATCCCTTCTTCTCCCTCTTCCTCCACCTGCTCTTTGGCCAGGTCGGAAATGGGGCGGCACACCAAACCGGGGGCGCAAGAGCCAAATTGTCCACAGGGACCACCGCAGTCCGCGCCTTCAGGTTGGTTGAGCGGGCCTTGCATCCCCTCAGGACAGACGAGGGCGTTCATTCCCGAGGTAGGACGAGTGTAAAGGAGGAGAAGGTTGGAGACAAGGAAAAGGAATGGAAGGGGGAGGACTGAGCGGTAATGTTGGCGGGCAGGCATGCTTATGCTACGGGCTGCCTTGACTGAGGGATGGGCGTGCATGCGAGGCGAGGGGACGAAGGTTACAAAGGCGACGACGACAACGACGGTGCTCCACGCGGCTTTGCCACAGCGCTTGTGTTGTTGTGGTACATGGGGGGGAGTTAGTGCAGTGCGTTAGTGCTGGTCATGCTGTGAATGTAAAAAAACAGGCAAACCAGCAATCACACGGTATTTTTTTTTATCGGAGCGAGGTGCTCGCTCGTGTTCAAAGTGACGGGCGGCCCGTCAAACTCTCCTTCACCTCTCCTTCATTTTCAAGGCAAAATTCTCGTCATTGAGAGCAATAACCACACCAGCTAAATAAAGACAACATCCGAAGCACAATTTCTATTATTTTCCCGGGTCGACGCCGTGGTGGGCACTTGAGACGTGCTCTCTGTACCTTTCCCCCCTATTTTCCGTGTGTTATTCAGGAACCCACGAGATGTCCACACGGGGGACTAAAAAAATAAAAAATAGAATATCAGCTATTGTGATCTGTATCGCTCTTGTGTAAATATCATGTCTTCCTCTATGCTTGATCGCTGGCTTCGGAAAGGTGATGAGTGCTTGCTGTCGTGGGGGCGGCTTGGGCACTTGCGCTGGTGAATGCTTCTGCTCATGAATGCTCTTTTCTCACACTCCGCTCGACATGCTTGCATTTCGTGGGAGAAGAAAAAAATACTTTCAACGACGCGCCACAACGACTAAATGGCATACTTGAGTAAGTGCGTGTGTCTATGTTTCTTTTGGAGCCAAGACTCCAATCAGTTCCCTTTAAATTTTCCTCTCTGGAACTCCGCCGCTCTCTTACTGTTACACTCCACTCTGTATGCGGGCATTTCTCACTCGTCGAATTTAATAAAATGGTTAAGCAATTAAAAAAATGGTTAGTGGCTTGTCGAATACAAGGAATTTATGTCCAGCCTTACTGACACAAAGTGCTTTCCTCTAATCCTTCTCCTCTTCCACCTCTGTGCGTTTTTCCACACACATGAAGATTGGTGTTGCTGCTGTTGCTGCTTCTGTTGTTGCTACTGCTGCTACTGTTGCTGATTCTGTGGCTGCCAATGCTGCTGTTGCTGCCCGTGCTGATGCTGCTACAGCTTTTCTTCTCAAAGCTCATATTAAGAGAAGCCACACCCTCTCTCAAAGGGGAATCGAGAAGACTCACTCTCTCTAACTTTTTCGTTCTTATATCTATTCTTTTGATCAACCCAGTATACACAGAGAGAACCCCCGCCTCCCGTCATGTCTACCGTCCACCCTGCCCCCCATCGTCATTCAGCTCTTTTCCTTCCCCTCCCATCCTCTATCCTCCATCTCTCCACCTCCACCTCTCCTTCATTTACATTTTCCCTCGAGCACTTATCCCCCGACGAAAGTGGACACCCCACATCCTCCACTTCCTCCTCCTTCTCACACTCTACCTCCAAACCCAACCCTTCCCCCTCCTTCCCTCTCTCATTTTCTCCTTCATCCTCCTCCTCCTCCTCCTCCTCCTCCTCCTCCTCCTCTTCCTCATCTTTTACCGCCAACTTTCGTATACATGCAAACCGGTCGTCGGCGTAATGCTCGACATCCAGAGAGTTTCGCCCCCCTCCGTTCCACTCCCTTTCCAACCTTGCCAGCTGACGCATGAACGACGGGTTCGGACTCGTGCATGGCCTCCGTTCCCGCACAAAACTAAAGGCCTCCAACAAGGGCATCTTGTAGTACTTCATTAGATATGCAATGACTACCGATGTCGATCGACTCATTCCGTTCCGGCAGTGTACCAGGCAGGCATGCCCCCCTGCCCTCGCCCTCTCCACCATGTCGAAGGCAGTCTCCAACTTCTCGTTTGTCAGCTCCTCCGACAAGGAGTCCAGCAAATACAGCTGGCAATAGTCCCCCTGCCCGTACGGATGGTGAGGGTAGTAATCCTTCATGGTCGTGTTGACGATGTGGGTTATGTTGAAGGTCTCCGCAAGGGCATCCTGGCTCGGAATGTGCTCCCCACCCACATACAGGTAATCGAGTATCTTGCTCCCATCATATTGGAAGTCCATCGTGCTTAGGGATGGGGGGCCAATGGAACTACATGCCCGCAGGCCTGTCTCCAATACTAATTTCCTGTTTCCGTTCTTGCTGTTGACGTTGCTCTTCTTGCTTGGGGTTGCGGCAGCACTGCTGGTGCAGTTGCCTGAGGGGGGAAGGGACGATGGGCAAGGATCATCTTCGACAGAAATCGTGGCCCGGCGGCGGAGACGAAAAAGTGAACTCATTAGGGAGGTAGATGACGAGACTCCTTTGCTGCTGCTGCTGCCGTTATTGGCGCCGCTGCCGCTGCCAGTGAGAGGGGGCAAGGCGCGGGGGGGCAGTATAGAGGAGGGGTGGGAGGAGTTACCCTTGGGAGTCAGAATAAGGTTTGGAAAGCCGCGCTTTTTTTTTATATTGTCAGCTATGATGCCGTGAGATGGGGGCGTAGAGGTGGAATGCGACCCATTATTGTTCATCCCTACTAGGGTGGCCAAGGCCGAGTTGGAGCGCTTGAAGAAGGCGAAGGTGGGGGTGCGTCCTGATGGTGGAAGGCAAGGGCTGGTATTGTTGCTGGTGCTACTGCAGTCGTTATCCTCATCTCCGCTGTCGTCGTCCTCGTCTTCTTCTCGTCCTCCGTGCGGTTGCTGCTGCTGCTGTCTGCCTGTTGGTCTAAGCATCACTTCTTGGTCATCCACGGAGACGCCCAGCGTCAGACTTCTTGCGCTTCTGGTCGTGCTGCTGCTGCTACTGCTGCGACTGCTCCTACTACTGTGCTGTGTCGGGGTCACGCTCCCTCGAACGTTGGGAAGGCCACCGTTAACGGCGTCAAGGCCGTGTCGTGGGATAGCGCAGGGAGGGGAAGATGGGCCCGAGCCTGCTAGTGAGGAAGAGGAAGAGGCCGAGGCAAGACCCTTGGTGGAGGAGGAGGACAGAGCGCACGGGCTGAGAATGGTGCAAGGGTCTTGCGTGGTACTTGGGTCATCGTGGTCCAGGCTTTCGGCGCGGTTGTGACTGCTCGTGTTGATCCTGCCAGAGAGGCCTGCGAAAAGCATGAATGGCTCCTCTAACATGAGGGGGGCCGGGCGGGAAGGGCGTACCATGCGACAAAGTAGGTATTGATGATGTTAATATGCTTGCTGCTGGTTGGGGTGTTCGTTTTGCTACAGCTCCTGTTGATTGTAATTAGAGCCGGGGTAACCCAGTACCGATCGAGACCGAAGACCAGGACGACAGAGGCACGACGGTCCTCTTTGGGAAAGGGGCAAGCGGCGGATGCGGCAGAGGCAGTTTCGTGCCCTGTGAACGTCGTAAATGACGTGGGGAGGAAAGGAGTGGTGGAGGGTTTGGACATGATTAATGGGACAGGCATTGAATGTTCAGCAAAAGTAGCCCTCGTGGAGGATTTTTCTCTGCTGCTGCAAGCGTACGGCAAGCTGGGTTGGGGCTTGATCTGCCCTTGCACCGCGACTGCTGCTTATGCATTTTGGAGTGCTTTAATATCTGCGAAAAACCATTAACGTGCGGCAATGTCCAATACGTAAATATAAGGTGGCACGCATGTGTGTCCTTGACACTGTGTGGGAGAATCGAGTGGCGATCGCAAAGTTGTTGTGATGACGAGGGCCTCCCGTCAAAGAGGCCCGTCTCAAGCCCACAAATCGTTAAGAGGGGGACTGGTTGAGAAGCTTTTCATTCGTGGTCACCCTGACCACAAGAAGCGTTGCTGTAAAGCTGCCACACAAGCTCGTATCCTCCGCAAGCCACTTGACAACTGAAAGAACAATCCTGGGGTCTTATATCAAAAACCATTTGTCGGGTTCGGCGGTCGGCGTGGCCGCTGGCAACTCGTTCAGAGTCAACCGCAGAAGGCCTTGGATCGGTATGTAAACATCTGCTTGGGTCGAGCGGCAGTGAAAAGAGCAATAATCACACGATTTGCTGGTCGAAAAACCTCGTAATGCAACCGCGACTCTACCTCGTGAGCTTTTGAAGGCCTCAGAGTAATAACATGGAAATACACGGTGAAAACCGGCCCAGGGCTGGGAAGAGGCAGTTGCATGCGGGTAGGCCTTGAAGCATGCCCCCTGCCACAGTGTGCGTGGAGTTGCTTTGGACTGAGATGGGGATGGTGTTGTAGGTAGTGGGAGTGCTTTGGCTCTGATACTTGGCTGGTGTACGAGATGTGGCACGAGCAGCGACCATCTATTTCTCACCTTTTCTCCACGTCATCGCTCTCATCTTTCGTCCCCCATACGAAAACCTCCTTCCTCCCTTAATTTTCCTCTAGCCATTTCCCAAGTATCCGCACATCTCTTCCCCATCAGTAGACGTAGACAACGTCCTCACTTGTATCTGTCTCGACCGTAGGCAACGTTAAGCCGCACGGACAACCAGCACCGCCTGGCCTTTATCTTCTCTGCCACCTTTCCGAAAGCCAACCCACCTCTCGCTCAGTGCCATCTCTCGCACCCCCAGCTTCGCATTGCCTACCCTCCGTAGGACTGGGACGTACCCATATCACGCGCCCCCACCGCACTTCATCCTTCTCCAGAGACATGTCGTGAAACTCAATCCTGTGCGCGTATACAACTCTATCCCTCGACCACTATCTCACCCCCAGTCGCCTTCCCGTTACCATCCCCAACCACAGTTACCATGAGCGGGCAACGACGCAACCGTGGCCCCGCGCACCAAAACACCTTCGCCTTCAGACACAATCCCAAGTCGAAAAAAACCGAGCGTATCCTCGCGTCTCCCATCGAAGGCCTCTGTCAGCGCTGTCACGAAAAAGTCGAATGGCGCAAAAAATATAGAAAGTACCGTCCCCTCTCCACGCCCGCTACCTGCACCTCCTGCCACACTAAGAGCGTGCGTGCTGCCTATCACCAGCTCTGTGATCCCTGCGCAGCCGAACGAAAGGTCTGTGCGGGCTGCCGTGAACCCAAATTCATTGTCGTCAAAACAGGGGCGGCGGCGGAGAAGAATTTGGAAGGGAAGAGGGCGGAGCTCGAGATGGAGGTGAGGGGCATGGGATTGCATTTGAGGAAGGTACGGAAGATATTGAGGGAGTTTGATCGACTTAACGGGGTGATGGATACGAAGGCGGTCGTAGAGGCCGTGGTGAGGGAGGAGGAGGAGGAAGAAGAGCTTAGCGAGGGGGAGGAGGAGGAAGAGGAAGAAGGGGAGAAGGAAGGGGAGGAAGATTCTAGTGTAGAGGGGTAGGGGAAGGAAGAAAATGAGGATAGACCAGGGGAAAAGCTAAGCAAAGTGGGATCCGATGATCATCATGTATACAATTGGAGGGAGGGAGAGAGGGAAGGAAAGGGTTTCAGCGACTATGAGACGCGGAGGCGGTGGTATTGATCATTCAAAGTTTGTATATATCCGTAGCAGCAGTAGCAGCAGCAACAGCCGCAGTGATCTTTAATGACGACGAAGGAAGAATCACAAGAAAGAAAAACAGACGGTCGGTCACTCGATTGATGATGGCGTGATCGAAGGGAAAAGGGGGGCTGTCCTCCCGTAAGAGTTGGAGTGTTTGTTCGTTTGTTTTCTTTCTGTTCTGTATTTCTGTGTGGGTTGGTTTCTTTTTTTTCTTTCCCTCCTCAACTCCTTCACTCTATTGCCCCCCCCCCCCCCCTGTCGTCTTTGAGTACCAGCTGTTACTTGCCCTCCTCCCCTCCCTCCCTCTCTCACTATCTCCATCCTTCCCTCCCTTCCTCCATCCTTCCTTTGACAGTGAATATGTCTACCTTATGGCACTACAGGAGACGGCATGAATTAATGAAAAACTTTATGGTACATGCACCCTCCTATCGTCCAGCCCTTCCCCTCCCTTCTTCTCTCCTCCCCCTTTCCTTCCTTTCCTCCTTCCCCTCCTCCTTTCCTCCTTCCTTTCCCCTAATGCGTATCCTCCACCCACCGAGAAACAGCCTGCCTTGCAGCCACGCCCTCCTTTCCCCCCTCTCTCCCTTCCTCCCTCCCCCCCTAATGGCCAGGTTCCAGCATTCCCTCCACCCACCGAGAGACAGCCTGCCCTGCAGCCACGCATTTCTCCGCCTTACATCCCACCATAATAAACAACAGGTAGTTCCACACACCCACACCCCAACATAACCATCCTACCCACCGACCCTTTCCGGAGGATGAGGATGAGGAGGAGGAGGAGGAGGAGGAGGAGGAGGAGGAAGGGCAGAGGTCACCGAAAGGGTCGCTGTAGGGCCCGTACCGCTCGAGAATGAGGAGGAGGGCGAGGAGGAAGAAGGCCAGCTGTCTTAGTCCTCCCAGCCGGGAGGAGACGAAGACAAAGGATGAGGCAACCCACCCTCGTCGCGGTGAAGACCGCCATTGGAGCCTCACAGTCTTATCAGCAGACGTGGAAGCGACAAGGTAGGCGGAGGGAGAGGGGGAAGGGGAGGGAGGACTGGAAGGAGGGAGGGGAGGGCGGATGCTGATGGCAGTCACCCCGAAATTGTGCATGTTGTGCTGCGTGTCTGACACGAGGGACCAACTCCCCCTCCCTCCCACCCTCCCTCCCTCCCTTCCCACCCCTATCGACACCGTCCTTCCCTCTGCGTCCCCACACACCGCCAGCATCTCCCCCCCCTTTCCCCCTCCCTCCTTCCCTCCCTCCCTTCTTTCCGTCAAAAGTCCCATGCACAAAACAGGCGACACGCCGAGGGGTATTGCCGCTCCTCTCTTTAGCTTCAGACGCTTGTCCTCCCCCTCCTCCACCCCCCACACCGTCAACCACGGCCTCTTGTCCACCTTCCTCTCCTCCTCCGCCAGCAGCTGCTTCTGCTGCTGCAACGTCAACACCCTCCCTCCTTCCCTCCATCCCCCGGCTCTCACAGGGCCTCGCTTCTGAAAATGAACCGTCACAAGCCTCGTTCCATCCGTCGTAAAACCTGCACTCCGACAAGCTTTCACGTACCTCCCTCCCTCCCTCCCTCCCTCCCTCTTTGTCGTCTGCCTCTCCCCCTCCCCCTCCTCCCCCTCCTCCTCTACCTCCTCTGGTGACAAGATCGTCTCTTCCTCCAAGCCAAATTGAGGAGTCAAGGCCCAGATCCTCCACACCCCTCCCTCACTCCCTTCCTCCGCCCCTACAAGGTGATACCCATTCGGATGCCACCCTAACTCCCTCACCCTCCCTCCCTTCCTCCCTCCCTTGGCCCTTCGATGGCTCACCAACTCGGACCCCTCCACACTCACTCTCTCTGTGCCTGCCCTCGACAGCCGGAGCTTAAAGACACTCACCCCTCCTTCCCCCACTCCCTCCCCTCCTTCCCTTCCACCGGCCACTGCCAGGTGCTTCCCATCTCCACAAAAAGCGGCGACGAAGTTCACTTCCCCACCTCCATCCTTCCCTCCCCCCTTCCCTCCCTCCCTTTCAACATCCAGTAAAATGCATAAAAAGCTCAGGTCAGCCAAGCGCCAAAGCTCAAGGCGCTGTCCCAGGGCGACGAGGAGGAGGCCGAGCGCAGGGGCAGCAGAAGCATAATAAGGGAGGTCGTCGTCTGTGTATCTCTCCCGGTGCAGAGTAAGGACGTCGATGCTGTTGGGGCTGGAGAGCTGGGTGTGACAGCGAATGTAGCATGAAAGAGAGAGATGGATGGAGCGATAAGTCAAAGCGATGAAGGAACGAGGGCAAGGAGGAGGAGGAGACCCAACAGGCTTGCATGCCGTTCAATACGAACCCGCTACGGCGCACATGCACCTTCGCACGCACCTTGTAGATGATCACGCCATTCGGTACGCCTGTCTTGGTGGCCCCACCTCCTCCTGCCACGAGCAGCAAATCAGGGCCTACCCATTGACAGGCGAATGCTGGAAAGGGCACGAGGTGGGAGAGAGACTGGCTGCTGCTGCTGCTGCTGCTGCTGCTGCTGCTGCTGCTGCTGCTTGCTCCCGCCGCTTCTTCTTGTGTCGCTCCACCAGACATGTGTACAATCTGTGTGGCTTGCCTGAGATCCCTGGCTTCCCAGCCGTGTATGTGCCTTAATAAGATGCTGGCTGCGCCTGTAATAAATAAATATGGTGGTATTATCATTGTCGGGTAAAAAGAGGGGGGAGGAGGCTGAGGGAGAGAGCAAGTTACCGTTCATTGAATAGCCCACAGACACGATCAACAACAGGCACAAGCACTCCTGCATTGCTGCCGCATGAGAAAGAAGCTATGTGGGTCGCCTAGAAAAGGCGAGTCGGAAGGAGAGCCTCCGAGTCTAATCGACTCACAAAAACCCAATTTCCTTGTGACCCACGCGCAAGTATGAATGTATCCCATCACGCCACGACCACAGAAGTGAATCAAAACACACTTTCCATGGCTGCATGCCTGGCGTGGTGAGAACGGATGGGCATACCGCACATTATGATTACATTGCCCAGCCTCCTCCCCGACAATCACTTTGCTATATCCCTCGGTCCAACACCCTCCCACAGGCTGGTGGTGGCGTGGAGGCAGCAACAACAAAAACAACAACAACTACTACTACTACTACTACTACTACGACCACAACACCACAACAACTACAACAACAACAACAATCACTACTACTAATACTACTACTACTACTTCTACTACTACTACTACCACTACTACTACTACTACTACTACTACTACTACTACTACTACTACTACTACTACTACCACCATTCCTACAATAACAACGACGGCAACGGGCATATGGGGTCGGTTGTGGGCAAGAGCAGTCTTCAAAACGCGCCTGCTTTTACTAGTCCCGTGGTATGTCCTACAGCAGAGCCTCCTCCCCTCTTCCCACCCTCCCTCCCTCCTCCGATCTCACGCTCTTTTCCCTCGCCTTACTTTCTTTGTAGGTGTACAATCTCATAAGCACGATTCGGAATGTGGTCAACTCGGCCAAAGAAGCTCAATACATAGCTCACGCCAGCGCTGCTACTGCTGCCAACGCAACCACTGGCAGTGGCAGCAGTAATAGCAGCAGCAGAAGTAGAGGCAGCAGTAGCAGTGGTAGTGGTAGTAGCAATAGTAAACATACGAGCGAGGTCGGCACGGGACCACCACAGGGGGCAGCGGGAGCAGCGAGTGGAGGCGGAGGAGGAGTGAAATTAAGACGAGCAGGAAAGTCGATGCCACCATTCGCCATGAACATGAAGGAGGTGGTGCCGATCCAGCGGATGTTGGACCAGGTTGGAAGGAAGGGAGGGAGGGAGGGAGGAAGGGAAGGAGGGAGGGAGGAAGACGGAACCACGGACCAACAACGTGCTTGCATTATAGGTGTGCATGTCGCCATGATGCCCGTGAGCCACACTCTTTCTCACATGTACACACTCTCATCACAACTCCCTTACGGGTTTCAAAATTCTCAAGGTTTAGCTTTTCCTCCAATCTAATCTCTTCTTGTCCTCTCCCTCCCTCCCTCCCTCCATTCCTCTAAGATCGAGCTGCAGCACCTGGGAATGGTCGCGCCGGTGCACCCTCACCTCCAACCCCCCTCGGGCAATGCTTCGGAGATCCATTACCTCTGCGTCGTGGAAGAAGACGACTTCCACGTCGGTATCTTCGTCCTTCCCCCCAACGCCCGCATTCCCCTTCATGACCATCCGGGTATGTGCGTTCTCTCCCGCCTCCTTGCCGGCAGTTTGAACGTCAAGGACTTCGACTGGTGCGACCCCCCCTCTTCCTCCTCCTCCTCCTCCTCCTCCTCCTCCTCCT
>Ga0160419_101041_pt1 | contig 13052 bp, 13 predicted proteins | sample CelAP2metagpilot_2_FD_108196 | JGI IMG/M metagenome (GOLD analysis project Ga0160419, IMG submission 108196) | Phycosphere-associated microbial communities from Cellana algal ponds in Kailua-Kona, Hawaii, USA - Cellana AP2-4-25 metagenome pilot ... | reverse complement strand
TTGTGTTTAAACAACGCATGCAAGCATCTACTAACGGAAAGCCCGTTTTACCTTCTTTCCAAGCATTTTGAAACTCGATATTTACTGATTTTTCAAGTTGATGAAAGCCTTTATTTACGCTTTTAAATTCCATAGTATGTTCCATTTCAAACTTCTGGATAAAGTGTGCTTGCCAGCGTAAACGCGACACAAAAGCGTTTAAATGACGTTTGTGTTTTTTGTTTTTAACAGCTTCTGATGCACTATTGATGACTTGTTTTACGGATAAATTTCCCCAAGCGATGTATGGCGATAACCGACTACAACCTGTTCTGGCTTCTAAAGGTTTTGAGATATGAAACATGTAGTTTTTATAGCGACTATTATAAAATGATTTTAAATATTTTAAACCTGTTGTTGTACCACCTTTTTGGAAATTTTTATTGTGAATGGTTTTAGTTGAAACAGTTTTAAATTGAAATTGTAAAGTTTCAATTGAATCAATACTTAATAATTGATTAGTTTTTGGTTGAAACTGAAATTCTGGTTGCATCATAAAATGATCCCAATCTTCAAACCAAGTGTTTCGGTTTTTTAAACCGCGTTGTACACCATTATTAATGTTTTCCTGCCAAGTAATTTTTTTCTTTTGGCAAAATTCCGCGAAAGCGATATCTCTTTTAAACGTTGAAAGTATACCAGTTTCTAAGTGAGAAAACACATGTGTAATGTTGAATTGTTTTTGAAGTTGTTCTATTGTATTTATAATGGAATTATTAACTATTAATACTTTAGAATTATGAGGTTTTAATTGAATGTTTAAATCGTCTAAAGCTTGTTTTACAAAATCCCAATGACGCTGGCTGTAATGTTTGTCTTGTAATAAAAAATCTTCAAACGTGTAGAGAAGAAGCACGTTTTGGTTGGTGTTTATAGCGTTGCTAACCGCTTCATTATCTTGCAAACGAAGGTCGCGTTTAAACCAAACTATGCTAAGGTTGTTTTTCATTAAAACTTGTCAGGATTTTGAATAATATTATGCGCGCGTTTTTTGATGCTTACCAGCTGGTCTTTATCCATCTTGTCAAGTAAACTGTACATCATGCTCATGCGACGATTATTTCCTAAAATGCTTCGTTTGTCATCTAAAAAGTTCCAGTATAAGCTGTTAAATGGACATGCTTTTTTGCCTAGTTTTTCTTTTTTATCGTAATGGCAATTGTCGCAGTAATTACTCATTTTATTGATGTAACTTCCGCTAGAAATGTATGGTTTTGTGGCTATTTTTCCGCCATCTGCATATTGACTCATGCCACGTGTGTTGGGTAATTGTACCCATTCTAAAGCATCAACATAAATACCTAAATACCAAGCATCAACATCGTCTGGGTTAATTTGCGCGAGCAACGCAAAATTACCAGTCACCATCAAACGTTGTATGTGGTGCGCATAACCATTATCTAAACTGTTGGTTATGGCATTTTTTAGGCAGTTCATTTTGGTATTTCCTGTCCAATAAAATTCTGGAAGTTTGTTATTGTTTTCTAAATGATTTTCGGTTTTATAATCAGGCATTAAAGCCCAATACATACCGCGCATATACTCGCGCCAACCAATGATTTGACGTATAAAACCTTCAACTTGAGAAATATCAATATTATCGCCATGTTTGCGCCAATAATTTAAAACGGTATCCACAATATTTTTTGCTGAAATAAGCTTGACATTCATTGCAAAAGACAGTCGCGAATGGAATAAATACACTTCGTTAGTATGCATGGCATCTTGATAATCGCCAAAATGAATTAATAATTCTTCACAGAAATATTTAAGTTGATCTAACGCTTGCGCTCTGGTAATTGGATACTAAACGTTTTAGTGTCAAAGTTACCAATGGTTTTGATGTCACTGTTTTTAATTAGCTCAACAATATCTGAAACGTCATTTTTAAAATATTTGTAAGTTGGAATTTGGTGTTCGCCTTTCCATTTGTTACGGTTGCTTTTATCGTAGTTCCATTTACCGCCTTCAGGTTGGTTTCCAGCCATTAAAATGTCGTGTTTTTTACGCATATCGCGGTAAAAATTCTCCATTAAATATTGCTTTTTACCTTTGAAGAAGTCCTTTAAATCATTACGTTCTGTGTAAAAATGCTCTGTTGAAAACACTTCAGATTCAATATCTAAAGACTTGCAAAATTCTGATAATTGTTGGTCTACGCGATATTCGTCTGGTAATTGATATTCAAATTTTTCAATATCGTGTTTTTTGATGAGTTGTTTTAAATTTTCTACTAAATCTTGAGTGTTGTCTTTATCATCTAGTTTATAATAGTCTACTTTAAAATTATTCTCTTTAAGGTGGTTTGAAAACGCACGCATTGCAGCAAAAAAGCCAATTATTTTTTGAATATGATGCGTTACATAATCTGTTTCTTGGCGCATTTCAAATAGACAATACTGCACATTTTTATCATTGGTTTTATACCAACTGTGTTTGCTGTTTAATTGATCGCCAAGTATAAGTCTAAGTGTTTTCATATTCTAAAATAAAGTGTCTTGCAACCACAAGCGTTGGTATTTACCGTTACTATCGTAGCGATCTGCTTGAAGTTTGACGTTAAATTTTCGATCTCTCGGGTCGTTACCAACACCAGCAACATACATCCAGTTACCGTAATTGCTGTGCACATCATAATCGAGAAGTAAACTCTCAAAATAGGCTGCACCAATACGCCAATCTAATTCCATTAATTTTGCAAAATAACTCGCTACATTTTGTCGACCACGATTACTCATCCAACCTGTTTTTTTAAGCTCGATCATGTTCGCATTTACAAAAGGTTCAGACGTTTTACCGTTTATCCAGTCGTTTGTTTTTTGCTGATTTTTAGACCAATCGTAATCCTTGTTTAGAATTCCACCGATATTAAAGATTTGATTACCAAATTTTAGAGAAACATATTTAAAATAGTCACGCCAAATGAGTTCGAAAATAAGCCAATAGGTAGAATCATTTTTAAAATGTTCTTTCTCAAACCGCTTGATTTGGTAATAAATGTGTTTAGCAGAAAGACTTCCATTAGCTAACCAAGGTGAAAATTTTGAACTAAAATCTTTACCAATCAATCCGTTACGAGTCTTTTTATAAACGCCTAATTTTTTAGTGTTGAAAAAATAATCTTCCAAACGTTGCAAAGCTTCAGTTTCTCCACCTTTAAAAGGAAATGCTGAATTTGGATGTACTTCAAAGTCATCAAATCCTAAATCAGAAAGTGATGGAATTGAAGTTGGATTTTCTAAAGTTTCTTCATTTACTTTTTCGTTTTGAAAAGAAGTTTCAGGTCTTATTGTGCTTTGTTTTTCACAAGCTTTTCTAAAATCTGTAAAGACTTTAGGTAGTTGTTCTACATTGAAAGGAATATCCTTTGGATGATATAAAAACTGATTATAACTTATTGAAATCTGGATGTGTTTAGATAACTTTCCTTTCACCTTATTAAACACATTAACTTCTTCTTGCGTCCATTCTTCTTGTAAAAAAATATGATTAATTTGATAGTTTTCTACCAAATCTGGAATACAATTTTCAGGTTTTATGGTATATACAAATAATGGAATATTAAGTTGAGCTAGATTATTTTTTAAATCGGTTACGGTTTCTATTAAAAATTTTGCTCTATATTTTTCGGTTTTTTTAAAGCCAAACTGATCAACTTCAAAATGTCTTGGATCAAAGCAATATAAAGCGATAACACGATTATTACTTTCAATAGCATTTGCTAAAGATATGTTATCGTGAATTCTTAAATCGTTTCTAAACCAAACTAGGCTTGTGTCTTGTTTCTTCTGCATTTTTCGCTACAATATTTTACGTTGTCCCAATTTTTATCCCATTTTTTTCGCCATGTAAATGGTAGTTGGCAAGCGGGACAAATTTTTGTTGGCAAGTGTTGTTTAGCTATTCCTTTAGGCATTGGCAAGTTTATTTATCATTCCGTTAAAAATAAACCCATGAAATGGCAAAACGCTATACCAATAGAGTCTTCCCCAAAGTCCGCGTGGTCTAAAAGTAGCACGTTGGTAAACTTTACCTTTTGCTACTTGAAACTCTAACCAAGCTTCGCCAGGTAATTTCATTTCGGCAAAAAGGATAAGGCGCTTTTGTTCTTTATCTGCTAATAATACACGCCAAAAATCTAAGGCGTCACCAGTTTTGATGTCGGTTTTATTGGTACGACCACGACGTAAGCCAATACCACCAACCAATTTGTCTAAATAGCCTCTAATTTTCCACAGTGTTGTACCGTAATACCATCCATTTTCTCCGCCAATTGCCCAAATTTTTTCAAGCGTTCGATTTTCATCTTTTACCTGTCGTTCTTTGATGTCTTTGAAGCATCCAAATTTTGGAACTTTCAAGTATTTGGTTGATACTCTTTTTTTATTTCGGCTACTTATAAAAGCGTCTTTCCAACTAGAGACAATTTCATTTCCTTCAATTTTAACAAAAGCGACTTCTACTGCTTGTTTGTAAGTCATTGGTTTGATTTCTAACAGTTTATTGATATTACTTTTTTCTCCTATAATTTCAATACCCATACTATTTACTAAAGAAGAGGCTAATTTGTAAGATGTTGATGTTACAAAATATAGCCAGTAGCTTGACAGTTTTGGCGTCATTACCGGAACTGTAATAATGTGTCTTTTTAGTTTTCTTATGTCGGCAAACTGCAATAGCATTTGCTTGTAGGTCATAATTTCTGGACCAAAAATATCATGAGATGTGTTGTGCAATTCTTCTTTGCCAAGTCCTTTGGTTAAAAAGGCTAAAACGTCTCTAATACCAATAGGTTGCGTTTTGGTGTTTAACCATTTTGGCGCAATCATTACGGGAAGTTTTTCGACTAAATCTCTAATAATTTCGAAACTTGCGCTACCAGAACCAACAATAATTCCTGCTTTAAAAACGGTTAACGCGTAGACATTAGATTTTAAAGTTTCTTCTACGTTTTTTCTGGATAATAAATGTTTTGAGAGTTTGGTGTCGTTGGTAATTCCGCTAAGGTAAATAACTTGTTTTACGTTAGTCGTTTCTATATAATTTTTGAAGTTTAGCGCACATTCTTCCTCTAACTTATGAAATTTATCGACCGAATTTGACATAGAATGTATCAAATAATACGCAGCATCTATGTCTTTAGGTATGTTTTGTAATGTGTCTGGTTTTAAAAAATCGGCTTCAACAACGTGAAGGTTTTTCTCTTCAGAATATCTTTTTTCGGTACGTAATTTTCCGCGAACAGCGCACACAACGGTATGACCTTGATCTAAAAGTAACGGGATTATGCGCTTACCTATGTAGCCTGTTGCTCCTGTTACTAATATTCTCATGTTTTGGTTTTTACTGGTTAGTCGCGAGTTTTTTTGTAGAGTCTACTGCCTATTGTTTACTGACTGCTGTTTTAGGTCTTTGGTATTCTAAGCGTTTTTCTAGAGTAGGAATGGCGTAAGTATCTAATCCATTTATGGTGGCAACATTTGCTTTAGAAAGATTTACAAAGCCATCATTTTCTAATAAATATTCGTTTATGAAAAGATTTTCAATTTCACCTAAAACAAGAATAGTATCATTTTCTTTAATGAAATACTCTTGAACAAATTTCATTTGAAGTTGAACTGGTGCGTCTTTTACAAAAGGAGCAAAGCCGTCATTTTTATATTCTGAATTTAGATTGGTCACTTCAAATTCTGAAATATTTGCATCATATTTAGCCGATGTGTGATGCGCATCTTCAATTATTGATTTATGAATGTGATTAATCGTGTAAACACCAGTTGCTTTTATGTTTTCGTAAGTGTTGCGTAAAACGGTTGTTGGTCTACAAAAAAAGCCTAAAAGCGGCGGATTGCTACCAACGTGCGTTACCGAACTAAATACTGCAACATTCTCGATATTATCATTAGATTTTGTACCAATTAAATTAGCGCTTTTAAACCCAGAAACACTGTTTATAAGATTAATGCGGTATAAATGATGCATTTCTTCGATATGTTTTTTACTGAAATGCTTCATTATTTTAAATTTTGAAAGTTATTGATTTTGATGTCTTTAGCCTTTAAATCGAACATTAAATTGTACAATCCAAAAAACGTACGGTTAATGTAAATAAAATGTTTAGATCCGCGATTACCGTTCATTTTTCTTAACTCTGTATTTTTACTGTAACGTTGTCCCATTTCTGAAATAGCATTGAAAAATTCAGGATCAGAAAAATCAAAAGTTTCAACATGAAAAGGTTGCGTGAACAAGCTTAACAACTCATGAAACATTGCTGAAAAGAATTCTAATTCTTCAGGACTATCATCTTCTCTTAAAATTTCTAATTCAAACATTTTTTTAGTGAAAATATCTTTGTTTTCTAGACTTTCTTTTTTTGCCAATTCAAAATATGGTGTGTAAAAATCTTCAGGCACTATTTTCATACAACCAAAGTCTAACGCGATAAGTTCGCCATTTTTAGACACTAAAAAGTTTCCAGGATGCGGATCTGCGTGTACTTTTTTAAGTACATGCATTTGGTACATATAAAAATCCCATAGTGCTTGACCAATTTTATTTGCTACTTCTTGATTGGTATTGTGTGCAGTAAATTCAGAAAGATGTTCGCCTTCCATCCAATCCATAGTAATGATACGTTCTGAAGACAAATCTTCGTAATACTCAGGAAATTTAAGGTTAGGAATGTGTTTACATGCATTTACAATTTCTTTACTTTGCTTAACTTCTAGTATGTAGTTAGTTTCTTCTACTAATTTATTTTCGACTTCTTTAAAGTATTTATCACTATCTTTTCCTTTAATATTGAACATTTTGATAGCGATAGGTTTTACCAAAGCCAAATCGCTAGAAATGCTTTCTGCGACACCAGGATATTGAATTTTCACAGCAAGTTTTTTCCCATCCTTTTCTGCTAAATGCACTTGTCCAATACTAGCTGCATTAACCGAATTAAGATTGAAGGTGTCAAAGATCTGGCTTGGTAATTGACCAAAATATTTTTTAAAAGTCTTCTTAACTAAAGGTGCCGATAATGGCGGTACAGAAAACTGTGCTAACGAGAATTTTTCTACATAAGCTTGTGGCAAAATGCTTTTTTCCATACTAAGCATTTGAGCCACTTTTAATGCACTTCCTTTAAGTTGTTTTAAACTGTCGTAAATATCGTCTGCGTTGTTTTTATTTAAACGCTCTTTGGCTTCAAGCTCTGATTTTGTAAGCTTATCACCGTAATATTTAATATAGTTTACACCAACTTTTGCGCCTGTAGATACTAATTTAGTTGCACGAGATATTTTTGAAACAGGTATTTTGTCTATGGTTTTCAATAGAATGAGAATTAAGAGTTCATTTGAAATTTTTCTTTATAAATAAACTTCCCGAAGTCTATTAAACTTTTTAGCGGCGCAATATCTAATACATCAAAGCTTGTATTTACAGACTTTTCTATAAAGATGTCTGTTTTTTCAAAAGCAGGAGACGTGTCGTCCATCCAAAATTTGATAGTTAACAGTAGTTGCATCCAAGCAGATTCTTTCAAACTTTTTTGTTGAAGTTTATCAATTTGCTCTTGTTTGGTTTCGATAAGTTCGATACCTAATTCTGAAATATAATGCGTGAAGCTTGATTTTAAATCTTTTAAAATCACATAGTTTTTTAATTTGTTTTTATGCTTGTTTAGGGCATAAATCACATAACTTCTGTTAGCTGTTAAGTTTTCGAAAAAGGTGAAATAGAAGCTTAATAATTTATTACGAGGCTCAAAATTTTCATAGTCTACGCTAGCTTCTAAAGCCGTTATTGTGTTGTCATAAAATGCTTTAAAAATCCCTTTTTCTATAGCTTCAAAGTTTCCGAAGTGTTCGTAAAACTTAGCTTCTTCAAAATTGTTTTCTTTCGCGAAAGCGTAAACAGATTTAGGTTGCTCGTTATGTTCTAGCACATAGTCCATATAAAATGAGATGATGTTACTAGCGGTGATGTTTTTCTTTTTTGCCATTATTGTGAAATTTAATAGCATAAAGATATAAAATGTTTAACTTATTTAAGGAATAGTTAAACAAAATTTAACAAGACTTTGTATTATGATTTTTTTGTTTTGAAAGATTTATGGAGGATTACTGCAGAAACTGCACCTAAAATATGAGCAAAAATATATAAGGAAACATGTGATAGATGTCCTGTAAATAGAGCAGGAGCGATGGTGCGAACAGGATTCATAGAGGCTTTTGTCATTGGTCCAGCAAACATAGCTTCTAATAAAATAACACCACCAACTGCGATACCAGCCATAGTCCCAACTTCTTTACTTCCTGTTGAGATGTGGATGATTACTGTCATTAATATAAAGGTGAGAATAAACTCTAAAATTGCAGCCTTATAATCAGGAAAACCAGTTGCGGGAATACTTTCTCCTAAAGTTTTACTATCTGGAAATAGAAACCACACTAAAGCAATTGCAACAATTGCTCCAATTAGTTGAAATAAAAAATACATAGGAACTTCTTTCCAAGAAAACTTTTTTGCAACCGCAAACCCAATGGAAACGGCAGGGTTAAAATGTGCACCAGACGTTGCGCCAAATGTATAAATCATTGCCATTACAATTAATCCCCAAACGGAAGCCACGCCAACGTGAGATATGCTACCATTGGTAATTTCGTCAATTGTCATTGCGCCACAACCACAAAAAATCATTCCGAAAGTACCAATTGTTTCTGTTATGTATTTCTTCATTTAATTTATTTTTTGAAAAACGTATTTCATTTCAGTAGCAATTTGATTGGAACGCTCTAAATATTTTTTGTCTTGCAAATCGGTATTGTCAAATAATTTTGGGTCATCGTAAGTGATTGGTATGCGTTTTTCGGCACCAGAAATAAACGGACATCCTTGATCTGCACTAGAACAAGTCATTATTGCTGCGAAGTTTGATTTTGGATTAAACTTATGATCGTAAGTTTTAGAAAACCCAATAATGGGATGCGAATTGTCATCAAATTTTATGCTGTAAATTGGATTGTTACCTTCAGAAATTTTTTCGATGTCAAATCCATTTTTTTCTAAAGTTTCAGCAACTTTTGGAAACATAGCTGTAGCTTCAGTTCCGCCAGAAAAACACGTAACATTTTCAATATTGAAAAAATGAGCTAATGTTTGAGCCCAAATTTGTGATAAATGACTGCGTCTAGAGTTATGAGTACAGATAAAATTGAGATTTATAGCTTGATTTTTACCTTTTTTGGATTGAATGTATTCAACCAAAGGATTTAAAACATCTAGACGTTCCTTGCTAATTGAAGAAACGTCTAGTGTTTTAATGTAGTCGTTAAGGCTTGTTTTCATTTTAATTAAATTAGCAGCAACCAGAGCCTGGTGCGCAACATGCTTCTTCTTGCTTTGGTAATTGCTCTTCTGGGATACCGCATTTGTCTTTGGCTAAACAATTGGTATGTGTAGATGTTAATAAAAATTGACCGTCTTTATAGTCTAAACCAAATTTTTGAATGCTTTGCTCGCCTTGGTATTCAACTTCAATGTCAAGACCTTTTAGGTTGAAAATGTCTTCTGATAATTCGATAATATGAATTAATTTTTCAGGATGAAGTCTGTGATCGTAATCATTGGCATTCCACAGTTGAAAATTCACCTTTTTTTCTTGTCTTACGGTTCCGCCACAATCAATAAAATGTTTGGTGGTTTTACCAACTTCGGTAACATGAAAATGGTTTGGTACTAAACTACCATCGGGTAAAACAAACGCGATAGTGTCTAGATTTTTTAAATGATTTTTAATTTCTGATAATGTCATAATATATGTTTTAACAACAAGAGTTAGTGTTAGTTTTTGTGTTTAAAAAAGAGTTTAAAGCGTCTTTCATTTTTGACCAATTGTCTTGATTTATGCAATAACAAACGCTAGTGCCTTCAATAGTTCCTTGGATTAAGCCTAAGTTTTTTAGCTCTTTTAAATGTTGAGAAATTGTGGGTTGTGCTAAGCCAATTTCTTCTACCAAATCACCACAAACACAAGCATTAATTTTAAATAAATGTTGAATAATTGCAACGCGAGCAGGATGACCAAACGCTTTAAAGTACAAGGCTAATTGGTTTTGGTCTTCGGTAAACATTTCGGCTTTAATTAATCCCATAATTGTATTTGTATATTTGTTTATAGCAATATTACGATTAATAAAATTTTCAGCCAAGAAAATTTCATCTTTTTTAAGTTTTTGTTAACAATTAAAGACTAATCTATACGTAATTTTATGCTTCTAAAACTTAAAACCAAAACCAAATGAAAAAGTTAATTACACTTTTAATGGTATTTGCAGTTACTTTTACTGTAAATGCGCAAATTGAAACACCACAACCTAGTCCTTCACAAAAAATGGAACAAAAGGTTGGTTTAACAGATGTTACTGTAGAATATTCTAGACCATCTATGAGAGGTCGTACTGTTTTTGGAAATTTAGTGCCTTACGGAAAATTATGGCGTACAGGAGCTAACCAAAACACAATGGTAACTTTTAGCACCGATGTAATGATAGGAGGAAAGACTGTAAAAGCTGGATCTTACGCTATTTTTACTACACCTAACAAAGATAACTGGGAAGTTGTTTTTTACAGCGATACTAATAACTGGGGAACACCACAAAATTGGGATGAAAGTAAAGTTGCAGCAAAAGTAACTGCAGAAGTTTATGACATACCAATGGATATTGAAACGTTTACAATTTCTTTTGACGATTTAACTAACGATTCTGCTGTCTTAGGAATCATGTGGGAAAAAGTTTATGTTGGTGTTAAAATTGAAGTACCAACAGACAAAAAAGTTTCTGCTGCAATAGAAAAAGTAATGAATGGACCATCTGCAGATGATTATTATGCAGCTGCACGTTACTATTTAGAATCAGGAAAAGACATTAATCAAGCTGTTGTTTGGATGGATAAAGCGATTGAAATGACTAAGGACAATCCAAGATTTTGGTGGTTACGTCAGCAATCATTAATCAAAGCAAAAGCTGGAGATAAAAAAGGAGCAATAAAAGCTGCAAAAGCAAGTTTAGAAGGTGCTGAAAAAGCTGGTAATGCAGATTACATTAAAATGAATAAAGACTCTTTAAAAGAATGGGGAGCAATGTAATCTTAGACTATTAGATGTCTAGATTATTAGATATAAAAAAAGCGCAATCGAAAGATTGCGCTTTTTTAATTTTATGTACTAGAATTAACTATTTCTATTCTTGTTAATTTCATCTTGAAGTTGACGTCTCACTTTTTGCTCGCGTTCCAGAGCATTGCGTCTGTGATCTTCAAACTCTTCTTCAACTTCTGTTAATTTTGATTTTGCTTCTCGGGTTACGCTATTACTATTTTTAAACTTATAAATAAAAAACAATAAAAAGGCTAAAAGAGCAGCTATGATACTCCACATTAGTCCGTTGTATCCACTTTTACTCATTTGTATTCCTAATAACGACATGCTATCTTTTTCTTCTTTTGTAGATTCTAAATTAGTCTTAGTGGAAGATAGGCTGTTTTTTAAACTTTCTATTTCGTCATTTTGATTTTTAACGGTATTTTGAGTGGTGAGTAATTCGTTTTTTACAGCTTTTAACGAGTCTAAAGCATGAGATTTAAGCTTAGATAACCAGTTGCTTTTAATGACTTCGTAGTTTTGACCTCTTTCATCTCTCCAATTACTAGACTTTTGGATTACGTATTCAAATTGGCTGTCTAATGTACCAGAGTCTAAAGATAATTCGTCTTCAGTATTTTCGGTTTGTGAAAAAGACGAAAAACTAACTAAAAAAAGTAATAAAAATAACGTACGTAAGCTTTTGTTTTTTAACATGTTAATGTTTTGTTTTATGTTTTTTGACGTTTTAAAAAATATAAAATGCACTCTTTTGCGGTTTAAAGATAGCAAAAAGCCTCACAATTGCGAGGCTTTATATATACGTTTTTAAAAAGTGTTTTGGATTTTAATAGTAAGTAAAACGTCTTACTTTAGCTATATATTTAGCTAATCTTATTACTTGATGGCTATATCCATATTCGTTATCATACCATACATATAACACTGCATTTTTACCATCTTTTCTTACGATTGTAGCTTTACTGTCGTAAATTGAAGGCGCAGAGCTACCTACAATATCGCTAGATACAAGCTCGTCACTCATTTCATATTTAATTTGCTCTACTAAATCGCCTTCTAAAGCATACTTTTTAAGGGTTGCGTTTATTCCTTCTACAGATGTTTTAGTTTCTAATTCTAAGTTTAAAATAGCTAAAGATCCGTTTGGTACTGGTACACGAATAGCGTTAGATGTTAATTTACCATCAAAACTAGGTAATGCTTTAGAAACTGCTTGTCCTGCACCAGTTTCGGTAATCACCATGTTTAATGCTGCAGCACGACCACGACGGTATTTTTTATGGAAATTATCTACCAAATTTTGATCGTTAGTATAAGCGTGAATAGTCTCTAAATGTCCGCTTTTTACACCATAAGTATCTTCCATAGCTTTTAAAACAGGTGTAATTGCATTTGTTGTACAAGACGCAGCAGAGAAAATGTCAATTTTATCAGGATCATTTTCTAAATGGTTAACACCGTAAACAATGTTAGGAATACCTTTACCTGGTGCTGTTAATAACACTTTGTCTGCACCTTTAGATTTTTTAAGTCTTGATAAAGCTTCTTTATCTCTAAAAGCACCAGTGTTATCAATAATTAAAGCATTGTTAATACCGTATTTAGTGTAATCTATATCTTCTGGTTGATTGGCTGTAATAATTTTTACAGTTGTACCATTGATAATTAAAGCTTCGTTTTTTATATCTGTATTTACTGTTCCAGGAAAATCACCATGAACAGAATCATTTCGTAAAAGAGATGCACGTTTTTCTAAAACAGTTTCATCTAATTGACCACGAGTTACAATAGCGCGTAAGCGTAATTGGCTACCTTTACCTGTTCTGGTCATTAACTCTCTAGCTAATAAACG
>Ga0160419_101040_pt1 | contig 13065 bp, 15 predicted proteins | sample CelAP2metagpilot_2_FD_108196 | JGI IMG/M metagenome (GOLD analysis project Ga0160419, IMG submission 108196) | Phycosphere-associated microbial communities from Cellana algal ponds in Kailua-Kona, Hawaii, USA - Cellana AP2-4-25 metagenome pilot ... | reverse complement strand
GGCAGGGGAGGTGGCGGTGGAGGGGGGGGAGGGGGAGGGATGCAGCGGCCGGCACAGGGAGGAGGAGAGGGGGGAGGGGGGGGGGGATGGGGGGAGGGGGGGGGGGGGGGGGGAGGGGGGGAGGCTTTGGCAATGGATTTGACGGAGGGAGGGATGGAGGGAGGGCTGGGGGGAGGAACGGGGGGTTTGGACGAGAAGGGGGAGGATATGAGGGAGGGAGGGGCGGAGGTTATGATGGAGGAAGGGGTGGTGGATTTGGAGGGGGAGGAGGGGGAGGGATGCGTCCGCCGTTTTTCGGAGGAGGAAGGGGGGGAGGGAGGGAGGGAGGAAGGGGGGGAGGGAAGCGAACGGAATACGGGTTGATTGTGACGGGATTGCCGCCGTCGGCGTCGTGGCAAGACTTGAAGGATCACATGAGGGGCGCTGGGGGGGACGTGTGCTTCAGTGATGTGGATAGGAAAGGAGGGGGGCTGGTGGAGTTTACGAGTGAGGAGGACATGCTGCGGAGTCTGGAACGGTTGGACAAGAGGTAAGGGACAAGGCAGGAAAAGGGGGAGGGATGGAGGGAGGGAGGGAGGGGAGGAGGGACGTGTGGTGTAGACGAAGAGGGAGGAGGTTCACGAGGGAGGGAGCTAAGGAAGAAGGAGGGAGGGAAGGAGCACGTGGGGTATTCTTCGGTTCACTGATATTAATGCGTTCCCTCCTCCATCCCTCCCTTCCTTCCTCCCTTTCTTGTGCCTTTCTCAGTGAGTTTTCGAACCGCTTCGAGTCGAGCGAGGTACGTGTGCGGCTTCCCAGGGACTCGCGTTTCGCCCGTGGAGGAGGAGGAGGAGGAGGAGGAAGAGGAGGAGGGGGGGAAGGCAGGCGTAGCCGCAGTCGTAGTCGCAGTCCTCCTCGCTCCCGCCCTCGCTCCCGCCCTCGCTCCCGCCCTGGGTCTCGGTCAAGCTCTCCGCCTCCTTCCTCTCAGCCGCCACCTGGACGAGGTGGAGGGGGAGGGAGGGAGGGAGGGAGGGAGGGAGGGAGAGAGCGGGGGAGGAGGGGGAGCAGGTCACAGTCTCCCGTGAGGAGGAGAAGGGGGGATAGTCGCTCACCTGCTCTCTCTCCTCCTCGGCCTCGCTCGCCGTCTCCCTCCCGTTCACGCTCCCGGCAGAGGTCTTGGTCGAGGTAGGGGGGGAGGGAGGGAGGGAGGGAGGGATGGGTTGTGGAGGAGGAGAAGAGGAGGAGTAGCAGAGGCCAGAGAGATGCGAAATGGAGGGCCATCGCGAGGAGGAGGGAGAGGAGGTAGAGATGGTGGTGATGGAAAATGAGGAGGAGGGGGAAATGCAGGAGAAGAAGAAGAACAAGGAAGAAGAACAAGAGCAAGCACGAGGACAAGAAGAGGAAGAAGAAAATGGAGACGACGGGAGAGACGAGGAGGAAGAAAGAGAAGAGGACGAATCGGAAAAAGAAGAAGGTGGTGATGATGATCATCTCAATCGATTATTGGGGTCTTTATTATGGCTGACACGGCTCTTCTCGTGGCTGGCAGGTTAATACAGGTGCATAATCCTGTCTGTGTGAGTGTGAGTGAGTGACTCTCTCGATCTCCCTCTCTTTCTCTCCTATTCTCGCCATGCCCTCCTCGTCTATCAGACAGTCACTACATCCCACACACTACACCGTCGCCCCCTCCCACCAACATTAACTACAGTTCGTCACGCAGTTCATATTCTCCTATCTACAAGCCCCTACCACACACCATGCCCTCCCTCCCTCCCTCTCTCTCTCCCTCCCTCCCTCCCTCCCGCCCTCCCTCTCTTCCCCCTATATCCGAAGCGCATCCTCCTCCTCGTCGTCGTCCTCGTCGTCCTCCTCCTCCACCTTCCTCCCTCCCTCCCTCCCCAACAAAATCTTCAGCTCTCTTCTCTCCGTCCCGATCCGATCCAATGCCCGATTAACCTCCTGCAAACGGACACGGGCCTTGCTCAGTTTACCTGCATCAATGCCTAGAGGGAGAGAGGGAGGGGAGGAGGGAGGGAGAGAGGGAGGGAGGGCTATAAGCGTGCTAGACGTGATAGTGTGCTGGACGGAGTCTTGCAGCATCGATAAGATAGAAAAGTATTAAAAGAAATCTATGAATACGTAAATGAATTAACATGTGTGTATGTATATACATGTATGTATATATGTATGTATGTATGTATGTATGTATGTATACGTAAATCAATAAAGGAGTGATCGAACAAAAGAAAGAAATGCAACACCCACGACTAAAGCATTAAAAACCCGTCCACTCTGCCTCCCTCCCTCCCTCCCTCCCTCCCTCCCTCCCTCCCTCCTTCCCTACCTTCTCCCGCCCGCAGCACATCCGCGATCCTCCGCTTCCACACCTCCCTCGACACCCGCAGTGCCTCCTCCTCCTCCTCCAGCCGCACCAGCAACAGCTCCATACTCTCCTCTTCCTCCTCCTCCTCCTCCTCCTCCTCCTCCTCTTCCTTCCTTAATCTCCTCCCTCCCCCCCTCCCTCCCTTCCTCCCTCCCTCCCTCCCCATCTTCTTCTCCCCCTTCACATTCGACCACAGCGCGGGCTCCTCCCTCTCGCCCGCCCTGCGCAACACCGCCTCCCCGCCCTTCCCCCCTCCCTTCTTCTTCTCGAACTGCTGAGGGTATGTCTGTCGATCAAAGGGAAAGGCTCCTCGAAATGGGCCCTTCTGCCCGCCCGCCCTCCCCCCCTCCTCCTCCCTCTCCTTCCAGCCCTTGAACACATCTTGCGGCTTGTTCCACTCGCCTGTGGGTAGGAGGGAGGGAGGGAGGGAGAGAGGGCAAGTGAGGAAGCAAGGGAGGGAGGGAGGAAGGGGGAAGAAAGGAAAGGCACGTACCGAGCCAGTCGATCTCATCGAGGTAGTAGTCCTCGTCCTCGTCATCCAGCTCGTCCAGGCCGAACCAGAAGATCCGATGGTAGACGTCACGCAGCCACTCCAACACCACGTTCTTCCCGCGGCGCACGGGGCGGCCTTCGCGACCGACGCCCACGCTGAAAGAGTGGAGGGGTAGGGAGGAAGGAAAGAAGAGAGAGAGAGAGGGAGGGGGAGTTGAGTCGACGGTCATCCTGGGGTAAGTGTATCCTATTAGAGCCCTCTCTCATTTGTGTTTGTGATGATGATGGCTGTGGGTGGAACGAGAGACAAGCCCAAGAGAGTGAGAGAATGGTCTGGAGAAAATAAGCATCACATCCCCGACCTCTTGCCCCTCCTTCCCTGGTCACGAGAAACACCCGCAAAACGTACATCCGGGCGACCTCATCGTCGTCGTCATACTCCTTTTCCTCCTCCTCCTCCTCGCCCTCGTATTCCTCCTCTTCGATGTCTCGAAAGGACGGACGTGGTCCCGGACTGCCGCCCCCGCTTCCGCTTCCGCGGGCGGAGCGCGTCAGACCGGAAAAAGTGCCTGCCGGCGCCCGTCGAGGGAGGGCGGAAGAAGGAAGGGGCAGGATAAAGGCTTGTGTAACGATGCTCGTAAGGGTGACACTTAGAACGAACAGGCCCAGGACCGACACGCCGGAAAAGGAGGAGGAGGAGGAGGAGGAGAGGGATGGTACGGTGCTGCCTCGTGGCATTGCTACTGCTGATGCTTGAGGCTGTTTTTGTAAGGAGAACCTCCGCTCTTTTGCTGCTTGCAGCGGCCTGGGTTTTATGGTTGTGATTTTCGGGGGGTCTTTCCAGGACAGTGCTAAGCAAAGGCAATGCACATACACCGGCACCAGTGCCCAATGGCAGGAAGAGATTCCCTTTGATCCTGTGGTTATGGGATCCAGATAATAGGATGGTGAGTCCGTGGGCGTTTTGGTCGTGGGTTCTGAGTGCAGCGGCTGCATTTCGTATACACGTCGCCTTTCGAGTCGCTCACGCTCGTCGCTCGTTCCGTGACTGAAGGACATATGTGAAAGGGCACGTGATTATCTGACCCACAGCACAAGACAAGGGACAGGCTCCTCATTTTGGGTTCACAGGCGTGAGGTTGTATATTTGCACATTGTTTGCTTGGTTCTGGAGTCGGCAGGGCAACCCTATTCGTAAATATTATCCGGCAGAGGCATCCCCCAGCGAGACTGAATCTGAACAACACAACACATCAATCAAGCGCAAAGGAACGCAGGCAACATAATAATGACATCCCTCTCGCACTCAGCCTCTTCCGACCGTCACACGCGTGTTTCTGTGCCGGAGGAACATACTGCCCATGGCTTCCGGGGCTGCCCCCCTACCGAAGAGGAAGAAAACACAGACCATCGCTGCGTCGCCGCGGTCGACGAGCGCCTCGATCAGTTGACGCACTCGGTTTTGCAAGACGTCATTCCAGGACTTGAGCGTGAGCTGCACAAGGTGAGGTGGAATCATGGTGGGTGGGGAAGGAAAATAACCCTAACCCTAACCATCTTGTAGGTACGGGGCTGGCTTGCCATGATCGAGGCGCGGGACCACGCCGGCACCACTACCATACCTACCTTACATGGCGACAAAATAGCTATCAAACGTGAAGGGCTTTCCAGTGGCAGCGGTGGTGGGGCGAGCGGCAGCGACCCTAATCAATCCTCTCTCTCATGGGAAAAAGCCATTACACATCACAAGCTCGAGACATTAACCACCGCCGTCCGCGTATTCAAGGTATGTCCTACGATTACATTAAATGAAATGGAAAAAAAAGAAAAAAAAGAAAAAGAATCCTAAGCATAGGTGTTAAAAGAAAACTACTCACCCATCACAGACGGCACTTGGTCCCCTGCAAAAGCCGCCCCACGAAACGACAAACCCCTTTCAGTATTAGCCGGAAAGGTATGATCACGTCTAAGAAGTAGATGATGGCTAGAAATAAGTTGGAACATCTCCGCCCCCCAAAAAAACTTATTTATGATTCGCTTTTATGTCCCTGTCACAAATTCTAAAATGGAAGCTGACTGTGTCGATTTGTCGCGACTGATTCCGATTGCTTGCAGTATATAAATGCCAAGGTCGTCATGCGTCGATGTTTGCGAGGGGTTATGGCCTAGTGGTATGGCGTCCGCTTTGCAAGCGGAAGATCGAGGGTTCAAACCCCTCTAGCTCCATTGTGACATTTTTTTTCCCGATGCGCAGGCACTTTCTCTATCCTTTGTTGTTTGTCCCTGTTACTTTAACCTCTTTTTCTAAATAACACACGATGTTGTGAACGGCCTATTAATTTATGACAGTGCGGCCCATGTCAGGTTGTTTTTCCCATCTTATTCCCATTCCAGCCCGCACGCGTCCATTCAATGGGAGGCAGGGAAGAATATGTCTGGAGGAATCAGTGGAGTTTAAAAAGTCACATCCTTCACCTGCGTACATCAAGGAAGAAAAAAACAAAGAGGCTTGGAAGTTTATGCTCTCAGGCAGAATCGAACCGCCGTTTCTTCGGGATTTGCTTCTTTAACAAGCCACAACGAAGTGTCCTTCATGTCGACCGAGTGAATGGGCCGTAATGCCGCCTTCGACCCGACCGGAACCGACCTACTAGACGATGAAAGCCCTCTCGCCGCGGGCTCGAACCGCCGCAGCGCCGCGGGGGCGACTGCTGTCCCCACTGGACTAGCGACACTTCCAGGCGCCGAGAAGGGTAATCTTGACTTTTAGAAAGTCATCAACAGATGCCGACACCCGCTTTGAATCGTGTTTTGGGTTTGTCATTACATTTACGCAATGCTTGTCCATTTTGTCACAAATTTGTCTGGAAAACACTTTGTACACCATTGCTGCACATTCTTTTTTGGCCTTGCTAACAAGACCATCTGACTCCACGGCGAGCGCGTACGTCGCTCCTCGTCTTTCCGCTCACACGCTTCTCGCTTTTGCTGAAGCCGCAAGCACAGGGTAAAGAAAAAACTGCTGCCACTAAAATATCGGCTAAGGGCCGTCGCTCTACATAATTTGCCTTCCAGAATGCATGAATTGGGTTTTGGTGCGGCCGGTAAAGTTTGTCGTGCCTCTTCCTCATTCCTCCCTCCCTCCCCTTTCCCCACAGCACGCACGCGCCAGCAGCCTAGCCATGGACGACGCCAACGCCGCAGCACTCGCCGGACCTGTTGTTAGCTGCATCGTGGCTGCCGCCAAGGGCGCCGCTAGTCGGGTGATCTCTGAAGCCACCGGTCTACTCGGTCCTTTTCTCCACGCCTACTGTGTCTTTCGCTTGTCCTTCCTCTTTCCAAGGGCACATGACCTACCTCTTTCTTTGGACAAAGGGAACTTTCGAGGGCTTCATCAAAGATGACATCCGTCGAAGCAGCCGTACCAGCATCAGCAGCGGCAGAACCGGCTACAGAACCAGCAGCCGTGGCGATAATCGTCTGACACGACTGCGGGTCATTCATTCATGTTCAGGGTGGCTTTCGTGACAGATTGGACACAGTGTTGAGAATAGCTCCTTACTGGCAGCAACAACCTAATTTAAGGATTATAGTAGATCTCCAAATGGGGAGTGAAGGGGAAGAAGAGGAGGCACTGCAGGAGCAACGACTCGATGCACAAACTAAAGAGATGCTTCGATGACATGCTTATCCATCGGACTTAACTCTCTCGCGAGTAATGATGGCCCTTTGACTCGGGTTGTTGGTTTTACCGCTTATCACGGCGTGGCTTTGGCCCTGGATTATGGATGGAGCAATATTCAGGGTGGGGGAGTGGGTTCACTGTGGCTTCAAGTAGCTCGAGAAACAACTCACAACACTGAAGATAGTTTGGGAGGGACAGAAGAGAAGGACGGGGGGTCCGAGAAGAAAAAAGAAAAGGGAGGCTAGGAGAAGGAGGAGGACGATGAGATAGAGGAGGAAGAGGAGGCTTTAAAAGGGTGGAAATAGATAGAGAACAAGAAACGGGACGAGAAATAGGAGGCGTGCTGGGAAGGTAAATGATGTTGGAGTCACGGTAACCAAAAAATAGCGTCCGCGGAGTCCTCCCCCAAATCCTGGGCCTGGCTCACTATGCCATTTCTGAGTTTGATCTGGAGGCCTTGGTCAAGCTCCTTACAATGATTACCCCTTTTTGACCATCCCGAGTGTGGGAAGGTGAGCTACAGGCTCGGGGAGGAGGAGAGCAGCCCTAACCGATGAAGACGAGGTGCGATCGGAATTGGACAGGCCGATTGTGATGAGAAAATGATAGGGCTTTAATCAAGACGAATATTGATGTGAATCAAATAAAGTGAACGAATTTATTTTTATTATTGTGCCTTCATCCTTCTTTTACATGACTGCGTGGAGCTGGGGGCTGTACGAAGGATGGCCCAAAGACGGCGATAGGTACGTCGGTCGACATCCACTCAACATACCTGGTTTCTATGTTTCCGTCTCCATCCTCTCTTTGCGAGTGCTCCACAACTCCTGTGGCCCATCGCGGTGCAGCCCCTGCGACGGCATGGGAAAGCATCCAAGCGGAAACCAGGAAATGGGGACAAGTATTAAATAATTTAGAGATGCAAAACAAAAAGGCTTTGATTGCACAAAAAGTAGTTTTGTTGCGTCCCCTTGCCTTGTGTTCCAAGGTTTTATCGGCGAAGTTTATCATCGCCGCCCGAGGAGCATCTATCAAGAGGAGTGGACGACCGAGCAACAAAACACTCAAGTCCCATGACCATGACCACGACGCATCTTAATTCCAGAAATGTCACTTTTTGTCAACCCTCCTCATTCGTTAGTCTCACTAGTGTAGCCCTCTTCCAGCTCTTTCGATGTGTCGCTCGAGCCATTGTTCTTCGTGCGTGGGGGCAGGTCATTTCAAACCAGGTACCACTGTCATGTTCGACGCGTCACCTGCACCACTGCCATGGCATTGCTTTTGCTTTTCTTAACCGCAGCATTCTGGCTTGTCAAAGTTTCTCGAAAGGCGCCTGCACAAAGGCACCATTTCATGTCCCAGGTGTCTTCGAGCCATTGTTCTTGTCCTTTCCGCTCTTCCTCTCCCTGGCCCCCGAGCCAGCAGGCGAGGGGCGGGCGCGTCGGGCAGCCTCGTCACATGACTTTTTTGGGTTCACTTTTCCCTCCAATATTTTCTGCCTCGCTTTTGCCTCCCGAAAAACCGCTCTCGGTATTCAACCATTACCACGACGTAGCTCACACATCTGACAAGACGTGCTTGTCGTCTTAAAATCCTCTGGGCGCTCTTTGATGGGACAAGAGGAGCATGCTAAAAACCAGGAGGTGGCGGGCGAGGAGGCCTATCGCCCTCGAGCGAGCCTCTCCGTCCCAGCGCTCCCCTTTCCTCCTTCCTTCATACAAATCTGCGCTCGATGGACACGCTGGCATTCTTCGTAGGCATGCCGTAGAGATGACGGCCTTATTTCTTTTGATGTCGCTGTACAGCGTTTGCTAGATGCTCTCAACACCTAGCAGATGCCCCTTTGCGTGTTTGGGGCTTGGTTGTTCGGCGCGGAGAATTGTTCTTGCCCAACAAGACGTCAGTACCGACGTGTTTTTTGTCATGAAGACCACCAGGACCTAGGAGACCAGGTCAAGCACTATACTCCACGATTGGCGGCCTTGTCGTGCACCGCACTCCCATGGCTTAGCTATTTCGACCACGACACGTGGAAGCCCTGCATGTGATGATCGCGAGGCACCCGGAGGGGGCGACGCGACGAAGGAAATGGAATGCCCTTTGTTCGGAAAGACGATGGCAGCCTTTTGTTTCATGGGTACAGAGGCTGTCGCACGCGGCGGCAAGGGCCTAGCGATAACATCTTCATCTTTCACCATCACATAACCCCATTCTCAGCAGCCACCTTGCACGAGGGCAGCGGCGGGCTAAGCGGACGTTCCAAATCTATCCCAGGCGGTCTTCGTTTTCTGTGCCCTTTCGATGCACTCTTTTTTTTACCATGAAGGTCATGAAAAGCTTCCCACACTCATCTCTACCCTTTCCACACACTCGTAACACACCAGCTGAGTCAAGCGTCGTCTGCCGCCACTTTTTCTCCCGCCTACCGGTGTTCTTCCGTATTCTTGCCGCTTCGCGACGAGAACGAGACCCGAACAAGAAGCAACGCCATCAATTAAGCAAACGGTACAACTCGCCCGCCCTTTCCTCAGTACCATGCGCGTTGAGAGCAGTACCATCACCAGCAGCAGCAGCAGTAGCAGCAGCAGCAGCTGTTGCAGCACTTGCCCCCTCCCCTCCTCCCCTGCTACCTCCGCCTCTGCCGCCTCCCCCTCGCTAGGCCGTCGCCGTGGCCGTCGTATCAACGGCGTGGGCGCCGCGGCTTTTCTTCTGACGCTGTTGGTTGGAGGAGCGCATGCCTTTGTCCCTGCATACCATCAGAAGCTAGCAGCGGCGGCCCCTTGCGCGGCGGCCAACAACAGAAAACGGGCAGGCCCCGGCCTGGGTTGGCATCAACCAGTGACCATGTCGGTACGTAGTGAGGGAAAGCGAGGGGATGGGAAGGAAAGAGGCTTTTGTGTACATGGCGTGGTTGTTACTCATACTCTTCCCCTTTGTCCTCCCATTCCGTCACTCTCCACAGGCCGTGGCACACAACAGCCACACCGCCTCAGTCCCCGCCGCACACACCACCCACACTCATTCCCCGCATGTGCCCTCCCCTACCACCGTGGCTCCACCTGAGCAGCCAGTTATTAACCAATACCCCGTTTTCCCCCGCGCCGCTGTGAATATCGGTACGTGTCTGTCTGTATGGTTCCCCCCTGACCTCCCTCCTTCTTACCGGCTTCTAGGGGGGGATTGCTTTAAGTCTGTTATATCATTACTCACCAATATGAGTAGCGTTATATCTCTAATGCAATAGCTAGTGCCTTGGCTTTTTAACTCCAACATGACGAGTGCAATTCAAGCACCCTCACTTCCCTCGCCCTTCCTCTTTCCCTCCCTCCCTCCCTCCCTCCCTCCCTTCCTCCCTCCCCACCCCCTTCGATCTCTAGTCGTCGTTCGCGCCCGCCCCCTTAACATGGGCCGTGAGTACCTGTTTGTGCAGCGAAGCAAGGAGCCCGGGACGGACCAATGGGCATTACCAGGAGGGAGGTAGGTAGAGGGGGAGGGAGGGAGGGAGGGAGGGAGCGAAGGTTGCTGGAATGAAAGAGGAAGTTCAAGGTTTTTCCCGGATACAGACGCCATCGCTCACCTCCACTCCCTCCCTCCCTCCCTCCCTCCCTCCCCCCCTCCCCCCCGATCTCCTTCACCCCAGCGTGGAGATCGGCGAGGAGATGCTGCAAGCCGCCGCCCGGGAGCTCGTGGAGGAGACGACTCTTGACCACTCTGTTCTCGAGTTTTATCCGCGTTGCTTCATGACCACAGACGCTATTTACAATGACGACATGGGAGCCGTTAAATACCACTTCGTCATCTCCCAGGTACGGACCTCCGCCCTCCCTCCCGCCCTCCTTTCGGCGCCCCGTCTCGGTTGTTCCATATGGTTCTCACATGAACCTCTCCCTCCCTCCCTCTCCTACCTCAGATGGTGTGCTGGGCCTCCCCCGAGGCTGCACCCATCGCCGCCGACGATGCCAAGGACATTCGTTGGATGACACTGCCGCAACTACGTGGATTGGACGTGAGTCGGAGAGAGAGAGAGGGAGGGGGGGGGGGTTGGTCGGTGTGTTGTGTATTGATAATAATGTGTAGTGTCGTCTCCTCCTGATCCCGGTGTATTTTACCTTGATGATTGTAAATCCTATCGCTCCCCCCTCTCCTCAATCACTCAACAGACTCCGGTCCACTCACCCCCCCCCCTCCCGTCTCCCTCCCTCCCTCCCTCCCTCTAGACCGACGCGATCTTCCGGGGTGTAATAGAGGTGGTGGAGACGGTGGAGCGCCTCGTGGACGTAGGCTGCATCACGAAGGCCGACCTGGTACGTGGGAGGGAGGGGAGGGACGGAGGGGGGGCTCACTCAGTCTATGTGTCTATTGAGCTCTTTCGGTGCATCTGACACGACTCCCTCCTCCCCTCCCTCCCTCCCTCCCTCCCCTCTCAACCAATCAGGTCCGTGTCCCCGTAGCACCAGACGGAACGATGCTACCCACCCCCCCTCCCTCCTCCCCTTCCTCCTCCTCGGGCATCGGACTGGCCGACGACGGGGGCCACATCCAAGGACCCAACGACTTGATTCCCCGCAGGAGGAACTGAAGGAGGGAGGGAGGGAGAGACGGTGAATTCTCCCTCTGAGATGATCTTCTCGCTTCCTTTGAGCTCCTTCGCGCCCTTCAGATGTCTGTCTGGTTAGTGACGGTCGAGGGAGGGAAGGGGGGAGGAGGTATCAAAAGCTAATTGTAGAATGAGTTTTTGATTTTATTTTTAATTTCACTTGAAATTTATTTTTTATTGTCTGTCGGTAGAACTAGGAAAGGGTTGATATGGTAGAAAAAGAAGAGCAGCACCAGCAACGTTGTGGTGTCTTGTGAGGAGGATTCGCGGAAGAGGGGGGCGGGAGATGAGGGGGAGGGAAGCAATGCAGGTGTAATGAGAAGTCAAAAGAGGGGAAGAATCACGGCCGTGTTTTTAGCGGGGGCCGTTCCAATTGTCGTCTGATTGTTTTCCAAGTGCTTGTTTCTCTCGCAGAGTCAAGCCGGCTTTGTCGCGGCGAGTGGGGAATCAAAATGAATGGAGGAGGGAAGGGAGGAAGCAGACAGAAAGAAAGTAGACATTAAAGAGTATAATCATCCCGACTACGGCAGAAGATGAGGAGGTGGAGAATAAGCAGAAATTGAAAAGAAAGACGATGTTTTTTAGGCCCGACGTGCAGCAGGGAGAGTAACAGTCGCCAGCAAGAGCTGGGCGTGGTGCACCTGAGAAATGGAAGAAAGAAGGAAGGGGATGGAGTCCTCTTTTTCTATTTCCTCACAACCTCTTCCCGTGAGAAGAGCGAGCAAGACTGACACCCAACGAGATAGAAAGGGGAAGACAGGGGGAGAGAAAGATGGAAGGAAACAAGAAAGGAAAAAAAATGAGTTCAAAGTGTTTTTCTCCCTCAGCAATCCTCGCAACAGCACGAAACAAATGTCGCTATTTTACCACTGCCATCGGGCACCACTGCCTTCCCTCCCTCCCTTGGCCTTTCGCTCCCTTGGGGAAAGAAAGGAGGGTAGCTATAAACAGGCAGTACGCGTCAGCGTCACCACCGCCGCCAACGGTGCATCGCGTGGGACGGGGCGACAAGTAAAAGAATGAAAAGCGAGCGAGCAACGTGGACTCCAGACAGATACACCAGTATCCCTCTGTATATACATGCGTGGACATGCGTCATAAGTACCACCCCCATACCCAGGGCATCAGCAGCAGTCAAGCAAGGCCTGTCAAAATAATTCTTCCTTCTTCATTTTTGCGTCTTACCATCTCCTCTCCTTTACATAAATACACACACCCTCCCAACCTTCCTCCTTCCCTTCCTCTTTCCCTTCCTCCTTCGCTCCCTCCCTCTATCCCCAGTACTCCCCTCCGTCGAGCTCTCGCGTCCAGTCAAACGGCTGCCACTCCCGCACAAAACCCGCCACGGCTTGCCGCTCTTGGCCCGGATCACCCCTCGGCTGGCCCCTACAAGGTAGGGAGGGAGGGAGGATGGAGGGATGGAGGGTCAGAGGGAGGGAGGGAGGGAGGGAGGGAGTGGTACGTACTTGCGGTCGAAGCGCGGGGGGTCCACGCCCAGCATGCCAGCAATCACAGAGACGCCAAAACTGTGTGTGTGGGTAAGTGGATTAATGTTGTGCCAAATCCAGCAGACGCGTGCCCCTCCCTTCTGCTTTTCCTCTCCCTCCCTCCCTCCCTCCCTCCCCCCCTCCCTCCCCTTTTTCCCACTCCCTGTGAGATGGTCATACATGCCCCGCAGGTCTCTCCCTCCTCTCACTCACTCCTTCGGGAACTGCTCCTTGTCCTCGATGATGTGAGCGTAGCCTTCGCCCTCGTCACCCCACTCTACAAAAAAGTAAGGAAAATTCTTCGGTACACACGCTCGGAGCGGGCGGCCCTGGAGGAAGGGAGGGTGGGAAGATGTGTGCAATGGTGGAGTGGTGAGAAGAGAAGCAGGGAGGGTGGGGGGGAGGGCGGGAGGGAGGGCGGGAGGGAGGGAGAGAGGGG
>Ga0160419_101039_pt1 | contig 13066 bp, 12 predicted proteins | sample CelAP2metagpilot_2_FD_108196 | JGI IMG/M metagenome (GOLD analysis project Ga0160419, IMG submission 108196) | Phycosphere-associated microbial communities from Cellana algal ponds in Kailua-Kona, Hawaii, USA - Cellana AP2-4-25 metagenome pilot ... | reverse complement strand
TAAGCTTACGGTAGTAGGCTACATCTATGTCTTCGTTTAGTACTGCATTCATATCTAGCTTACGTTCTCCTAGTTTTTCTTTAAACAGAAATCCGTTAGCGTAAATACGATGATCTAAAGGAATTGTATAAACTTCTACTTTTGTATCTTCAAAAATAAGCTCTGAAGATGTTGAAGTTAACTCATGAAAGTACAGATTATAATTGGTCCAAGAATCGGCTAACTTCATCTGTAAAACAATAACTTCTTTAAGTCCTTTTGGAGCGTGAATGTGTAGATCTGCTTCGCGACCTAATAATCTAAATGTTGAAATTAAACCAACTAAACCAAAAAAATGATCACCGTGTAAGTGAGAAATAAATATGTGTTTAATGCGGTTAAACTTAATTCTATGCTTGCGTAACTGTACTTGCGTACCTTCTCCACAATCAATTAAAAACATATGATTTTTAATTTCTAAAACTTGTGATGTTGGATTAGTAAAAGTACGTGGTGTTGCGCTGTAACAACCTAAAATGTTTAACTTCATTAAATTGTGTTTAAAAGCCTAAGTCGCGTTCCATATCTTCCATTTCAATAATATCGTAAGCTTCTTGGAGTGTTGGAACAATTACTATTTCTTCTGGAGTTTTATCTACATCTATACCTTCATTTACAATTACAAACGAATGTTTTGCAGCACGGTGTTGATTAGAGACTCTTAAAAACTCAATAATTTGCTCTAAAGAAATAGGTTTTATAGTATTTAGATTAACAATAATGTTATTGTTTTTAAATTTAGGATAAAGGCTTTCAATTTTTTTAACCAGTTCTATAACCGAAGCGTTTTCTTGGGTTATAATCGTTATGTTTTCATCTTGATCTATAATCATAACTTATTTTTTAATTTTTGAAGCTAATAAATAGATTACAGCCATTCTTACAGCTACACCATTTTGTACTTGGTCTAAAATAATGGCTTGTTTTGAGTCTGCTACATCACTTGTTATCTCTACACCACGATTTATTGGTCCTGGATGCATGATTGTAATTTCTTTATCTAAGCTGTCTAATAACTCTTTATTAACTCCAAATTGTTGGGTATATTCTCTTGTAGAAGGAAAATAACTAATATCCATACGCTCGTTTTGAACACGTAACATATTAGCTACATCACACCAGTTTAAAGCTTTTCGAAGATTGGTTTCTACCTTTACTCCTAACTTATCGATATGTTTTGGCAATAATGTTTTAGGTCCACAAACCATAACGTTTGCGCCCTGTAGTTTTAAAGCAAAAATATTTGATAATGCCACACGACTATGCAAAATATCTCCTACAATAACTACATTTTTTCCTTTTACACTACCTAATCTTTCTCTAATAGAATACGAATCTAAAAGTGCTTGCGTTGGATGCTCATGTGCGCCATCACCAGCATTTACGATTGCTGCGTTAACGTGTTTAGATAAAAATACACCTGCGCCAGGATTTGGGTGACGCATCACTACCATATCTACTTTCATAGATAAGATGTTGTTTACCGTATCTATTAAAGTTTCTCCTTTTTTTACAGAAGATTGTCCTGCCGAAAAATTAATAACATCTGCAGATAGTCTTTTTTCTGCTAACTCAAAAGATAATTTTGTTCGTGTTGAATTTTCAAAAAATAAATTGGCAATAGTAATATCTCTTAGCGAAGGTACTTTTTTAATAGGTCTATTAATAACCTCTTTAAAATGATCTGCTGTTTTAAAAATAAGCTCTATATCTTCTTTGTTAAGATATTTAATACCTAGTAAGTGATTAACACTTAATTCGCTCATAGTTTAATTATTTATAAGATATACGGTGTCTTCTCCTGCATTTTCTTTCCAATGCACTTTAACTTTTTCGTTGTTAATGGCATCCACTTGTCGTCCTCTATAATCAGGTTGAATTGGTAAATGTCTACTAAAACGTCTGTCAATAAGTGTCAATAATTCAATTTCAGTTGGTCTTCCAAAACTTTGAATTGCTGTTAAAGCTGCACGAATACTACGTCCTGTGTATAAAACATCATCTATAAAAACCACTTTTTTGTCTTCGACAACAAAATTAATTTCTGTTTTATTGGCTTCTAATGGCTTATCGCTTCGTCTAAAGTCATCTCTGTAAAACGTAATATCTAAATGACCTAATTGAAGGTTTTTAACTTTATATTCTTTAGTAAGAATTTCGGCTAAACGATTTGCTAAAAACTTTCCTCTAGGCTGAATTCCAATTAATACAGTGTCTGAGAAGTCATCATGATTTTCGATAAGTTGACAAGCCAATCTGTGAAGAATGATGTTTATTTCGGTTGCATTAAGTAGCACTCTTTGACTCATAGTGTTCCAAACGTGTTTGGTTAACAAAGGTAAAGTAAAAAATTATAAGTTAAAAGGTGTTTTTGTTTTTACATAAAAAAAGGAGTTTTATTTCTAAAACTCCTTTACTAATTATTAAGAATCGCTATTACTTCTTAACAAACTTATGTGTTATAGATGTGTTTTCGTTCTCTAAAACTAACACGTAAATTCCTGTGTTTAATTGAGAAATGTCTACAGTTTCTATAACTTCTGTATTGTCTTTTTTAAGTATCTCTTGACCTGTTAAAGCATAAATTTTTGAAGAAGTAAAACTTTGGTTTCCTAAAATTTCTAACTTATGTTCTTTAGTTACTATTTTAGTGTCTTCAAATTCTTGATTTTCTGTGCTTAAGGTAGCGTCAAATTCGCTAAACATAGTTATGCTTGTTCCTCCTAGTAAAACTGATAAATCAAGACCTAGACCAGAGTTCTTAAAAACTCTTAAGTAATATACGTCATTTTCATTAACGTTATCTAATATTACCTGAAAACTACCACCTGTTAATAAAATAACATTATAACTACTACAAGAAACTACTTGTAATTGTCCTAAATCGCCAGATGGAGCCTTTAAAATTTGATAATCGATACCAACAGTAAGCAATGTTAATCCACCACTAGCCATTCCAATAGTCATTTTATTTTTGCCACTAGTTACTGTGTGCATATAAAACACATCTTCAGCATTTGTACATGATGGACTTAATCCAGAATCTGTTGCGGAATCAAAATTAAGTACGTTAATAGATGTTAATGTACCATTTATTGAAATGGCATCATTAATAGAGTTCCCGTTTTGAGCAAAAATGGTTGTAGCAAATAATATTGCTAGAAAAAGTAAATTATTTTTCATAATGTAAAAATTAGGGTTAATTAATAGCAGCTATTAAACAATTAAGGGAAAATTGATCATAACTTATTATTTAAACCATAACTGTGCGCACATTATAATATTTAATAATAATTTATCTGTTTCATTAAATTATAAATAATATCTCATACTTTTTAATCTATTTCGATAAATAACACATTGTTTTAACATTTATTAACATTTTGAACGAATATACTTACGGTTTTAACAAGAAAATACATAAGTAACTTAAAAACAATGAATTATATTTAATAATTATTTTCTTACAATCGATAAAAGACAATATCACAAAACCTAACAAGATGATGTAAATAATCGAAAATAAAAAAGCCTCTCAAAATTGAGAGGCTTTTAAATTATATAAAATTAAGTAAGACTAACTCTTACCGTCCATTTTATCTTTTAATGCTTGTAAAGCTTCGTTAGCATCACCTAAAGTTGGTTTTGCTTCTGCAGCTTGAGCTTCTGCTTTTTTAGCAGCAGCTTTTACGTTAGCAATCTCTTCTTCTTTAAATATAGCAGTATGAGATGCTACAACACGCTTAAATTCTTTATTGAATTCAATAATTTTAAATTCAGCAGTGTCACCTTTCTTAAGCATTTTTCCGTCTTCTTTTTCCATGTGACGAGATGGTACAAATGCAACGATATCTTCGTTAAACTCAATTGTAGCTCCTTTATCTACTACGTCTGCGATTTCAGCAGTGTGAGTAGTTCCTAAAGCAAATTCAGTTTCATATTTGTCCCAAGGGTTTTCTGTAGTTTGTTTGTGACCTAAAGATAATTTACGTCCTTCAACATCTAATTCTAATACAACTACATCTAACTTATCTCCTACGTTACAGAACTCTGATGGATGTTTGATTTTCTTAGTCCAAGATAAATCTGAGATATAAATTAATCCGTCAATACCTTCTTCTAATTCTACAAATACTCCAAAGTTAGTAAAGTTACGTACAGTACCTGTGTGTTTAGAACCTACAGGATATTTTGTAGTAATATCTGTCCATGGATCTGGTGTTAATTGCTTAATACCAAGAGACATTTTACGATCTTCTCTATCTAAAGTTAAGATTACTGCTTCTACTTCGTCACCAACGTTTACAAAGTCGTTAGCAGAACGTAAGTGTGTAGACCATGACATTTCAGATACGTGTACTAAACCTTCTACACCTTCTGCAACTTCGATAAATGCACCGTAATCTGCGATAACAACTACTTTACCTTTTACTTTGTCACCTACAGCAACTTCTTCTCCTAATGCATCCCAAGGATGTTTAGATAATTGCTTAAGACCTAATTGGATTCTTGATTTATCCTCATCAAAGTCTAAGATTACAACGTTTAATTTTTGGTCTAATTCAACGATTTCGTTTGGATGGTTAATACGAGACCATGATAAGTCTGTAATGTGGATTAATCCATCTACACCACCAAGATCAATAAAAACACCGTAAGATGTGATGTTTTTAACAACACCTTCTAATACTTGACCTTTTTCTAATTGACCAATAATTTCTTTCTTTTGCTCTTCGATATCTGCTTCGATAAGCGCTTTATGAGAAACAACAACGTTTTTAAATTCGTGGTTAATTTTTACCACTTTAAATTCCATTGTTTTATTTACGTACTGATCGTAATCTCTTATTGGCTTAACGTCAATTTGAGAACCTGGTAAGAATGCTTCAATTCCGAAAACATCTACAATCATACCACCTTTAGTACGACATTTAACAAAACCGTTTACGATTTCGCCAGTTTCATGAGCTTTATTTACTCTATCCCAAGCTTTGATTACACGAGCTTTACGGTGAGATAATACTAATTGTCCTGTAGCGTCTTCACGTACGTCAATTAATACTTCTACCTTATCTCCTACTTTTAAGTCTGGGTTGTATCTAAACTCGTTTAAAGAAATAACACCTTCTGACTTAGCGTTAATGTCTATAATAGCGTCACGATCTGTAATGTGGATTACTTCTCCTTCTACTACTTCGTCATCTAAAGTGTCAACAAAGTTTTCTGATACTAATTTTTCAAATTCTTTTAATTGAGAATCTTCAACCTCGTCAATACCTTCTTGGTAGTTGTGCCAGTTAAACTCTTTTAAGAATTTTTCAGGATTTTTTTGTGCTTCAGATACTTCTGGAGCGTTGTTTTGTTTTGCTTCGGTTGCTTCAACCTGTGCGTCTTGTGCTTTTTCAGCCATCTAATTAAAATTGCAATGTTTAATTTCTCGCTTTTGCGGAAAGAAAAACACTGTGTTTGTATTCTGTAATATTTGGATTAATTAAGCGATATACCTACAGAAGTGTTAAAATTTATTTTTCTTAATTCCTTTTAAAAATCCAATTCTCGCTAAAAGGAGTGCAAAAATAGTACATTTTAACCATTTTGCCTAATTTATTTTTAAAATTTAAATGGCTGATTTTCAATAGAATTTCATTTTACAATTAAAACATAAAACCATGTATTTAATCCGATTAATTATACATTTAATCGATATAATTGATTTACTTAATCTAAACTTTAAATAAAACATTTATTTATTGCTTACCTTTATTTAACAATTAACAAATAAACTTATTTACACATGGCAGTTAAAGAAAAATATCAAAGCGTATTAGATCTTGGCGAAAAATTAAACATCCAAAACGGAGACGTTTGGGTTGAAGACGGAATATTAAAAGTAAAAGGTACTGCAGCTACTCAATACGAAAAAAACTTAATTTGGGACGAAATTAAAGCTGTTGCTGGTGAAGAATCTCCAACAGACATTAAAGCTAACATTACAGTTGCAGACGAAAGTGTTTACGCAAAACATACTGTAAAAAGTGGTGATACTTTAGGTAAAATAGCTAAACATTATTATGGTAATGCAGGTAAATACACTGCTATTTTTGAAGCTAACAAAGACATCTTAAAAAATCCAGATGTGATTTTTCCTGATCAAGAACTTAAGATTCCTAATTTATAGGATTTATAACCAAAAATAAAAAGGCGAACCAAATGGTTCGCCTTTTTTTGTGTTTAATCTAAACTTTCTAACCTGGTGTTTACCAGGTTTAAAATCTTTTCAAACTGTTCTTCCAAAGTTAGATTAGAGTTGTCAATTTCTATAGCATCTTCTGCTTTTACTAATGGCGAATTAGCGCGATGAGAGTCTATATAATCTCGTTCTCTTACATTTTTAAGTACATCATCGTAACTTATATCATCACCTCTATTTATTAATTCGTCATAACGTCTTTGCGCTCTTGTTTCTGCAGATGCAGTCATAAATAATTTAAGCTCTGCATTAGGGAAAACTACAGTTCCAATATCTCTACCATCCATAACTACGCCTTTATCTTTTCCCATTTGGTGTTGTTGTATTACCAATTGATAACGTACTTCTGGTATGGCTGCTACTTTACTCACAAAGCTTGAAACTTCTAGTGTACGGATTTGTTTTTCGACATTTTCTCCATTTAAATAGACTTCAGCAAAACCTAAATCTGGATTAAACTTAAAACTAATATCAACGTTACTTAAATTAGATACCAAAGTTACCACATCAAAATGATCTTTATCTATCCAACCATTTTGCATAGTAAATAATGTAACAGCTCTATACATCGCACCAGAGTCTACATATATATAACCTAAGTGTTTTGCTAATTGTTTTGCTACGGTACTTTTTCCTGTTGAAGAAAATCCGTCTATAGCTATTGTTATTTTTTGCACGTTTTAAGTTTTAGACCGCAAAAATAGGGATTAAAAATTGATTATTGAATTTCAAAATAACTTAAAACTTTTATCAAAATTGTTAAACTGAATTTTAATATAGAAAGCTTCCTTAATTTGAATTATATTTAGGGTTAAATACTAAAACTTATGACTTTTTTCAATAAAATTAAATGGATTTTAGGTATCCTAATGGTTTTTGTTTTAATCGTAACCACTAACCTAATTGATAGAAATAACTTTATACGCGTTAAAGATTCTGTAGTGTCTATTTACGAAGACAGACTTGTGGCTAAAAACTTAATTTTAGACATTTCTAATTCTATTCATAAAAAAGAAATAGCTGTAGCTTTAACAGATTCTGCTTTTTTTGAAAATAGTAATAATGGTGAAAATAAAAACATTCAAAATCTCATTTCGAAGTTTGAAACCACTAAACTTACCAAAGAAGAAAGTGAAACCTTTAGTGATTTAAAAGAAAACCTAAATCAACTTAATAAAACGGAGTCTGATTTTGTAAAATCTAGTTACACGAGTAAAGATGATATGTTTAAACAGATTTCTAAAATTAAAAAGAATTTAGAGGACTTATCTAAAATTCAACTTTTAGAAGGAAGTAAACAAATGTCTATTAGTAAAAAAGCAATAGATTCGGTTGAATTATTTACTCAAATAGAAATTTACTTATTGATATTTCTTGCTATAGTAATACAAATAATAGTAATGTATAACCCTAAAAAGGAAAGTTAAAAGTTACTGTAAATCTATATGCAAACCAAAAAAGTTAGCATCTGTAGCTGCTGTATATTTGGCGTGCGTATAACTAAAACGAAGCTTATTGATTTTTACTGCAAAACCTGCAGATAAACCAGAAAAATTACGTTGGTCAACTACACGAAGTTCTTCTGCTCTTCTAAAATTATAGCCTAAACGAATATTAAAACCTTTATCAGGAAATAACTCTGCTCCTAAAATTGTGTGTCTTAGCACATTATTAAAGAAGCCTACATTTTCTTGTGTTTGATTACCTTCTAAATCTGTGGTTGCTCTTGCTGGATTAGAAACACCTATTGGCCACTGTTGAAGATTCTCAAACGTAAGATGCCAGCGTAATGGAATGTTTTCTAACGTTTGACTTAAACCTATATTTACTTCTAATGGTAAAGACTCTTGCAAACCAGCGTAGGTTGTAATTTGTGTTCCTAAATTTCTAACTACAAGTGTTGCTTGAAATTCTAAATCTTCATCTATATATAGCAAGCCTAAATCAGTTGCAACTCCAAACGAATTGTATTGCTCTAATCTTGAGGTTATAAATTTTAAATTTCCTCCAAAATAAAAATCGCTATACCCTATTTGCAATGCATAACCTAAAGATAAAGCAGCTTCGCTACCTGTAAAGGTTCCTGTTGGGTTACCTAATTCGTCATAACCATCAAAATCTCCATAATTAATGTAAGTCACACCTGCATGTAAGGTTTGTGTGCGTCTATCCCATGTATAAGCGTATGCTGCCGTACCATAATTAATACCACCTAAATAGCTACTATAATTAAGTGCAAATTGATTATCCATATTTGCATTAATAGTTGCCGGATTGTAAAGTGCTTGTGTTACATCATAATCTACATTTGTCAAAACTTTACCTCCAAGAGCAGCTTGACGTGGTGATGCTATTAAATTTAAAAATTGGTAAGTAGATTGTCCACCTAATTGCGAAAAGCAATACGTGCTGAAAAGACAAGCAGTAAACAGGACAACTTTTTTTAACATAAGGTTGCAAAGTAAATAAATCTCTTTTAAAACGTAGTTATAGTTGATTTATTTTTTAGCTTAATTTTATTTAAAAATATCTGTTTATAATTTCAATGTTTTAATAATAAAAAAAGACTACCTAAACTGGTAGCCTTTTTATTAGTTTCAATTTAAAATTATAACGTTTTTGCGTTTTTTACTTTTTGATTAGTTATTGCAATATCTATAACGTCTTTCATGTCTGTTACGTAATGAAATGTAAGCCCTTTAAGATATTCAGGTTTAATTTCTTCTATATCTCGTCTGTTATCTTCGCATAATAAAATCTCTTTAATTCTAGCACGTTTTGCTGCTAAGATTTTTTCTTTAATACCACCAACTGGTAAAACTTTCCCACGAAGAGTAATTTCTCCCGTCATTGCGATGCTCTTTTTTACTTTCTTTTGAGTAAATAAAGACACTAAAGATGTTAACATCGTAACACCTGCGCTTGGTCCGTCTTTTGGTGTTGCGCCTTCAGGAACATGAATATGAACATTATAATTATTGAACACATCAGAGTTTATTCCTAAAGTTTCAGCATTTGCTTTAATATATTCCATAGCAATTGTTGCTGATTCTTTCATGACTTTACCAAGGTTACCTGTAATGGTCATAGCGCCTTTTCCTTTAGATAAGATAGATTCTATAAATAATATATCACCACCAACTCGTGTCCACGCTAATCCTGTAACAACACCTGCAACATTGTTGTTTTCGTATTTATCACGTTCTAATTTTGGTCCGCCTAGCACATCTATAACATCTTCATTAGTTACCTTAATATTATACTCTTCTTCCATAGCAATATTTTTTGCTGCGTGACGCACCATTTTTGCTATTTGTTTTTCTAGACCACGTACACCAGATTCGCGTGTGTAACCTTCAACAATTTTTTCTAATTGTGGCTTACCTATTTTTAAATCTTTTTCGGTTAAACCATGTTCTTTTAATTGCTTAGGAAGTAAGTGACGTTTTGCTATTTCAACTTTTTCTTCAATAGTATAACCAGTAACGTTAATAATTTCCATACGGTCTCTTAACGCTGGCTGTATGGTATTTAAACTATTTGAAGTTGCAATAAACATTACTTTTGATAGGTCGTACCCCATTTCTAAGAAGTTATCATGAAACTCGCTATTTTGTTCTGGATCTAACACTTCTAATAATGCTGAAGATGGATCACCTTGATGTGAATTTGACAGCTTATCAATTTCATCTAATACAAAAACCGGATTTGAAGTTCCTGCTTTTTTAAGACTTTGAATAATACGTCCTGGCATTGCACCAATATACGTTTTACGGTGACCTCTAATTTCGGCTTCATCACGTAATCCACCTAAGCTCATACGTACATATTCTCTACCTAAAGCTTCTGCAATAGATTTTCCTAAAGATGTTTTACCAACTCCTGGAGGACCATAAAGACAGATAATTGGCGACTTCATATCATTACGCAATTTTAAAACTGCAAGATGCTCGATAATACGTTTTTTAACATCATCTAAGCCATAGTGGTCGCGATCTAATATTTTTTGTGCACGTTTTAAATCGAATTTATCCTTGCTAAATTCATTCCAAGGTAAATCTAAAAATAGGTCTAAGTAATTACGTTGAATAGAATACTCGGCAACCTGAGGATTCATGCGTTGCATCTTTGATAATTCTTTTTCAAAATGTTTTGCTACTTTTTCTTCCCATTTTTTAGACTTGGCGCGATTTTTCATTTCTTCTATTTCTTCAGCATTTCCGCCACCTAATTCTTCTTGGATAGTTTTTAATTGCTGATTTAAGAAATATTCACGCTGTTGCTGATTTAAATCGCTTTGTACTTTTGATTGAATATCGTTTTTTAACTCCAGTTTTTGAAGTTCGATATTCATGTAACGCAACGTTTCTAAAGCGCGTTCTTTTAAATCGTTAATCTCTAATAGTTTTTGCTTTTCTTCAACAGATAAATTCATATTTGAAGACACAAAATTGATTAAAAACGATTCGCTTTCTATATTTTTTATAGCAAAAGTCGCTTCTGTCGGAATGTTTGGACTATCCTTTATAATTTGAACTGCTAAATCCTTTATGCTTTCAATAATTGCATTAAATTCTTCATTTTTAACAGCTGGTGCTGCTTGCGAAACTTCTTTTACCGTTGCTTTAATATAAGGATCTTCGGTTAAAACTTGATCTATCGCAAAACGCTTTTTACCTTGAATAATCACAGTTGTGTTCCCGTCAGGCATTTTAAGCACTTTTAAAATACGAGCTACAGTACCTGTTTGATGGATATCGGTAGCTTTTGGATCTTCTACATCTTCGTCTTTTTGTGCCACAACGCCTATCACTTTTCCGCCTTTATTAGCGTCATTTATAAGTTTTATAGACTTGTCTCTTCCTGCTGTAATCGGAATAACGACACCAGGAAAAAGTACCGTGTTACGTAAAGAAAGGATTGGTAAACTTTCTGGTAATTCTTCTTTATTAATTTTTTCTTCGTCTTCAGGAGTCATTAATGGGATTAATTCTGAATTTTCATCAAAATCCTGCAATGACAAACTGTCAAGTGATATAAAATTAGATTTTTTCATAAGTATGATTTAAGTCAAAATGTCATTAAAAAGGAATGATTTTGACTTTTATTTTTTTAAATTCAATTTAGCAAACCATCTAAAGTATTGATATACTAAACATTAAAGTTAACTTAGATTAGATTTACATTATACAATTTTCAATTAACGTGCCACTTCTCTATTCCTTTTGAAAAGTTGAAACTTTAAAATTGAAAAGATTTTTTAAAAATTTTAAAAGAAAGTGTAACAATGATTATTAAATTCACTCTTTATAGTAAACCATCAAATTTTTGACACTAACTAATCATAATACAGAACAACTTGTTATGCTTTGCGTATCTGGTAACCAAAAAGCCCAAATAGAGCTTTACAACAGATATTACAAAGGGTTATACAACACGTCGTACAGAATTGTGAATGATAGTTTTGAAGCTGAAGATATTATGCAAGAATCATTTATAACAGCGTTTTCAAAATTAGATAGTTTAAAAGATAAAAAGACCTTTGGTGGTTGGTTAAAACGCATTGTGATTAATAACAGCATTCAAGCTTATAATAAAAATAATAAGCAACACGATGTGGCTTTAGATGATGTACTTTATAAAGTTGAAGACCAACAAGGTATTGATACATCTATTGAAGTTACAAACATAAAAGTACAACAAGTGTTAGAGGCTTTAAATCTTTTAAAATCTAATTATAAAGTAGTATTAACCCTTAATTTAATTGAAGGTTATGATTACGAAGAAATTGGAGACGTAATGAATATTAGTTACGCTAATTGCAGAACAATGATATCTAGAGCCAAATACAGTTTAAGAAAAAAATTAGAACAATTAAACTAATTGTTATGAGCAAAGATAATTTAGACCATTTATTTAAAAACTTAGAAGGACAATTTGATGTAGAGACACCAAATGAAGGACATCAAGCACGTTTTTTAGAAAAATTAAATGCAATAGAAAACACTAAGACTATTGTACAAAAAGATTCTAAAACGTACTGGAAACCTTTATTAGCTGTAGCAGCTTCAATTGTACTAATCATCTCTATAACTTTTGGCGTGCAAGCTAAAGAAGAACCTAAAGATTTAGCTAGCGTGTCACCAGAAATGGCAGAAACACAACAGTTTTTTACCAACGCTATTGCTTTTGAAGTTAACAAACTAAAAGCAGAGCAAACAGAAGAAACTAAAACCATCATTAACGACGCCTTAAAACGTCTTAACGAATTAGAAAAAGAATACGATAATCTTAAAATTAGCTTACAAGAAAGTGGCGAAGATCAATTAGTTATTTATGCGATGATTACCAACTTTCAAAACAGAATAGACATTTTAAAAACAACATTACAATACATTGAAGACCAAAAAGAACTAAAACAAAACAACTATGAAACTACTATATAAACTAACATTACTGCTACTTTTACCAGCCGTAATATTTGCTAACAATGACAATAATTGGGATGGCAAATACACCAAGAAAAAAACCATAAAAAAAGAATATAACGTCTCTAAAGACGCTACATTAAAAATAGACAATCGCTACGGAAATCTTGATGTGGTTACTTGGAATGAAAACCGAATTGTTTTTGAAATCACCATTACCACAAACGGTAATGACGAGGACAAAGTACAAGATAAATTAGATGATATTGATGTAAATTTTTCTGCGACTTCAAACTACGTCTCTGCAGAAACACAAATTGGTAAATCTAAAAGCAAATCTTGGTGGAAT
>Ga0160419_101036_pt1 | contig 13097 bp, 11 predicted proteins | sample CelAP2metagpilot_2_FD_108196 | JGI IMG/M metagenome (GOLD analysis project Ga0160419, IMG submission 108196) | Phycosphere-associated microbial communities from Cellana algal ponds in Kailua-Kona, Hawaii, USA - Cellana AP2-4-25 metagenome pilot ... | reverse complement strand
GCGGGGCGGCCAGCTCCTGGAGCTTGCGGCCGTTCGGGCTGGCGGCGCCGTAGCCCGCGATGTCGGCGTCGCGGGTGTCGAAGAGGATCAGGCCGCCGGAGCGGAGATACTCGTTGAGCCGGGCGTAGGCCTCCTCGGAGGGGCGCGGCTGATCGGCGGTGACGGGCCAGTAGAGGATCGGGAAGAAGGCCAGCTCGTCCGTCTCCAGGTTCACCGCCGTGGGCGGCGCCGGTTCGACGGAGGTGCGGAAGAAGAGCGTGTCGGAGAGGCCGCGCAGGCCCGCGGCGGCGATCTCATCCACCTCCTCGTTGCCGGTGAGGACATGGGCCAGGGAGACCTCCGCCGTGGCAGCCATGGCGAAGTTGTCGGCCTCCTGCTGGCTCTGGCTCGGCGTGCCCTGGGCCTGGGTCTGGGCCTGGGCGCCCTGGGGCGGGGCCATGAGGAGCGCGATGAGCAGGGCGGCGGTGGCGCCACCGCCGCGGCGCAGCAGGCGGCCCGAGAGGGCGAGGGAGGCGAGGACATCGGCCAGCAGCAGAAGCAGGGCGAGGCTCAGCAGGTAGCCGGCGAGGGGCTGCTCGGGGGCCACGGCGAGGCCGCGCAGGGGCACGTCGGCGGGCCAGGTGGCGGGCGTCAGGCTCTGCTCCGCGCCGAGGACGTTGAGCGCCAGGCGGCGGTCGCCGTTGCCATAGATGCCCGGTTGCAGGTCGGGGCCGGGGCGGCCCTCGGCCAGCTCGGGGCCGGGCACGCCGGGCAGGGTGCCCGCCTCCTCCAGGGTGCCGAAGCCATCCATCACCCGCAGGGGCATCCAGGTGGTGCCCTCCAGGTCGCCCGCCTCGGGCGTGGCGGTGGCCGAGGAGATGGCGAGCCGTTCCAGCATCTGCACAAAGAGGCCCGAGAGGGGCAGGGTGGACCATTCCGCCGTCGCGGTGACGTGGAAGAGCACGATCTGGCCCTGGCCGACCTCCTTGCGGGTCACCAGCGGCGTGCCGTCGCTCAGGGCGGCGATGACGCGCTGCGCCAGGGTCGGATCGGGCTGGGCCACCACCTGGGCCGAGACGGTCACGTCCTCGGGCACGGGCAGGCCGTAGAAGGGCGAGCGTTCGCCGAAGGGGGCCAGGGCCTTGGGCTCGCCCCAGCTCATGGCGCCGCCGACGGAGCGGCCCCCGGCGCGCAGGCGCACCGGCATGAGGGGGTCCTCGCTATCGCGGCTGACGTCGCTGGCGGCGATGCGCGGCCCGGCGAAGCGCACCAGCATCCCGCCCTTCTCGATCCAGGCCTCCAGGGGCTCCGCCTCGGCGGGAGAGAGGGTGGCCACGTCGGCCAGGACGATCACGTCGGGGTTGGCGGGGAGGACCTCGGCAATGGTGCCCTCGATCAGGTCGGCGGTGGGGATCAGGGCCTGCTCGATGTAGTGCAAGGGCGAGAGGAGCTGGAGCCCCTCCTGGCCCGCGTCGGTGCCGATCAGGGCCACCTCGCGGCGGCGCAGGGCATCGTCCACAAGGGTCGTGGCCCCGGCGGAGCGCTGGCCCGCGATGTTGAAGCTGGTGATCCGGGCGCGCAGTTCGGAAGGCAGGGAGAGCTCGGTTGCGGCCTCGGTGCCGCCGCTCTCGAAGGTGGCGGTGGCGCGGGCGAGGATGCGGGCATTGCCCGCCGGATCGCGGCCCTCGGCCTCGACCAGCATCTCGCGCGCCTCGCCGGGGCGGGCCCTTTGCAGGGTGAGCTTGACCAGGTTGTCTTCATAGCTGGCGGGCGCGATGGCCATGACGTTGGCGGCGGTCTGATAGACCTCCAGGGCGCCGCGGGACTGCAGGGCGGCGAGCAGACGGTCGCGGCCCGGATAGTCGAGCGCGTCGCTGAACCAGAGGCTGTCGGCGGCGGGCAGCTCTTGGAGGATCGCCAGGGCCCGGTCGATCTGCGCGGGGCCGGGCTGCCAGGGGGCGGGGCGGAGGCCCGCGAGGCGGCTGCGCCAGGCATCGGCGGCCTGGAAGCTGGGCGCCTCGGGCCGGGTCAGGGTGAGGAAGCCGACGGTGCGCCCGGCGCGGGTGGCGCGGGCGAGCTGGGCCTCGAGGGCCTCCTCCTGGGCGCTCCAGCGGGCGGCCCCGGCCCAGCTGCCGTCCAGCACGATGAGCAGCGGCCCGGTGCCGCGCTGCTGTTCCGCCTGGGGGTTCAGGATCGGCCCGGCGAGGCCGAGGATGATGGCCGCCACGGCCAGCATCCGCAGCAGGAGCAGCCACCAGGGGGTGCGGTCCGAGGCGCTCTCGTCATCCGTCAGGCCCAGCAGCAGGGCCACCCCGGGAAAGCGCCGCCGGATCGGGGCGGGCGGCACGGCGCGCAGGATCAGCCAGAGGATCGGCAGCGCGAGCAGCCCCAGGAGAAGCCAGGGGGCCGTCCAGCCTATGCCCGCCAGGATCGTCATGCGGCCATCCCGCCGCGCCCGTCGAGCGCGCTGTAGAGCCAGAGCAGCGCCGACTGGGCCGACTGATCGGTGTGGTGCAGCCCGTAGCGCCAGCCGGTCAGGGTGCAGAGCCGCTGCAGCTCGGCCTTGCGGGCGGCGAGGCGCGCCAGGTAGCGCTCCTTCAGGTCATTGGCCTTGAGGGTCTCGTGGCTGAGGGTGCCGCCGACGCTCTCGAAGATGGTGCGCCCGGCGAAGGGGAAGGCCTCCTCCGCGGGGTCGAGCACCTGGTAAAGGATGCCGCGCACGCCCCGGTCGGCGGCCTTGGTCAGGGCCAGCTCCACCTGGGCCATGTCGCCCAGGAAATCCGAGATGAAGAGCGCCCGCGCGTTGGGGATCATGGCCCGATGCTCGGGCGGGCTGTAGTCCGCCGCCTCGTCCTGACTGAAGCTTTCGGCCAGGCGCAGGATCTGGGCATTGCCGTGGCGCGGCGGTAGGCTGGTGCCGGTGAGGCCGACCCTCTCGCCGCCCCGGTCCAGCAGGATCGAGATGGCGAGGCCGAGCAGGCGGGCGCGGTCGGCCTTCTCGGGGTGCGCCCTGTCGGAGGAGAAGCGCATGGAGGCGCCGCGATCCACCCAGAGCATGACCGACTGGGCGATCTGCCATTCCCGCTCGCGGACGAATTCCTGATCCCCCCGGGCCGAGCGGCGCGGGTCCACCAGGCGGCGGCTGTCGCCCACCTGGGCGGGGCGGTACTGCCAGAAGTCATCCCCCAGGCCCGCGCGGCGGCGCCCGTGGGCGCCCAGCAGGAGGGCCCCCGCCAGGTGCTGGGCACGGGCCAGCAGGGCGGGCAGGCGGGCGGCCTCCGCCTCGGCCCGCGCCCGGAGGGTGACGGGCTGGGTCACGCCGCGGCTTTCGACCGGCTCATCTCGGCGGCGGTCTGGTCGATCAGGCCCTGGAGGCTGTCGCCCCGCGCGCGGGCGGCGAAGTTCAGCGCCATGCGGTGGGAGAGGACCGGGCGGGCCATGTCGATCACGTCCTCGGCGGAGGGGGCGAGGCGGCCCTGCAGGAGGGCGCGGGCGCGCACCGCCAGCATGAGGGCCTGGGCGGCGCGGGGGCCGGGGCCCCAGGCCACCGTCTCGCGCACCCGAGCGCTGGCGCCCTCCTCTTCGGGGCGGAAGGCGCGCACCAGGTCGAGGATCATCTCCACGACGGATTCCCCCACCGGCATCCGGCGCAGAAGGGTCTGGGCCGCGAGGAGTTCCTCGGCGGTGAAGACCTGGGTCGATTCGGCCTCCACCTCGCCGGTGGTGGCGAGGAGGATGTCGCGCTCGGTGTCGCGGTCGGGGTAGGCCACGTCGATCTGGACGAGGAACCGGTCAAGCTGGGCCTCGGGCAGGGGGTAGGTGCCCTCCTGCTCGATCGGGTTCTGGGTGGCCAGCACGTGGAAGGGGATGCCCAGGGGGCGGTCCTGGCCCGCCACCGTCACGGTCTTTTCCTGCATCGCCTGGAGCAGGGCCGACTGGGTGCGCGGGCTGGCGCGGTTGATCTCGTCCGCCATGAGCAGCTGGCAGAAGACCGGCCCCTCGATGAAGCGGAAGGCGCGGCTGCCGTCCTGGGCGGTTTCCAGCACCTCGGGGCCGAGGATGTCGGCGGGCATGAGATCGGGCGTGAACTGCACCCGGTTGCCCTGCAGGCCCATGACCGTGCTCAGGGTTTCCACCAGCCGGGTCTTGCCCAGGCCGGGCAGCCCGATGAGCAGCCCGTGGCCGCCGCAGAGGAGTGCGGTGAGGGTCAATTCCACGACCCTTTCCTGGCCGATGAAGCGCCGGGTGATGGAGCTGCGGGCCTCCGCGAGCTTGCCGCCAAGGGCTTCGATCTCGGCCACCATGTCTTGGGCTTGCGTCATGACAATTGAATTCCCCGGGTTATATGCTCTGAGAGTAAGTGTATCTCTGACAGAGGAAATGGCAAAAGCAATGAGCGGACAAAATACTGTGACACCAAGCGCCGCTAGCCTGGCAGAAGGCGCGAAGGCCGCCAAGAAATCACGCGGCCTGCCGCCGCTGGAAAAGTGGAACCCGCCCTTCTGCGGCGATCTCGACATGCAGATCAAGCGCGACGGCACCTGGTTCTACGAGGGCACGCCGATCGGACGGCCCGAGATGGTCAAGCTCTTCTCCACGATCCTCTGGCGCGAGGGGGATGATTATTTCCTCGTCACCCCGGTAGAGAAGGTGGGCATTCAGGTCGAGGATGCGCCCTTTGTCGCGATTGATTTCCAGGCCAGCGGGGAGGGCCGCGAGCAGGTGCTGGAATTTGTCACCAACGTCGATGACCGGGCCTCCGCCGGGCCGGAGCATCCGATCCGCGTGGTGCGCGATGCCGAGACGGGCGAGCCTTCGCCCTATGTCCTGGTGCGCCGCAACCTGGAGGCCCTGATCGACCGCAAAAGCTTCTACCGGCTGGTGGAGCTGGGGGATCATCACGAGGGCTGGTTTGGGCTCTGGTCGGGGGGCGAGTTTTTCCGGATCATCCCCTCGGAGGAGCTGCCGAAGGACAGCTGAGATGCTGAAGTTTGCCGCCAACCTGAGCCTGCTCTGGACCGAGCTGCCCTACCTGGAGCGCTTCGCCGCGGCTGCCGAGGCGGGCTTCGAGGCGGTGGGAGTTCTTTTTCCCTACGGGATCGCCCGCTAAGGGAGCCGGCGCGCGCTTCTGGCCGGGGGGGTGAAGCTGATCCTGATCAACGCGCCGCCGCCCAACTACACCGGCGGCGCGCGCGGCTTTGCCGCCCTGCCCGAGGGGCGCGACCGCTTCCGCTACGACATGATGCGGGTTTTCCGCTACGTGGAGGTGCTGCGGCCACGCTTCCTCCACGTGATGACGGGCGAGGCCGAGGGGGAGGCGGCCTTCGAGACCCTGGTCGAGAACATCCGCTGGGCCGCCGAGCGGGCACCCGAGGGCCTGACCCTGACGCTGGAGCCGCTCAACCCCGGTTCCATGCCGGGCTACTTCCTCAACGACTATGACCTGGCCGCCCGGGTGATCGAGGCGGTGGCCCTGCCCAACGTCGGGCTTCAATATGACAGTTTTCACGCCCAGGTGATCCACGGCGACGCGGTGGAGACCTTCAGCCGCTTCCTCGACAAGATCGTGCACGTGCAGATCGGCGATGCCCCGGACAGGGGGCCGCCGGGCAGCGGCGTGGTGGATTTCGAGGCCCTCTTTGCAACCATCGCCGGGGCCGACTACAAGGGCTGGATCAGCGCCGAGTATCACCCCGGCGCCCCCACCGAAGAGACCCTGGAGTGGTTCCCGCGCCCATGATCCCCGCCCGCTACGCTGCCATCCTCTTCGGCTTCATCCTCTCAGGGCTCATGTCCTTCATGGTTTCGGGCATCGCCACGGCCCGGGCGGCGCCGCTCGATGCCCAGTTCCTCGGCCTCTGGATGAGCGGCTGGCTGCCGAGCTGGGCTCTGGCCTTCCCGGCGGTGCTGGTGGTGGCCCCGATCACCCGCCGCATCGTCGCCCGCCTGGTGCGGGCCGACTAGGAGGCGGGAAAGAGGGTGGGGGGATCGCCCGCCTGCCAGGGCGGATACTTCCCCATCACGCCGAGAAAGCGCTCCGACTCAAGAAAGCGCGCCAGCCAGCCCTGGAGGGCGGGCCAGTCTTCCGCCTCGAAGCGCGCCCTGTCGATGAAGGCGAACTGCCGCACGAAGGGCAGGAGGGCGAAGTCCGCCAGGCTCGGCCGCCCGAAGAGCCAGGTCTCGATCCGGGCGTCGAGCTCCGAGAGGAAGGCCCCGGCCAGGGCGCGCTGGGCCTCCGGGTCCTCCTCGGGGTAGCGGCTGGCGTACTTGGTCCGGTCGAGGGCGCGCTTGAAGGGCCCGTCGCAGCGGGCGATCCAGTCGAAGCCCTCCGCGGGCATCTCCAGCCAGCCCTCCGGGTCGCGCTGCCGCAGCGCCCAGAGCATGATGTCGAGGCTCTCGTCGATCACCCCCTCCGGCGTCACTAGGCAGGGCACCGTGGCGCTGGGCGAGGCGGCGAGGAATGCCTCGGGCTTGTCGCGCAGGACCACCTCGCGCAGGGAGACCTGCACCCCCGCGGCGGCGAGCGCCAGGCGGGCGCGGATCGCGTAGGGGCAGCGCCGGAAGCTGTAGAGGACCGGGGCCATCCCCGGCCTAGTGGGCCGCCGCCCAGTTGTCGCCCACGCCGGCATCGACGGTGAGCTTCACGTCCAGCTTCACCACCGGATCGTTGGCCCCCTCCATCACCGTGCGGGCCGCCTCGATCAGGGCCTCCTCGTGCCCCTCGGCCACCTCGAAGAGCAGTTCGTCGTGGACCTGGAGCAGCATGGCGGCGGGCAGATCGGCGATGGCCTCGGGCATGCGCACCATGGCCCGGCGGATCACGTCGGCCGCGGTGCCCTGGATCGGCGCGTTGATCGCGGCTCGGGCGGCAAAGCCCGCGCGCGGCCCCTTGGCGCCGATTTCGGGCGTGTGGATGCGGCGCCCGAAGAGGGTCTCGACGTAGCCATGCTCCTTGGCGAAGGCCTTGGTGTCGTTCATGTAGGTGCGGATGCCGGGGAACCGCTCGAAGTAGCGGTCGATGAAGCCCTGGGCCTCGCCCTTGGGGATGCGCAGGTTGCGCGCCAGGCCAAAACCGGAGATGCCGTAGATCACCCCGAAGTTGATCGCCTTGGCGCGGCGCCGGATCTCGGGCGTCATCTGGTCCATGGGCACGTCGAACATCTCGGAGGCGGTCATGGCGTGAATGTCGTCGCCCCGGGCGAAGGCCTCCTTGAGGGCCTCGATGTCGGCGATGTGGGCCAGGATGCGCAGCTCGATCTGGCTGTAGTCGAGGGCCACGAGCTTCTTGCCCGGCTCGGCGACGAAGGCCTCGCGGATGCGGCGGCCCTCTTCTGAGCGGATCGGGATGTTCTGGAGGTTCGGATCGGTCGAGGCAAGGCGCCCGGTGGAGGCCCCGGCGATGGAGTAGCAGGTGTGGACGCGGCCGGTCTCGGCGTTGATGTGATCCTGCAGGGCGTCGGTGTAGGTGCTCTTGAGCTTGGAGAGCTGGCGCCAGTCGAGCACCCGGGCGGGCAGTTCGTGCTCCGTCGCCAGGTCCTCCAGCACGTCGGCGCCGGTGGCATAGGCGCCGGTCTTGCCCTTCTTGCCGCCCTCGATGCCCATCTCGTCGAAGAGGATCTCGCCCAGCTGCTTGGGGCTGCCCACGTTGAAGCGGCGCCCGGCCAGCTCGAAGATCTCCTCCTCCAGGCCCGCCATCTTCTGGGCAAAGGCGTTGGACATGCGGCTCAGGGTGTCGCGGTCCACCTTGATGCCGGACCGTTCCATCTGGGCCAGGACGGGCACAAGGGGCCGCTCCAGCGTCTCGTAGACCTTGGTGACCCGGGCCCGGTGCAGTTGCGGCTTGAGAAGCTGCCAGAGCCGCAGGGTGATGTCGGCATCCTCGGCGGCATACTTGACGGCATCGGCGATGGCGACCTTGTCGAAGGTGATGGCCGACTTGCCGGAGCCCAGGAGCGGCTTGATCGGGATCGGCGTGTGGTTGAGGTAGCGCTCGGAGAGCTGGTCCATGCCGTGCCCGTGCAGGCCCGCGTGCTGGGCGTAGGACATGAGCATGGTGTCGTCGAAGGGGGCCAGGGCGATGCCCACCTGGGCGAATATTTTGGCGTCGTACTTCATGTTCTGGCCGATCTTGAGGATCGCCGGGTCCTCCAGCATCGGTTTGAGCATCTCCAGGGCGATCTCCAGGGGCATCTGGCCCTCGGCCAGGTCGTCCGAGCCGAAGAGGTCGTCGCCCCGGGCCGCCTTGTGGGTCAGGGGGATATAGCAGGCCCGGCCCGGCTCCACGGCAAGCGAGACGCCCACCAGCTCGGCGGTCATCTCGTTGAGGCCGGTGGTCTCGGTGTCCACGGCCACATGGCCCGCTTCGTAAATCCGGTCGATCCAGGCCTGCAGGGCGGTGCTGTCGCTCACCTGCTCGTAGCTCTCCGGGTCGAAGGGCAGAGAAGCCACCTCGGGCGCGTCGGGCAGGGGCGGGCTGTCCTCGATCACCGGCATCTCGGCCTTGAGGTGCTCGGCCACGCGCTTGGTCAGGGTGCGGAACTCCATCTCGGCCAGGAAACCCAGCAGGCGCTCGGCGTCGGGCTCCTTCACCTCCAGGTCGTCGAGGGTGAAATCCAGCGGCGTCTTCTCGTCCAGCAGCACCAGCCGCTGCGAGAGGCGGATCTGCTCGGCATGGTCGATCAGGGTCTGGCGGCGCTTGGGCTGCTTGATCTCCTCGGCCCGGGCCAGGAGGCTCTCCAGATCGCCGTACTCGTTGATCAGGAGCGCCGCCGTCTTGATCCCGATGCCGGGGGCGCCGGGCACGTTGTCCACCGAATCGCCCGCCAGGGCCTGCACGTCCACCACCCGCTCGGGGTAGACGCCGAACTTCTCGAAGACCCCCTCGCGGTCGATCCGGGTGTTCTTCATGGCGTCGAGCATCTCCACCCCGTCGCCCACCAGCTGCATCAGGTCCTTGTCGGAGCTGATGATGGTGCAGCGCCCGCCGGCCGCGCGGGCCTGGACGGCGAGGGTGGCGATGATGTCGTCGGCCTCGAAGCCCTCCTTCTCCTTGCAGGCGATGTTGAAGGCCTCCGTCGCGCGCCGGGTCAGGGGGATCTGGGGGCGCAGGGCCTCGGGCATCTCCTCGCGGTTGGCCTTGTAGAGGTCGTACATCTCGTTGCGGAAGGTGTGGCTGCCCTTGTCGAAGATCACCGCCACGTGGGTCGGCGCGTCGGGGCCGGTGTTGGTCTCCACGTAGCGGTGCAGCATGTTGCAGAAGCCCGCCACGGCGCCGATCGGCAGGCCGTCGGACTTGCGGGTCAGCGGCGGCAGGGCGTGGTAGGCCCGGAAGATGAAGGCCGAGCCGTCGATCAGGTGCAGATGGTGGCCCTTGCCGAACTGTGTTTTGGTCATCGCCTCAGCCTCGCCGGAATCCTGTCGTTCCCGCCTTATCCCGTATTGGGCGGCGGGCCGCAATGCGGCGCCCGCGCGCGCGGCGGGGCCCTGCGCGCGCCGCCCGCCTGCTTCCAAATGGCAAAAAATCCCCGCCGGAGGCTTCCTGCCCTCTCAGGCGGTGCCGCGCCGGGGGTGGGGCGCGGTCCTCAGACCTTGCCTTCGAAATCCGCGTGGACGTACTTGCAGTCGCAGTAGCCGCACTCGACCCAGCCCTCGTCGCGCGGGATCTGGAGCCAGACGCGGGGGTGGCCCAGGGCGCCTTCGCCGCCGTCGCAGGCGACGCGATAGCTGTTCACGATCCGGGTTTCGGGGGCCTCATGGCTCATGTCGGGGATCCCTGGCTCAAGTCTGCAACTGGTGGCCGTTATGCCGAAACTGGTGCAGCGCGGCAAGGCCGATCCCGGGGCCGGGGCGGTGCCCCATGGTCGGCTTCCTGCTGATCGCGGGAAAAACGGTTCACCCGGGGCGGCGCAGGGCGTACAAGGGCGGCAAAAGCAGATCGAGCGGTGGTGAGATGAGCAGCGGCAAGCCGGTGGTACTTTGCATTCTGGACGGCTGGGGCCTGAGCGCGGAGCGCGCGGGCAATGCGCCCCTGCTGGCCCGCACCCCGACCTTCGACCGGCTGATGCAGGGCTGCCCCAACGCCACCCTGATCACCCACGGCCCCGACGTGGGCCTGCCGCGCGGCCAGATGGGCAATTCCGAGGTGGGCCACACCAACATCGGCGCGGGCCGGGTGGTGGCCATGGACCTTGGCCAGATCGACCTGGCCATCGAGGAGGGCGCCTTTGCCAGCCACGCGCCCCTGCAGGACTTCATCGCCCGGCTGAAGGAAAGCGGCGGGCGGGCGCACCTCATGGGGCTCGTCTCGGACGGGGGCGTCCATGGCCACCTGCGCCACATGATCGCCGCCGCGCGCGCCATCGACGCCGCCGGGGTGCCTGTCCTCATCCACGCCCTGACCGATGGCCGCGACGTGGCGCCGCGCTCGGCCCAGGGCTTTTTCGAGACCCTGGCCGAAGAGCTGCCCGAGGGGGCGCGCGTCGTGACCGTTGCCGGGCGCTACTGGGCCATGGACCGGGACAACCGCTGGGACCGGGTGGAGCGGGCCTTCCGGGCCATCACCGCGGGCGAGGGCGAGGGGGCCGACAGCCCCGAGACGGCGGTGGCCGCGGCCTACGGGCGCGAGGAGAACGACGAGTTCATCCAGCCCACGGTGATCGGGGGCTACGAAGGCGCCCGCGTGGGCGACGGGTTCTTCTGCCTCAACTTCCGGGCCGACCGGGCGCGCGAGATCATGGCGGCCCTGGGCGATCCCGCCTTCGACGCCTTCGAGGCCAGGTCCCGGCCCGACTGGGCCGCGCTCATGGGCATGGCGCTCTATTCCGAGGCCCACGGGGCCTACATGAGCACCATGTACCACAAGCCCGAGCTGCCCAACACGCTGGGCGCCTGGGTGGCCCGCCAGGGACTGCGCCAGTTCCGGCTGGCGGAGACGGAAAAGTACCCCCACGTGACCTTCTTCCTGAACGGCGGCGAGGAGGCGGCGAGCCCGGGCGAGGAGCGCCACATGCCGCGCTCGCCCGACGTCGCGACCTACGATCTTCAGCCCGAGATGTCTTCGGGCGAGGTGACCGAGCGCCTGGTGGCCGCCATCGAGGCGGGCTACGACCTCATCGTGGTGAACTACGCCAACCCCGACATGGTGGGCCACACCGGCGATCTCGAGGCCGCCATTGCCGCCTGCGAAGCGGTGGACCGGGGCCTGGGCGAAGCCCTCGCGGCCCTGGAGAAGGCAGGCGGGGCCATGATCGTCACCGCCGACCATGGCAACTGCGAGGTGATGATCGACCCCGAGAGCGGCGGGGCCCACACGGCCCACACGCTCAACCCCGTGCCCCTGGTGCTCTACGGCGGGCCGGAGGGCGCCGGGCTCGCGGCGGGGCGCCTGGCGGATCTCGCGCCCACGGTGCTCCAGCTCATGGGCCTGCCGCAGCCGCCCGAGATGACCGGGCGTTCGCTCATCACATGAAGCGGCTGGCGGCTCTCCTGCTTGGCGCCCTCCTGGCCCTGCCCGGCGCCCTTGCCGCTCAGACCGAGGCGGCAAGCCAGGCGCGCGCCGCCGCCGCCGCGCTGGAAGAGGCCGCCGCCCGCCTGGCCGAGGCCGACGGGGCGCGCGACCGGGTGCGGGCCCTGACCGAGACCATCCAGGCCTTCGAGCGTGGCCTCGGCGCGATGCGCGCGGGCCTGCGCCAGGCGGCGATCAGCGAAAGGCAGCTGAGCGACCGGCTCTCGGCCCGCGAGGGCGAGGTGGCCCAGCTCATCGGGGTGCTCCAGTCGCTCGACACGGAGGGCACGCCGGTGGCCTTCCTGCATCCCGACGGTCCAACCGGCACGGCCCGCGCCGGTATGCTCCTGAGCGAGCTGACCCCGGCCCTGAACCGCCGGGCCGACGCCCTGCGCCGCGACCTGGAGAACGTCCAGACCCTGCGCGCCCTCCAGGTGGAGGCGGCGGCGCGGCTGAGCGACGGCCTGACCCAGCTTCAGGCGGCCCGCACGGCGCTGAACCAGGCCATGGCCAACCGCACCGACCTGCCGACCCGCTTCACCGAGGACCCGGTGCGCACGGCGATCCTCATCGCCTCCACCGAGACGCTGGAGGGCTTCGCCAGCGGCCTTTCGGAGATCGCCACCGAGGAGATCGCCCCGCCCCAGACCAGCCTGGAGGGCCGCGTGGGCAGCCTGCCCCTGCCGGTCCAGGGGCTGCTGCTGCGCCGCGCGGGCGAGGCCGACGCGGCGGGCGTGGCGCGGCCCGGCATCATCCTGGCCACCCGCCCGGGCGCCATCGTCACCAGCCCCGCCGCCGCCACGGTGCGCTACCAGGGGCCGCTGCTGGACCTCGGAAACGTGGTGATTCTCGAGCCCCAGGCGCAAACCCTGTTTGTGCTTGCCGGCCTTGATGTGGTTTACCCCAGAACCGGAGAGGTGATTGCCGAGGGCACACCCCTGGGCCTGATGGGCGGCACGGGCGCCGAAAGCGGCGACAGCCTGTCACCCCTGCGTGATGGCACTGGCACTGAGCGGACAGAAACGCTCTATATAGAAGTAAGACAGGACAATTCCCCAGAGGACCCGCAAGCCTGGTTCCAAACGGATGAGGATAGGTAGGACATGAAAAAGTTTGCGTTGGCTGCATTCGGCGGCATCTTCGCGGGCGCGATTGCGACGACGCAGGTCGCGGCGCCGCTCCTGGCGCAGGAAAGCGCCAAGACGGAAAACGTCTACGAACAGCTCGATCTGTTCGGCGACATCTTCGAGCGGATCCGCGCCCAGTATGTCGAGGAGGTCGATTCGGCCGAATTGATCGAGGCGGCGATCAACGGGATGCTCACCTCGCTCGATCCCCACTCCAGCTACCTCAGCCCCAAGGATGCCGCCAAGATGCGCGAGCAGACCCGCGGCGAGTTCGGCGGCCTTGGGATCGAGGTGACCCAGGAGGACGGCTTCGTGAAGGTGGTCTCCCCGATCGACGGCACCCCGGCCTCGGAGGCCGGGATCGAGGCGGGTGACTTCATCACCCACGTCGACGGCGAGAGCCTGCTGGGCCTGGGCCTGGATGACGCGGTGGAAATGATGCGCGGGCCCGTCGGCTCTGAGATCGTCATCACCGTGGTGCGCGAGGG
>Ga0160419_101034_pt1 | contig 13122 bp, 15 predicted proteins | sample CelAP2metagpilot_2_FD_108196 | JGI IMG/M metagenome (GOLD analysis project Ga0160419, IMG submission 108196) | Phycosphere-associated microbial communities from Cellana algal ponds in Kailua-Kona, Hawaii, USA - Cellana AP2-4-25 metagenome pilot ... | reverse complement strand
TGTGTTTTTCTTAGGTGTGTGGGGGGGGGGAGGGGTGTTGTATGGTTGGGGAGGATGGGTGGGATGAGATGTGGTGTGTGGTGGGTTGGGGGGGGGAGAAGGGGAAGAGAATCGTGAGTCCATGTGTTTTTGGCAGAGAAAGGTAAAATCGATCGACGGGACCATGTGATCTATGACGGGTGCGGGAGGTCGAAGAGCAGACCAGTTGAGGCCATATTTGACACAAGCACCTTATAATCATTCGCATACATTCTCCATAAATAATCACTGTCATGACAGACCTAGAAACGTCATCCCTAAGCTGCCGTGGATTTGAAGGGCCTCGCTTGAATACACTCGCCATTTCCGCTTGAGACTACGCCACCGAACTCACCACCATGCCGCCCGCCGCCTCGCACCTGGGCCTCTTGATCCTGGCCAGTGTCTTACTGAGTGTCAAGGCAATGTCCTGGAAGAGGAGACGCATGTACGTTCATCCTGCGCCCATTCGTCATTCCGTCTCATCCATCCCACCTGTCTCATCCTCCCCTCTCCCTTTTTCCTACGCACATATTGTCAGAGGAGGCAAGTGGGCAGCCACCAACCTCAAGCACCTCAAAGACTTTGTGGTGGAAGAAGTGCTGAGCAGCAACGAAGTGACACCCTCTCCCGATGGGTTCACGGTTTTCTTAGGCCATTTCACCTGGCAAGGGCCCGAGGAAAAAGCGCTCATAAAATTGCGTCCGCAGCAGCTTCCCGCCACCGACAAGATTGACACTACAGCAGCAACTACAGCAGCAGCAGCAACCAAAACACCAAGAAGTTTACGTTGTCTGTTGAGGTATATAGGCCTTCGAGTCGACCTCGAAAGCGGGGCGGAATACGGCTATTATCACGGCAGCATATCTCCTCTCAAACTCACCCTCCTCCGCGTCCCCCTTGCCTATCACATTGAAGTCATCGCTCCAGCCAGCCCTCGTCAAATCATCCGCGCCCGCGTCGAAGAGCGCATACTTGTTCGAGAAACGCCTGAATTGTACCAACAAATCCTTGGTCCGCTGGCAGAAGAGATAAGAAAAGATGGCCGTTCTATCCAATGGGTCTACAACATCCTCGACCACAAAAAGGAAGTGGACCGCATCGTCTTTGAAGAGCCTCCCCTCCCCCCTTCTTCCCCCCCTTCCTCCACCCCTTCAGGTGGATTTCTTCTAGTACCTGACCCTAAATGGAAATCACACCCTAACCCCTCTGACACTCCCAAAGAGGAATGGAGGCACCACACTTGCACTGCCGGTCTGGCGTGCCTCGCTATAGTCCACGACAGAGACATTGGTTCCTTGCGAGATCTGAGACGTAAGCATGTGCCGCTGTTGAAAAACGTGTTGGAGAAGGGTTTGAAGGCCATTGAGAAGGTGTATGGGGTTGGGCCGGAGGAGATACGAGTGTTCGTGCATTATGTGCCACAGTTTTTCCACTTCCACGGTAAGGAGGGGAAATGAGGGGGGAGGGAGGGGGGGGAGGGAGGGCGAGAGCAGAGGTAGAAGAGCAAGGGAAAAGGGTTGAGCCGATTATGTATTATATGCTTACATTCTACTTTTTGATCCGATTCGATTTCGAGTTTCCACTCTAAACTTCCCTCCTGACATCTTCCCACTGCCATGCACAGTACACTTCTCCCGCCTCAGCCTCGCTCACGGCATTGAGGTTGAACGGGCGCATCTCCTCTCTGATATAATCGACAAGATTGAGAACGCCCCACCAGGACAAGAATATTACGAAAAAGCCTGCATTTCTTACACTGTTAAGAAGAGTGAGGAAATCTTTAAGCGATTGCAACGAGGGCCAGGCAAATGAAAGCAAAAAAATGATTTCGAGAAAAAGTAGTTTTATCTTGATTTGTCATATTTTGTTTGCTGCTCAGGTGCCAGTGCTTCGTTCCCTTCCTCCCCCGCCCCTCCCTCTTTCTTTCCCTATTCCCTCCCTTGGTAGCACTCACCCCAAGCACATATCGCCTTCGTTTCCAACATCTGAACCAACCCCTCCAAGCTCAACCTCCCCCCATCACCCGGTCTTCCCCCCTCCTCTCCTGCCAGCGGCGGTGGCACTGGTGGCTCCCGCCCCGCTTTCTTCGCATCCTTCACTCGCTTCTCATACCTTTCCTTCCCCTCGACTATGGCCTTGTCGACAATCTCCTCGATACTGGCCACTTTGTATGACTGGAAGGGATACTCCATTGTCTTGTCCGGTTGCACCAACACCTCCGCCGGTACCTGCGCCGTGGCCACTAGCCCTCCCAACAGCTTCTCAAGCGCCCTCCGATCCATGTAGCCCCCTCCTCCCTCCCCTCCCAAGCCTCCTCTTAGAACCAGCATGGTGTCGAATAAAGCGGCCACTCGTTCGTCCACGTCAAGATTCAACGACAAGGATAGCGCACACAGGAACACCAGCACATCCACCTCCTTCCCCTCCCTCCCTTCCTCCGGCTGCGTGCACAACACCACGCGGTCCAAGTAATGGCCCATTTGCAACCTCTTCCCGTGACCCCCCAATACCTTCGCCACCACCTCAATCAACGCTTGGTACGACGATGCCTTTCGCTCCGGGAAAGCAGCTACAACAGCAGCGGCTACCTCATGGAAGAGAGCCTGGTCCCAAGTCCCCCAGTTGGCCATACGCAGCTCGTCGATCTCCCAGGGTTCGATGGCACGTTGGTCTTCTAGGAAGACTTTTAAAGCTTTCGAACGCGTCTTGTTCTGGGGAAAGGTGCGAGGGAGGGAAGAATGGAAGGAGGGGTGCGATTATTTCGTTGCTTTCCGTTTGCTTGTCAAGGTGAGCAAAGAAACAGACGATGGCCCTACGGCTGCTCCCTCACACATAACTTCGGAACTTAAAAGAGAAAGTGGATGATATTGACGACATTTACAACAAGCATTTAGCTGGCAAAGAGATAGGGAGAGAGAGCTGGAGGTGGACACATCCACAACCAAAACACGCACCTCAGACGAGCGGTATAAGTAGGCGATCAATGAGCCCAAGGTAACGAGCACAATCTTGCCAACGTTGCGGCTAAAGAAGCCGGGTTTGTACGGCTGTGTAGGAGAGCCCGCGGCGGCGCCTGGGACGCCAGGCACAGTTCCAGGAGAAGGAGCGCTGGGAGGAGCTGCTGTGACGGGAGGACTTGTGCTGAGGGGTCGCACCCGTGGCCGCTGACGCGCCGCACTGGCCACGGGCGCCTGTCGATGAGAAGCCGCTGAAGCTGCTGCTTGCAGATGACGCGTGCTGTAGGGTATAGAACGGAGTGAGAAAGGGTTAAGTATGGGATGTGGGAAGCTTGACGGGCTGGGACCTCCTCTCCTGCCGTGTACGTACCAAACGACGACTCTCCTCATTGATGCCCGCGTTGCTTGCCCTTCACGTGGTACTGCTACGAACGCCCAAGCTCTTCCTTGTACCGTGATACAGGTGGTGGTGGTGTGAGAGGGCGATAAGCAAATCGTATGGGATTGTTTGACAAGTCGCATGGATGATGGAATGCTCCATTTTGGGACATGATGACAGACATACTCACTTGGATTCGAGGATACCAAAAATATACGCTCGCAACATGCACCACGTTTACATCCACCGCACTAACACCACGTGTATAATGAGCATGCGTAGTTTTTCTTCTCTTGGTGTCTGAGGCTTTCCTATCCACTACATGACCCACATCCCCGCCCTTACTCTTTCAACCTCCTTTCCCCCATCCATTCACATGCCAGCAGCCATGGGCAAGCGACGCAAGCGCCGGACGCACGTCCCCCTTTCCAACCCGCAGCAGCAAGCAAGCATCCCAGAAGAGGAGCGGGTGCCCAAGAGCCTGGTCCTGAGAAAGGGGCGGACCACCCCCGAGGTGGGGAGTTTGGTAGCGGAACTGCGGCGGCTTATGGGGCCGGAGACGGCCTCTCGCCTTAAGGAACGGCGCACCAATCGCATGAAGGACTTTGCTGCCGTGGCGGGCCACTTAGGACTGACGCACATCTTATCATTTTCGCAGAGCCCCGCGGCGCTGAAACTAAGGATTGCCCGGTTCCCGCGTGGCCCTACTCTGACTTTCAAGGTGGAGCGGTATTGCTTGCAGCATCACGTGCGGGCGACACAAAAGCGACCGTATGAGAGCTTGAGTGCCTATCAAACTGCACCATTGGTGGTCCTGAATAATTTTGGGGATGCCAGCAGTCCACCCTATGTCAAGCTGATGAAGATCACATTTCAGAACATGTTCCCCCCTCTGAATGTGAACACGGTGAAGCTCACTGACTGTCGGCGGATTGTTTTATTCGATTACGACGCTGCGACGGGGCTGGTGGAACAGAGGCATTTTGCTATCCGGGCGGCTCCCTCCGAGTTGCACAAGAGTATCAAGAAATTGGTCCAGACGAAGATTCCCAGCTTGGGGAGCATGACAGACATAAGGTACGTGGCCGCCCTCCCCTCCCTCCCTCCCTCCCTCCCTCCCTCTCCCCCTTCCTCCCTTCCTTTTGGCATACACACTTTCGATACTGTCATGCAGTCCTCCTTTTTATAATATCGCCACACTTACATCCCTCTCTTGCTAACGACTTCGTCTCTACCTCCCTCCCTCCCTCCCTCTGTTAGTGAATTCGTGCTTGGCCCGGCCCTCCAAGCCTACGGCGGCGCCGGCGCCGCCTCCGACAGCGAGGTGGATGACGAGACCTCTCATGTCATACTCCCCGAGCGATTTCGAGGGCGGGGTAATTTAAAAAGTCAAAAATCGGCGATTCGACTGGCGGAACTGGGTCCGAGGTTGACTATGAAGCTGATGAAGGTCGAGAGAGGGTTCTTGGAGGGGGATGTGATATACCACAATTACATCAAGAAGGCTCCCGAAGAGGTGCGGGCGTTGGAAGCGAAGGCCAAGGCGGGGAGGGAGTTGAAGAAACGGAGGAGGGAAGAGCAGGAGGCGAACGTAGCGAGGAAAGAACAGAAATTGCAGGAGGCCAAGGAAAGGAGGGAGGCACGGATGACGGAACGGGCTGCGAGGAGGGAGGCGGAGGGGGGAGGGGAAGGAGGGGAAGGGGAAGAGGAGCAGAGTGAACAGGAAGGAGAGGAGGAGAGCGAAGGCGGAGAAATGATGAGCGAAGATGAAGAGGCGTGAAGTGTCTGTGAGTTCTTGTGTGTATGTAGAGGGGGGCAAGGGAAGGAGGGAGGGAGAGAGGGAGAACGGGCGAATAGAAAGTAGAGGGTAAAGAAACAAAGCATCGTATCGAAAGTTTCGTACCTAAGACTATGTTCTTTCCTTTTTCTTTGAGTTGCTCGGTGTTGTTATTGTTTGTCGTTCTACTCTGAGTTATATTCCTTCGCATTAGGCTTTTGCTTAAGGCTCCTGTGAGGGCGAGATATTGTTTGTTTCCCTTCCATGTCGCCATACGCATGTCTCCCTCTTCCTTCTCATTAAAGATATCAGTCTCTCTTCTCTCCTCTTGCTCTACCTCCTCCTCATCCCCCTCCCGATCCTCCTCCTCCTCTCTTACTGGACACAAGAAACGCCAGCGCCGACACCATCATCAAACACTGTCTGCCTTATTTTTTTCCTTCCACTCCCCGTCTCAATGTCCTAGCTAAATCCACCCCCCTCGATGATCTCTTAACCTCCTTTCATCCATCTTCCCTCCTCTCCTACTCCCACTCCCTACTTGTTCCCCTCCAATGTGTTCACTTCACACTCCGCCGCCCTCTTCTTATTCCAAAAGCTGGCCGGCAGGATCTTCTCCCGCACACATCGATCCGCGTACTTAGACGCAATTGTTCTCACCTCATCCACTAATCCCAAATTCGAATCCAACAATATCGGGTCTAAACCCAAGCCACGGAATTTCCTATTCGCGACCTCCAGCTCGTTTTCCGCGCTTTCTAATCGTGGGTTCTTGAGATAGTTGATGCTCACGCCCGTCTTTTCTCCCACCAGCTTCGCCAAATCACCCACTCGCAAGGTTTCGGCAATTTGATTGAAAATTTGAACTTTGTCACCGGTTTTCGGAGGGTTGGAAACTGCAATTTCGATGCAACGGGCAGTGTCGGTAATGTGGATAAACCCGCGCGTTTGGCCCCCCGTGCCATACACTGTCAAGGGCACGCCCAGAGCGCCTTGAATGATGAAGCGGTTCAACACTGTGCCGTAGTCCCCATCGTAATCAAAGCGATTGATCAACCTTTCGTCCTTGATGGTTTGAGGCGTGTTGGTGCCCCACACGATGCCCTGGTGTAAGTCCGTGACCTTAACGCCGTCGTTCTTATTATAAAATTGGAACAACAAGGCATCCAAGCACTTGGTGGTGTGATAGACTGAGCCGGGGTAAGCTGGGTGGAGGATCGACGAGGGTCGGCCACCAGGGAGGATGACGTCGATATAGCCCTCTGGGATCTCGCCCCCACTGGTCCCGTATCCGTAGACCCCCATGGTGCCGAGATGGACGATGTGGATGTCGAGGCCGCTCTCCACCACTGCCACTAGCAGGTTATTGGTACCCGAGACGTTGTTATCGACGGTGTACCTCTTTTGCTTCGCCCCCTTCTGGGAGTAGGGTGCGGCCCGTTGCTCGGCAAAATGGACGACGGTGTCGGGTTTTTCGTCGAGGAAGAGCTTGACCATCTCGTGGTAATCCTTCGCTACATCGAGGTTGACAAATTTCATGCGTTTGCCACTGACTTGTTCCCAGGCAGCGATGCGGGTCTCCATGCTTGAGATGGGGGTCAGGGAGACGCAGCCGAGTTCGTTGTCGATATTTCGCCGGGAGAGGTTGTCGACGATGATGACGTCATGGCCTTTCTCCGAGAGATAGAGGGCGGTGGGCCAGCCGCAGAAGCCGTCGCCACCTGCGGGGAAAGGAGAGGATGAAGGAGGGAGGGAAGGGATGGAGTAAATGAAGGGTTGATGTGGTTACTGTATGACGATTATAACGACAGTATGGCACTTTATTTATGCCGCCTCCTTTCCCCCCCCATTTCTCCTACTTTATCTTCACAAATCAATTCTGCATCAATGATGATAAAGTCACACATACTTGATCTTCGCAACCTCGCCTCATTACAACGCAACGGTCGCCACTTTCGATCCCGCTTAAAATGAGCGACCCGGCGAGCCTCCCCACCGTCCGTTTGTCCACCTCCCCCCTCCTCCCCTCTCCCATGCACCCAACCAACTACGTACCTAGTACCACAATCTTCTTGGGGTTCCCCACTGCTGCCATCATGGTTATGGTTTGACTTGCCCGGGCAGTGACAGGTCTCAAAAGAGAAGATTCAGCGCGCACCTGACGTCCTCCGACCGGAGGCAGGCGGGATAGCCCCGCCTTACCCACTGACGGGTTGAAGGCATGTGCGCCCGCCAGCAGCAGTAAGGGTAGCACAAACAATCGGAACATAGTCGATGATGTGAAAAGGCGAAGGTGGAGGGAATGATGAAGATGCAAGGAAAGGGGGGTGCTTGCTTTCTGTTGCAAGTCCTTGGCTGCTCCGGGTTGGGAAGACTTTTTCCTGCTTCGTCTGTGAGGAGGGCTTGCTACAAGCACTGCTAGCTTGACCCCTGTGCAAAGGTGGTATAAAGGGTGGATAAGCCGTGGTTGTGACGAAGAAGGTCCGCAGGCGGGGGAGGGGCGACCAACATGAAGAGGAGAAAAAAAGAACAAACGCGTGATTTGTTTCTGCAGAGTGCATCCACGGCGAGTGTCAAAGAAGGCTGACACTGGACCGTGCAGAGTATAACACCCTTCTGGATCGTGGAAAGTATCACACCCTGGTGGACAGGGTACAGATATCGCATGCATTTCCACCCGGGATCGTTTGCAGCTCTGACGCATGTATGTCCGCGTGGAAGGAAAACATATCAGCCTCGAAGCCAACGCCTTCGAAGTCCTCGAGTACGTACCGTCCCTCCTCCTTCCCCTGCTTCCTCCCTCCCTCTCTCTTTTCTTCGTCCATCTTTTCTCTTTTATAGGGTAGCTCTCTCACCCTTCCCCTGCCTCCCATACTCACTCCCTCAGGTCGCTCATCTCCCTCCTTGCTCCTGGGACGAGGAGGTTGTTGCCACTGCCCTAATGACATTGAGGAGCCCGCTCGCTTCTTTCCAACAGCCACAGGTATCTCCCCAGCCGGTATGTAGCATGATACGCCCTGCCGTGCATCTCCAAGGTCAGGAAAGAAAAGAAGGAGGAAGAGGGGGAGGGAGGGAGGGAGGGGTGGTACACACACGAAGTGCATGGTGAGGGAATGAATAGATGATCTGTCCAGGGAAGTGGGAGACTCTGGCGGGATGATAATCGCACGTTTCCTCTTCGCAGTTGGATGAGGAGAAAGTCAGACAACAAGCAAGACAATGGCGCAGAGATATGAACAAGCTGTCGAGATGAGAGAGAAAACTCAGGCGGGGTAATAATAGCAGGCTCCCTGTTCATTGTTGTCTGACTTACTCGTTATCCACTTACTTCAGACAATCATGAAGAGAGAGCGTGCTGTTGTTACCCCGTCTGAGTTTTCTATGAACTCTCGCCAGGTCATCCATTCCTCTTGTCACCATTCACTTGGCGTGCGTAACCTCCCCCGTCTTCGTATCTACTTCTCCATACAACGTTGCTCAATCTTTCCACAAAACTTTGCACGCGCTTGGACCAAAAAGCAGTGGCACATTCCCGCGATGATAGAGAGGATAGTCTAGACTGGGGGAAGCTGAAAGTCTCCCGTCATGCCGGCTTGGTCTGGTGGGACTTACGTAGAGGCGGGCCTGTGTTACACTAATATGTTAAACCCATAACCTTTATCCTCACAAGCCATCGGGAATTCATGCGAAAGCTATAACCATGATTCCATCCCATTTGTGTGCCTGCAACCAGCCTTGAAATGGGAACAAAATAGGCACTCGATGTGTTCCCCTCGCATTTCGCTTTTCTATATTCATTGTTGTCCTGGCATCATCTCGCTTTCTTTTCATCATTCTGAGTAATTTCATACAGATTTTTCTCCCTCTCCACCCCTTTCCAGCCTACCTACCTCACCCCTCTCTGCTCAAGCGTTGCGTCTTCTTGAGACGTTTGGCTTCGAACAAGCTTTCTTTCACTGCACTGATCTCCGTCTCGACCCCCCCCCCCCCCCTATGCTCTCACATCATCTCATTCATCCACCAGCATGGGACTGTCCAGCACCGCAAAGCCCGTCGCCACCCCTCCCTCATTAACAGTCGCCAGCTTCGTCCTTACGTTGTATCCTGCATAGCTATTCACCTGCACGCCTCCCTTCCCTTCCTCCCCGTCCTCCCCGGCCGACGCATCACCCAGGAAGGTACTGAAAACACCCAATTCACTCACTGCCGGACCCACCACCACCTTCCCCTCCCTCATCAGATACGCATTTCGCGCCGGCGCCTGTATCCGTTGCATCAATATATGTCCCGACAACTTATCGGGTGACCAGGTCTTCAACGCCGTCTTCAATTCCTCGTCATAAAAATTATTCCCGCCTCCCTCCCTCTGTGGCTTCAGAACGTAGGCTTGTGGATTCGCAATCGCGGCCCTCACTGCCGTGGCAGACAACCCCCTCTCCTCCTTCAGCTCCTCCTGCCCCAGACCATACAAGCCCGTGAAATGCCGCTGTGCCACCGCACACTGCTCCTTGCTCAGAAATCTCCCGAGGGCCTGTGGTGCACAAAGCAGTTGCTGCACTTTTTTGGTGCCCGCCAACTGGTACCCTAACGTCGGGCATTTCACAGCTGCCGACCTCTCGATCATCGCCCTGGCCTCCCACGCTCTCTCCGACGGGTAGTCCACTGGTGTGTACCCTGCACGGAAATACACCACGGATACTTCATGTTGACCATCAAGGACCATCGCGTTAGTGCCTCCTCGGTGTCTCAGCTCGCAGCGTGCGGTCACTTCCTCCAAAGAGAGACGCACGACCTGCTTGTGGTATTTCTCCCACAGGTTCAGTTCTAAAAATCGTTGGTCGAAGAGATTCCGCTCCCCGGGCTGGACGATGAAGACTATGATGCCGGAAGGATTGTTATAGTAGTCGTGGGCTTTGGCCAGGGCGGAGGGAAGCCGTACCAGGGTTGGGTTAGGGGGGAGGTTGGCCATGGCGGCGGCAGCGGCTTCGGTAGGAGTGGTGGTAGGGGGGAGGACGAGACCGTGGTTGTAGAGGTAGGAGGAGAGAAAAGATTGGAGTTCGTCGGGGACGGAGGAAGAGCAGGGGGGCTGAAGGGCGAGGGAGGGGAGGAAGAAGCGTTCGAGCAGGTACCGATGGAGGTCGGCCGTGACTGAGGCTAAGCACCCAAAAGATGATGCAATGGTATTCAATTCCACTTGCAACAATTGTTTCTTTGCGCTGAGACCTGCAGCGGCACCAGCAATGCTGTCATCAATCATGTAATCCGAGCGATGCAATCCCAATGCAACCGGTTGCGCCGAGGCCGACACACCAGAGGGGTACACCTCGTTGTACATCTTCAAGAGCCGGCCGGTAAACTCATCGCTTTTGCTAACTTCGCCCAAAGCACTGTTCAGGTAATCCTTGTCGCGGCTGAGGCGGTCAACCAGTATGTTGAAAACGGGAGCAGCGGCCACGACGTCTTCGAAAGCTTGCTTTGGAAATGAGGAGGGGAGGAGGGAAATGGGAAGGTGTATGTACTGGCTGGGGTCATTGCCGCTGCTGGTGCTTGTCGTGGAGGGAGCTACCATCTGCAGGCCTTTCATGCTCGCCCACCCGACGGCGGCTTCGATTAACCAGGCGGGAGGAGGAGGGGAGGAAGATGGTGGGGTCGGGGGAGGGGCGAAGGCCCAGGTGAAGGATGGTAGCAGAGACAGGAGAAGGGAAACAGGAAATAGGAGATGATGATGATAATGTCTCATTGTACTCTGCTGTGGTTTGTGTGTTGAGGTATTTGTGAGGGTTGAGGGTAATTTGATGAAGGACGTGACTGCTTGCTTTGCTGCTTTATCACCCCAACGCCGTCCCCCTCTCGATGCATTTTGACCGCACTTAAATGCAACAATGAATTGGACCACGAGTCATCTAAAAATAACTTAGTGTGGTTGTGTATACCATCATCGTCTGTGGTCGTACGGAGTACTCTTCGTGTATTTGGTGGCCGCGTTTGTTAGGTGGGGTGGGGAGGTAGCCAAATCTATGGACGGTATGCAGGCACGCGATGCCTACGCTCCGAAGCGCAACCCAACCTACACAATCCACAGGCTCTTTATCACAACTAGATGGGACGCAAGGACAAGGACAAGGCCAAGGAGGTCAAGAACAAGCAGCAAATCTTTAACGACGACGACGATGGGGAGTCCGACGAAGGGGACGAGACTGGGAACGACAAGGTGCGGGTGTGCGTGTGTAGGTGGATCGAGGCTAAGATGAGCACGGCAAGCGGATAGTATTGTAGGGAAGTGAGAGAGTGACATTGTGTGGCTGCAGGACGGTCCGGTGCGTCTAAAGTGTGAGAGAATGCATGCATCGATGCCCTCACTCCCCCTTAACACAACCCACCCATTCCTCATCTTCTCTCACTTCATTCAGCTCCGCGTGAACAAGGCCTACGCCTCCCACTTTGAAGCCACCAAGAAGAAGCAAGAGCTCGTACAGCTCGGCCGGTACCATCGCAATGGCAGCATCAACAGTAGCAGCAGGAAAAGGGGTGGATTGTCGGACTCCTCTTCAGAGAGTGAAGGAGAGGAAGACTCGGACGCCTCTTCATCCGACGAAGAAGACGAGGACGGGGAAGCGCTCACGCCGGCATTAGAGGTACAGATATTGCAGACCATAAATAGCATTAGGGCCAAGGACCCCAAGATCTATAGGCAGGATGTCACGTGGTTTGCTGGTCAAGAAGAGGAGGAGGAGGAGGAAGGGAGAGAGGAGGGGAATGTTAAGGAGGATAGACGCAAGACATACAAAGATGTGATTCGAGAGCAGGTGTTGGCAGCAGCGAAGGCAGGAAGGGATGAGATTGACTCGTCGTCGGACGAGGACAAGGAGGGAGGGAGGAAGGGAGGGAGAGATGGAGGGGAGCCGGTGTCGAGTCGCAGGATGGCTTATGATGCTGAGCAGTTGAAGTTGAGGAAAGCGTTTTTGGAGGCGGCGGTGGAGGTTGAAGAGGGGGAAGAAGAGAAGGAAGGAGGGATGAAGAGGATGAAGAGGAAGAAGGGGAGGAATGAACTGGAAGGGGAAGAGGGGGAAGAGGGAGAGGAGGGAGGGGAGGAGGGACTTTTTGAGGGGTCGGGGCTGCTGACCATCAGGAAGCGTGGCGCGAAAGAGTCTGCAATATTTGACAAACAGATAGAAGAGGAAGTGGAAAAGATGGTGAGGGGTGCTGGGCAGGTGGGAGGGAGGGAGAGCCAGGAGGAGGAGAAGGAGAGGGAGAAGGATTTGTTTTTAAGGGATTTTGTCTTGGGGAAGAAATGGCGGGAGGAGGGGGAGGAGGAGGACGAGGAAGCGTCAGGGAGGGGAAGAAGAGGAAGAGAAGGGCAACAGGAGGAGGTGGGGAATGTGGATGCGGGGGAGGAGGGGCATTATGGCCCAGTGAGGGAGGGAGGGAGGGAGGGCGGGGTGGATGGAGGGGTGGATGATGAGGAGGACGCGGAGGAGGTGGAGAAGATGGAAATGTTTGAGAGTAAATATAATTTTCGGTTCGAGCAGGAAGGAGGGACCGCGCTTGTCTCATACGGTAGAACGGTTGAAGGTTCTGCGCGTCGGAAAGACGACAAGAGGAAAAAGGAGCGGGAAGCCTACAAGAAACGAAAAGAAGAGGAACGGAAGAAGAAGGAGGAAGAACTAAGACGGCTCAAGAATTTGAAAAAGGAAGAGATACGGGCGAGGCTGCGGAAGGTGGAAGAAGTGAGTGGGGGAGGGAAGGTGGATGAAGGAATATTGGAGGAGGACTGGGATCCGGAGGCGTGGGACCGTCAGATGGCGCAGGCGTTTGGGGAGGAGTATTACCACGAGGGGGAGAAGGAGGAATGGAAGCCGGAAGGGGGGGGGGAGGAGGAGGAAGAGGAGGACGACGACGGGGAAGGGGGTGGGGAGGGGGCAGGGGGGGGGTTGGAGTTGGGGGAGGAGGAGGAGGACGAGGACGAGGAGGAGGAGGAAGGAGGGAGT
>Ga0160419_101032_pt1 | contig 13160 bp, 10 predicted proteins | sample CelAP2metagpilot_2_FD_108196 | JGI IMG/M metagenome (GOLD analysis project Ga0160419, IMG submission 108196) | Phycosphere-associated microbial communities from Cellana algal ponds in Kailua-Kona, Hawaii, USA - Cellana AP2-4-25 metagenome pilot ... | reverse complement strand
CTTCCTCCCTCCCTTCCTCCCTCCCTTCCTCCCTCCCTTCCTCCCTCCGATTCCGCCACACCCGCGTCGTATCAATGCTCCTCATTCCTTACCTTCCTCCCCCCCTCCCTCCCTCCCTCCCTCCCTCCCTCCCTCCCTCCCTCCCTCCCTTCCCCCCTCCCTTCCCAGGTGGCCCCCTTGGGCGATTTCAAGAAGAGCTGGGAAAGTCTAGGGCCAGAGCAGGAGGTCATGGAGCACTTCCAACTGCAGGTAGTGAGGGAGGCTGGGAAGGAGGGAGTAGAAGAGGGATGGAAAGAGGAAAGGAGGGCGGGAGGGAGGGAAAGAGGGAGGGAGGGAGGGAGGGAGGGAGGGAGAGGAGTAGGAGACGGCTCTTTGACTCTCTCCTGTCCCTTTTTCTCACCTTTCAAACCATCCCTCCTTCCCTCCCTCCCTCCCTGCCTCCCTCCCTTCCTTTAGTTCAAAGACCTGAACGAAGCCATCGTGGCCGTCATTGACTACCTTGGGATGCAGCCCTGCGACGGGACGGCCGCACTCGGCAAAGCGGGCGCGACCACCCACAATCTCCACTTGTACGTAGGGAGGGAGGGAGGAGGGAGGGAGGGAAGGAGGGAGGGAGGGAGGGAAGGCGGGGAGGGAAGGGTCAAAAGACTCGTCGTGTTGTATATCCTGGTACTGAATCTTGCCTTCCTTTTTCTAATCAATCATACCTTAACCTTGAATCCGCTTGAATTTATTTCTTTATTTCTTATCAATCCCATCTTCACCTTGAATCCGCTTCTATCCATTTAATTGCAGGTCCGGTGTATTTGTCGGCAACCAGCAGGTGCTTGTCCGCGCGCAGCTCCAGGCCGACCAAGCCGCAGGGATAGTGTTGAAGGTACGCTCCTTCCTTCCCTCCCTTCTTCCCTCCCTCCTTCCCTTCCTCCTTCCTGTTTTCCTTCTCTTTTACCCGTCATCTGCCTTTCCATTCCTTCCCTTCCCTTCACCTTTCTCTCCTTTTCCTTTTTTCCTCTTTCCTTTCCCACCCTCCCTGTATCCAGATTGCCGTACGCTCCGAGGACGTGAACCTGAGTCAGATGGTGGCGGACTGCATTCGATAGGGCCGGAGAGAGAAGTAATATTAATTCCACCTTACTTTGAGGAGTATCGTCAACAACACAACGATGGGCTCCTGCGGGGGGAGGGGTCGACGAAAGAAGAGAAGAGTATAAGAGAGAGCCGAGTCTCCCAGTACAAAGGGGGGAAAAGAAAAGACAACCAATAACACCGAAAAGAAAACGAGGAAAGACAGAAGGCAAGTGCGGGATGTGACGTGAAAGAGGGAAGAGGAAGGGTGGGCGTGGTCGCCCTACATCAACCTGCTCCTTTCACGCAGCGTACGTCCTTATTATTTTCCTCAGCCACGGAGCGAGCTTACGATCAATACGAAAGAAATACGAAAAAGAAAAAAGACTTGCAAGAAGTGATGGTTTTATGCGCTCCTTCGTTATCAGAAAATACGTAGACTGTTTTCTTAGAGCTTCCTCGTTCTAGTCATCAGCGTTGATCCTCTCCCTCCCGTACACCCGACGGATGTGCCACAACAAGGGCAGCAAGACATCCGTCCTTCCCTCCAAAATATCGAATTCCCGATGCAACAAATGCACAGGAATCCCCCTCCGCTTCCTCTTCCATACCTCCAACACCCTCTTAATATTCTTTAACCTCGTCACCATGGCGGCGCCGGGGGTCCAGTCAATCCCTTCCAACCCTTTCTCCCCCCATCCCTCCAACCTCCCCACCAACCGCGCCAAGAGCAAGCCGTCGGAAAACTCGGGGCAGTCCTGGTGGTGGGACGCCGAAAGAAGGAGCCGCTCGGGTTGCTGTAGGGTGACGCCCTCGTCTTCCAACCACTGGAGCAGCTCCTCGGCCTCGGCACCACCGAGGTGAAAGCGGGGACGGAAGTCGTCTTCGTCTACACATTCGTCGTCGTCGTCGTCGTCGTCGTCATCATCATCAGCAGCAGCAGCAGTACCAGCAGTGGTGGGTTCAAACTGGAGGTTCCGTTGGTGGTAAGGGTGGACGTTACCATGGTAGTGGGAAGTGCTATTGTGGTCGGACGGCAAGGGAGTAGAAGTAGAAGGAAAAGAGTGGCTGTGAATAGGAAGACGGCTGCGTCTTGTTGCACTTCTGCTCGTCGTGGGAGAAGGCCGCGAGGTGGGGAAGGAGGGAGAAGGAGGAGGAGAAAGACGGCTGAAGGAGACTTCATTGATAATTTCTCGCTCCAACGTTGCCAGCTCTGTCTTCCCAACGTGGTAACGGTAGCTGCTTTCCCTTTCTTGCAGGTGCTGGTGCTGGTGCTGGTGCTGGTGCTGGTGCTGATGCTGCTGGTGGTGATGGTGGTGACGGTGGTGGTAGGAGTTCTGGTCACCGTGAAGGTGTCGACGACTGCTGCTGCTGCACCTGCGATTGTGGCTGGCCTCGTGGGAAGAGATGGGAAATGGAAAGGTCGACGAAAGATGGAAGGAGGGGGCAACGGAGAGAGATGACGATTCTAGCTGAGGGACTGCTGAGGAACTGGGAAAGAGGTCTTCCTCTTCTTCTTGCTCCTGCTGCTGCTGCTGCTGCTGCTGCTGCTGCTGCTGCTCCAACATGCGTGCTCTGCCGTTGCCTTCTATAATCGGCAGAATGTCTTCCCCCATTTTCTCCTCCTCTATCGCAGTCTCCGTCTCCTTTTGAGCTGACAGCGTCCTTCTTGCTGCTCCTATTCCTGCTGGCGTTCTTCGCCCTCCCCTTACTTCTTCTGTCTCCTGGCTTGCCTCCAGGCGTCTTGGAAAAGGACGACGATATTCACAGTCAATGACGGCTGTGGTGCCATCGGATGCTCTTGTTTCATCTCCTTCCCCCTCCACTTCTTCCTCCTTTTGTTTTCCCTCCTGCTGCTGCTGCTGCTGCCGATGCCCAGCTGCTGCTTTTGCTACTGCTGCCGGCGATGATGCGAGCCGCCCTGAATTCAACGATGCCGTTTGATATCCATCTGTTTGACCCTTGCTTTGCCGAGCGTGATAGAGGGAAGGAGAGAAATAAGGAGATGGGGCGTAAACTTGTTGCAGCTCCCAGAGAAGTCCATAGATGATATGCGGGTCACCGCGGAGAACGCCATCAACGTCGTTGAAGTACGAGGAGGGGATTGGAGGGCAGGTACGACACCGAAATAGCCAGAGAGCGCATGCGACACGTTCGCGGGCACGGTGGAGAGGGGAAGAGGGGGAGGAGGTCAGGTCTTCGTGGAGGAGTTCGTGTAAGCCTTTGGTGTGGGAGGCAAGGTCCGGCTCGAGGTGGATGAAGAGGGCGCAGAGTAGACGACCGTTGCGGAAAGGATCTCGGTCGAATGGAAGAGAACAGGGCGAGGAGCAAGGACGTTGCTGGGATAAATCAGAGTGAGTCACACCCTCCCTCCCTCCTTCTCTGCCCATATCATAACGCCCCGTATCGAGTACGGAAGGAGATAGCGACGAACGTGAAGGCAAGGAAAGAGGGAGATGACTCAGCCAAGTGCAAACACTGAGCTGCTGTTGTTCTGATACAGGTGTTGTGGAAGCATGGGTTCTTCGATTGCTGCTGCTGCTGCTGCTGCTGCTGCCGGAGAGTGCGATAGCTTGGCCTGTCCTTCGTGATCGCTCCGAAGAGGTGCATTTTCGCCCATAATGGGGATTTGTGGCTGCCCCCGGAGGTGAGGATAAGGTTGCATCGTTACTTGCTACATGCCTCCCTACCTTCCCATTTGCGTCGGTGGTGGAGGGGGAAGAAGGGGAGGAGGAGGAGGACACAAGCGACGAGGACAATTGCAAAGGAGATCTGCGTCGAGATTGCGCTTTAGGTACTTTTTCGGAAATAGATTTCTCCTCTCTCCCATTGCGGATAGAAGGATAATTGATGTGGTGGTGGTAGGGGGCGTGGGGATGTGGATGGCAGGCTTTCCGCGCCGCGCTCTCGTTGCTTGCGAAAGTTCTGCTTTGTCTTCCTCCATGCCTATCTTCCCTTACGTCCACTGCCTCTTCATCCATTTTAGTAATCGACTTCCCCTTTCTTTTGCTCTTATTCCCATTCCTGTTGCTACTGGTGCCGTTCTTGCTCCTAGATGCTGACGGTGCCGCCTCCGTTTCCTCTTCCTTCACTCGACGCACTCGACAGTCCAAGCCTTCCTCTTCCCATAGCATCCGCAGCGCCGTCAGCAACTTGGTGATAACCCGCTCGTTGCCCTGCTTCACCAGCCAGACAAGCTCCATGATGTCGTATTCATCGTAGAGTGCAGCGAAGAGGGCGGGGAATCGAGGGGCGTGATAATGCTCAAGGAGACGCAAGGCTTTGTCGAGGGAGGAGACGGCGTGGTGGCGTGGTAGCAAGCATTCGACCACCAAATTACACAGAACCTGGCCATCCTGAAGATCTTTGGGGTCGCTGACGAGTAAGCAGGAGGTAGGCGGCAAAGTATTGACCCAGTGCAGGAGCAGTGGGAGAGAGGGTGAGGAGGCTGGCGAGTGGATGCCTCGACGGGCCATGGCTGAGAGTCGTGGGTGAGTCCTGCCTGCAGCTTGCAAGCCTAGCGGAAGAGGCAATCAATCGCCATCATCATCGGCCTATGTTGAATGCGTGTGTGTTGTGTGTTGTGTTGTGTCAGTGTGACGTACCGAGTACCGCTATGGGTTGAGTGCATCCGAGTCTGCCCTCCTTGCTCTAGCCGTTTGGCAATCGCCGCTTGAAGCAGTACCGAATTTGGCACTATTCTGCGCGCTTGTCAACTCTCCTTCCGTCATTCCCACGTCCTCTCTACAGCAGTATCAGCTCGAGCAGGCGTTTGGGAAGGTTCAAAAGGCTTTTCCAGGAGTCATTTGCCTTCCCCCCCCACCTCCCCCCCCCCACAACCCACAGTTCCCACCAACCATGAAGCAGGGTGCAATGCGTGCGGCTCCTGCAGGAGACCAGCCAGTCCCTTCGGCCGCTGTGGTCCGGCGGCGCCTGACCCGTTTCGCCCGTCTGCCCGAGCGCATTGCGTTGTGCATCGATGTGAGCCCGGAAATGGGACAGCCCTGGTCCGCCTCGTCGCCTTTGCCCACACGCCTCGATGTCCTTAAGCAAGCCCTCACCGTTTTCTTGCACATCAAATCGCTTTTAAACCCCCGACATGAGTTTTCCCTTGTCACCGTGGACGAGCAAGAGAGCCGCGTCGTCCTCCCTTTTTCCGTTGCTTTACCTGAAATCTACCGGACGCTCAGTAATATAACCCCCGTCGGCACGTGGCCTCCTGCTGCTCCTGCTGCTGATGCTGTTACTGATCCTATTGGTGCTACGCCTACTGCCAATGGAATCAATTTATCACATCTCCTCGGCAACACCCTCCCATCCTTGCTTTCAAAATACTTGACACACAACAGAGACAGCAGCTACGACAACCCTGGAACCCCCTCCTCCTCTTCCTCGCAACCGGCCCTCGCCCGTGCGATTCTCTTCATGGGCACCTCCTACGCCTTGCCCCTCCTTCCCCAACCCAGTGTCGTCCAAGCACTCTTTGCCAACGCTAGCTTCTTCTTCGACATGATGTACCTACATGCACGTAAGGCTTCTCCTCCCGTCCCTCTCACTCCTCCTCCCCCTTCTTCCTCCACGACCACCGAGGTGGTGCTAGTGGATTTGGCCGACGACCAAGACGACGTAGCCGTCGTCCAAGCACCTGCAGCAGCTCAAGCCCTTCCTCCCTCCATTCTTCCTCCGCGTATTCGCCGCAGCGCCGAGATCTGGAACGCCTGTCTCGATCTGCTCGTTGACCATCACCCTTTCTTGCCCGAGTCCAGCTACTGCTTCTCAGTCTTGTGAGTTACCCGTCCTCCCCTCCCTCCCTCCCTCATTCTTTCCGCTTTGGCTTCTCCTCGCAACATTCCTTTTCCTTCCCCCCCGTACATTTTGATTTCACTCACTTTAATGCCTCCCCTTTCTCCCTCCCTCCCTCAGGCACCGGCCCTTCCCGCCAGTTGCCGCACGTACTCCACGGCAGGAGAAAGAGTGCTGTGATCTGTATCTCACACTGTCATAAATCCATTCCTTATTCCCTCTCCCCCCCTCTCTCAGGCATGGTTCCAGCACTGACAGGGTTTTGACACCGCTGCAGCTGCTGTTGGCACACCCAGCGCACCGCCTCCCCCAGTCAATGGCCGAGGAGCGATTGCATTACCACCATCCAGAACCGGAAGCACAGGAAGGAGGAGAAGGAGGGAGAGGGAAGGGAGGGTGGAGGATGAGGATGATGAAGAAAACGAGGGAAGGGAAGGAGGAAATGGAGTTGGGGGCCCGAGCGGAAAGCATGGAGGGAGCGACACCTGTAACTAGAGGTGAAATGAGCGCGCGGGAAACGCTGCCGTTACTCTCAGACGCGCAGACATAGATGTAAAAATAAATAAAGCGAGAGTATAAATTAGGGATCGAATTATCCAGATGCCCACACAGCAATTAAATTGAGGGTGACTGCCGGGGAAAGAGGTTGTCGCCATCTCTCTCCGGGTATCCTCATGTTATTCACGATGAATCGTGCAGCCACTCTCTAATCCTTCTTCATAGGGTTTATATTTAATTCTGCCATCACTCCTGCTGAATCTTCTTCGTCTTGATGGGCATGTACCTGTCCTCAGTAGAGGCCTTGCTCGGATCGTAGCTACACATATGAGTGGTCCGTTATCAACAGTTATCTCCTGAAATCTCTCCCTCCCTCCCTCTCTCCCTCCTTCTCTCCCTCCCTCCTTCCCTCCCTCCCTCCTTCCTTCATCACTTGCGCCATTTCCGGGCCAGCTTCGCCTCTTCCGCTTCCTTTTCCCTCAGGGCCACTGCTTCTCTTACAGCACTCTGCATGGCATTGCCCAAGTCGGCAAAGAAACGGTCCTGTAACGGCCGGATCAACGGCATCAACAACTTCCCCAAGGGAAAGCCCCCCTTACTAAAACTCAGCATGTCAAACCACACGTCCCCTTGCTTCCCCCCTTCCCAACACACACAAAACCTCTCCTCCCCCTCCAGTAAATGCCCCTGCAGCGTACTGACCGCGACGGCCGCCACAGCCCCGCCCTGCTTCCCCCAAGCCTTTTCATGGCACAACACCTTCCTCAAGGGGTTCATCGTCCAAAACAACCCATACGCCCGGATCCTGCTCACGACGTTAATCCCATGTTCCCCCTCCAGGAACTGTGACCACCGTACCTTCTCATTCCATGACCAGTTCACCATATTCTTCTTGGCGGTGGCGTAAATCTCCGGACCCTTGCCCAAGAGCACCCTCCTCGTCTTCACCCTAAAGCCTTCATAGCCCTTATGCCGCAACCAGTCCTCCACCACCCGGCCCCCATACGGCAAGAACTCCTGCGTCACCCCCACGTACATGTGATTAAACTTTCTCTGCCTTAATGCTATCAAGTAATGCTGGACCTGCTTGTAAGAATGAGGCCATCCTACCCGGATCTGCGGCAGGCGTGACGCCATCGACATCAATGACATTCTCCTCCCCTCCGCCCCTCCCATGGCATTACCATCATGGTTGTACATGAAATATGCAACCAAAAAGCCTTTTTTGGCCAACCCCCTCTCAATCCTCTCCCTGAATCTATTCGCCTTCTCATCCAACAACTGTTGCCGTTTATCAGTAACGGGCCCGAAATTCTTATGGCGGGTTTTAATGCCTCGCCGGACAGGGGATGGGACGAGGGGCCAGTCTTCGGCAATGCCTTGCCACAGGCCTTTGCGTGGGTCGTGGGTGAGCGTGTTTCGAAGGCCCCAGTCAATGATTTCTTGGAGGCGGTCCTGATAGATTCTGAATGCGTGGAAAGAGGAGAAAAGGGAAGGAGGAGAGGGAGGATGGGGGAGAGAACGGAGAAAGGTTTGATGAGAAGGGATATTTGTACACTGAAGGACACTTGTGAAAGAGCTCTATGCTGCCCTATTTCCCATCTTTTACTGCTTCTTTTTCACCCTTCCTTGCCTTCCCTCCCTCCCTCCTTACATGTAATCTTCCGGCTGCATGATCTCGTAGAAGTCACTAAAGTGCGCCTTCATCGTCTGCTCTCCATTGTTAGCGTATGTAATGGCACCGGCTTCGAAAATGGGATGATGAAAGGAGAGCAAGGGACGTGAGCAAGGGGCTGTGTGACAGAAGGAAAGAGGATGGTGATGGATGTCGTGTCTTACCTCTCGCCATCGGCACCAACGACGCCAGTAGCAATGCCGCCACCGTAATCATGGAAAGTACAAGCAAGGGGATACGTCGTCGAGACAGTACTGCCGCGGCTGATTTTGCTGTTGCTGCTGTTGCTGCTTTGGACGCCATGGTGATGTGCCGTTGCCCCCCTTTTCTCGCTCGCTGACGAGTGGTGAGGTTGTTGCGTTTCTGGGACAAAAGGAAAAGACTCGCTGTGGAGGTGGCAGGAATTAGCAGCAAGCGCTCTCGCAGCAGGAGCTCTCTGACTTTACATGTGCGGTTAGCGTGAATGAGTGTGTGTCGTAAGCGGAAGCATCAGATGGAGTGGACAGGAACGGGTTTCTAAGTTGAAGCTTCGCGTTCGCCTTTCGTCAAAGAACGCTTGACACAACCACCCCGAAATCTCAGCAGCAGCAGCATCATAAGGAGAAGGAAAACGAGAGAAAAGATTTGCTCATGATGGTTTCTTGTCTTCGGGTTAATCGTAATTGACTTTCTCTCCACATGTGGGAAAAAACAGGGGTTTTCAACCTCCCCCCTCCCTCCTCCGCAGAGTACACCCTCGCCCTCTTCCCCTGTATCACCAGTATTCATGAAGCAAGCAATAAAACAAAAGAAGAAGCGCAAGCCTTCTACCGATGTCTCTATCTCTCTATCATCACAATTCAAGAAGCACGTGCAGCGAGAGTACAAGCGTGCAGCAATTTCTTCATGCCCAAAACACCACCACAAGTACCTCGAAGAGACTATTGAAAATGCCCGGAGGGCACGCGCCAAGGGCGATCATCCTTTTGGTTGTGTTCTTGTGAATAATGACAGCAAGCAAACGGTAATTGCAGGCGGAAACAGCGTGGTTACCTCTGGCGATGCCACGTGCCACTCGGAGATGAACGTGGTAAGGATGGCCTGTCAAAGTTACACCGAGGCGTTTCTGCGTCACTGCACTCTCTACGTATCCGCCGAGCCCTGCCCGATGTGTGCCGGAGCGATCTATTGGAGCGGCATTCCGAGGCTAGTGTACGCACTACCTGAATATGAGCTCAAGGAAATTGCTAAAGGGGCAACATTTGACTTGCCGTGTCGTGAGGTTTTTGAACGTGGAACGCTGGAGATGGAGGTGGAGGGACCGTATGAGGTGGAGGGGATGAGAGGGGTACATGACGGGTTTTGGAATCAGGACATGGGTCATATAAATGGACCAAAGCCGGCAAGGGAGGAAAGGGAGGGAGATGAGGAAGAGGAGGAGGGGAGAAAGGGATGGATAGGTCGAGGAGGAAGGAGAGGGAAGGAGGAAGGCGATATGTAGGGGTCGGAACGTGGTTCCCACGAGGTGGGAGACGTGTGAGACCATGATGGAAGGTATTCAAAGGCGTGTGCAAGACGGCAGGGCGGGAGATAGCCGCATGGATCACAGACCGTTTCACTCAAATCCTCTCTTTCTCTTCAGTTGGAGGGTACGAAAAAAATCCAAAAAAGCAATGTGAACACACAATATTACCGACAAGCATCTTCATATCTTTTCTTTTCCGTATGACTTACTGGTTGTGTGTCAGGTACTTTTTGAATATCGCTTTGAATCAAATTATTACATCTCATTATCATCTTCATCCTCAACCGCCTCCTCCCCCCTTCACATTCATCGCTATTTCCACTCTTATACCACCATTCCGACATAACCACCCACCACGACAACGAACGTCCTCACGTGTACTCATCAGGCATGATAAAATCCTCCAAGTCCGCATACGCGTCATCCCCCTCCTCATCCACCAGCCACTTATCCACGATCGCATTTCGACTTCGCAGCCTCCTCTTCCTCCTTCTCCCCCCTCCCCTCCCTCCTCCCATTGTCCGGTACAATACCTCTTCGTCCTCTTCATCCTCCTCCTCATTATCCTTCCCCCAAAACGACGTCAAGCGCGTCCGTTGCCTTGCCACCGCTGCAGCTGCTTCCCTCTCCTCCTCCCTCTTCTCCTCCTCCTGCCTCCTCATCACCGCGCCCACCAACCCTCTCAAGCGCCTCTTCTCCACCTCGACCTCCCTCCAGCCCTTCTCCCCCCCCTTCCTCCCTCCGATCCTCCCTTTCGTGGGCAACACCCAATCAGGCCCCAAGAGAGCTGATGCTGCAACGGCTACCGCCCTTAGCTTCGCCATCGCTCCCTCCACCCTCTCCACCGCGAACAACAAGGGTGGAAACCGTTTCAACAACCCCGAGTGCTCCCCCCTTCCCCCCCCCCTCCCTCCCCCTCCTCCTCGATGACGCCTCTCTGTGCCGACCCATGTCGAGACAGCGGCTGCGAGGGCTATCCCATGAAGCATATAGGCGTGGACCAACTCGATCTCTTCATCCCTTCCTCGCTCCCGCCCTCCTCCTCCTCCTTCTCCTTCTTCTTGCCCGTCTTTTTCTTTTTCATGCCCCTCTTGTCCCCTTTCCTCCTCCTCCTCCTCCTCCTCCTTCCTCCTCTCCTTCTCACGTACCACGCACTTTCTCTCCTTCCCCTCCCTCTTCCTCTTTCCTCCTTCCCTCCCTCCCTCCCTCCCTCCCTCCTCCTCTTCCTCCTCCTCTATCTTCTTCGTGAGGCCTCTCATCCTTCCCAGCACCTTACCCGTCGCCAATCGCACGGCCCCAAACAATTTCAACAGAAAAGAGAGGAGGCGGAGCTTGAGTGAGGGAGGGAGGAAGCAGGCCGCGACACGGTAGGTGACACCCTTTCCGTTCGATTGGAAGGCGGCGCCTGAACCGACGTCGATGGGTTTGCAGAAGGCCAGGAGGTGGGAGAACAGGAGGGGATAGGAAGGAAGGGAGGACGGGTGGAGGGAGGAAAACGAGGGGGAAGGGGGGGAAGGGAGGGAGGGGGGGAGAAGAAGGCTTTCGAAGTGGTTGAGGAGGGAGAGGACGGTGACTTGCCAGCAGGAGACAGAGGCGAAGCGGATGGAGGAGAGATCAACAAGAGGAGGAGGAGGAGGAGTAAGAGGGGGGTGTATTTCCACCTCAAGCTCTCCCTCCTTTCTTTGAGTATCTGCTGCTGCTGCCACTTCTACTGCTGCTACTAGAGGTGGTGAATTTTCCTTCGTTCGCTTCGCCGTTACATTCCTCTTTCCCTTCCCCTTCTTCTCCTTCGTCGTCTTCTTTCCCCCCCTGTCTTTTTGCCTTCGCCGTCTCCTTTTTCTCTTCCTCCTCTCCTCCTCCTCCTCCTCCTCCTCCCTCTCTTCCGAACACGAAGACGCAGACGATGACGCATCGTCACTTTCCTCGCACTCGTCATCGTCCTCGTCCTCCACTCCTCCTTCCGGGAACAACTCTTCATCCCCCTCCTCCTCCAGCATCTCCCTTGCCTCCGCCGCCGTAATCACCTCCCCTTCTCCTGCCCTCCTTCCTTCTCTTCCTCTCCCTCCACCTCCTGACTCTCGGATCCAGGCATAAAAATAACGAAGGGCCGCGCCCATGAGGGTGTCAGTGAGAAAGAGGAGATGAGGGAGGGGGCAGGCCTGGAGGCCAAGACGCAAGAGCCGTTTCAGGACGAGGGATTGAGGAATGAAGGGGGTCTCGCGGAGGATGATGAGGGGAAGCTGGGCGAGAGTGAGGCGGTATGTGTACAAGGAGGAGGACGGAGGGAGGAAGGGAGGAAGGGGGGGGAGGTAGGTGAGAAGGAGGGAAGAGAGCTCGAGATAGGAGTGAACAAGGCGAAGCGGGAGGCCGTGTTTGAGGCCGAGGCGGAGGTCTCGAAGGAGGGCGAGGAGAAGGGAAGGAAGCCCATGGTAGGCAAGTGCAAAGGAAGGGGCAGGTGGCTGGGGTGTCTTTTGTAGGGAGGGGATGCTGAGTTTCAGAGAGGAGGAGGAGGAGGAGGAGTAGGAGTAGGAGTAGGAGTTTGTTGTTGTTGTTATTGTTGCTGCTGCTGCTATTCCAGTCGACTTAATGGGACTGTTGTTGCTGCTGCTGCTGTCAGCAAGGATAAGCTCGCCACCGCTGCTAGCATCACTCCCGATGCTTCTCCCCTCCTCGTCCTCCCCCTCGTCCTCCCCCTCTTCCTGCTCCTCATCCATCTCCTCCTCCTCGCCCTCCCCCTCCACCGACCCTACCAATTTAATCTCCTCCATTCCCCTCTTCCTGCATTCCTCCTTCCCTCCTTCGACCTCCTCCTCACCCGCAAACGCTTCCACCGGACACATTTTCACTACCACCCTCATCAGGTCCAGTATGGCTACCCTCGCCTCCATCAACCCTTCTTCCCACCCTCGCTCCCTCGCTCCCTCTTCCAGCCTCTCCAATGCCAAAGACCTGAATTTGGGGTCCACGGAGGCGAGGAAGGAGGAGGAGAGGGAGAGGGAGTGAGTGACGGAGGCGAGGGCTCTTCGACGGGCAAGAGCAGGGTCAATACGACGTTGCTTCCCTTTATCGTCGTCGTTCATGCTGCTGCTGCTGCTGCTGCTTCGACGGAGGGCGGCAATGGCGTGGGGGTCGAGGGGATGGAGGATGGATGAGGAGGAAGACGAGGAGGGAGGTAGGAAGAGAGGGAGGGCGGATGCTTTCTCCCTTTCCTTGGCCGTGGTGTCCAAAAGGTGTTTTCGGGCCTCGGCTGTTCTGTCGATGGCTTGGCAATTCTCACATGAAGACGACGACGACGAGGAGGAGGAGGAGGAGGAGGAGGGAAGCGACTTCCTCGCACCTTTCCACGCCTCCGCCTCTTTTCCCCCCTTCCTCCCCTCCCCATCGTCTTTTTCCTCCTCCTCCTCCTCCTCCTCCTCTTCCTCACCAAACGTGTGGGGTATACGTGTGTATAAATCAACCAGGACGACCAACAGCGTCTTCAATGAGCCCATCCTCTTCAACCCTCCCTCCCTCCCTCCCTCCTCCTCCCCCTCTTCCTCCTCCTCCACCTCAGCCGCCGCCGCCACCGAAGACGAGGTGCACCCCACATTCGCTTTTCGAGCACGCCCCCCCCCT
>Ga0160419_101031_pt1 | contig 13169 bp, 7 predicted proteins | sample CelAP2metagpilot_2_FD_108196 | JGI IMG/M metagenome (GOLD analysis project Ga0160419, IMG submission 108196) | Phycosphere-associated microbial communities from Cellana algal ponds in Kailua-Kona, Hawaii, USA - Cellana AP2-4-25 metagenome pilot ... | reverse complement strand
CGATACGATGGGTCCCCCCCCCCCCCCCCTTACCCCCCCCCCCCTCTCCTGTCCGGCATTTATCCTCCCCTATCCCCCCCGTATCCCCCCCCAGAATACCCCCCCCCCCCCCCATCCCCGCCATAGCCCCCTCCCCCCCCCCTTCCTCCCCCATACCCTCCTCCTCCCCCTCCTCTATACCCACCTTCCCTACCCCCATCTGGAATCTTGGGCTCCGCCCTCTTTACATCCATCGGCCTCCCGTCCATCTCATGTGGTTGCGCCAATACCTTCTTCATCGCTGCTTCCTCCGCATAGGTCACAAAGCCGAATCCACGACTCCGCCCCGTGGTCCTATCCATCATCACCACGGCATCAGTAATCTCTCCAAATGTGTCAAAGTATGCCCTGAAAGCCTCCTCAGTCACCTCAGGTGATAGCCCACCCACAAAAACCTTCTTGATATCCTGAAACTGCTTCTGGGGACCGGCGCCTGTGCCCCCCCATATGGCACGAACTGGCGCGGGGGCCTGCTCCCGAGGCACCGCCTTCTTCACATCTAGATTGCGCCCATCCAAGATATGCGCTTCAGCCACGGCAGCCTCCAAGGCCTCTGGCGTGGCGAACGAAACGAAGCCAAACCCGCGGGGCCCGCCCGTGTTCCTGTCCCGCATCAACACCACGTCCACCAGCTCCCCATACTTGCCAAAGTAGTTCGACAGGCCCTCCTCGGTCGTATGCCAAGCCACCCCCCCTACAAATATCTTGTTTGGGTTGTTGAACTCCCCCTGAGCTCCACCTGCGTTGCCGGTGCCGGCGCCTTCGCGTTGAGGGGGGGTCGCCGAGCTTCCATTCCCTGTCTCCCCGTAGCCTGAAGATTGCTGTTCACTGCCGTACGCGTCCGCCATTCTGCTGCTGCTGTTGCTGCCGTTAAGTAAAGTGCGCGCCTGCTTTGATGCCTGGGCGCGTTGCTCGTGATGCCTTGCCTGTGTGGCTGTGGTGTGTGTGGATGTGGGGAATCAGAGGCAGGGGTCATGCAGAGAAGGAGGGCCTGCGAAGGGCGAGGTTTGGGCAACACTTGCAGCCCAACGATCCAACCCTTCCGCCTACTGCCAGCAGAGAACGCTTTCGCCTCTACTAGTGGTGATGCTGCTGGGGGGCACGGTGGAAAAGGACGTGGATGCAGCATGCAGTGACAAAGCCAGCGACCGTTCTTCCTTCTTCTTTCTTCCGCGAGAGACGCACCCGGGCCCCGGCGAGAAATCAAGCCTGAGAGGGCTCGCCCTTGGTAATGCCCCCTTCTTAATCGTTATCCTTTCGTCACACAAGCTCATCGCTTTTCTTCCACATTTATGCACAGTTTCTGCTTGCACGGGCACGTTTTATTTCCTCGTCCTGGGTCAGTCCCTCCTGCGAGCAACGGCAACCTTGTCATCTCGCCGCTCAATCATCAATAGCGGCGGCCCTCATCTGGCTGTCAAGCCAAGCAAAGAGCACCTTTGCTCCATGGAGGCGGTGGTGGTGGTGACGGTGGTCCTGTGCCATTCCTCCTTGTTGTGAGTGGCGGGTAGCAGCAGCAGCAGCAGCAGCAGCAGCAGCAGCAGCAGCAGCAGCAGCAGCAGCAGCAGCAGCAGCAGCGGTCTTGCGTGTGATCTCACCGACGGCTAAACCTGCACCCCCTGCACGTTCTACACACATGGACCCCAACACCAAGGATGCCTGCATCAAGATCGTCGCTGGGCTGAAGCGGACCCAACGCACCTTTGCCTCCAGCAAGGACTTGTTGGTGGGTTTAATTGCCTATGTGGACCGAGTGGAAAACCCCTACGACTTGGTCATGGCAGACAGGGCCTTGAAAGGCGGAGAGATCACCTCCCCCTTTGCTCTTGTTCGCCTTCTGCGTCGCCCTGCGAGTAATTGTCTCCGATTTTGCATTGAAGAGGGTAATGCCTCTTATCGTATCAAGGCTCGCAAGCTCCTTGATGCCATTGACAAGGACATGCGGGAGCAGCCCTGGTTAGGCGTTCCTCCCCTCCCTACCGAAACTTATACTTGCCTGGACCTACTTGAAGCGCTTGTCATTCACAACCCCGAATTGCGCATGTTCTGGGCGCGTATTGAAACGAGTTTGATGGATCCTTCACTAAGGGCGGAGTATGTTCAGGCCGTGGCTTTCCCGATGGACATGGGGCGGTTAACGAGCGAGGTGCTAGAGGATGGGATAAGCCCCTCCGAGTTCCTGGCCAAAGCCGAGGCGGTGTTCAAGAATTGCGTTGAGTTTTGGACGATTCAGGGCGATATGGCCATGGTAGCGGTGGGAGAACGAGGGTTGGGGCTGCTGGAGGAAGTTGCGGGGAGGCTCTTGCCTGAGGCGTGGAGGGAGAGGAGGTTACCGTTCCATGATGATGCTTACCCTCCACCGGGGAAGGTAGCCTTGCTGCCGAAGCACAATAGACTTTCTCTTACTAGGCTAGCAACCACTAATGTGCCTGGGCTGGGTTCCTATGGTGGCGGTACCGGCGGGGAGCAGCAGCAGCCGCAACAGCAACTGCCGGTACTAAGCCTTGCTCCTTTTGGAAAAGGAGGAGGAGGAGGAGGAGAGTTGTCACGACTGAAGTCGATAAGCTCCGCGGCAACTGTACCGTCATTAGGGCCTCTTTCCTTGTCTACCGGTATGCCCCGCCTCCTCTCGATCTCAACTAAAGACGATGGAAAAGGAGAAAAAGGAGGCAGGGAGGCAGGAGGGGGGGGCGCGAAGAAGCTTCAGTTGAAGAGATCTCTTTCTGCCGATCCTCGAGGGCCTTCCAGTTCTCCGCAATCTAAGGAGGGAGGTGGGAGCAGCAGTTCGATAACTATCCTTTCCTCCTCTGAGGAGCGCCTGAGCACGAGCAAGAGCAGCAGCACCGCTGGAATAGGAGTAGGAGTAGTAGGAGGTCCACGGTTAAAGATAGTGACAGGAGATGGTAGCATGGGTAGTAGCAGTATTGGCAGTAGTAATCTGTCCGTGCGGACAGCTTTATCGGGCCAAGATCATACAGGTTTAGTCCTCGCTCCTCCGGAAGAGAGCAGTAACAGCAGCAGCTGCCTACCGGTGCTCTCCGTGGTAGGAAGTGGAGGAGGAGGAGACGGAGGAGAAGGTGGAGGACAACCGATCTTGTCTAGCTCGCCCAAGCTTTCGGTCGCCGTGAAGCCGCGGGGGGGAGGGCTAGACTTGTCCCCTCCATCATCCTCTTTCTCGACCTCGGCTGCATCGCCCCTGGCGAAGCTGTCAGTGCGGAGCGAGTCAACTCCATCAGGAGGAGGAGGAGGAGGAGGAGGAGGAGGAGGAGGAAGGGGCGTTATCACACTGAAACAGCCGGCATTAGGAGTATTCAATAAGTCTCCTGGTGGGCAGAAGCGAAAGCTTGGTGAAGAAGATGTGGTGGGAGGAGGGGTGGAAGACGATGAGTGTATGCCTTTGTCGGCCACTGCTGCTGCTATGGCGGCGGCAGCAACGGCGAAGATGAAGAAAATGAGTGTAAAAGAAGAAGGAGGAGAAAGTGGCGGGGTTGGGGGGCTTACTGTTGCTACTGCTGGTACTGCAGCGGGGGCGGCAGGGTTGAATCGACCGCCTACTCTTGGAGGAGGAACATTCCGTTTGAAGATCGCCCCTCCTCCTGCTGCTGCTTCTACTGCTGCTTCTCCTCCTCTGCTGACTGTTGCCCCTCCCCCCACATCTTCACCTTCGTTCCCGATGATGAGGGTGGAGAGTGGGAATGATGGAAGTGATGTGTTTGTACGAGGACGGCCGGGCAAGCCGAAGAAGAAGGAGAGGAGTCCATTGAATAAAAGGAAGGGAGGAAGAGTAGTAGACGGAGCAGGAGTAGGAGTAGGAGTTGGAGGAGGAAGAGGGGGGATAGGCAGCAGCAAGAAGAAGAAAAGTGGTGGCTTTGGCAGTCCCAGGGGAGGAGGAGGAGGAGGAGGAGGTGGGGAGGGAGGACCGGAGGGCCCTGAATGGGAGATGGATTGCGCGCGGTTTTTGGACAAGATTATTAAGTTGGTACAGGCCCTCGGGCAGACTCCTGGGAAGAGTAGCAAGAAGGCGGGGGGGGGAATGGGGAGTCGCTATAATTTTGATAAACCTGTTGTGGTGAGCTACCCACAGATAGCGGATATTTATCTGGCCAAGATCCAGAAGCCGATGGATACGTCCACAGTGAGGATGCAGTTAAGGGGACATTCGTATGGGAGTCCGAAGGCGTTTTTGGGGGATGTGGATCTGATTTTTAGGAATGCGATTGAGTTTAATGATGGCGCGAGCACGCCCTATGAGCAGGAGGTGGTGGCTGTCTCCAGGTATGTAAGGAGGCATTTGCGGAGACTGGCTTTGGAGAGCCTCCCGTTGCTTGATGATGAGGAGGAGGAGGATGAGGAAAAGAAGGAGGGGGAGGGAAGGTTGACTTTGACTGTGAAGAGGAGGGAGGAGGTACGAAAAAGGGTGCAGGAGAAGGCGTCGAGGCAGCTGGCTACGAACGGCGGGGGGGAGGGAGGGGTAGGGAAGTTTGCGTATCAGGAGATGAGGGAACTGATCGGACAGTTGAAGAAAGAGAAGAGGGTGGGCGATTTCTTCACGGACGAGGTGAACCGGAGCGAGAACGCGCATTACTATCGGGTCATAGCCCGGCCCATTTGTTTTCGAGACATCTTGAAGGGACTGGATTCGGGGGAGGGGGGAGTGAGGGTTGGACAGGTGGTAGAGGATATACGGTTGATTTATAAGAATGCTTTGCAGTTCAATTCAGTGACGGAGGCTATCATTCCGATTTCGAAGATGATCTGCGAGGCGGCAAGGTTGCTGCAGAGGAAATTGGACGAAAAGCTGCCCTTGGTTTACCTACGGATTGCGGAGAATGTGGAGAGACAGGCCGAATTGAAAGATCAATTGAAGGCTCTGAGGGCCGAGGATGAGAGACAACGACGGGCCGACATGGCAGCAGCAGCACTAACAGCTGGGCAGCCGTTCTTGGATCTAGGAGGAGGAGGAGGAGGAGGAGGAGAGGGAGGGCGGATGTCGGTGCAGGGCTCGACGAGTGGTGATGGTTGTAGAGGAGGAGAAGTGAGTTTTGCCTTGTCCTCGTCTCTCAAGGGCGCATCGCCGCTGCCAGGGAAGGAGGGGGCAATGAATCAGTTCTTGACTCCTACTGCTGCTGCTGCTGCTGCTGCTGCTGCTGCTGCTGCTGTTGGTGGTGGTGGGCCTACCAGTGGTGGCCCGCCTCTCTCTGGGCCGATATCGACGAATAAATTGCGCAAGGAGAAGAGGAAAGAAGCCGAACTGGACAGAAAACAAGAGGAGAGGCGGAGGAAGGAGAGGGAGGGGAAGTTGAAGGAGAGTATCACACAAGAGGTGTGGGCAAAAGTGCAGAAGGAAAAGGAAAGGACCTTAGTTTTGCAAATACAGCAGCAGCGGGAGAAGGTGGAGAGAGAGAAGGAGCAGCAGATGCAGCAACGTCAGCAAGACCAACAAACCGCAGCGAAAACTGAAGACAAGGAAGGGAAGGAGACAGAGATGAAGGAGGAGGAAGAGGAGGAAGGGGCAGTACCTGCGGCAGAGGAAGAGGAACGACTGTTGGTGAGTGCCTTTGGGTCTTTTGACTTGTCTCAGCTTGGGAGTCATGCGAACAGCATCAGCAGCAGCAGCGGTAGGAATAGGCGTTGTGGGACGGCCGCCCGTCCGGTGCGACGGCTGTTGGCGGAGCTGCTGAAGAGCAATGGTAGTAGTAGCAGCAGCAGTAGCAGCAGCAGCAGTGAGGATGGGTGTGAAGAGGACGATGGTAATAAAGTGGCAGTAATGGAGCTGGAGGCGCAACTAGCCAGCGTGCCGCCTGCGGATGCTGCTGATGCCGCTGGTTCTGCTGCTGCTGCTGCTGCTGTGGCTGTAGGGTTGGAAAGGGAGGAAAACAGAAGAAGCGATGACGAGGTAGAGGAAAAGAAGGATACAGAAGAGGACGAGAATGAGGACGATGAGGGGTATTTTTCTTCTGGAGAGGAGCAGGAGGAGGCGGTAGATATTGCCTCGTGGGAGGATGAGGACGGTAGCGCTAGAGGAGTGAGGAGAGTGAGGTTGCTGGTGCGTGTGGTCGAGCTGCCTTTTTGGATGGGGGAAGAAGGAGGGAGGGGTGTTGAAACGAAAAGTCCGTTGGCGTCTCATGCATTGGTGCATGTGACGGTGGTGGCTGATGCGGAGGAGTCGGGGGAGGGAGAGGAGGAGGGGCGGGGAGGAGTTGGTGGAATGCGACGGAGTCGACGAGTAAAACTGCAAAGTCAGAGGCCATTGGGGTTGGAGGTAAATGGGGGTGAGAAGCGCGTTTTGCTGAAGGGGGAACGGCGAAAGGTCCATGCGAAGGACGCAGAGGCTGCCGTGGCTGTGAAGCTCGGAGGGAATGTTGATGTGCAGCTACTCCTGCCTCGTTGTTCTTCGCCTTCGGCGGAGAAGATTCCAAGCCAGCAGTCCCTTTCCCTTTCAAGTTTGCTCAGTGACGCCAAGGAATGGTGCCGACAAGCACGACGAGTCCCTTTTTCTTCCGCCTTCCCCCCCTCGTCCTCGTCCTCCTCCCCCTCTCTACACACCCATCAAATCAAGCAGACCACCGCATTCTACTCCTGGCTCGCCTCTCTTGACACAGTCGCGTGGGAGGAGGGTAATGTAGCGCTGTCTCCGCAAATCCAGGAGGAAGATCACGAAGGGGGGAAGGTCTTCGTCGCTCATCTTGTGTTCCCGGTATCCACGGGGGCGTTGTATGTGGGAGGGTATCGGGTCCGACATCCTGCTTTTTTGAGGAGGCATAAGGCCGCAGTGGCGGCTGAGGATGAAGTCATGATGTTGCGGTGACTTTCTTCTTTTCGAAACATTTTTTGGTAGTTGTGGAGTCGACTGAAACGACAAGAAGGGAAGGAAACTTGAAATTCTGAGAGAGAAGGCAGGTGTTAGATGCGTTGAAAGCAAGTGAACGAAACAATTAATACACAGACACGGGCGATCAACAAGACATAAATAAAGTACTTCAGGTAAATCAATGTAGGAGAATTGGCAGGGAGAGAGAGGAACAGACTCTTTCTCTTTGTCTACTCGTGCAAATCTCAAATTCTGCTCGACCAAAGCTTATCCGTCCTTCTTTTTCTTTTTCGTCGTCTGCTTTATCTTTTGGCCATTTTCATACTCTCTTCTATTTCTTTTTCTTGCATCCATCGATCCCGAGGACAAAATCTCTTTCCTATCTCCTCTTCCCAGTGAATTACTCACTTGCCAGCTGTAGACAAGTAGAAGGCATGAGCGCACCCTCATCTTTGTCCCAAAGGCATCGGGCGGCTAGAATCAGAGTAATTATGATAATTGTAGTATGGTGTTTTTTTAAAAAATAATGGTAATGACATGAATTATGAGTTAGTTAAGGAAAACTTAAGGGCGAGACAACACCAGACTACCGAAGCTCTTCCCATCCACCCCTGCTCTTCTCCTCTCCCTCGCTTCCAAAATATGTAGGAATACACGTATGCTATGTTGCCACCCTTCCCCCTTCCCTCCTATGTCTCCCGGCCCAAATTGAAGAGCACCTCGCACGCCCCCCCCCCTCCGTCCGATCCATTCCCTAAAGGCCCAGAACTCGAACTTGCTCCTCCCGGCTTGGAGGCCGCCACTGCCTTCGCTTTGGCAATCTCCACTTCAGCGACTTCTGCAACCGCAACAGCAGCGGCGGCAGCAGCATTACTACCACCATTAACAGCAGGCGTAATCGTAGCGGCCGTCACGCCCTCTTCCTCCTCCTCCAACTCCCCCATCCCGTTCAACTTTCCCTCTTCTGACCGACTTCTCAACACCTCCGTCTGTTGCTGATGATGCCGTTGCTTCTTACCCCTCCCGCCCTGGAGCTCCACGAGGTAGGCATCACTAACTCCACCCGTGACATAAACACCATCAAAACATGAGGCGTCGAACTCCTTTATCGTACCATTGATCTTCCTAATGCTATCCTTCAAGTCGTCTAGCTCCTGATATACGACCCAATCCGCTCCCAACTCTTCTGCGACTTCCCTTTCATCCCTCCCATTCGCAATCAACTCCGCGCGTGTTGGGATGTCAATGCCATACACATTCGGATAACGGACTGCAGGTGCTGCAGAGGTCACGAACACATTCCTCGCCCCGGCCTCCCTCGCCATGCTCACCAACTCCCGACTCGTCGTTCCTCGGACGATTGAATCATCGACAAGCAATACGTTCTTACCCCTAAACTCCGATTTAATCGTATTCAACTTCATTCGCACCGTCTTCATCCGCACGGCCTGCCCCGGCATGATGAACGTCCGTGCGATGTACCGATTCTTAATGAACCCCTCCCTGAACGGCCTCCCCAACGTATACGCACACGACAAACCCGAGGTCCGGCTCGTGTCCGGCACTGGAATCACCACATCTATATCGTGTTCCGGGTATTTTCGCAGGATGTTTTTGGCCAGCCGTTCTCCCATGTTCAACCGGGCCTCGTACACCTGCACCCCGTCCATGATGGAATCAGGGCGCGCGAAGTACACATACTCGAAGATGCACGGTATCAGCTGTGCGCTCTCTGCGCAGAGAGACCGATGCAAAGTCCCTTCGGTAGTGATTAAGAGCGCTTCGCCGGGGCCAACGTCCCCGACCAGGTCAAACCGCAAGGTATCGATAGCGACACTTTCCGAAGCCATGATAAAGTCACTGGCGCCGAGTTTAGTCGTCGATTCACGCTTCCCAAACACAAGTGGACGAATCCCATGTGGATCCCGGAAGCCTAACAGGCCCACGCCGTTCACAAGCATAACCACCCCGTACGCCCCCTTGCACCTCGCCATCACCTCCTTGACAGCCTTGAACATATCAGCTGGCACAATATCCTTCCCCTTATGCTGAGCCTGCAATTCCTCCGCGAGCACATTCAACAGCAACTCACTGTCTGACCCTGTATTGATATGCCGCAGACTCTGTGCCAATGCTGCACGCAACTCCCCGGTATTCGTGATGTTGCCGTTATGGGCCGCGCAGATGCCGTAGGGGTAGTTGGTGAACAACGGTTGGGCCTCTGCGCAGGACGACGTGCCTGCAGTGGGGTATCGGACATGGCCGATCCCAAGATTACCGCGGAGCATGAGCATGTGATGTTGCTGGAAGACCTCGGAGACGAGGCCATTGTCCTTGCGCAGGTTGAGGTGGCCTTTTTCGGAGGTGACGATGCCGGCGGCGTCTGGTTGGGATAGAGGAAGTGAGAGAGGGAGGGAGGGGAAAAGAGATGGGGCGAATGAGACTTTGACATTGTAGAGAAGGACTCGGAGATGGGTCGAGATCTTCGCGGGAATCGTGGACATGGCCTTGTTTGAAGGTGACGGTACCGGCGACGATTAGGGAGGGAGAGAGGGGAGGAATTGAGGAAGGTTGAGGTGCTTGGTTGAGAAGATTATAAACATTGCATGCCGGAGAAAGTTCGAGCATTTGGTATCCGACACCGCAACGCATAATTAGAATAACACCCATTGCCCTCACAATGTGCCTCATTCGGCAGTATAGTGCCTTATGAGGGCAACTGCCGGGTGTGTGTGGCGGGAGATGAAGAGCTGCCACACGCACAGCTGCCCTACTCTCGCATCTTGTCCGCCTCTTTACAGATTTATCTCGTACATTGGGTCGCGCTGCACGCTCACTTCATTCCTTCCGCACATCACACTTCGTTCCCATCCTTTTGCCCATTGGTTGCTTACCTTGCCCGCGGTGCTGCAAGACGGTCAAGCCATCGACAATGAGTTGGTTAACGTGCGTGTCAGCGTCACCCAACAAGGCTGCCAAGATGCCGCACATTATTCCTTGTGGCTAGCACGTTGAAGACGACGGATGGGGGGGAGGGCAGTGGGGGGAGAGGTGGGGGCGGGAAAGAAGGAGAGGGGAGGCAGAGGGCGACGAACGCGTCGTCCTCGGTGCTTCGTCGTCACGAGGGAGGCGCAGTGTACGGTGAAGAGCTCCTGTTCACGTAAGGGTGAGAAGAGCGATACAAACTGTGAATCGCATGCTATCAGCACCACCCTCCATCCATTGCAAAGTGAAGGGGTGCGTCACTGGATGGTCACCCTATATTGGAGCTTGGAAAGGGAGGAAAGTGGGGAGGCGATGAGCCGTTCGCAGACAGCCGGGTAGGATGGTGCAATATTATACGACGACTTGGCTGGTGCAAAACCTGTTCACAGGCGTTAGAAACTCGGAAATATTAGAAAATAAAAGGGGAGACGGACAAGGCTTTTCTTCTTGTGTTGTATGCGCACGATAACTCTGGCTTGATCAAGGAGGCTTGTACTTATCAAAAAGAAGTTAGGTATAATGCAAAGAAAAGGGAAGTGCATGCGCAATTGCTACTCGGGTTTCCTTCTTTTCCGTCCTCTTTTCGTTTCTTCACGCATGTAGTCACTAGAGACACGTGTCGTTTCTCTCTTTCTGCCTTCGTCTGCCTTCGTTGTTTCCTCTCCCGCGAGAGTGCATAACATAAAGGTGTGTGCTTTCTATGAGTCTATGTCTACTCTCACTTTCTCTGGAACTCTATCTGTCTACTCCCCCCCATGCGAACAGTTACACCCCCAATAAAAATAAAAAAAATCCAAAAAGTAGCGCGTTTATTCCCTCACACATACTTTTCGCTTCTCAACTTAAAACTCAAAACTAAACCTTCACATTCTTTCACAAAATTCCTGAAAAGTACTTGACCTACACTGCTGGCGGACAAGCGCCTGCATTCAGCCTTCTGCATTTCCTAAAATCATTTGAGATTCTACAAGTGTGCCCGCTTGAGCCTCCGCCCTCTCTCTAGACAGTAGTCGTATGCAACAGCTCGTGCTCCTGCTGGTGTTCTTGTTGCCGGTGCTGCTGCTGCTCATGTTGAAGCGCCGTCCGAAGTGCGGTTTGACTACCTGCACACATAGAGGACAGAGAGAGAGAAAGAGGGGAGGATAAAGAGGATAAAGAGCAGGAAGTGGGCTTGACGGTCTTAGAGGTTGGGCATACGGCCTTCGTCCCTCCCATAGCCCCCACTTCCTTTTCCAAAGGCATAAATCCTTGGTTGCTTATGTCAAGAGGCGACTCCTCCTCCTCCACCTCCTCTTTCTCCTCCCCCTCTTTTCCATCCTTTTCCTCCTCTTCCTCCTCCTCCTCCTCCTCCTCTTCCTCCTCCTTCTCTTTCTCCACCTCTCCCTCGTCATCCACCAGATCTTCCTGCCTCTTCTTCCCCCCCCATTCCTCCTGCTGCTGCTGCTGCTGCTCCTCCTCCTCTTCCTCCTTCCCGTTCACATAGCCTCCATCATACGACCGTCCTAGACTACTTGCCATGGCGGTGTCCACCTCCTGCACCAACATCTGAGCCACCGGCGACAGCACCGCCACCCTTTCTCCCTCCATTCCTTCACACTTCTCACCACCACTCGCACCGTTAAAGTTGCCACATACTTTCCTGTTGCTGTTTTTGCTGCTGCTGCTGATACCGCTGCTGCTGCCGCTGCTGCTGCTGCTGCTCCTCTTGTGATGATGGTAGCGGGGGAGTGCCTGGCCTTGACCCTGCAGCAACCGTTGCCGCCAATACTCGCTCTCTCGTCGATGCTCCGCCTCCATTTCCTTCTTCTCCTCCATGGACAGAAACAGCAACGCCGACTCGGACGCCAGAGAACCTTCGAAATCAGATGCTCCTCCCGTCATTCTTCCCAGCTTTTCCTCTTCCTCCTCTTCTTCCTCCTCCTTATTATCGAAGAAATTCCTCCTTCCTGGCCATCCTCGCCCGCGGCGTTTCCCTTGATAGACAGATGCCCGGACGGAGGGGCGATGCTGGTAAAATTGCTGCTGCTGCTGCTGCTGCTGCTTCTGCCGCTGATGGTGGTGGTGGTGATAGAGAAACGAGGAGGTGGAGAGCCCTTGCCATTGTGTCGTCGTCGAGAGCTTCGAAGAAAGAGATCTGTGGTCAGAGTAGACTGACTGCTGCTGCTGCTGCTGCTGCTGCTGCTGCTGCTGCTGTTGCTGGCGGTGGTGGTGGTGCAGCTGTTGCTTGTGGTGGTGGTGCTCCTGCTGCGGAGGGCTCAAAAAGGAGCTACCTGTGGTGAGACTGCCCCCTTCAAAGATCGATCCCTCCTCCTTGCCTTCCACGGCTCTTCCGTCCGACCACCCTCCCTCCTTCCCTCCCTGTTCCCTGTCCTCCCCCTCCTCCTCGTCCTCCTCGTCCTCCTCGTCCTTTTCCTTCTCGTCCTCCTTGTCCTCGTCGTCGTCGTCGTCGTCGTCGTCGTCGTCGTCGTCGGACATCCACAGATCTTCTGAGACGTGGGAGGTCTGTGCTAGCTGATGCACACCCTCTTCCTCCTCACTCCTTTTCCTCCCCTTCTTCGATTTGTCTCCCAAAGAAAGGACAGCAAATGAAGCAGCGGCAGCATCAGCAGCAGCAATAGCAGCAGCTGTTGCATCTTCCTCTTTCTCTGCTTCTGCTGCTGCTACAGCCGCTGTTGCTGTCTTCCTTAACTGGTCTTCCCTCCGTCTCTCGTCCCTCTGCATCTGTATCTTCTCCCACTCCTGCTGCTTGGTCTTCTCCAGTGCTGCTGCCACTGCTGCTGCTGCTTTTGTTTCCCTTTCCCTCTCCATGTACTCCTCGAGCAACTGCTTTTCCTCTTCACGCGTCTTGGCGTCTGTTTCTTGCTTCAGCCGTTTTTTTTCATCGATTTGCGTCTGGAGGGCGTGGCGCTGCTCGAGCGCCGCCTGCTGTTGTTTTGCGAGTTTCTCGACCAAGGAGGGGTCATGGCCGAAGGCGCCGTGACGGGTGAAGGAAGGAGAGGGGGAGGAGAAGAGGGACGAATGTGGGGCGGAATGGGAAGGGGAGGAAATTGGAGGGAACATCGTCTGTTGCTGTTGTTGCTGCTGCTGCCTACTGCTGCAACTGCTGCTGCTGCCGTTACTGTCATTTCCCCAGGGAGAAGTTTGGGGTCCATAAACATCATGAATCAGTTGCTTACGCGCCCGCGACAAAAAAGTCGGCGTCCCTCCTGCTCCTTCTCTTCCCCCTCTTTCTTTTCTCCTTCCCCCTCCCCTCCTTCCGCTGCCACACCTCCATCCCCGCCACATCATCATTTTCCCCCGAGCAAGGCTGAGGGAGAAGGGGAGGAGGGGACGG
>Ga0160419_101030_pt1 | contig 13179 bp, 23 predicted proteins | sample CelAP2metagpilot_2_FD_108196 | JGI IMG/M metagenome (GOLD analysis project Ga0160419, IMG submission 108196) | Phycosphere-associated microbial communities from Cellana algal ponds in Kailua-Kona, Hawaii, USA - Cellana AP2-4-25 metagenome pilot ... | reverse complement strand
GGAGGGAGGGAGGGAGGGAGGGAGGGAGGGAGGGAGGGAGGGCATGCACCGTACCATCAAGGCAGATTCGCGCCACGCCTTGGACGAGGATCGAAAACGTGAACGAAGCCTCGTGGGTCGTACCCGCCGCACGTGCCACCTATAGTATGGGGATGAATGGGTGGTGTGATGAGTCTACTGTCACTCTAGCCGTGACTTCCTTCCCTCCCTCACCTGCACCACTTTGGCGGCACATCCAACCGCATACACAGGGGGGTCGTCAAAGGACGCAATCCGAGGACTCTGCTTCTGTTGCTGCTGCTGATCTCCCCTGCCTCCCCCCCTTCCTCCACTCCCTCCTCCTCCTCCTCCTCCACTACCATCCCCCCTGCTTTCGCTGGCCTCGGGCAAGAGGGCAGCGACGGCAATGAGACCCCCGCGATGAAAGGGGAGGGGGGAGGAATGATGTTGGTGCTGCTGGGAGGACCGCTTCTGACTTACGAGGAAGTCCTGACGACGAAGGGAGGGAGGGAGGGAGGGCAGGATTTAGGGGCGGGATGAGTGTCTATCTTGGAAAGGAATCAGGGATGGATAGAGGGGGATGAAATATGGAAAGGAAGAAGCGAAGGAATCTCATTTATGCTACTCTGTGCACCTTACCTCAATTAAGCGGACGGATCGAGTCTTCCCCACCGAGAGACGCAAGAGGCCCCCGGGAAAGAGAACGCGGTTTCGGATCACGAGGAGGGGCTGGGGAGATGGGGAAATGGGGGGAGGAGGTTAGTGGGCGTTGTTAGTGAGGTGGAGGAATCCACGGGGGAAAGTAGAGCGAACGATACGTACCAAAGAAGATGGTAGTGGTAAGCCTCCTCCTGTGGAATGGCCACCACCACTATAGCTGCCCGACATTGACCAGTAGGAGAGCTTGGAAAGAGGGCCTTACAAGAGGACGAGAGGGCAGCAAGGGAAAAATCTTACCAGTAGGGTCCAGGCAGACACAGCGTACGCGGACGCGCGTCGATTAACCTGTCTTTGTGAGTGTCATGTGTATGTATGTTGAGGCACGGGCGATATTGAAAAGAGGGTGATCTGTTGTACTTCGTATTCGGACCCCGACTACCACGCCTGTTTTTATTGGCTTGTCCCATTCGCTTTGCCCAGGCAAGAGGTTAGTCACCGAGATGGAAAGTTCCTTCTCGACAAAACCTGCTTGTCTCTGCGTAGAGGCGGGCCTTGTACACAAAATATGAAGTCCCATGCCAGCTCACAAGGAAGCGTACCAGAGGCGTGTCCACGATTCTTTTGGATGAGGGAGGGAGGAAGAATGCATGAGTTGCCTCCTTCTCTTTCTGAGGCCACCCTCCCTCCGTAGATGTTCCACAAGAGCCGCAGTGGCATGGAACGGCACAAATACCATGAGGGGAGGGCATACACATTCATGGTGGCACTACAAGCGCATCAAGGTCGGTTTCTGACTTTGTGTATCGCCTGACACCTGACCAATCGCCGAAGAAGGAGGGAGAGAGCGGAGGTGGAAGATGACCGAAAGGATAAAAGAGGATGGGCACCACCATCAAAGGGAGGGAGGGCATGAGGGAGAAGTAATTGGACTGTTGTAACAGTCTTTTTGGTGATCGCTGCAGTACTTTCTTTGTTTCTCCATTGAAAAGTACTCATCGACTTTAGTGTAGGTACATTTACCACATCAGAAATCTAGCCGACGCCTAGTTTGGAAGGCACGAGGCGTACGGCAACAGGCATGACTTTGTGTGTGTTCTTCCTCAGTGCTTCCTTTAGGCAGTCTGTAAGACCTTGACTAATTCAAAAAATCAAAAATCGCTACTACTCGCTCTCTCCCTCCTTCTGGTCGCAGGGACACCTTGCCCCCTCCTTTTTTATTTCGAGGTTTCTAAATTAGGGATATCTCAAGGCTCTCAAACACACATGTCCACCCGCATCGGTATGCACAGCCAGGCAAAGCATCTCAGCCCTCCCTTCCTTTCTTTCATCCAAAGCCATCATGCTGACTAATCTCCCTCCCTCACTCCTCCTCCCTCCCTCCCTTTTCCTCCCTCTCTGACTACAACCACACCGGTAAGGTCAGTGCACATGTCACCAACACCGCCGCCGCCGCCGCTGCCGCCCCCCGCCTCGTCCAAACCTGCAACAAGCTCTCCTCTCCTCCCTCACCCCCTGCCTCCCCTCCTCTCCCTCCATTGTCTACTCCTGGGGCACCCACCGTCACCGTCATCAGGCGGCCTCGTTCTCCCTCCTCCCCTCCCTCCTTCAGCTCCTCCCTTTCTACTCTCGACAGGAGCATCCTTCCCTCTCCCCCTCCCTCCTCCACCTCCTCCTCCGCACTCATCTGCGCAAACAACCCCGCATTTCCCGTCTTCCTCTCCCTCCCCTTCGTCCTCACATGCGGCCCATCTCCCCCCCCCCCTCCCTCCCCCATACCCCAGCCTGACATAAATGATTCCTTCTTCATCATATGGTGCTCGTCCCGCCTAGACATAAGGGCCTCAGCCAACCTCCTCTCCTCCTCCATCCTCCTGCTCGTCGCTTCCCTCTCCTTTTGACTTTCCCTCGCATCGCACCACACCGCTGTCTCGATCAATACGTCGTCCCTCCCGCCCTCCCTCCCGTCCTCCCTGTCACCCTCCTGCCCAGCACCAGAAGGAGGTTTATCCATCCTGTCGTTAATGGGAATTCGAAGCGCAATGGAGGAAGGAGGAAAGGAGGAAGAAGCGGAGGAAGGGAAGGAGGAAGAAGCGGAGGTGCTTGTGATGCTACTTTGGCTGCTGCTGCTGCTGCTGCTGCTGCTGTTGTTGCGCCAGTCCCCCATGCCATGCCGTGCTTTGTAGGAAGAGGAGGAGGGAGATAGGTAGGAAGGCTTCCCCATCGCCCAAGATGCCAACGACCCCACCATCGTCGACAAGCCCCCCCCCCCTCCCTCCCTCCCTCCCTCTCTCCCTTCCTCTCCCCCCTTCATCCCTCCTTCTCCTCCTCGATCTCCCCCACTGCTCACTGTCTTGACCCGCTTCTGCTCCCTTTCCAAAATCAAACGGCCATCATCCTCCCCTTCCTCTCCCCCTCTCTCTCCCTCACCCCTCCTAACCCCCTTTCCCGGCACCACTCCCTCCCTCCCTTCCTCACTCCCTCTGAACACCACCACCCTCCGCAACAACGATTCAATCTCCACTATTTCGGGCACCCTCTCTCTAATTGCCAGCTCCAAGGGCGTCAAGCCCCACCTGTCCCTCTCGCCCTCCCGCCCTGCCCCTCGGTCAAGAAGGATGGAGACACAGAGCGGGTTTCCCCCCAAACACGCGTAGTGCAGCGGGGAGCGACCGTCGGAGTCCAGGGCGGAGAGGAGGGAGGGGAGGAGGGAGATGGGGGTGGAGGAAGGAGATAGTGGTTGGTCGGGGGAAACAGGGGGAGCACTTGTCTCGTTCTTATTGCGGCTGCTGTTGTTGCTGCTGCTGCTGCTGCTGCTGCTGCTGCTGCTGCTGCTGCTGCTGCTGCTGCTGCTGCTGCTGCTGCTGCTGCTGTTACTGCTACTGATGCCGGCCGTAAAGTAGCTGCTGCTGTTGCTGCTGCTACTACTGCTAGTGCTGCAGCTTCCACCAGTGCACTCATGGTCCAAGAGAACGAGCAACATGGATGGGTCCTTTAAAGCCGCCACATGGCAGGGCGTAATGCCTCCAAACGGTGTGCCCACCCGGGGGTCGGCCCCTCGTCCTCCCCTTCCCTCTATGACTGCTGTTGATGTTGGTGTTGTCATTATTGTTGTGGTCCCTCCCCTCACTCCGTGTAAGGACGCCGACGAGAAGGAGGAGGAGGAGGAGGAGGAGGAGGAGGAGGAGGAGGAGGAGGGGGAGGGGGAGGGGGAGGAAGACATTAACAAATCCACTGTTGCGTAATCCGACCATAATGTCGCGGCCAATAATGGCGTCAGCCCCTCCATCTCATCCCATGCATCTATATCCACGACCCCTTCGCCATGCCCCTTCCCTCCCTCCCTCGCTACCTCCCCCCCTCCCCACCCTAGCACCCTCTGCAATCCCTTCAGGTCCCCCTCCTTGGCACACGCGATCAAAGCCTGCTGCTGCTGCTGCTGCTGCTGATGATGATGCTGGCGGTGGTTTTGATTCTGCCCTTGTCCAGCACCTCTGTCACCACCTCCCTCCTCCTCATCGCCTTTTCTCGCGGGCGGCGATGGCGAGCTTGGCTCCATCATCCCCCTCGGAGGACAATGCCCCCCGATCCAACCTTCCTCCCTCCCTCCCTCCCTCCGCCTTGCTCCTGCCTCGGCCTGCTTCCACCCATCTAATTCTCGACTATATCTTTCGCGGTCCCACATGGCCTTGGTGACATAGACGGCTCGTTGGGCGTCTGGACAGGTTTTCCATAGTTCTTTCAAGCGGACGATCACAGCACGGGGGTCCCTGTCTCGCCCCCCTCCACCGGGAAGGGTGGCACGCACCCCCTCTTTTTGGTCGAGACAGAAGAGGAAGTATGGGGAGCAGGGAGGACGAGGGGCTGTGTAGCGTGTGTGAAGGACTTCTAGGTCTGGGATCCAGTCGGTGGGTCGGGGTGTAGGGAGGGAAGAGGAGGAGAGGTCGGGAGAAGAAGCTGAGACAGAGGAGGGATTGAGACCGCGGCGACGAAGAGGACAGCGAGGGAGAGGAGATGAAGAGGAAGCGGGCATAGTGCTGGCTTGGTATCGAACGCTCTGGCGCGGTAAGGGATGCAGCTCGAAGGGCGATCCTGTGGGTAGGATGGGCCAAACTTGAGATCAGTACGTGTGCTTGTACAAGTTATATGACCTCGATGACCAGGGCTCCATGGTCTTTTGTGAACACGACAAGGCGAAAGCCTTGCAAGCAACAAAGGATCAAGCGACCGTCCAATAGCATGCAAAGAAGGTTGTTGTATTATGGCGTACCATGGAACATGGAACATGGGGTGAAACGGTCGCTCGACGCTTTTTCTCTCTGGCTCAGGCTGAAATTATGCAACAAGTCGTCGGACAAGGATACGCACTAAAAAACGTCAAGCATCAGAAAAGGTGGACATTCACGTTGTCACGGTAACCGGATAATTGCCTTACTCTGCCCTAGTTCGCTCGTACATGCTGAGCAACCCTTGTCTCCCATATTACACCTACCCAGCCTCAACCCCCAGTATCAAGGTACCCTTACTCATGGTGTTTTCCTGGCGCTGCCTCCTTCCCCAGACGGCCACCACTCCCGTGCACCTCACCCGTTCGTCGCACGCTATTTCCTACGTGGCGGTCACCAACACCATTTACCTTTATGGCGGCGAGAACCAGCCCCGCATCCCTGTGGACAACGTGCTCTACTCCTTCAGCTTGTCGGACCCCGCTGCTGGCTGGGCACCCGTGAATCTTGCCTCGTCGTCGTCCGTGTGCCCGCCCGAGCGCATTGCCCCGGGCATGGTGGCGATGGACAAGACGCTGTATGTGATGGGGGGGCGCCAAGGGATAACGGTACGTGTACGCGGTGATGCTTGGGTGTGGAGGGTGTGAGTGTCGGTCAGGATGCTCAGACGAACATGTTTAGAGCCTTTCTTACAATTTCCACCAGCCTCAATCCCCCTTTACTCTTTCAAAGTAAATCGAGCAAGCACCTTGGGGGCCTCTGTCAAGTTAGCACGATCTCGGTCCCGCATTTCCTCACCCCTTCCCTTCCTCCCTCCCTTTCTCGCTCCCTCATCCCTCCCTCCGGACTGCTAGATGGACGAAGGACCGCTCGATGATTTATGGGCTTTTGACACTCAAAGCAAGACCTGGACGTGTGTGATGGAACACACAGAGGAGAAAGGTGGGCCCAGCAAGAGAAGCTTCCACCAAATGGTAACCAAGGGAGGAAAGGAGGGAGGGAGGGAAGGAAGGAAGGGATGGAGTGAGCGCTTGGCAAAACCCGTAAAGCGTTCGACTACTCGTGATCCTGACTGATAACTCCACTGTCATCTATCTCTCCCCCTTCCATCTCTCCTTTCATCCCCTTCTTCTTCTTGTCTCCCCCTCCTTCTCCCAGGTGGGATTCGAGGGCAAGCTCTACGTGTTCGGTGGATGTGGCGCCAAAGGCCGCATGCGCGATTTGTACGCATTTGATATCGGAAAGGGCACGTGGGAGGCGTTGCCGTCGAAGGAGGAGATGAAGGTAGGAGGAGAGAAGGAGAGAGAGAGGGAGGGGAGGAAGGGAGGGAGGGAGGGAGAGAGATGAGGGACAACATTCCTCCGTCATTTTGGGTCGCCATCACGCCATGGCCATAGCGCGGTCCCTTCGAGCACCCCTTCCTTTCCTCCCTCCTTCCAATCTCCCTCGCTTTCACCCCCTTCCCCATCCATCTCCTCCCTTCCAGGGACGTGGCGGCGCGGCAGTGACAGCAGTGGATGGGAAGGTTTTACTGCTGGGGGGGTTTGCCGGGGAAGAGGCCAGAGACATGTGGGCTTTTGACTTGGAGAAGAAGGAGTGGGAGGACTGGTCGTCGTACAGGTAAGGAGGGAGGGAGGGAGGGAGGGAGGAAGCGTCTAGACTTTCTCAGGAAACACCTTGCTCATCGCCTCCCTTCCCGCCCTCCCTCCCTCCCTCCTTCCCTCCCTCTCTTCCATTTCTTGTCTCTTTTCTGCTTTCAGCACGGGCCTGGAGCCTCGCAGTGTTTTTGGGCTGCAGCCGGTGCAAGGGGGAAAAAGCCTCGTCCTCTTCGGTGGGGAGGTTGATCCGTCATCCGCTGGGCATATGGTGGGGAGGGAGGGAGGGAGGGAGGGAGGGAGGGCAAGGTGGTTGAGAGGTATGGCTTGATGCTTATACATCCCCTTCTTTTCCATTTTCTCTTTTGTTTTATGACATATTATTTATTTCGATATGTATACTAGTGCGAATATGGCATTAATACTTATTTACCCACACCAGGGCGCGGGCGGCTTCGCGGGGGACACACTCCTCTTCTCGCTCACCGACAAGACGCAAGGATTCACGTCCCCCCTACCTTCCTCCCCTCCCTCCCCCAGTCCCTCCCCTCGGGGTTGGTACGGGCATTGCGTGACAAAGGAGGGGAGTGTCGTGGTAGTGGGCGGGTTGGCGCCCGACAACTCGCGGCTGGGCGATGTATGGGTGCTGGAGGAGGAGGGAAAGGAGGGAGGAGGGAAAGAGGAGCTATAAAAGAGTCGAAAAACGAATTCAGTTTTGAGCGAGGCATGGAGGAAGGGAAGGAGAGTGGAAAGATGAAGACAGGCCGGCAAAAATAAGGGGGGGGTGAGCATGAGCGTGCATGAACATATACATGAATAAATAAGTGGATGGATGATATTCTTTTCTCAACCGCTGATATTCGCGTGACGAAAATCGCTGAATCTCCTATTTTTTGGATTTGATTTATCCAACATCGGCCTCTGTCTCCAGCCTTTTCCCCCGGCCTTGTTTTGCTTGGAAACACACACACTCACTCCCCACATGATTTATACACGCTCTTCTGCACCTACAGGCATAAACCACCACCAAAATTGGCTTCCTCTTTGGCTTCCTCTATTTTTTCTATTCACTCACGCGCACCTCACCTGCATCCATACAGTAAATGTTCAATCCCTTGCGGTTCCTCGCTCCCTCTGTCGCTTCCTCCTGCCTCATCCACCCCCCCCCACACTCTCGTGCCTTCTTTCGTCTCTTCCCTCCCTTCGTGACGTGGCCTCTTCCTTGTCCCCTGCGCCGTTTTCCCCGCTCTTCTCCATCACGCTCTTCCTTCCCCATCACGCCTGCGCCGTCACGATGTTCTTCCTTCCTCTCGACCCCCTCCCCGCCGCCGCTCCAGCAGTAGCAGCAGCAGTAGCAGTAGTAGCAGCAGCCGCCTGGGCTTTGGCCAGGGAGCCGGAAAGGGAAAGAGTGTCATCTACAACGGTTGAATCAACAGCACCTGGATGGAGGAAGGAAGGGAGGGAGGTGGGCAAGAAGGGAAGGAAGGTCGTGAGAAATGGCGGTGATGCTCATACATCTCGCGATGGTCTCCCGCATCCTCCCTCCCCCCCTCTTCTTCCCTCCCTCCTTCCCTCTCTCCCTCCCTCCCTTCCTCCAGTCGCCTCCTCTCTTTCACTTACCTCCTTTCGCACCCTGCGTCAGTACAGAGAGGACGCAACCTGCCACAATGACGGCGGCACCTAGGAGGGCTAGGCCATCTACCTCTTGGTGGAGGAGGAAAGCCTCGAAACCGAAGGCGAAGAAGATGGAGAGGTAGCGCATGACGATCACTTGGGGAGGAGGGGAGGGAGGGAGAGAAGGAGGAAGGGAAGGAGGGAGGAAGGATGAGGTTGATGGAGGAGGAAAGTTTCGAATCCGACGGCCCAAAAGAATGGAATGGTAGCGCATGACGATTACGGAGGGAGGTTTGGAGGGAGAGGGGGAGCAGGGGAAGGAGGGAGGGAGGAGGGGACATACCGCCGATTTTTCGGGTGATTTGCATGGCATAGGTTTTGGACATGAGGGCCGCGTAGGAGAAGACGCCGGTGAGGAAGAGTTGAATCAGGGTGGAAGCCCAGCCGTGAGACAGTATCTGGGAGAGAAGAAGGAGGGAGGGAGGGGTTTAGGGGAAGAGGGAGGGAGAGAGAAGGATATGAATAACGAGAACCGCAACGGGACTGCATAGTCCGGTCGGCGGGCCTCGGGTGAATCAAGGGAGGGAGGGAGGGAGGGAGGGAGGGAGGGAGGGAGGGCGGGGCGTACCAGATTTTCCCGCGTGAGTTGCTCGTAGATCATGCCGGGGAAGGCGAGGAGAATGCAAGCCACCATCACGTAGCCCGAGACCACAGAGGTGTTCTCGTGCTGCACGTAGCGGGTCAGGACGGTGAAGGCGGCTGGGAGGGAGGGGAGCAGGTGAAGGTGAGCCGAAACAAACCGTAATTTGGACGAAATTCTCCCCATACAGTGGCTTCTCTATCCTCCCTCCCTCCCTTCCTCCCTTACCTGTGGTGACTGCGGAGACCAGAGCCATGAGGATGCCGAACGGCGTGTTCCGCAATATCGGGGTCGAGGCCCCGGTCGGGAGGGGGGAGGGAGGGAGGGAGGGTGTGGAGGAGAGAGGGCTGGGCTTGAGAACGAGGAGGACGCCGACCGTGCAGCAGATGGCCGCCAGGGTGTCGAAGTGAGACCAGGTGCCCTGAAGGAGGGAGGGAGGGAGGGAGGGAGGGAGGGAGGGCATGAACGATTGTCGCGCGCCACGGAAAGAATTGAAACCAACCCTGTTCCCTCCTTCGGCCCCTCCCTCCCTCCCTCCCTCCCTTCCTCACCTTTCTCACGCTCACGGCTATCAGCGCTGTCCACAGCGGGGCCGTGGAAAATATGCAGGTGGCATCTCCCATGTCCATGCTCTGGGAGGGAGGGAGGGAGGGAGGGGCCGAAGGGAGGGAAGAGTAGGAGTAAGGGACACTCGTCCCGCTTCTCTTCTTCTTCCTCCCTCCCTCTCTCCCTCCCTCCCTACGTACCGTCAGAGCGGCAAAGCTGGAGATGACCGCGGCGGCGCCCGTGACTCCCCGAAGGGCGAGCATCGGTCTGTTGGCAGCTTGGCCTGCAGGGAGGGAGGGAAGGAGGGGGTAAGGCAGTAAGGGAGAGAAGGAGGGAAAGGGATTGTAATCCCGTCTGAGCGGATATTTTATATCTCCTTCATTTCCCTCCCACCCTCCCTCCCTCCTGCCCTACCCAGGGGGTTCGTCCCCTCCTCTCTGGGCGTGGCGAAGTAAGACGTGAGGCAACACACCGCGCCTACCCCTCCGCGCCACACGCTGATGGTCCAGTAGCCCACGTCCTTCCCCATAAGTTTGACATTGACGGCTTCCAAGCTAAGGAGGAAGGAAGGGAGGGAGGGAGGGAGGGAGGGAGGACACGGTTGATAAAGCCGCGTCTACCGCTCAATGTGACCATTTCCCACAAACTCCCTCTCCCCGTATCGCTTATCCGTCCTTCCTCCCCTGCTCCCATTCACCTGTACATCAAGGCAGACATGGCCACCAGCGCTGTTGCTACTGCTGTGGGCTCGTCCATGCCACAAATTAATTTGCCTCCCCAGCCCGGTAAGACAACAGACCGCCCAAGGGGCTCAGAGGAAGGGGAGGAGGAGGGGATGGTTTCAGAAGTGCGGAGGGAGAAGGGCGATTGCAGTGACTTGCCCTTACTATCGGTGTGGGTTAAGGTTCCGGCCCCGGTGGCTGTCATGGTTGCCTGTAGAGTGAGCCACAGAGGAGAAGAATGAGGGAAGGAAGGAGGAAGGGAGGGAGGGATGTAAAGATCAATGAGGCGCACTGTTTTGTTATCTACTTGTTTCGTGACAGCAAAAAGTCAAAACCATAAAGACTTGCGTACCATTGCCGCCGCCTTGTCATGGCTGCTACTGTCGCCATCATCTAGGCACAGCTGCTGGCTGAGGCGGAGGGTGCGCATGTGCATGTCTTCCTCCGCGCCAAAGGTCGTGGAGTAACCTCTCCCTCCCTCCACATCCATGCTAGCCTGCCTGTGCTGCGGGAAAGGACGGTAGCACACTGGAACGGCCATCACGCCTTCATCGTCCTCGTCATCACAATGGCTGTAGAGTTGGTTGCGGTTGGAGCTGGACAGCGTCAATGCCACTTCATTCTCTCCTCCCTCTCCATCTTCCGATGTTAGTGGTGGTGGTGGTATATGTGGTTGTGGTAGAGACTCCTCTTCCTGCATATTCTGTCCTCTAGATGAGGGAGTAGGAAGCGCATTGATGACCATATTCTGGTTTTGGTCCGCGCCCTTATGCACGTCGTGGTTTGTCGGGCATGCGATGCCTGAGGGTGAAAGGGAGAGGGACAGCAAATAGCGTGACCTGTGGTACCTAGATCTTATAGCCTGACGACAACGAGATCGTCGACCCGACGAATTTTCCGGGGGATGCCGCAGCTGGTATGCAAGGGGTGCGTCGTGTATATATGATCGTGATGGGCAGCAGCAGTTGGCTCCTTTGCAAGTGGATAAGAAGAGGGGTGGTTAGAGACGCGGAGCCTGATTGTTTTGTAAGCTTGATTATTGATAATCTTGTGGTTCAAGAACACTACGCTGCGAGGGTTAGGGGCGCCATCCACGGAGAGGTGAGGAGAGGGAGGCTCCTGATGCTGGGACCGACCGGCCCCGTAACCGTCCAGTGACCGTTGTTGGATTTGATTTTGGTAAAAACGGCACACAGGGTGTAAGGGAAGTGTGTAATACAAACAAGTAAGTGACAGCAATGCGGAGAATAAAAGGAGTATATCTATATTTATGTATATATATATATGTAAAGACGATGTAGAATGACCAAAAGGAAGAGGAGGACAAGAAGTGGAGGGTCTCAGAAGGGAAATAGATCTCTGAGAAAGGGTAAGGAGGTAGATTAAAAACAATGTGTTGTCGTTCTAGGAATGCATGGTAATTTCCTTCGTCTACTTGAGTGGCTAACTCTCACCTCTATGGGGGTAGTATTGATCTCCTACTTTTCGGTTCTCTCATCATCTTCCTAAACAACAACAACTTTTTATGTCTAGGTTCAAATCCTCTCATTCTCTCTCGCTCCCCCCCCCCTCCCTCTCCCCCCGTCTCTTCCTCCATGTCTACTTTACTCTCTCCGTGTTTCAGTGAACGATCTCAAAGGCTGAAGGAAAGTGTAAAAAAGGGCATAAACTCAAAACATCTTCTTCCTTCTTCCTCTGCCCTCCTTCCCTCCCTCCCCCTCACAAAATGTGGCTCTTCTTCAATCGTTCCACCCACCGGTATATCTGGAACATGCATAAGCCCAGCACGAGACAAAACACAATTAGTGTCCACCGTCCACCTCCACCTCCGCCACCCATTTCTCCTCCTCCGGCGGCGGCAATGACGCTTTGCACCTTGGAGTGAAGGTTGGTCTCGATGGCGGCTACACGGTGAGCCATCGCGTTCTGGAAAGACAGAGAGCAAGGGAGGGAGGGAGAGAAAATGGAAGAGAGAAGTCGGTGTGTGAGTTTTTTGTGTTTGTCGCCGGTAGAGACTGACTGCTGGAGAGGGAGGGCGGATCGCGCGGGTGGGAGATAGGAGATGGATGGAAGGAAGACGAAAGAGGAAAGGGTGGGTGGGTAGGAGGGAGGGTAGCAGGAAGGGAGAAAAGGAAGCATAAAGAGGACAGCAACAAGAGACGTACGGAAATAGATCCTTCGACTGACTTAAGGCGCTCCTCAACGGTGCCCTCCACGCTCTTGTACAGCTCGTGCTCTAGAGCGGCGATGCGGTCCTCGGAGGAGTCTTCCTGCGACTGGAGCTTGCGGATGGTGTTGGAAATGTGGTCCTACGAGAAGGAGGGAGGAAGGGAGGGAGGAAGGGAGGGAGGGAATGAGTACGAGATGACGGGGTAAACGGAGAAGACCAAGACGGTCGCTGCCTCCCTCCCTCCTTCCCTCCCTCCCTCCCTCCCTCCCTACCTGGATCGCCACAAGCTGATGTTCGTTGTGGGCCTGCATCTCGTCCAGGAGGTGGAGGACTTGAGACATCATGTCCTGAGGGAGGGGGGAAGGGAGGGAGGGAGGAAAGGAAGATGGGAGGGGGAGGTGATAGAGGATTGAGAAGGCCAAAACATGAAGGGGAGAGGATGGGAGAGAATGAAGGAGGGAAGGAGGGGAGGGGCGGACGTACCTCTACGCGATCCAAGCGTTCTTCGACGGACATATCGACACCACGGCCTTAAGTGTGTGTGTGTGTGTGTGAGAGAGAGAGAATGGTGTGTTAGGCGAGTGGGTGGGTCAAACAACAGCCAATTTTTTTAGAGGGAGGGAAGGAGGGAGGGAAGGAGGGAGGGAAGGAGGGCGTACCGAATTTCGGCGTGACCACCAGCTCGTCCGCCTCCGGATGGAGTCCGAGATCGTTGAATGTGTGTAGGGAGATGACGTCGTGGTTGTCAGCGAGCTGGCCGGTGGTGGCTGTGAGGCCCAGGTGGGCCTTGCGGAGCCAGTTCTGGAGGGAGGGAGGGAGGGGGGGGAGAAGGGGAGAGAAGGGAAATGAGGGGGAGGGAGGGAGGGAGGGGGCGGGGAAAAGCATGCCTCCAGAAAGGTGGAGAGGGTGAGGTCGACGGTGGTGCATGGAGGGAGGGAGGGAGGGAGGGAGGGAGGGAGGGAGGCCTACCTCTGGTAGGTTGTAGGGGGCGAGGTCGACGGTGGTGCAT
>Ga0160419_101026_pt1 | contig 13250 bp, 10 predicted proteins | sample CelAP2metagpilot_2_FD_108196 | JGI IMG/M metagenome (GOLD analysis project Ga0160419, IMG submission 108196) | Phycosphere-associated microbial communities from Cellana algal ponds in Kailua-Kona, Hawaii, USA - Cellana AP2-4-25 metagenome pilot ... | reverse complement strand
CACGGGCATTACAGGCGCGACCGGCCCTACCGGTGCCACAGGTGCCACAGGTGCCACAGGTGCTACTGGTGCAACGGGGGCTACTGGCGCCACAGGCGCAACGGGGCCTACGGGGGCTACGGGGGCTACTGGTCCCACGGGGGCCACGGGCATTACAGGCGCGACCGGCCCTACCGGTGCCACAGGTGCCACAGGTGCAACAGGTGCTACTGGTGCAACGGGTGCTACTGGCGCCACAGGTGCCACAGGGGCTACGGGGGCTACTGGCGCCACAGGGCCTACCGGGGCTACTGGAGCCACAGGCGCGACCGGCCCTACCGGTGCAACTGGCGCTACAGGACCCACAGGTGCAACTGGTGCAACAGGGGCTACGGGAGTCACGGGCGCGACAGGTTCCACGGGCGCAACAGGTCCCATGGGTGCGCGCGGGTATTCAATCTGCGAAAAGATCAAGACCAACATCAGGGCGCAACGCAAGAAGGTCTCCCAAAATCAGATTCTCCGAATTACAGTTAGGCTCACAAACCGTTCAGGGGGTGATGTGGATGAAGGCAGATGGTTATTGGTGCTGCCCGACGGAGTAACCTTTAAAGACAGCTCCATCCCCTTACAGACTGCGGGCTCTCTTCTTGCTCTGGATCCTCTTATCGTTTATGCCAAAAAAAGCATCAAATTTACCATAACTATCCAGATCAGTTCCTCGGCCTCAGGTCGCCTGGTCTTCCATACATTCCTGAATGATCCAGACACCTACTGTCAGAAGATTTCCTCGATAACGGTACGTTTGGTTGGTGTTTGTTTCTCTCGATATTCAATCGAAACCTTCCATGTCTGAAGCTTTATCTTCCTTTGTCCAATCCATCTCAGTTGACAGTCAAAGGAACCAAATCCAAATCCAAGAGGGCATTCTTCAACAAGTTCCTCGCCTAAAGATATGTATATATATAAAACTATGGCGAAACAAAATTTGAATGAGTGGCTCCAAGCAAGAGAATGCATTCTCCTTTGCCACATTCTCCCTTTGGCTATCGACACTGGAATCGCCATAGATCCTTGGGCGTGTCAATTACACCTCCAGGGCTTGAGATCATATCCCAGCTATCCGGACATTTTCCTCCCTCGCCTACAAGGTGCTTCAAGGTACAAGTTTTTTCGACCCTGCCGCGTGCCCTGTATTAGTTCAGAAACGAAGAAACGTATACCTCTATCTCCAGCACTTTATAAAGCGCTCGCAATTCTCTTTATTTTAAATCTTGTATATCTTTACAATCTTTATAATACCGATTTCCTTGAAATTTTTGCATAGACTAACTTATATTATAATGAAAAAATGTACACCGTGAAATTTACGTTTTTGGCTGGGCCTGCGCACCAAACGTGCCCCTTGAAAGTACGAATGACTACGAAGGTCTAATAGCAGGCAAGTTCAAGTCGTATGAGCAAGCAAGACAATTAAGATTGCTTACCATGTGCTTCAACCAAAGGGGAGGCATGGTTGTACAAGAGGGGGGTAAAGATCGTTCCTGTCACACAAGCACCATGGAAGGGAGGGACAGGGAAGCCCGGAAGCGCCGTGGCTAATCAAAAATGTGCGACACATCATTCGCACGGCCGCCTGATATTGACTATCTGTACGACTAAGCCGACCACAAAACAACGGATCAAGAGAAATGACACACACAAGAAGGAGGTAGAGAAAATAAACAAAGGTACATAACAAGCCATCGAGAACTACGATCGGATGAGATATTTGTGAGTTTTATAATCTCCTTTTTTAAAAAAAATCCGGTTTCTCTTCGGTAGAATACATGCCTCATTTAGCACCACTTATACATATTCTTCAAGCCAATCTTAAGCCCTTAGAAATAACGCTGCAAGCAATATAATATAACAGTGATAAATTTAACAGTCAAGACTTCAAATGCACGGGCCAAGGATTTCGTTATTCTGGCATATATGTCGCAATACGCACGATGTGTTCGGACTCACAAGAGACGTCTCCCAATAAGGAATCTTCAATCCACAGATTACTTGCTTCCATTTTTCATCATTCAATAACACTTCGTGCGGGATGATGTTCAGTCCCTCGGGGCAGCTTTCGAGCATTGCGGCTGCATCAAGCGGGGCATTGGCGTGGAGGTGTGGCCAGAATTGGTGCAGTGCAAAAGGTTTTTGAAACATGATTGTTTCCGCACAAAATTCACTTTCTTCGGCCATAGGGGCTGGTTGTATGTATCGTGGCAATTCATAAAAAATGTCCGCGGCAGCATGGCAGAAAAACATGTCTTCGCTTTCTCCGTTCCACGGGAAGCTTTTTGTGTTGAGGAGTAAATTAAGAGAACATTAAGAGATTGAAGTTAAAACAGGAGCAAGAATTTGCAGCTTTTACCGTGATAAAATGGCATTCACAAACTGCTTTTTCCGGAGAGAAAAGCCTCCGTTGCCACACACTTGAGGAATCCTGTTCCAGAAACTGTCATGTATGTGCCAAAGGTAAAATCGTAAGAAATTTGAAACTGATGCCATTGCCCGTAAGCTACATCATCGCCGCCACTTACTTCCACGGTGCTCCCCACCAGCCGTAGTCCTTTTCGAGGAATGCTTGGAGTAATTTTCGTTGCTTGGAGCAAATGAGAGAGTCCAGCTTTAGGGAATTGCAAATTAAGATGATTAGCATAAGAAATCGGGCGATAGTCAGGAGTCGATTTATAAATGTTACCTGAAAAAAAAGCCAAGTGTCTCCGAGTAGATGCTTGTAAAAGTTGGGATCTGTCAATATCTCGCTAATTCTGCTCTAAATAGCCAAGAATGCGGAAATGGAAGGATGTCAAAGAATAGTATGAATTTCTAAAGTGAAGACTACTGCGCTATAGGTTGTCGTACCTGCTCTACATTGTCCTTGTCGATATGAGTCACCACAATTTTGCCAGCGGCAATTTCATGGGGAAAGAGACGATGCATCAGGCGGCACACAGCGTTCCCACCAAGCACTTGCACGCGCCAGAGCACGGGCAAATTTACGATCATATTGTTGATGACCAGGCTCATTCTTGATGACATGTTTCGAAACTCAAGAAGAATGGCAGTACGGTTGGAACGCAGCGTCCACGGAAGGTGAGCCCCATTCCGTGCAATGAACTCGTCGAATGACTCACCGTTAGATACTTGTGATAAAGCAATTGATTGACATTGCTTCCACTCTTCCCAAATGGTGTCTTGAGTGATAGGACAGGACAGTATTTCCGTCCACTCATCCAATCTGCTTCCGGTATCGCCTTTTCGTTCCAACTGTCGCATGTGTGTATCATTTTCCTCCGTCGCAAAGACTTTGCGCAATGGCTTTATACTTAGAGCAATTAAGATCAAATAAATTGTGCCAACAAATACGTAAAGATTACGTGTCCTGAATACTTTACAGTTGTTAGCTCCCATAATGTCCCTCGGCAGCTATCTGTCAACATTATGGGGAATGAGTGGAAACGTGAAAAGATGGGGGGTGGATTAGAGTGACTGATAATTGGAAGCAAGATGCAGCAAACAGCAAGCAACATAGGCGATCAAAATGGACGTTTGTTCCCTCGTTCTCCTTCCTATTTCCCTCTACCCTTATTTCATCGTCATGAAGGTATTTCCTGTTTCCTCATTCTTTCAATATTACGTTATCAATTATCATCAGACGGGGAAGCCTCACTTTGACTGGCTCCTACCCTATCGAGAGCATACAAATAATTTGAAATACAAGGGCCTACCCACCATCCTAATTCACAGAGCGGACGATATTCCCGATCTGGTACAAATGATAAGTCAGTGAAAAACGTGGGCGAAGAGACGCACTACCCGATCACCCTCATCGACTCATGCTTGGATGTGCTGAAGGGGGCAAAGTAAGACCAAACCCCAAGCCCTTAAGCGAGTAAAGCAGCCGTGCTGCATGATGGGGAATTTGTTGTGAGCCCCCCGCATGCCGGTTTGGGGATTTTAGCATTCTATGAAAGGACATGGAGGTGCTGTGCTGTTTGTGCTGCGATGCGTAGAGCGCTTGGCATGCCAGAGGACGCGTCTCGCCGGTCGCGCCCACAGATTGCTCATTGCATCAGCGCGACGAAAAGTCCAGCGAGATGTGCTCCGGCGTAGCGACCGACTGCGAGGTCCACCATCTAGACTTGTACCCCGTTAGAATGGCAAGAGGTTCCCCGGTACTGATCACTCTCCCCTCCTGCATATGCCCACAGCATCTTCTCAAATTACACTCTACGCCGCGCTGTACCACCCGCCTCATTATCACTTATTATCATCGTCAACCTCCTATCAAATAGATCGGTTCCTGTTCCAAGAGGTCTATAATCGGCGCTTATAAGGCAAAGTTAGAACTCAAGGAGCGGTGAGCCGCAACGGGACATCGGACGCCAAGGCCCAAAGGTTGTCCTCGTTTGGTGAAACCACTGCCATCGACAATATTGTTGCCCTACAAAGTCACACGTGAGAGCTTAGTGATGACACCTTCTATACGGTTTTCTCTCTTTCAAACACTCGCACTGATTGTATTACATACGCTGTTTTTCCTCAGCTGGTTGAATGGCACGCATGTCCCTCCCACCAAATCGTATGAGGGAACACCTTCATCAATGGTCATATCATCCGAGACTCAAGAAAAGGCTCCAGCATACTATGAATTTGGCCACAATGAGGAAATTAACACAATTCAAGCATTCTTGGAGGCGGAAGAATCGTACACGAACAAGCGCTTAAAGCGTGGATTGGCCATGGCCATGCAGCTCCTCGACAAGGACCTGCCTTGGGATCTAAGAGACACAATCCTTAAAACTCTTCCTTCTTATACTAGAAAGTTGAAGGGGCAAACAAAGGTGCTCCGGGAGGAAAAGTCCACTGATGCTGACTGGTGGTTTGCAACGCCAGGCTTCTTGACATCCGATGGTACTGATCGTACCATAATCCGAGTTGTCAATTATTACATAGACCTCGATGGATCCTACTATGTCTCGAATGACAAAATTAAAACAAAGATGTTGGTCGCGGAGACGAATGAATGGATCAGCGTAACGGAATCGCCAGCCTTTGCAGTCGTTGCTGCGCAAGAAAAATTACATTACCCCGACGTGTACGAAACCGGTCTAGAAGACACACGCTTTCTAGTGCATGGTAAGAATGCTCCAATTTATACTCTCTCGTGCTCTTTTGAGTACACCCGGATGAGCGGGCGAATCAATCAAGTACTTAGCATCCTTGATCCGAAGACATGGACAATGACCATTCAAGACGTTATCAGAGGTCCCAATCCAGAGCACCACGAGAAAAACTGGGTATTTGCGGATGGCCTCCAAAATATTGTCTATGGATGGTATCCATCCATTCAGATCGGTGCAATCGACTTGGCTGCATCTGAATTGGTCATACACACGTCGATAAAGTCTCCGAAATCATTTTCATCCATGCGAGGATCAACGAACGGCGTCTTGCATGAGAACGAATGGTGGTTCGTGACACATGCCATGTTAGACCGCCCTGGGCAGCTACGTTACTACAGTCATCGCATTGTGGTGCTTGACGAGCATTTGAAGTCCATCACGCGCTACAGTCTGCCCTTCACCTTCGAGCAAGACGCAGATACTGAGTATTGCTTGGGGTTCAAAGCAGACGATGCAGGTGTGACTTTTGGGTACAGTGTGCGAGACCGAACAAGTCGAACGCTGCACGTGAACTGGTCGGAGGTTCTGCTACTTTTTGACGACAAGGAGCCCAAACAACGATAACGAAAACATGAAAATTCTTCAAAGCGGACGACGATACGTGTCCTTAGAGTAGGCTGAGCAAAACCACTTAAGTTAAACACTGTATGTGGACAGGCCGGAGATCCAGCTGCTTCTTTATGACAAGTAGGTTGAAGGATATATATTCGAAGGAACGATGAAAAGAACACGAAAATACTTCAAAGCGCATGACATGGGCATTACCGCTGACTACGGTATGCGGGACCACAGTAGCCAATAGGCGAATATGGACTGCTTTTAGATTCAGCAGCTTTTCGACAACGAGGTCGAAACACGCATTTTCAATTTATATACCCTTCAGTTTTGTTTTGTTTTTCCGTTCAACCGTGGTGTTTAGTACCTGCAGACTTCTTTCATGTTCCTCTGCTGACTCCCCTTCTTCCTATATGTACTTTTTTAGTCTCTTTTTTGGGGGATACATTATAGCTTATTGATTCGCGTTTTGTATGAAGAGTTGCCTTGCGGCCTAAGTGTCCTAGGTGATGTTTGTCGATCACTTTTTGATGGTAAGCAACGTGGACGTATCGCGCGGTTGGTGCTCTCATCCACTTCCAAGAGAGGAGACTGTAAGATTCGGCGATGATGGGTTTTGCTATTTCTCCTTATTATTTCCCCCCCCTTTTCGTTTCACGAAGAGCTATTGGCTAATATTGCATATACCTCTAGGATTTTCCGGGAATCTAGCAGAATGAAGTTTCTTAAAAACCGGGTGAAAACCTACCCGGGTAATGATTTCTAACTCGGTACCGAAGTGACTTGGAAACTCGGAATAAGGGTTAGGGTTAGGGTTATGAAGAATGGAGAGGAAAGGAAAGGGGAGGATAAAACAAAGAGGAAGAGGAGAGACTGAGAAAACGAGATTAACGCGTTTCGGTGAAATTTGGCGCGAAGAGGAACTCAAAATCCCCATGTAGGGGGGTCCTGATATCCAATTATCCCACCCGTACCCCCTCAACCGATATCTCCCTCACACACATCCTACACCGGCCTCACCCGGGTAGAGATTCCGACCGGTATTCATGCCTGCTCCCAACGAGCTCCCTTTTTACGTTAGAAGAGTGTGTCTTTGTACTTCGAGTGCCGAATGCACTCCCTCCTCCGGGGCGTTGTATTGCAATTTTATCCCGCGTACTGGGCGACGCAGGTTGAACTAGGGCGTTCCACTGCATAGGAGTATCAACCAAAGCGAGAGGGAGGCTCTCCGACTAAGACTCCCGTTTGGGATTGGAAGCTCTGAAGAAGACCAGGCAACAAGAAGGCAACTTAAAGTATCGTCTTTGCTATGCTTTTTAATTTGGCTACTGAACTAACAAGGGGTGCCCCTGGCCCCCAGACCCCTCCTTTGATCCTAAATACGCTGCTCTTTGTGCTCTTCAGGGAGGCCGCCGGCCAGTACAGTAATCTCTTAGTGGCGCAGACTACCCCGTAACACGTTCGTCAGCATTATGTCAGAGCTCATGATGGGAGAGAGGATCGGAGAGACGGCGCTCGTGCCGGCCTTGCCGTTCCGCCAAATTCACAGCATTGAGGAGGAGGGGACTGAGGAGAGCAGAATCGACGAGTTGATAAATACTTTTGGCTCCATACTCCAAGAGCACGGGGATCTCATGGAAGCGATGCTCCTAGCTCGCATACGTGGGGTATCAGACTGAAGCTTTGTGGGGAATGCAAATTCAACGGGCCTCCACGTGATACAAATCAATGGTGTCGGCTGGAATGGATCGTCTTCTTGGGAATTGCAGCCAGGAATGGATTCTCTGGTCGAATTCTTCCCAAATTACATTTTGGTGTCCGGCTCTACTATGAACATCCTTGTGAGCACCCCAAAAAAAGCATTTCCGCTGCCTTTGACAATTCTCCTAGATACTCCGACCCTACCGCTGGTGCTACGATCTATCCATTTCATCAGTCACATTTGTATTTCTGGCTCCGTCAAAATCTGGCCTGGACGGAGCCTGGTAGGCGATGGCTTGAAGCCATTCAAAAAGCTGTCTCCGATGAATAGTCCTCTTCAGAGGGATTGAGGTCTAAGATTTTATGATCGATTTGTACACATCCACCACCCTTTAAACTCTTCTGGCCCCCTAAGAAGGGCTAAAGTATCAAGTATTTCGATCCGATTTCGAGATTCGGGCGCGAAATTCGGGCGCCGAGTTCGAACTATAATTGAATACGTGAGACTTTAGCCCATCATAGGGTGCCAAAAGAGTTTACAGGGTGGTGGATGTATAAAAAATCGATCGAAAGATCTTAGAACTCAATCCTATTGAGGTCAACTTCAGAAGTGAGTTTAGATTTTAAGATATCAACCGATCCTTACTGATATATCTTGAAGTAAGATAAATATGAACAGCCATAACTTTTTACTAAAATTTAATGGACTCAATTCATAAAATTTCAACACAACAGTGACGTACGTTACTCATTCTTTAACATGAAAATTTTACTCATAAGGCACTCTTTTTTCGTGCACTTCTAGGAACCGCATCAGGGCTTGTGCCGACAATTCTGCAATCGTGGGAGATGTGATCGCTCCGTCATCTCCAATCATTGCATAATCTCCTCGCATCTGGGAGGGATAAAAGCCCCCTTCTTTTGATTTGGTGAATAGCACTACGGGCTGAAAACAGTAGAAATATGTGTAAGATTGGGAAACGACTAGAGAACCAGAATTAGCAAGATCTTCGTGCACGTACCTTAGACGATACCGTAACTGCAACCAATGGAAACGAGGATCCAGTGGCGATGACCATGTCCGCATTCATGTAATGGTATAGCGACTCTTTGACACCCATATGTTTAATATAGGACTTTCGTTGTGAAAAGGCACCCTCATTTCCATGACTTCTGTCCTCAAAGATGTCAGCCAGAAAGGCGAATCCAGTAGGGGGGACTGCAGGCTCATTGACTAATTCATCGTAAGGCGCTTCCACAAAGAAAAAGTAATGGACCGGAGAGAAGATCAGCACTTTGTCGAGCTGGCTTTTGAGCTTCGTAAAGAAGTCTTTGCCTCGGTCGCCATCAAACAGCACCACATCACCAACGCGCAGCTAGAATATAAAATGGAATTGATAACAATTTTAATTAGGCGGGAAATCGGGGGGAACTGCTGTCATAAACATATTGTGTCATGACTTACATGAATAGCGACATTATACCAACCCGAATCAAAGATGAGTGAAGGTAGATTAGACCGGTCAGTGTGCAAAAACCAGCAGGCCATAATGTTATGCATGTGCTCATAAATTTTCGGGTTGTGCGAGAAATAACATTCCGGTCCTCCATCGCAATCCTTTCACAAATCAAAAATACGATTTGTACGTGAAGTAAGTAAGTATTTGTTTATTTTATAGCCCATGTCCTTTGTCTCCTCATCATTACTCACGTCATTGTCAATTTGAATGACAGTATTGCAATGCGACCCGAGAGCTTGTATTCTTTCCTCATAGCTTCTGCCGTACTTATTTAGGGGTAGGATCATAATCATATACATTATATATATAAATACACATTGTTTAGGGCGCAGAAATTTCATGCTTCTGATGTTACCTCCTCCACTTGCTTCACAACTGTCAAATTGCTGTAGCGATCTTTTATGGCGTCCATCGTTATGTTCGAGTTCACATAATTTATTTTGAAGAAATTGGGTACCCAGTCGTACGGGCCGTGCGTCGAGTTGGTACTCATTTCTGAGTCCACATTCACTAGGAAAGCTGTGAAGTGGGTTTTGAGGGAAGAAATTAGCCTTCTACAACATATTTTGCTTATGCGGGCAACAAACGTAATATTTTTTCGTACCATTGAGATGAAGTGCATATGTTAGGCCGACCAATAGCTGGAAGAAACGGTCTCCCAGCCCTGCCCGCTCTAACCATCCTGTCTCATTGATAAGGTAAATAAACGATACAATGGCGTGCATTAGCAAAAATGAACTTGACTGCATAGATGAAATAGCACGTACGAAATCGAATGTTGACGAATCGCGGACATGCTGGATCGATATCACCCATGTGAAAGTCGCACGTGGGCAGCTGGTTACCGAATGCTGCGGGCATCGGAGAGGACGATAATTTTTTTACATTCGTCACTCCCTAAGGAGAAGAGATTTGAATAATAATGTAATCATTATGATGGTGACAATCATATGCACCACGTAGGGCTTACCAGCAGCTGGATCATTTGCAGATTTTTCTGGGCAAGCAGTGTCTGCGTCTGTCATTCCGAGAAGAAGATGGCACAAAATAGCATGAGTGTTTGGTGAGTCTTAGTTGTCACTCTGTTATGCATTCCACTTACTTGAAAGATATCCGATATGCCTACCAAAGTGATTAGGCATGTGAGTATACCAATGATTTGCCATAGGGACAGCAAAAGCTGAGTTGACCTGGGCCTTGGCTTACGGTCACTTAGAATGTCCATTTTCTCCTGCAATTTTGGTCTGCGCGATTCGTGGTGCGTTGGAAAAAGGGACAATAATCATGAGAAAATATAGAGTAGATAAAGGATCGGAGGAAATCTTATTGTGCTTATTGCATTGCTGACCGTTAAAAAAAGCTTGCCGCAACAACAGTGTCAGGCCAGCATGGCGTCATTTTTCCGCCAGAATGCCTGTACCCCGATGCTCGTATCTTTCTCGTGATCCTAAGCGTTTGTTTTTCTCCAATACATTTCATTTCATATGGAATCATACATCGCTGAGAAAATTTAATTTTTGCCACTTTTGTTGAATAGTCCATGTAGGAGCGATGGGATCAAATCAGGCCTTTTCTAGAAAGCAAAGGACTGATCTTCAAATACTTTCGACCCCACTGAATGCGTTTTGGGAAGTCGCCAAAGACAAATCGGAAATGATTGCGCTACAGCTAATATAATGTAAGGATAGGACATAATTATTATTGTACATGTCAAAATGTAATGTTAAAATGTATATGCTTGTGGGGTCACGTAAATGGGAATAGAACCAATTTCTCGGTGGCCGAGTTTGTAAGCGCCGAAAATTTAAAATCACGCACAAAGATCCGATTCAGTCGAGGGAGATTTTTTTTCAAAGTAAAGGAGGTGTTCAAGTACGATTTTCCAGCATGTCAAAGGGTGTACATTTTTCTTTATGATCCGAAAAGCACGCGGTGTGTTTATTCAGGGCGCTGATTGCACTCTTCAAACAGATTTTAGATCGAAAAGAGGGGTGCGCGGATAGCATGAATTTCCCAGCAGAGGACGGACTATACAGAAACTTATGTACGTTTTTGCACTTTAAACTTTTTTTGGCTTTTAACTACCATCACGAACCTTGTCACCAGCATGATGGCATCTACTTCTATCATAATGTGAGCACCAAAATAAGCCCATCCCGCGTGACGCGGTAGATGCCGGCATCAGACCACTGCCGTTTTCGCGGGACGATGACGCCATCCCGTTCTGATCAAGCCGCTCCTTTGGCTGCAGGTCATCCCGCGTCGACGAGTGGGACTGATGACGGCATCTTCCCCGTCATGCGGGGCGGGCTTATTTTGGTGCTCAAAATATGATAGAAGGAGATGTCTTTATGCCGGTGACAAGGCTCGTTATGGTGATTAAAACCCCAAAAAAGTAAAAAGAGCAAAAAAGGTACATAACTTTCTGTATAGGCCGTACGGATTATGTTTATTATAATTGATTCTTATAACGCACTATTTGGTTAGGGATCAAGGGCATCTAAAAGTATTTCCTGTTTACTGTAATAACAACAAATTCTCACACAAACGAAAATGGGCAACCAATTTCCCAGCAACTACAAAACGACTATCAACAATACATGGAATCTTCCGATGAAATTCTAACCGACGTGGTGGCCAGTCTTAACACCAAACGTTTAGAGGAAATTGGCAAGCTATCCAATATTGGCGACATAAATAGTCAAGCACTGTATTTCATATCCTATATTGTTCACTTTTGTAAGGAAAGGACGACAGTCTCATTTCAACATTCGAGCCCCCCAGGGTAGGCGGCAAAATTGGAGACGCCAATGTCGATGCTTAGCACTAATTATTACCCCAGAAGAACCGGGCAAATAGATCATGCGTTTGGACACATCTCTTAGAAACTCGGCACCCTCATGGTATCATATCCCACCGGTTCGAGCACCGCCATGTCGTCGTCAAAATGAGTGAGAAGAAAACGACACACGAAGGAAGTTGATGTTGTCCAGGGGTTGATTCCCTGGAGCGAGCGACTGTGAGAAGGTTAACAACATAATTACACGGACATTCCTGTTCAGGCACCATCCAATAACATTTTCGTAGGTCTGATTGCGAGGGGTCACACGAGTCAGGATTATTGCAACATTGGCAATTTGGCAAACAAGCGGGAAATTTTTGGGTAGATGATGCTTGCTTACAGACATGAAATTCAAGCCTGATTTTATCGGACAGACCGATTTCTGGAAGACGAATTATTGGATTCTAACCCGGCGCTGTACCCGGCCCCTGTCGTCGTTGGCATTGATCTTGCATCCGTCAACATGTTTCCATATCATGTCGTTGTCCCGGTGCTTTATCTTGGGAAGAGAACCAAACAACGAGAACTACCACAGCGGGCATAAGACACGACAAGTATTATTCAAATTGCGAGAACAAGACGACAAGAGAAACAATTATTTGTCCAGGTTGTAAACAAGAGGAATAAGAGATGTATTGAAGAAGTCCTATTAGCTATGCAAAAAGAAATAACTTTAACGTGAAAGACATGGAGTGAGTCGTATCAAACGAGGTGAGGTACCCTAATATTTGCTTAAAGATATACATAACTCCTATAGTTTGTAAATATAGATCACCAAACGAAGCTTTATGGGATGCCACAGTTGATGCCTGATAATCCACGGTTTCCAGGAACGCAGGTAGTGTAAAATTAACACACGCATGCTGCATGAGCTGCCGTATATGCCTGGTAGTTCATAGATTCCAGCGGCACGGGTAGTATATTCCCATAATAGCATCCCATTGCACTTCTATTTATTGTGTCGAACCATGTCCCACCAACAAGCTCGCAGCTTTTGGGGTTTGAATTGTGATACATTGTGCATACATCAACAGGATGACCACGATAGGACCATTTATTCTCTATCAAATACTCGATCAGGAGGCCATCGTGGCAGCCGCCAAACTGACCACATTGAGTATCGGACTTTTCATTAAATGTTGAAAAAGAGATGTGCCCTTTACGATATTTCTGATAATTAAATATCACTGCGCCAAGATCAATGTAACCCATTTTGACATCTGCTACCATGCATTGATAGTTTTGAAGCCTTACGCAACACGCCTGATCATGCGGAGTGTTTGTTGATGAAATCCCACCCCAGATCGAGTATCGTGAATAAAAATTCATTAAGACAAGATCGACGTTATTAGGAAGGAAATCCAAAGCATCGGGAGTGTACCAATTGTCTCCGTTAGTGACTAGTAGCCATTTGAACTCCTTGCT
>Ga0160419_101025_pt1 | contig 13264 bp, 18 predicted proteins | sample CelAP2metagpilot_2_FD_108196 | JGI IMG/M metagenome (GOLD analysis project Ga0160419, IMG submission 108196) | Phycosphere-associated microbial communities from Cellana algal ponds in Kailua-Kona, Hawaii, USA - Cellana AP2-4-25 metagenome pilot ... | reverse complement strand
CTCCCTCCCTCCCTCCCTCCTTCCTTCCACCCATCCGCAGGAGAACGAACTGCGGCTGAGACCCTTCACGGACTGGACGCCCAGCGCCCAGTACAGCCCTAATGGCTTAGAGGTCACAAGCCCCATCTTCCAGGTAATGTGCCGACCCTCGTTTTCTTTCCATTGCCCTCTTTCCCTCCCTCCATGCCTCCCTCCCTCCCTCCTTTTCTTCCCTCCTTCCTCATTTTCTTTTCGTTCCAGCTTTGCGCCATCTTCTCACACTCCCTTCTCCCCTCCCTCTACCCCTCCCTCCATCCCTCAGGACCTGCCTAGCCTCCCCACCCCCCTGGGCACTTTCCTCTACACGCGCTTCCAACGGCTCCCTCTCGCCGACCGCGCCAGGTGCATGCCCCTGCCGTTTTTCTCCACCCTCCCCCCCCCTTTTCCCTTTCTCCCTCTCATTCTCCCATCCATCCATCCTCATTTCTTTCCTTCTTCCCTCCCAAGCGCCTTCGCCCTCCTTGCCTCTCTCCTGGACTTCGACAACAGCGACGAGGCATGGCGCCGCTACGACAAGATGACGGCCAGAGAACTGTAAGGATGAAGGGGGGAAGGTCGGGAGGGAAGGAGGGAAAGAGGGAAGACATGCACTGGCCCTTCAGAATAATCATTTATTCCACACCTCCCCCCCTCCTCTCCCTCTCCCTCCCTCCCTCTTTCCCTCCCTTCCTCCCTCCCTTCCTCCGACCCCTCCGCCCTTCCCCCCCCCCCTCCAGATTCCGCGAGAAGGGTGTGAGCGACCGCCTGTATCATGAGGCCTTTGAGCCGATGCTCCTCGTCGGTCTTTTCGCGCCCGGCGAGCAGTGCTCCGCTGCGGGCGCCCTCGGCATGCTCTACTACTTCATCTTGGCGGTACGTCCTCCCTCCCTCCCTCCCTCCTTGCGTTTCTCTCGCCGACTGTCACTTCACCTTATCCTCCCTCCCCTCCCTCCCCCTCTCCCCCCCGCCCTCAGCACCAAGCCGATTTCGACGTCCAGTGGGTCCGGGGGACGGTGGGTGAGCTTATTTTCACTCCATGGGTTGAGAAGATTAAGGCGTTAGGTAGGGGAGGGAGGGAGGGAGGGAGGGAAAGAGGGCAACGAAAAGACCATTATCTCCCGAGATTGCATGGCGTACCTGCTGCCCTTGGTCGGTGGGAATGTAATTAGTCTCTCGGGAATGTAATTGAATGTAATTAGTCTCGGTGGGAGCCTAATTAGTCTCGGCGGGAATGTAATTAGTCTCGGCGGGAATGTAATTAGTCTCGGCGGGAATGTAATTAGTCTCGACTGTGGATTCTAGTTTCAACCTTTCTTTCAATTGATACCAGTACTTACCCCTCCATCCCTCCCTTCCTCGCTCCCTTCCTTCCCATCTCCCTCCCTCCCTGCCCAGGCGCGACGATTGAGACGGGAAAGCGAGTGAGCGATTTGACCCAAGACACGGCGACGGGCAAGATCACGGGCGTCAAGTGCGGAGGGAGGGAGAGAGCGAGGGAGGCAGGGAAGGGAAGAAAAGATCAAGATCTAGCAAGGCGGTAGAATCATGAGCTCTCGTTTTTTCATTCGTTCGAAACCCCCTTCCTCCCTCCCTCCCACCCTCCCTCCCTCTCAGGTGCGGCGACGAGACTTTCCCCGCCGACGCTGTCATCTCAGCCGTGGGCATCAACGGCATAAAGAGCATCGTCCGCGCGTCCTCCGTGCTGAGCAAGCGGAAGATGTTCACTGACATGATGAACCTCCGGTACGTCGCCCTCCCTCCCCCCCTCCCTCTCTTCCCCTCTTTCCCTTCTTTCCCCTCTTCCCTCGCTGCATTCTTTCTTCCCTATATCGTTTCTGTCCTCTTCCCTTTATCGTTTCCCTCCCTCCCTTCCTCCCTCCCTTCCTCCCTCCCTTCCTCCCTCCCTTCCTCCCTCCCTTCCTCCCTCCCTTCTTCCATCCCTTCCTCTCTCCCTTCCACCACCCCCTCCCTCCCTCCCAACCCCCAGCTCCATCGACGTTCTGGCCGTGCGGCTCTACCTGGACCGCAAGGTTGACATTCCTTATAAGAGTAACGCCTGCTTCGGCTTCGACAAGACCACGGGTAGGGAGGGAAGGACGGAGGGAAGGACGGAGGGAAGGACGGAGGGAGCGAAGGCAGGGATGACTACGACAGCTTTCGTCCTGCGTCATCCTCAGTGTCCCTTACTTACCTCTCCCTCCCTCCCTCCTTTCCAGGCTGGACCTTTTTTGATCTGACAAACCTGCACGACGAGCTCGCGGACTCGCCCGTGACGGTGCTGGAGGTGAGGGAGGGAGGGAGGGAAGGGCGATAAAGAGGGGTCAAGAAGCAGGCGCAGCTGCACGAAAAAGGGAAAAGGCTCGCTCGATTTAGGCACTCCATCCCTCATCCTCCCTTCCCTCGCTCCATCTAGGCACTCCATCCCTCATCCTCCCTTCCCTCCTCTCCTTCCTCTATTGACCTCCCCTCCCTCGCTCCGTCCCTCGCTCCCTCCCTTGCTCCCTCCCTCGCTCTCTCCCTCCCTGCAGGCGGATTTCTACCATGCGGACCAGCTGCTGCCCCAGTCAGACGCAGCCCTCGTGGCTAAAGTCAAAAAGTACATCAGCCAGGTGCGTAAACTCTCCCTCCCCCCTCCCCTCCTCATCAACTCCCTGCTCCAGATACGCTTTATTCTTTCTTCCTATTCCCTGCATGAGAGCGTCCCCCCCCTCACAGTGTCTCACTCTTCCCCTCTCTCTCTCTCTCTCTCTCCCTCCTTCCCTCCTTCCCCTCTCCCCCACAGTGTGTGCCCGCCGTGGCCGCCGCCGAGATCACCGACTCGAGCGTCGTGCGTATACCCCAGGGCGTGACGCACTTTTCGCCTGGCGCGTACCAGTACATGCCGGGGTAAGGGGATCAGGAAGGAAGGAAGGAAGGGAGGGAGGGAGGGAGGGAGGGAGAGAAGGATGAAGAGAGGGAGAGAGTATGTTAGATTAGACGCGCTTACTTTTATCCCCTTTTCTGCCTATTTCCCTCCCTTCCCCCTTCCCCAACCCTAACATCAATCCCAACCCTAATTTTAACCCTATTATCAACCCTATTATGACCTCTAGGTGCCACACCGTGTTTCCGAACTTTTTCATGGCCGGAGACTGGATCGTCACCCGTCACGGATCCTTCAGCCAGGTGCGACCTCCCTCCCTCCCTCCCTCCCGCCCTCCCTCCCTCCCTCCCTCCCCCGTTCCCTCCCTCCACCCCTCCCTCACATTGCTTCCTCTACCCTCTTTTCTCTCCTTCTCCCTCCCCCCCTTTACAGGAGAAGGCCTTCGTCACTGGCTTGGAGGCGGCCAACGCGGTCATGGATGAGCTGCACGGGCATGGCAAGGGGCCTGAACGGTACGTCTCCACTCCCTCCCCCCTCTCTCTCTTCCTCCCTTCCTGCTTCCCTGCCTCCCTGCCTCCCTCCCTCCCTGCTCACCTCCCTCCCTCCTTCCTTCCTTCTTCCTTTTTCGTAATGTTTCCTCCCTTTCCCTCACTCGGCGCACTTCATTCCGTTCTTTGTAGTCCCTATCCGTTGCAGCACTCACAATCTTCCCTCCCTCCCTGTCTCCCTCCCTCAGCGCCACCATCCTTCCCATCGAGGCGGACGAGCCCCACATTGCAGTGGGTCGAAGGCTGGCCAAGGTGTCTCGAACGATACAACGACAGCTCCTGCCCTTCTACGATTTCAAGCTAAGATAGAGGCGCGAGAGGGAGGGAGGGAGCGAGGAAAGGAACGACGAAGGGAGAGTGAGGGAGTGGGGAGTTGACTTGTATGACTAGACGGGACGAAGGGAGAGAAGGAGGAGGAGAATGGAGGGAAAGCAAGAGAGAGGAAGCGGAGCTGGTTGAAGGTCGACAGGTAACACTAAAAGTGTGGGATATGTGGACACGACGAGAGAGAGAGGGTGGGTGCTGTACAGGAGGAAAAGGGCGCGTGCAAGTGTCAAGTGTCTTGCGCGTCGTCTCGTGGGTTGTTGTGAGAAAGCGAGGGTGCACGTCCGAGCTTGTCCTCGAGCCCGGGGGTTCGGGCATGTTTCGGGTGGTCGGCGTAGTTTCAAGTGATCAGCTCAGACGAGACAATTGGCGGAGGTGACGGCTCGGGCACAATCTTCTCCTCCGTGTGTGCTCCCTTTGCCTTTAATTCGTTGCGGGAAATGCGAGAGCATATAAACAAGAGCGAAGAAGGAGCAGTGGTAGTTGCAGCAGCAGCAGCAGCAGCAGCAGCAGCAGCAGCAGCAGCAGCGAGAAGAGCAAGGTCCATATAGTGTGGAAGAGAGCGGAAATTGTGAAGAAATTAGACACGGGGACGGAATAGGTGTAAGAAGTTTCTTTCTTGTGTGCGAGTAGATAGGGCAAGAAGTCCCATCATCCATCCTCTTTTCCTCTTATATGTATCTTCCTTTTTCTTCTGGTTCATCCACTTTTTCTCTTCTTTTTCTTTTACTTTCTCTTATTATCTCAGGAGTCTTTTTAATCACTGTCAGTCCGATGCAAATATAGCTTCCTCTCCCCCCTCAATTCTTTCCTCATTCCCTCTCTCTGTCCTTTCCCCCTTTTGAATCCATTCTTTTCTCTCTCCTTCTTCTCCTTCCTCTTCATCTTCGGCCCCCCCTCCTTCCTCCTTCTGATCATCCCCCCCCACACACTGGAGGGAAGAAACCAGCGAAGCATGAAACGAGTAGAGCCAGGTAGCGAGCTAGCTAGCGGCTATCGCGTACCTACAAGCAGGGCAGATGTGGACCACGCCCTGACAGGACGGTATACAGAAAGGGAGCAACGCGCATGGCAACATTCCCAACATGAGGAAGCAGAAGCAGCTGCAGAGAAGAGCGGGAGGCAGGGTTGGAGACAGGGAGACAGGGGGAAGGCAGTGTGAGGGAAGAAAAGTGAGAGTCGAGGTAATTGATATGGGAAAATGCACTTGACGAAGATATTAGGGAAGGCTAGAAGGCACAAAAAAAAGAGAGAGACAGCGAGCAAAGCGAGCGAAAGAAAACAATCAGGGCAAACAGATAAATAACGACTCTCAGAAGCAAAGTTCAAGTTCAGTATGGGTCAGAAGAGGAAATGAACCAAAAGTTCGATACGACGCACCCGAGAAAAGTGCAGCCGTTGACCTGGGAGCGGACGATGGTGGTGACGGCCTGGCCGCAGCGAGGGCACTGGATGTGCATGGGTAGTCGGGGATTGACAGCCGCCACCAGGACCTGAAGGGGACAAGGGGGGGCGTGAGTGCATGGAGGAGTGAGGAAGACGAGGAAAGGAGGGATGGAAGGCCAAGAGGTATCGGTAGGGAGGAAAGGACTGCCGCACATCAATGCCACCGACGGGCATGCCTATGCAGACACAGACAAGCACATGGCTCCTCCCATCCTCCCTCCCCCCTCTCTCCCACCCTACCTGCTGTGGCCTGCCCTGTTGGTAGTGCTGCTGCCCATACGGTACCGGCTCGGCTGTGATGGGGGCCCCTCCTTGCTGACTGTCGTCAAAGGGAGGGGTAGAGGAAGAGGTACATGTGAGGAAGACGAGGAAAGGGGGGACGAGAATAGGTTTTCCATCTCTTAAAAAGACGCTTTTTGGCACAACCCTCTGCTGACGACCAGAGTCTCCTCATCCGGTCTCCGAGAGCAGGCATTTTCTTCTCTTCCCTCTATTCAATCCTTCACTTTATGCCTACTTCCAAAGCGCTTACTCATACGGTCGTTGGTGCTGTTGGAATGAGGGCTCGTCGTAGTTGTTGTCGTAGGAGGCTTGCACGGGCTCGGCGACCGCGTGGGCAACGGCCACTTTGGGAGGTGGATAGGGTCCACCACCGCCGCCAGGCATGATTTTATGTTGATGAAGGCGGAAGTAGTGGAGAAGAGAGGAGGGTCTGAGGAATAGAATGGGTAGGGGAGGAGAGGGGGTGGAGGGACAAGATGATGTATGGGAGAAGAGTGAGCCGTGCGCTGGGAGCCATGGAAAAAGCAGCCTGCCCTCCATGTCTGTATGCATGATAAGAAGGAATGTTTCTGAGATTTGTTGGCGTAATGGAGGGTGCTGCAAGCGCGGAGGAGTAGCAGGTGAGGGGCGAGTTGGCGCGAGGACCGGCATCATCTTCATGTTCTCTGATGCTCGTGATGATCGACATTGGGGATTTGTGGTGGGTACGTGAGGGTGGATATGTGACTGAGGGCCTTGAAAAGAGCCATCGCAAAAAGACCGCTAACGCGCATTAGACAAATAAGCTTAGGTAGCGCGCAAGGCCCTGCATTCTTGGCAAATAATGGGATTGCCCGGCCGCCAGGCGTTATTCGCGCACGACTCCCTTTTCGGAATATTGGGCAGTTGTCTTTCGTTTCCATAATCGGGGCACCAAAAAGTGGAATGATAGAAAAGTTTGAGCATTTTGAAGAGTAGGCACGGTGAATTATGACATTGTTGTGCAGGTGCACCGCTGTTCCCAGGGCTTGTGTGGGCAGTCCAAAAGAGTTACTTGACGTCTCTCAAACGGTCTGCCTGCCGTTGCGGCTTTTATCTCGCTCGAGCTTTCTCCTTCATTTCTCTGCCGCTGTGCCAGTGCCAAAGACATTTCTCGTCGTGTATACTCCGTTTGCTTTGACTATAACACCTTCTCTTACTGAATTGTAGTGTGTAATTGTGCCTCTGCAGTCCCTCAATACGCCGTGGGAGCCCGCATGTGCGTGGCCGTTTTCTTGACATCCTCGGCTGGCTTTGCCGCTCCGTCCTCTCCTCATCACATGCTTGACATGCTCAACATCACATTTTGCCTTCTCCACATATGAACATCAGGCTGGCCACTCAGTAGCCCATTTCCACAAGAAGAAAGATGGTGTTTAGCAACGTTTGGCCCTTGTCGTCGGCGACCGTGAGCAGCAGCAGTAGCAGCAGAAATAACAGGGAGAGAGGGAATGGTACTGGCGTGCCGGCTGTGTCTCTCACCTTTGCGGCCACCAGCAGCTCCAACGTGTCGACGACACATGCGCCTATGGCTGTACCGGTCTTGCCGGTCCTGCCTACTCCTTTCCATAATCACGCGGAGCCTGGTAGTGTGCCTGTGGTTGCGAACATGCACCCCGCCATGGCCCCCGAGGCCTTGCTCGATGCTGTCAACGAGGGGAGTGCGGCCCAAGTCCACGCCATCTTGGCGCGCGATCCATCCTTGGCCAACCATCGGGATGGATTCGGACAGGTATGTGGTGGTAGGAAGGCGATATGGAGAAGGAGAAGGGGGTTGTACTGTGGGCGAAGACGAATACTTTTCTTTCCATGAGGTTCGCACCTATGTCTTCTTCTTTATCTCTCTCTTCTCAGCGGGGTACAATCTGCCCCCATCATCCCCTGAGCGAATTTCTTTTCTCCCTCTTTTCTCCCTACCCTATTCCCTCCAGACCCCCCTCATGTGGGCGGCCTACAAAGGCCGCGTGGAGATGGTCTCCTGCCTCCTCGACTGTGGGGCCCGCATCGACGAGTGCGAGACTCGCCGCGCCCGCACCGCCTTGTACCTGGCCTGCGAGTTCGACCACGCACCCGTGGTGGCCATGCTCCTCGCGAGGGGGGCCAACCCCACCCTGGCCGCGCAACGAGGTGGGAGGAGCTTTGGGAGGAGAGGGATGGAGGGAAGGGGGAAGGATACCGAAATGAAGAGTATGTGTGCGTGACGCCTAGATTCGCAGATGGTGTTCTTTATAAATCACTCACCCTGACCCCAACTAATCACGAGTCTTGTCTCACCCCTCCTACCCCCCTCCGTCCTGCCCCCATCCCTCCTGCAGGATGGACCGTCCTCTCACGCGGGTACGACGGCTGGACGCCGCTCATCATTGCGGGCTACAACGGCTGCCCTGCCGTGCTCCGCTGCCTCCTTGCCCCCTCCTCCTCCCACCCGTCTTCCCACTCCCTGCTGGAGGGGCGGGATGAGAGGGGCGCCACGGCGTTGTGGTGGGCAGCGGTCCACAACCGTCCCGAGGCCGTGAGGGTGTTGCTGGAAGCAGGCGCGGACTTTCTGCAGGCCAACGATGAGGACAAGACGGCGCTCGGTAGGTGCAGCGCAGCAAGGGGGGGGAGGGAGAGAGGGAGGGAAGGAGGGAGGGAGGGAGGGAGGGATGGAGGAGCTTGAAGGCGGAGCTGAGGGTCGGCAGGCGAAGGACGAGTGCATGTGAGACGGACCGGACTGGAGAGAGGGTAGAGTGGGATGAGGACTGAAGAGCGAGAGAAAGATGAGGAGGTGATGCGGCTTTGCTGTTGGTCCTGCTTTGCCCCCTGCCTTTCGCCTCCTCCTGCTCATTTTCCTCCTCCTCTTCCGTCTTCTCCTTCTCCTCCTCCTGCTGAGAAGCCTCAGTCTCATTCCCCTTCCTCTTACCGCTCCTCACGCTCCTCCCTCTTCCCCCTTCCCCCCGATCCCAGACATGGCCCGCGAACGCAGCAACACGGACTGCGCCATGCTATTAGAGAACGCCGAGCGCATCTACCTCATGTGCCGCGCCCGCAAGGTGCAGCGGGAGACGCAGGCCTGGGTCTCGGTGCTGGAGGAGGCCATGATGGGAATGCCCGCGTGGCTGGCGGGGAGGGTGAGGGCGGGGAGGGACAAGCTGCCGTTGGCCTTAGCGCAGGTGCGTGGAAATGGCATGGGAAGGGAGGACTCACGTATCTGTCTGTCTGCGTTTGGCTTGCCTTACTCTCCTCCTCAGGGCGATGCACTTCCCTGCCTCTCTCTTCCTTCGCCCTGCTCTTATTAACCCCCCTCCCCACATCCTTTTCTTTACCCTCTTTCTCCGTCCTTATCTCCCTCCCCACCCCCCCTTATCCCGTATTCCTAGCCACCGCTGCACGCTCGTATTAAACCCTTCCCCTCCACCTTCTCTTCCTATCTCTCCAACCCGTGATTCCCCCCCATCTCCTCTACACAATAACAGACGCAGCTCGACCGGGAGATTGCCGAGACACAAGACGGGAAGCAGGACGGGAAGGAGGGCGGGAGCGGACAGGGGCGGCTGCTGGAAATAACTACCCCTATCTCGTCATTTACGGATGCCCGCCAGGACGAACATAATGAGGAGGAGGAGGAGGAAGAGCAGACAGAGGAGCAGCGGAGGAGGGAGGACAAGATTCTCCGCGAGTATGTCTCCTCCTCCTCCTCCTCCTCCTCCTCCTCCTCCTCCTTCTCCTCCTCCTCCTTCTCCTCCTCTTCGTTCGGCACCTCCTCCCTCACGACCCTCTTCCCGCCTTACTTGCACTCCTCCTCCTCCTATCCTTCCTCCGGCTTGGCACCCTCGTCCACGTATCTGCCTTACCATGACCACCACCAGCCGCTAGAGGAAACCGCGATCGAGGAGGAGGATGAAGCGGGTAAGGGAGGGAGGGAGACGGTGCTCGAGCCTCTGGCGGTGGCACAATATATCAAGAGCGAGATGTGCTATGATATCTTCCTCGCGATGCAAGACTTGTTGATTTAATGCACTAGATCGAGGAGGAGGAGGAGGAGGAGGAGGATGTTAGAGATGCCTGGATGCTTTTCCTTGTCTTGCGTCTCTCTTTCTTCCCTGTAATCAAGCGAGAGGGAAAGCAACAGGCTTTACAACCATGTAGTCATATAGGTAGAAAGCACATTACGAATCTATTCCTCGAAATAATAGACAAATAAGCACGTTAGAAGATGGAGGGTAGAGAAAAGAAGTGAGGAAGGGGAAAAGACAAGCACATAATCTTTGAATAGCACAGGACCTGGAGTCAGGATCGCGATAATTATCAAGAGGGAATGAGCAAGGAGCACAATGTTGCACATGGATGGAGAAATCAATAAGGAAAAGAGATGACTGACTGTCAGCGAGACGCCGTCCTATCAGGCCTCGGCGGCTGCAGGAGCAGGAGCAGTAGAAGCAGCAGTAGGAGCGAGATAAAGGAGGACATGCAGAAGACTGTCCACAACACACTAAAGTAAATAACATAGCACTACTTTTTTTTTTCGAAAATCTCGCTTAATGTCCTTTCTTAGAAGCTTTTCCTGCTGAACAGCCTGGCAGGAAAGCCATTTTTGTAACGTGGCCGTTGCGAAGGAGAAATTCAAACGTGGGTATGGTGGCAATGCATTGCAAAAGACTGTGTCCCTGACCATGTATGCGCTGGTGCGGCAAATCAATACGCATGTGGGCGAGCTTTGTGGATAAGCATGCTCTTGTCAACCCGCTTGCTTTACCTGCCACCCACACCACACTTGTCTCTCCTTTTGCCTTGCTCCTTCTCGAAATATTTTACTTGCTCATCCTCACTCACACCACTAGGCAACACATCCACCTCGCCCTGCTCAGAGGGAAACTGGCCTTCGAGGACCCTGTAGTCACTCCGCCCCACGAAGAGGAGCAGATCAGTGCAAGGTGGAAGAGGGAGAAGAAGAAAAGGAAAGGAGAGCTCCAAGACGAGACGGTCGAACTCCTCCAGCAACAGGAGCAAGGACAGGAGTGTCAGAAGAAGCAGCAGGCAAAGGACCCACAGAAGCCCCAGTTCGAGCAAGAGGAGGAGGAAGAAGAGGGTTCAGGCCTCGCATCACTGTGTGACCCTTGCCACCACCTTAAGGGAAGTGGTGCGGGAAAGGACGAAAACAGCTGCGCCGTCTCCGATTACGGCACCGCCTGGATTACCCCAACAGCCACCACCACGACTGTCCGCCCACTGTCTGCCCCTGTGCCCTCCCGCCCCATTCAACCCATAATGCCCACGCAACACACCGACGATGCTCACACGCCCCTTTTGACCGTCCTCCCTTCTGCCTCCAGCCTACCTACTCCTACCTCTACCCTTGCGATACAATCACCGCCGCTCCGTCCCCTCCGCGGCCTAGTCTTTGCCACCAACGTCCTGAACAATATCTCCCTGGGCTGTACGGCGCCCTTTCTGCAGCACCACTTGGAGACCCACTACGAGCAAAGCTACCAGTCCTCAGGCCTCGTCTTCGCCGTCTTCCCCCTCGTGGCCCTCCTCTGCTCCCCCCTGGGTGCTGTCCTGTGCCGAGCCGGTCGGGACAAATTCCTGGTCTGGCAGCTAGGGCTTGTGACGAGCGTGCTGGCCTCGCTTGGCTTCGGGCTCGCGGAGTCCGTGGCTCTTCTGCTCCTTATGCGGGGCTTGCAAGGCCTGGGCTTCGCCCTCTCCACCATCGCAGGGCTCGGCCTCCTGATCGAGTGCTCGCCGGATCTGACTGCGGACATCGCCCGACAAGAAGTGCTGGTGGGCCTGTCTATGGTCCTCGCCCCCGCGGCGGGAGGGCTGCTGTACACCTATGCGGGCTTTGCAGCCATCTTCAACATCCTCGCCAGCGGCTTCATGCTCCTTGTGCTGGGGTTGACGGCAGGGCGGAAACTGGGGTATCTCGGGGGCAGGGAAGGAGAGGGGGAAGGAGAGGAGGAGGGCGGACCGTGGTGGATCATGTCCTCTTGGCCAGGCTCGGTGTCGAACTGGTGCTGGTGTTCGCGGGGAGGAGCAGCAGAGGCACTGGAGGGAAGCAGGGGTGAGCAGGAAGGAAGAGAAGATGAAGCAGCCACGGCTCTTCTGATTCCGCCAGAAAATATGGCAATAACCAAGAGGGAAAGCCAGCAGTCTCCTCCTTCTCCCTCCCCTCCCGTCTCTCTTCTCAGCATGCTCCTCCTCCCTGGTGTGCTGTCCGCGGCGCTGTTGGTGATGGTCTCGTTCAACAGCATCAGCTTCCTCGAACTCGCCTTTGCCGGCCACGCCGAGGCAGCCCTAGGCCTCGCACCCTTGGGGACGGGGCTTCTATTTTCCTGTGTCGATATTGCGTATGCCGCGTGTGCTTACCTTATGGCTCGGGCCAGGAAGAGGGGGAAGGAAGAAAGCGAGGGAGGAAGAGAAGAGGAGGAAGAGGACAGCTTGAATTGCAGTCGAAGAGAAGACGAACACATTGGGGAAGAACAACAACGCAAACCTTCTCGCTCGTCGTCTACCTCCTCCACCACCTCCAGTTCCTCGTGCTCTTCCTCCTCCTCCTCTATCTCCTCCTCCTCCCGCTTCGGCTTTTCTTTCCTCAACCTCCGCGCACTCGCCTTAGCCGGCCTCGCCTGCCAGGCCTTGGCCATGTGCCTCCTCGGCCCCCTACCTCTCTTCTCCCTTCCCCTACCCCCTTTTTTCCCGCCCTCGCTCCTTGCCTGGCTGAGCGTGGCGTGCGGGTGTTTGGTGGCCGGGGTGGGGGAAGCCTTGGCCCTCGTACCCGCGGTAGACTTAATGCGGGCGGCCCTGCCTCCTTCTCTTTTCCTCGCCACGAGCGACGGCAACAATAGCGAACAGGGTGCTACAGGGCATCTGGCGGCCGTCATGAGCGCGGCCACGAGCCTGGGGGAGTGCGTGGGGCCACTCCTCGGAGGCCTGCTCATGGAGGTGCTTCCTCAGCGGAGGGAGGTGGGTTGCTCCGGAAGCGGGGACGCGGGAGAGGAAGGGTGTGTGACGGGCTTTCGATGGACGACGGCCTCGATTTCGGTGGCCTTGGCAATCGCGGGCTGTATTTGTTATGTAGGGCTCGCCAACGAAGGGGTGGGGGACGAGGCGGCAGGATCAACACCAGTTGCCGAATCAGTTGCAGCAGCAGCCGCAGCCGTGGCGGAGGAGGGCAGTGCAGGGATGGGAGAGGGAGGGGAGCGTGTCTACAAGCCACCCACCGTCGCTGTTCCTTCGCCACCACATCTACAACGGCGCCTCTCCCGACCCCCCACACCCATCTCGCTGGCTTCCTTGCGTGTACCTTCCACTACTTCCATTGCCAAGCCGAGGACCTCTTCGCTGTCCTCATCGATCGAAGGAAGTCGACGGAGAAGTAGCACGGGGGGGGGGGGGGTTGCTTGGAAGTAAGACGGCAGATACCGGACACAGTTCGAGATTACAATCCCAGGTTGGAAAATATTAGAAAGATAGGGCAGGATTCAAATTGTAGGGACGGTCAAAATACATGCACTCCAAATTATGAAAGAAAAATAACTGAGCCGGAATTGTTAAGGATGAGCTCCAAGGAGCTCTACGGACTATATACGTCTTTTCCCCTTTTCATTTTTGGGAGTTTTTATTCTCACCCGTCTCGAGATTACAACTCTGTTGGGGTTAGGGGTAGGGTTAGGGTTAGGGTTAGGGTTAGGGTTAGGGTTAGGGTTAGGGTTAGGGTTAGGGTTAGGGTTAGGGTTAGGGTTAGGGTTAGGGTTAGGGTTAGGGTTAGGGTTAGGGTTAGGGTTAG
>Ga0160419_101024_pt1 | contig 13276 bp, 19 predicted proteins | sample CelAP2metagpilot_2_FD_108196 | JGI IMG/M metagenome (GOLD analysis project Ga0160419, IMG submission 108196) | Phycosphere-associated microbial communities from Cellana algal ponds in Kailua-Kona, Hawaii, USA - Cellana AP2-4-25 metagenome pilot ... | reverse complement strand
CTGACCCCCCCCCCCCCCGTCCCCCCTTTCTTCTTTTCCAAACGCCAAAAGGCCCCCCCCGCCTCACCCTGATCTTTTCCCGCCAGCACCTCCTCCTCCTTCCCCCTCCCCCCTCTTGGGCGCTCCTCTCCTCGCCGCACCTGTGCATTAGACCGGCTCCTCCCTCCCCCCCCGCCCATCAAGGCTCTCGCCCTCACGGATGACCACACGTGCCAGAACGCGAGCGAGGTACGTCCTTCTCAGGTGTCTGCCACTGCCTTTCTACCCCCGAATGTTACCTCTCTCCCTCTCTCCCTCCCTCCCTCTCTCCCTCCCTCCCTCTCTCCCTCCCTCCCACATTCCCTCCTCAGGTGAAGCTCGTGAAGCAACGCACCACCGACAAGCACCCTATCCGCAAGAGCGTTAAAGACACTCGCAACGCTCAGACGGTGTCAGGCCCAGGAGGGATCGATCGCGTCGCAGGTAAAGCATCCATCCTCCCTCCCGCCTTCCCTCCCTCCCTCCCTTCCTCTAGAGTGACACCTTCTGAAACCCTTCACAGTTCAAGACATCGATCCAAGTTTTTCACCTTATCCCCTTTCCCCCCCCTGAAGGCTCCCTGGCCGTGACTCGTGCCTTAGGAAATGGATACCTCAAGTGGCCCTCCCTCTCCTTCCCGCCGTACCAGTACGTATTACCATGACGAAGGGAGGGAAAGAGAGGAGAAGAGGGTTGATTGCCTGGCATCTGAGACGTCACCACTTGCATACACTGACCACCACTTCCCTCCTCCCTGTCTCCCTTCCCCCTTCCTTCTTCCCCCCCCTCTTCCCTTAGGCCCTACCTGCCTTACATCACCGGTGAGCCCGTCATCTCCTCTCACGTCCTCTCCCCCTCTGCCGATCTCTTTCTCGTCCTCGCCTCGGATGGCCTGTGGGAGCGTCTTTCCAACGATGACGCCGTCAATATCGTGCACAGATGGTCGCACCGGCAAGCCCTGCAAGGCCCCTCTCCCTCCTTTCCTCACTTGATTCCGACCACATCTGACCCCTCCTCCCTTCCGCCCTCCACCCCGGCGGCCGCACTGGTGGAGGCCCTGATGGTGCGCGTTGCGGCGGTGCATCACATGGGCCTGAGGACGCTGAAGTGCCTGCCCAAGGGAGGGCAGCGGCGGCAGATCCACGACGATGTGTGTGTGACAGTGGTGCAGTTTGACTGGCGGGGGGGAGAGGGGGTGCGAGAGGGCTAGAAAAGGATGCAATATGTATCGTGTGTCATAAAAATACGACTGTGGCTGTGTGAAAAAGCGAACCATGACACGAAACACACGATATGGGAAAAAAATCCACTCATTGATGTCAAACAGACTGTGCTAAATCGTTATTGGCTTTGTATTTGATTTAGTGTTAAATTGAATTTTGCACATTTGGGCCTTGGTCTCTCTTTCTCCCTCATTTTGTCCCTTGTTATTTCCGCTTCTAGTCATAGGCTTTGGGCTCCGTGCTTTAAACTTTTCTTTCATCTGTCCTCTCTTATGACTCGATTCAAGAATCAGGAGGAGAAGATGGCGAGCACGAAGGGAGGAGAAGGTGCTGGAGCGGAGACTCTATGGTATCGATTGAAAGGATGCAGGTGTGGACCAAAAGGATGAGAGGTGCTTGTTAATTGTAGGGAGACGAAAAGCATCAGAGATGCACGACGCCCTTTGATGACGGAGACGTAGCCGGAGATCTGAAGCGCTTACTAGAAGATTCTATAGCAAGGGAAGGGAACAAGAAGGAAAAAATCGACTCGGAGGCTGCGGAGTCTGCTCTGTCTTTGAAAACGCCCGCTTCTTGAATATTAAGCGTTATTTTGATTATTTGCTTGTTGTGATGCTTCTGTCTTAGTATACCTCCTGCTTCCCTGGCCGTTCCCTCTCGTCCCCAATTCTTTCCCGCTTCCGCCCTTACTCCTCCAGCTTTTGCGCCAGACGCTCCAGATTCTCAAGAATATGGTCCGTGTGCTCCATCCCTGGATAGCATGCTCCCTCTGGTGCAGTATTTCCTTCTTCCTTTATGACTGCTTCCTCTTCCGCTACGTTCGGAATCAAACCCTCAGCCTGCATCTCAACTCCCCTCGCCACGGCGCCCACCTCCTCCTCGCCCTCCATCTCCGGATCCAGATCGGTCAATGCCTCTGCCTCCAACTCGTCCTCCTCTTCCTCTTCAGTGACTAACTGATCATCGTCCTCTTCTTCCAGCTCATCTTTGTCTTCTTCCTCTACAATGGATTCATCCTCATCTTTCTCTTTTAGAAAGTCGTCCACGTCCCCTTCTCTCTCCTCTTCGTCGCGTACTGCCGCCCATCCACTCCTTCCCCCTCCCTTTTCATCTTCTCCCCTCCCCCCTCCGATCCACCCAAGCTCCTCAACCAAGTCCTTATTGGTGGTTTCGAGAAAACGAACGCGGTTTTTCAGTCTCTCTATCCTGATTTCGGTCGATAAGGCCTTGGTCTCCTCCCGCACCGCCTTGACTTGCCATTTCGTCGCCATAGCATGTGCCCGAGAGACGGTCACTTTGCGTGACAGTTGCTCCATCCACACCTGGTTCCGAAGACGGGAAATTTCTTCCGTAAGCATCAACCCCACAGTATGCAGGCGTTCTAGATCCTCTTTGTTTTCCGTCAGCAGCTTACAGAGCTCCCGCGGATGCATGCGGCGGACATCATCGAGAAGGGGGAGGTCGTGGGTGGTGTCCGAAGTCGACATTATAGCTGCAAACCATAGGCATGTATGTGTATGCTGCAGCTGCTGCAGTTGCTGCTGCGGCGCGTACCAAACAGGGATGAAGGTGGGTGGAGGGTGTGCGAAAAAGGCCAAGACGATTGCCTGGGGTGGGAGCAAGACCAGGAAAAAGAGCAGCAGCCAGCCAGAAGGAATGGCGTGGTAAAGACAGTTGCGGTGCATCCTGTCGGGAGGTGGATGTCGACAAAGGTGCAACTTATGTGTAAGGATCTATCTGTCACTTGCAAATTTTGCAAATTATTGTCACATTACTAACCCAAAATGTTCTGTTTCGCTGATGATGCACACAACCTCCCCAAAGCTTTCTCGTGTGATTTGAGACGTTCGAACGTTGCTCTCCTTCTTTAGCTGATGACTGCAGCTGACTGCGAAACATCTGCATATTACATCTCTAGAAACAAGCGATTGTCCATAAGTAGACTGAATATAGCCTTAGGGTCCATAAAGTTGTCTAAAACCCTCATAGAAAAAGCTGCTTCTTATCGCCGTCGCCAACAGAAAAGCTTTTCTGGTAAAACAAATACATAACGGTTACCCGTTTCACCAGCTTGGACCATCGCGAAGCGGCACCAGGCGCTCCCCGACCAGAAAGTCCAAAAGATCGCTGTCTTGCTTGAATTACACCAGGGAGTCATAAGCGTTGTCCGCTTTGACTTTTCTGGCTCACGATGGCTCGCTGCTATGGACCTTCTCATTTCCCTTGCTGTCTGTCCTTCTTGTCTTGGTTTGGCCCATTGCAGTGTACATGTATACCTCTCTCTCTTTTGTTCCATGAGTGGTAAAGTTTCACGCTCCCATCGCACCAGGAAGGCATCCACACGATTATCCTCGTTGATTGAGCATAGTGCGAGGATTTAGCAGACCGATGATAGGCGCCATACATAACGAGATATCTCTTTGTCCTTCCTCACACCACCTATTCTCACGACCTACCTCAATCCGTGCACTGACTGACATAATATCCATTTTCACACAGACATCGGCTCTACCATCGCCTACACAGCATTACTCATTTTATCAGCACCCACCCACGACGCTATACACAAACCATGCCCAGCCTATCCGCCTTGCTGCGCCTCGCGACCCAAGGGGCCTTGGCCCTGCTCCCTTCCTCTGCCCCCCAAGGCACCACCACCAACGCCGCCATCACAACAACTGCGGCAACTCCAGCAACACCAGCGATCACGCCATCTCTCCGCGGTCTAGGCCACCAAAAGACGGTTGCGGCAGACAGTCCTATCGATCTGGGGACCGGGAAGTTGACTTGGACAGGCACACACAAGGAGATTCGTGTGAATGGACACAGCTGGAAGCTTAAAGGACTGTCATGGTTCGGTCTTGAGGTATGTTTGTATGAATCTCACTCAACAGCACTCAACAGAAGCGTAATGGTTTGACTTATAAAATCTTGTTTGTACCGTCTGTCACCGCCAGGGAGACTTTCCCCTCTGCAGGGCTTCCCTCCTGTCCCTCTCCCCCTATTTCCTCTGCCTCCACGGTGGGCATCCCACAGCTCTCATCCAAATTTCGAGTATTCTATGCGTAACTCACAACCGTTTCACTAAATTTATTGACATCTCCCACTCCCTCCCGCCTTCTTTTTAGGTCGGCGACTCGAACGTGCTCCTAGGCCTCAACAGGCGGAGCCTGGATGAGATCTTGCAATTCCTGGTCGACAACAACTTCAACGCCATCCGCATCCCCTTCTCCACCAAATGGGCCTTGGACTACGATAGCACTGTGCGAGGTTCTTTCCGGGACGGGGGCATTGATGGCCAGCTGTCTCGCCGTGACTTTTTGAATAAGGTCATTTCCCGGGCTGCGGATTACAAGATTCTGGTCATGCTCGACAGCCACCGTGAGTACTTGCTCCTGGTTGCCGAGAACGTCTTAGTGGGGCTATGGCTGTGCATTCTTGAAGACAGAGGAGTCTCTTGCTAAAAGAAAAGGCATGGCACCACGACTAGTAACATTTCCCTCTCATTCCTCCCTCTCTCCCCACCCCCTTTGCCCTCTTCCCCAACACACAGGTCTGGACGATCAGTCCATCCCCGAACTGTGGTACTCGCCGGAGTACCCGTACGAGGCGATGTTGCAGGCCTGGGACACCATCTTGGGGGACGTAAAGCATCACTGGAATGTGTTTGCCATCGGTGAGAGGGGAGGGAGGGAGGGAAGAAGGAGGGGAACGCAGTGCGCGGTTTGTAATTAAAGGCAGCAAAAGCCTAGTTATTTCTCCTTTCCTCTCTCTTTGCGTACATCTATTAATGTTCCCTATCTCTTAAACTCATACGACCTTTCATGCCTCCCTGACATACTACATTTAGACTTGAAAAATGAGCCCCACGGCCTGGCCACCTGGGGCACGGGCGACGAGTCCACGGACTGGAACACGGCCGCGGAGAAAATCGGCGCGCATTTGTTAGGTGGGTACACGAATTAATGAAGCATCTTGCTTCCTTCTTTCTCTCTCCTACACAAACACCAAAGGATGATTGAAAATCTTTCTCTCTTTATGTCTATTATTGAGTAAGTGTGTGTGTGTGTCTGTGTCTGTGTCTGTGTCTGTGTTTCTGTGTCTCTGTGTCTCTGTGTCTCTGTGTCTCTGTGTGTCTGTGTGTCTGTGTGTCTGTGTGTCTGTGTGTCTCTGTGTGTGTGTGCATGTGTGTCTCTGTGTGTCTCTGTGTGTCTCTGTGTGCCTGCGTGTCTGTGTGTCTGTGTGTGCTTGTGTGTCTCTGTGTGTGTATGTGTGTGTATGTGTGATCAGAGCCTCGTACCTTTTATGTCTTCGTGTCTTACCTTCTTTTTCACTCCCCCATCTCCAAACCGACGACAAACAAACAGAGAAGCACCCGGAGTTCACGGGGTTGGTTTTTGTTGAGGGCCTGGGATACTCAATCGAGTTTGAGTCGATCAAGGCCCACCCGATTAATTTTGGGAAGAGGGAGTGGAACGACCGGCTGGTCTACTCGCCTCATCAGTACGGCCCGTCGGTGACAGGTAAGGAAGAGAAAGAGAGGGAGGGAGCGAGCAAGCGAGAGGGAGGGAGAGAGGGAGAAAAGGTGGGCGCTCTGAAGAATAAGGGGAGGGGCGAATGTGCATGTCATTAACTATCCAACCCGTGCTTTCCCCCCCAGGCGATGAGCACTTCAAGGGGTACGTCAACTTCCCCGACTCGCAGCTGAGTGAGTGGGAGCGCTGCTGGGGCTTCATCGAGGAGACGACAGGACACGCCTGCGTGCTGGGGGAGTGGGGCGGGCAGTACGACAGCTACCACAACGACAAGGACATGGTGTGGCAGAATCGGTTTGCCAAATATCTGGTGGAGAAATGCCTGAGCGATCAGTTCGTGTGGGACCTGAACCCGGAGAGTGGAGATACGGGAGGAGTGTTGAAATCCAACTGGTGGGACGAGGAGGAAGCGAAGCTTGCGCTGTATCACACGGTGCAGCCTCATCCGTCCTGGTTGTACAAGGAGGGCGACCACTTTTATTTGGAGCCGGGGAAGTACGCGAATCCCAAGTGTGACCCCAACAACAAGAAGCAGTGAGGAGGAGGGAGGGAGAGAGAGAGGGAGGGAGGGAGGGTTAGGAAGTAGCAGGTGTGCATTGGAGATGCGCCTTGGTACAATTTTATTTGCGGGAAAAAGGGAGGGAGAGAGGAGGGGAGTGCGTCTATCCTATCACTGAGGGCGGCTTGAATGGCTGCTTGTGTATTTCTATGTTTGCAAAAAGGGAAAGCAAGTCATTCACTCTAACCCTTGCAAACCGAGAGGAGAAGAAGGGATTGGTCTACGTGAGGTATGTAAGCGTGTAAACCCACTGAGTAGGGCTGACGTATTGCAACAATAAGAAACAACAGCAGCAGAAGCAGCAGCGATAAGAGCAGTAGATGCAGCAGTAGCAAAAGTACTTCGGCAAGCCAGAAGAACAGGAATGCCAAAGGCAACAATCAAAGCACTAGCCCATCCACGGCAAAGACCAGTGTATCTCACCCAGCTTCACGTTGACACCCGTGCGTTGCAGCTTGTTTCAATTTATTTCTTTAATTTTGCCTTCCTGTCGAGTCTTTCCTTCCTCCCGTCATTCCCTCCACCCTCCCTCCTCCCTCAAAACTCCCGCATATATGCCTCCACCTCCGCCAGGAAGCCCTCCCTTGCCTTCTGCGTGGCAGTGTCACAGTTGTACAGACCCAGCCATAGCACCGTGCACTCCCTACTGAACAAAGGCCGAAGCCCCCGGGCAATAATCCTCCTACCCGGATCTCCCACATACCTAATCACACCCCAGGTGGACCCGTACGTCGTTATCACGCCCACTTTCTTGATATTCTCCAAACACGGGACCAGCCCCACGACGGAGGCCGGGGGGGAGGATGAGGAGGGAAGCGTCCACGTGCTGTGGGGTACGAATGTCCGCTCGATCCAGCCTTTCAAGATAGCGGGCTGTGGGGTCGGGTGGAGGGAGGGAAGGAGAGAGGAGGAGGAGGAGGGACAGTGAGGGGCGAAATGGAGAGAGCTGGTGGCGTTGCTGCACGAAAGTGGCGACATACAAAAGCAAATACAAGCAATATCAACCAATAAGCTTTGAAAAGGACGTTAAACGGTACATTGACGGCTAAACGCCCGCTCTCTGTCCCGTCCTTTCTTCCACCCCACCATTCTTCCCCCCTCCTCTCCGTTTCCATCTCCTCGGGCCAATCTATTCAACGTACCATGGCATACCACCACGTTGGGTAGACAAAGATCAAGGCATCACACCACTTCAGAAGGGCCACATAGCGGAGAAGGGCCGCCTTGTCTGGTGCGTCTGCCTCGTCCCTCTCAGCCAACGGTTTGAAATACTCCTTGATATCACTTGGCTGCATCAGGGGCTGAAATTTATCCTCGTACAGCTTCAGGGTTTTGACTTCGTGCCCTGCCTCTTGAAGGCCATGATGAGCTGTGGTAAAACAGGCTCCATTAAAAGAGGCAGCGCCCAATGGGTGCGCATGGATGAGGAGCACACGGCGCGGCGCATCGGACGGGTGGCGTGGCGGAGGAGGGATAAGGGACGTCCAGCGGTTCGCGACCGAGGCAATGTACCTTGAGAAAGGGTCCCAAAGGAAAAGAGAGAGCTCCTTGTTGGCGCGGGGCATTGGTTGCGCTAGATGGGAGGAAAAGAGAGAGGGGAGGGAGGGTTGGAAAGACTGTGAGCGAGTGACCCGATGAGGAGGTTGAGTGCAATGGTTGCGCCTTTAATACTCCGTTCATTCAACAATTTCACGATATATGACATGCCAAGCATCTTTTTAGTCTCATACGTGGTGTCGTAGCAACACTGCAAGGAAAGGTAGTGCTTATGATGTTGAGTGGGCGTGAGATGAAAAGTAAAGAAGGATCGCAAGCCTGAGCGACGCTTGGGCCGTTGATGGGCGTTGATCAGGGGAAGGTGGCAGCGTACGCCGGTTTATACAAATCTAGGTGACAAAGCAAAAGAGACATCTTGCAGCGAAGCTAGAGTACTTTAAGTGTGTAGATAGCCACATCTCGTCTTCTATTTCTTGGTCCTTTTCAACTTTCATTCGAGCGCCTCGGCAGGCTACCCGCACAAACAGAACAAGCTTCGCGATTCTCCCGCACACATCCTTGGCCTCACTCGCTCTCCCAACCCAATCTTCGTTAAAACGAATAAGAAAGTGAAGGAGAAAGAGAAAGGCAGACCCAAAAGCACGTGCAAACACATTCCTGCCCACTACCAAGGCTTAGTTGTTGATGGTGATCTCTACCTCCACACCGGGCTCGATTACGATGGACGTGATGTGCTTGACAGCATCGGAGGCGGAGTGAAGATCAATGATGCGCTTGTGGATGCGCATCTGTGGAAAGAGGAATGGAGAGAGGGAAGGAGAGAGGGAGGGGGGGAAAGGGTGGGGGGGAGGGAGGGAGGGGTTAGTGAGTGGGCATGTAAAGAGAAGCTTCTTCCGAGGCTTATTCGCCAGTGTCAGACAACCGAGAAGGCAAGCGACAATCAGTACCCGCTGCACAAAGTCTGATGGATCCTGTCTTCCCTCATCGTCCTCCCCTCGTTTTGTCCTCCTCGAAGGCAAGTACCTGGTAGCGGTCCCACGTGTTGGTGCCCTCACCGCAGGGGGACTTGCGGGTCGTGATCTTCAGCGTCTTGGTGGGCAGGCTGAGAGGAAGGAAGGGAGGGAAGGAAATAGGGTGCCACGGAGTAATGTTGAATCCGCGTTCGTGCCATCGAGTGCCAGTCTGACCTTGGCCGTGTTGTCTTGGGCCTCTTCGACTTGGGGCTAGCAAAGTGCAAGCTTCCGATTTCGAGCAGTCAACGCATTCATAGCCCCTCAGCCCTCCCATTCACTCATCGCTCCTACCCTCTTTTCCTCTCTTTCTCTCTCCCTTCCTCCCCTCTTACCGGACGGGTCCCGCCACCTTGAGGTGCTGGTTGTGGTCGAGGGCGCGTTTCTTGAGGAGGTCGCACACCTTCTCCAAGTTCTTCACGTTCAGGGATGTCAGAGTGATGCGGATGCGGTGGATCTGAGGGATCAGGGAGGGCGGGGGGTGGAGGTTAGTGGCGGGAATCGCCCATGGTAATTGTCGTCGAGCACATGCCCCTCCAGAGGCAGGAACACGGCGAGGCCGTGTCCACCATTGCCCCAACCCTTTTCATCCGTCATTTTCATTCGCCGCGCGTATCGGTCGTGCGAGGAAACCACGTCTTAAAAAGCATAATCCTCCGCTTCCCATCACTTTCCTACTACTCCCTCGATTCCTTTCCTTTCTTCCCCCCTTCCTCTCCCTCCCTCACTTCCTACCTGCTGGTCATCCTCAGCGAGGACCTTGGGCTTGACAATGTCGGCCATGTTCAAAGAAAGAGAGGTGAAAAAAAAGGAAGGAGTGCTGGACGAGGCGCTGTTAAGGATGGCGATGAGGAGTGAACGGAGGGAGGACGGAAGGGAGGGATCAGTGATAAATTCCCATCCATGTCCTACCGGAAGACGAGACCTTATAAAGAGGAAGTACGACTCTCCTCAATGTACTCTCGAGAATTGTCAAGAGCACCTTAAAGCATCCCTCCGTCTCTTCCTCCCTTCTCTTAACCTCTGCTACATGCATGCCACAATCACCGCAGACTCTAACAGCAAGCAGAGACCTCATCGACACAGGAAGTAGTTATAAGTCCGCATCAGAAGCACGGAGGCCCCTCTGGGACCGGCGACGATATGCCTTGAACTAACGTTTTTAATCCTAGGTCTATAGGCAGCCCCCCCTCCCCGTCCCCCATGGTGCAGGCGCTCAGGACCCCCTCCACCCCTTCCTCTCTTTGGCATAAGCAGGAGGCAGCTCTTTATTCCCCATTCCTTCCTCCTCCAACCCTGTATGCCCTTCGACGTACCTGGAGCACGAAAGCAGCAGCGGTAACCTGTGTTGAGTCAAGCGAGGGATGGAGGAATTCGAGAGGCATGAGTTCTCAGGCCGTTCATCACCATTTCATTCCACGATTCCATCCCCCCACCCATCCATTCCCCGGGTCCAAACGTACCTGATCCGGCGGGCTAATAAAGAAATGAAGACCGTTGTATATGTGTGTGCGGTGTGATGTGCAAAGGGAGATGAGAACGAGAAAGAGATGGAAAAGGAGCATGCAGATGTGAGTGAGGAGGCTTATGCGGCTGCCGTTGCTTGGCTGGAGGAAGGAGGATGAGGTGGAGAAAGAGAGACCGTCGTCACTCACGCCTTTAAAGACCAACACCACACCGCATACCACCGGTCACACCTGTATGGTCAGGCACATTAAAGCAGACTCATGTGTATGCGTGCTGTGTTGTGTAAGAAGCAGTAGGAAGGGTGGAGGCGAGGGCGGCATGCATTCTGTCGCTCTTCTCTTTTCTCCACAGAAAACGTGCTCGCGCACGTGTTAGTGCCGCGCAAGAGGCCAAAATAATAAAGGATGAAGGGCGGCATGTTCTTGGAGGTCGTGTGAAATGTACATATGCTTTGTGATGTGCACAGGCGTCTTCTTTCTTTTATTTTTATTGTGCGCATGTACCTCAACAGATGCATCGGGCTCTCCGTTTAGTCCAGGGGACTTGGCTGCCGGGCCTTTGCTTCTCACAGCAGAACAACATGTTTCGATATGTTTACGTGCCTGAACAAGACCAGTGCCCTCCCCAAACCTTTTTACATGCCCCCCTGTGACATATTACTGCGCACTGAAAGGTCTATACGTATTGTGCTGTTACAAGCTTTACCTCCAGCCCGCTCTCTTTTCCACTCCCACTAAGGTCAAAGTGCCGCACATAAGTGTCACTAAAGCCTCCTCTCCGCACCGACAGTTTGGCGTGGTTCCGATGGACGCCGCCGTGAGCCGCCAGCCCATTCCTTATCCCCAGCAGCAGCAGCAGCAGCAGCAGCAGCAGCAGCAGCAGGAGCAAGAGCAACGACAGCCGCCGCGCCAGCACAATCGACGCGCGCACCATGGCGGCCGGAGCAACAAAAACCATAATGGCCACAATATCCACAAAGGCTACAGCGCTGGTGGGGGAGGCATGGGACGAGAATTGGAAGCGGTGAATGGAGGAGGAGGGGGATATGGAAACGATTATATGCTTTATGAAGGACCTCAAGGCCTCTTTCGGGTGAGAAGAGAGGGAGGGAGGGCGTGTAGGAGGGAAGGAGGGGGGTGTAAATTCCCTATTTTGGGGCTGTGTGTTATCCAAGACTGTTACACCAACTCCCAATGAGTCACCTCAATTCACATTCTTCTCCACCTTGTCCCCACCCTACCCACACATCTCAACAATACATTCAGGCGCCCCCTCCTCCTCCCCTTCCCTTCTCCTCCTCTCCCAACGCTCCCCCTGCCGGCAACTATCACCAGTCAACCCAGTCCCTCTCCTTCTCCTTCTCGTCTCCTCCCCATCCCTACGTATCCTACAGTGCCCCCTCCCAGGCACCTCCTGCTGGTTCTCCTACCGCCCCTTCTAGTCTTCCTCCTGCTAGTACCATCTCCGCCTCCTCCTCGTCCTCCATCTCTTCCTCCACCCTTGTAGACAGCGCTGCGCAGCCACCGACAAGTAGGAACAACAGCAGCAATAGCAGCAGTCAAGGCGACCCTCACCACCAGCGACAACCTCAGCCCCTCTTCATCCCTCCCTCTAACCCTACTGCTTTGTCCTTGTCCTCCCATGTCGAGAATGGAGGCGGAGGAAGAGGAGGTAAAGGCGAAGGAGGAGAGTATAGGTACGTTCCTTTCCCTCCTGCTTCCGCTCCTTACATGTATGGGGGAGGAGGGAAGCTGGAAAGGGTGGGAGAAAAGCCCGCACTGCAGCACCCGCAGCACCAGCAGCACCAGCAGCACCAGCAGCACCAGCAGCACCAGCAGCACCAGCGACAACAAGAGGAGGATGAGCGGTTGAGCCACATGTACCACCACTTATCGTTGGAGGACAATGAGCAGCAAGGTAGAATTGGACAGAGGGAGGGAGTGAGGGAGGGAGGAAGGGAGGGAGGGATCCAGGCTAAACCAACCAGAGAGGCGCAAGAACAAAACTCAACATCCCATCTCTTTCCACGTACCACTACTTCCTTCCTTCCTCCCCCACTCCCTATCTCCCTCCCTACATCCCTCCCTTTCTCCTTCACTTCCCCCACCTTCCCTTTCCAACCACAGGGTACCACCTCCCTTCCCTCCTCTCCCCTGGCGTAGATGCTGCCAGACAGGTGCCAGAAAGCGGTTTTCCTCCCTTCCTTCCTCGTCCTTCTCCTCCTGCCTACTTTTATTGCTACCCGCCTCAAGAGGTACATGACACTCTCTGGTTACTTGAAGGAGGAGGTGGAAGGCCCTTGACTGCCTCCCTCCTTCCCTCCCTCCCTCCCTCCCTCCTTCCCTCCCTCCCTCCCTCCCTTTCTGCAGGTGTACTGTCCGGTGCCTTACTGCCAAGACGCCTACTACTATCCCTCTGCCTCCCTCCCTCCCTCCTTCCCTTTCTCCACTGCCTTCCCTTACGCTCACCCTTCCGCCGGTCCTGTTGCTCCTCCTCCTCCTCCTCCCCTTCCTACTCCTCCTCCTCCTTCATTTTCTCATCGGGATGGCCGGGTTCGTGGACGTAAGCAGGGAGGAAGAGAGGGAGGGAAGAAGCGAAGGGGCAAGGGCGTGAAGTCTGCTTCTCAGTGATCACTCAGTCTCTATTCTTTTGCTGTTTGTCGTCCCCCCTTGACTTCGTAGGGGGCTACGGCTATTGCAGAGGCGACGGGAGTGGGTGGGCGCGAAAGAGGAGCTTGGGGCGGGGGTATACGCCGGTGTCATTCCCTTGTCCGGCTGTTCCTTCTACCTCTGCCTCCTCCAGCTCGCCGGCCTTGCGTCCGCGCCATGGGGGGGGTAAGGAGGGGGGGGGGGGGGGAGAGGGAGGGGCTGGGGCCTCACTACCTGAAGGGGAGATGGTGGTTGGGGGGGGGGAGGGGCGGGGAGGGGGGTATATATGTTACTCGAGACGACAGCTGAATGGCTTGCT
>Ga0160419_101023_pt1 | contig 13277 bp, 26 predicted proteins | sample CelAP2metagpilot_2_FD_108196 | JGI IMG/M metagenome (GOLD analysis project Ga0160419, IMG submission 108196) | Phycosphere-associated microbial communities from Cellana algal ponds in Kailua-Kona, Hawaii, USA - Cellana AP2-4-25 metagenome pilot ... | reverse complement strand
TAAGTTCTGAAGCGGCAAGAGGTCTGTGAGCTTGCATTGTGCCAGTAGTGCACTCGTCGCCTCGCGTGCTCGCGGGTAGGGGAGGGGGGAAGGGAGGGAGGGCGTACCCACCTAGATTCAAGCCTGAAGCCAGGAGGGAGATGACGCGGGAGCGAATGGAGGAAGGAAACCAATTTCCTATCAAAGACTGGACGGTGGGGGTGGCCACGGCCTCGGCGGCGCCCATGGCGAAGCGGCAGGCCAGCTGGGGAGAAGGAGGGGAGGGAGGGAGGGAGGGAGGGAAGGGGGGGGGTAAGGAGGGAGGGAAGGAGAAGAGGGGCGATTGTTGGTACTACGTTCTGCGGGATGATTGTAGAAGAAGACAGGAGGGGAGGGAAAAAATACCCGTCAGTCACGCCGGAGCGAGGGAGGGAGGGAGGGAGGGAGGGAGGGAGGGAGGGAGGGACGTACCAAGGTTGTCAAATCAACGTGTGCGGCCGAGGGAGAGAGAATCTGCGCGAGAGACCAGAGGGCGACGCCGACCGTGAGGACATTTTTGGGGGAATATACGGTGGCTAGCACGCCTGGTGAAGGGACGAGGGATGGATGGAGAGAGGGAGGGAGGGAGGGAGGGTCAGGTCAGAAAAAGACAGGACACACTGAGCAGTCTCAGAAACCTTTTATTTCCCCACCTCTGTCCCTGCCTCTCTCCCTCCCTCCCCCGTGACCTACCCGCCGGAAGCATGGAGGCCATATAGCCCAGAGAAAAGGTGCTGGAAATCGCGCCCTTGGTCGTCTCTTAATGGGGGGGGGGGATAACAAAGGTTGGGGGGGGGGGATACGGAGGAAAGGGGTGTAAGTACATGCGCTCTCTGGGAAGAAGGAATGTTTGATTTCATTTCCCCTATCTCCTTCTCACCCTCTCTCCCTCCCTCCCTCCCTCCCTCCCTCCCTCCCTACCGCTGTACCCAAATTCCAGCGACATTGGCAAAATCGCCACCGACATGGCCACTCGATCTAGCGAGCAAATAATCATGCACAGAAAGGACAAGGCCAAGATACGCCAGGCATCGGGTGGGATCCCTTCGTCACCTTCTCCTCCCTGCTCCCCTCTCTTCTGCTGGTCGTCAGGCGACTGTAAGGAGGAGGCGTACAATCGCGAGGAAGAGGCGGAGGAGGATGGTGACAGGGGAAGGGGCTTGCGCGGCAAGAGGCGTACAGATTTCGAAGAACTAGAGGAAGAAGCAGAGGAAGGTATGGGTCCTCTTCTCCTCTTTCTTGTCGCGGCAGCTGTGGTTGCGAGAATCTCACATTCATATGGACCGATGCTACTGCTCTTGCTACTGCTGCCGCTGCCACTCGGCAGGGCATAAAGTCGAGGCGTTGCTGACCGTCTTCTTCCTCCCATGTTTGCCGCCGTCGCCCACATCCGGCTGCCGTGGTAAGTGCTCGTGCAGGAGGGTAGTGAGGAAGGGTGGGAGGGGAGGACGAAGGCTGCGTGGGCCGCCTTGAAAAAGACAACGGCGACAGCGGTGGCTGCTGCCGCTCTTGTGGCCGAGCGGCTATTTACTGATCTTCTCCTCCATGATGCCCTTGTACTGGCCGACATGCCTGTATTTGTCTGCTGGAGTGGAACAAAAGGAGATTTAACAAGGCAGGAAGGCGAGGACATACAAAAGCTTGGTCTTGTTATGCTTGCTTGCGTGTTGTGGAGGGCCAGGTGGTAGAAGAGAGATGTGGGCATGTCAGACAAGGTAGGAAAAGGCATTGAGAAGGCCATGAGTTTCTGATCCACCCATCTCAGAATTCTTCGCATGCGAGTGCTGGCATGGTCAGAAAGGGGCCGGCCGTCCTAATAGATCCGATCGATCGCCGAGGCGGGCGAGAAGCGCGTGTATATGATGGCGAGAGACTGGGTGATGCCTTGAGGGCCCGTTCGGATGGCCACAACGCACTCGCCGCCGTCTACTCCCTTCTCAATGCTCTCTACGCGCTCACCCAGGTCCTAACCACGGCCACCTTCACTCCTAGCACTTTTACACACTAGTATGGTTTATGTCAGGTGCAGGTGACTGGGGGAGTGTGTTGTGTTGCAGTTCTTCGGTTGGGTGGATGGCTGCTGCTTCAGAGGAGGAGGAAAGGAAGAAGGGAGGGCGGGGGAGGGGCAAGCATCGCGCCAAGAGCGTTCCTGCATTTGCCTTTCACCCTCACTATGCCTCCTGGGACGTGTATAAATATGCCCTGAGATGGCTAACCCCCCCTCATGTTTCCAAGCAGCCACATCCCCCTCGACCTCCCTCTCCGCCTCCATCATCCTCTCACTCCCTTCGTCATGTATGCTTTCCCAACCCAACCCGCACTCAATCCCTTCACACCATCGTCTTTGCTCCCACTCACAGGAAAGATGGTCAAGGCAGCCAAGGCACCCAAGACCGACGTGGTCACCAGGTATGTTGCATGGATACGGGCAACAAGGGGAGGAAGGGAGAGAGATGGTGGAGGATGGGGAAGCTGAGGTTTCCAGGAGAAAAAGGAGACGGCCTTAAGAAGCAGCCCCGCCATCTTACGTGCAAGTCCTGCTTGAAAGCCACCTCATGGGTCGGGACTGGTTTGCGGTGCTTGCTCCGGTCAAAATCGATTGTCTCTCATGAAAATTCCCTACGCCCATGCCTACGCTCATTTCTCCTCGTCACCAGAAGCAACCCTCCTCACTCACTCCTTCCTCTACGATCGATCGCCCCACTTTCCCCTCTTTCCTGCACAGGCTCTACACCATCAACCTGCACAAGCGTCTGCACAAGATCACCTTCAAGGAGCGTGCCCCCCGTGCCATTCGCGAGATCAAGAAGTTTGCGATCAAGGCCCTGGGCACCAAGGATGTCCGCGTCGACACTGGGTGCGTAGCCGCCCTCCCTCCCTCCCTCCCTCTCTCCGTCCCTCCCTCCCTCCCTCTCTTCTCATTTTTTCTCCTTTCGTGGGGCTCATCTATTTTCCTCCTGGGGCTCAGGCCATCAAATATGGACGGTCTAGTGTTTGCATGACCGCGTCGTCACCAGTATCGCGTGCGTGCTTCCTCCACTCACTCACCTTCCTCCCCTTTCTCCCTCCCTCTGCATCTCCTTCTCACTCAGCCTGAACAAGTTTATCTGGAAGCAAGGTATCCGCAATGTGCCTTTTAGGGTCCGCGTCAAGCTCGCCCGCCGACGCAACGAGGATGAGGAGGCGACGGAGAAGGTGAGGAGGAAGGGAGGGAGGGAGGAAGGGACAGAAAAGAGGGGTGCGACAACAGGGAGATCGACAAAAGGAAGATAGCAGGAGGGGTAGACACGGTTTAGAGAGAATCGGAAGGAAAGGTTGGGAAGGAAGGAGGTGGGAAGGAAGGAGGGAGGGAAGGAAGATATGGCCTTCGGGCACACATTATATTACTGTAGACGTACTGAACCCCCTTTCCTCCCTCTCTCCCTCTCTCTTCCCATTTCTTTTATTTGACAGCTGTACACACTGGTGACGCTTGTGGAGGTGGACAGCTTCAAGGGCTTGCAGAACGCTTCCGTTGACGAGTAGAGGGTCCGGAGAAGGGAGGGAGGGAGGGAGGGAGGGAGAGAAGGAGAGCCCTTACTGTCATAATTTTAATTGGTGCTTGACCTTGGCTCTGGTGTGGATGCATCTCTTTTTCCGGGTGGATCAGAGAGGGAAGGAGAGAGGGAGAAAAGGTTAATGTCTGAGGACCTTCAAAAAGAAGAAATCAGGAAGTTCTCCCCCATTATATTTCTTGTGTTCTTTTTCGTTCGATCTCTCTTGGTATTGCTTCTGCTCTATGTCGCGAATGTGCCGAGCGTCGAAAGAGGAGTGGGCCAGTCATGGGCGACGGCGGTACACGCCCAGGCGCCGCCCAGGATGGCAAGCACGGAAAGGACGAGAGGCTGGTAAATGGCTTTCGGTTAAAAGTAGGCTTACGAGCCTGCGTGTATTCGGGCCTTTGTCTTGGTGTGTGTATTAAACTTCGCACCACTCGAGATGTCTGTGTAACGCGAGAGTGAGAGAGGAATGATGAGAGATTATCTCCCATTTACGGGCAGTACGATGTATGTACAGTCCCTTTTCTGCTTTGTGTGTTGAGGTCACCTATGTGTATGTGTTTTTTCTGTTCAACCGTTTGTATCGTCTGAGTCTGTATGTGTATGGGAGGGGTCGAAACGCTCAGGATCAGCGCTCCTACCGTTTGCCACCACATTGTCACGCATACATGTAATGCACATATAAGCAACACACTGAGCACGGTTGGTGTTCAAAAAAGGCCTTAACAAAATGCTGTCTTATTTTTGTCTCTCTTCTCCCGGAAAAGAGGGACGAGTGATGTCTCCAAAAAAGTCATCCCCAAGAAAGTAAGGCCTCGTCGCATGGGCCACCGGGCCACAAACATTATCGCATTTGCTTCTCCTGACTGAAGGCCACCACCAGACAGGGCTAGGACTGGATGCTTGTTGAGGATAGTTAATTTTTAGTGTCTCGAAGTAGAAAAAAGCTTGCGACAAAAAGCCTTTTTGATCGCATAAGGCAGAGCAGGAGGAGGAGGAGAAGAAGGGGGAGTAGAAGGAGAAGAACCAGGGCTGTATTACTTGATGTCTTAGGATTTGTTTGGGTGGCTGCACTTGATACTTGTTGCTGCCGCTTGCTCATGCAGCAACAAATGCAACGTGACGTACTTTGTGCGTGCCTGAAGGAAAGGAGAGAGAGAGGTACGGCAGCAAAAAGGCGTGTGCTGCAGCTCGCTAAATTTTTTCCTCCGTGCGTCCGCTATCGCCCGATCAGATTGCACATCCACACTTGTGTCCTTGTGTGAGCGTGAGAGCGCGAGAGTAATCCAAGAAGAAGGCCATGTCACTTGAAGGCATATAAGGTTGGTTCGACATAAGCCAGAGAGGCAGAAGCTCGAGAGAGAGAACGGAACGCAAAAATAGCAAGCCCATGTCATGACTTTCACAGGCCTGCAGAAAACCGTCTCGACGCTCTAAAACCATGCCGCTTCTGCTGTGTTACCCGCACTCACTTACCACAAAAGCACAAAGTGCCTGTCTACCCACCCGCCAGGCACCTTGGTTTAGGTGGCCTGGATGTCATGTTGGGGTACTGACATGTGGTTGGTGGGTCGCTCTATTACAGTAGTAGCCAAGACCGCCCATACCCTACGCGATACCCTCCCTCGCGTTGCACGCACCTGTCGCCCCCACCCCTCCCAGTGCCACAGTGCTTTTGAGAAACGCATACCTAGGAAGGCTGTAGGGCAAGGAGTTGCCAAGAAAGGCTTGGATGCCTCTAAACTTTTGCGATGCCGGCCAAACCTCTCTTCTGTGGGCGCAACGACCACATCTCCCTGTGCACCCACACACCCCCTCCCTTCCCTTCCCCCCCCCTCCTTCCTCCCTTGCACGCACACAGCCATCGTCAGGCATGTCAAAGCGCGTGACAACCACATTTCCAACAAGAAAACGAGCGCTCGACATGCACCCTCCGCGCCGTCGCTCGTCCTTGGGCCTCATTCTTCCCCCAGCCGTCCTCCTCGCCGTCCTCCTCAGCCCGACCTCCACCGTTAATGCCGCCTTGCCTTGGGGCCGTGGGCGTGGAGGAGGTGACATGCATGGTCTCATGCCTCCTACCCCCCCCACCTCGTCCTCGCTCCCTTCCTACCCCCGTCACAACCACCGCCACCAACAGCACCAACCCACCCACCATGTAGCTAGCGCGACGGCCCACTTCCGGATGCGCCGCGAGAAGGGCGAGGAGGGGGAAGAGGAAGAGGAGAGAAGACAGATAGAGGAGCTGGGAGATGGGGGAACGGCAGGGGCTGACTGTACATACGCGAGTTTTCGTGCACAGATTCGGAGGGAAGTGGAGGAGGAGAGTCGGAAGGAGGAGGAAAGGGAGCTGAAGCGGACGAGGGCGGCGTATTTCTCCCACTTGGCGGAGGAACGACGACAACGGACAGCGGCAAGTAATAGGAGAGAGGGAGGAGAAGGTGGAGAAAGGGTGGGAGAGGGAATGGGCCTGGGAGGAGGAGGGTATGGGCGGGGAGGAGAGGTGGGGGAGGAAGAGGAGGATGTGGCCTCGCCCCGATTTGTGAGGAGAAACAGCGGTTCAGGAGGAGGCGGGGGGGCTTTGACAGAGCAGGAGGAGATGGAAGGGCCGTTACCAGCCTATTCCCTTTCCTCGTCTTCGTTCTCCACGCCTCCTTCCTCCATTCCCTTGGTCCGTCGCGCCGTTAGGAAGGAAAAAGGAGGAGGGAGGGAAGAAGGGAAGGAGGGGGAGGTGAATGCGACGGCCACTGCGGGGGTAGGCGCGCGGCAGAGTGTAGTGCATATGCAAGTTCACAAGGAGCTGCACCACCAGCAGCAGATGCTCTATGTTGACTGCACGATCAACAATCGGTAAGGGAGGGAGGAAAAGAGGGAGGGGAAAAGCGGCCTCCGTTACGGGTCCAATCGTACCTTGCTTATTCTTCCAACTTATCTCCCCTCCCTCCCTTCCTTTTTCCCTCCCTCCCTCCCCCAGCCGCCTCCGGGCCTGCGTTGACACGGGCGCCTCCACCACCGTGATGTCCCTGGCCATGGCGAGGGAATGCGGCCTGCTCTCCCACATTGATACGTCGGTGGTGGGGGGCGTGAAGGGCGTCGGATTTGCCAAGATCCTGGGGTGTGTGCACGAGGCCAAGATCCTGTGAGATGGGAGGGAGGGAGGGAGAGAGGGAAGGGACGTCCTTCACTTATGTCGGGGGTGGATGGGGTGGATGGGTGCATCTTTTTTCTTGTTATTTCTCGTCCTTCCTTTTTCTTTGCCCCTTATCGTTGGCCAACCACAACATGAACCTGCTGAGGGCACTCACCCTCCTCCCCTTCCCTCCCTCCCTCAGCCTGGGTCGGTTTCAGATCCAGACGCGGGTGTCGATCATCGACTCGCTCTCGCCCCCCTTTGTGATCGGACTGGATGTGCTACGGCACTGCCAATGCGTCATCTCCTTCCAGGACAAGGTACGGAGGGTGGGAGGTTAGGAGGGAAGGAGGGAGGAAGCGCATTCATCCAAGCATCCCCTCCGTCGCCGATAAACTTCCACAACTCAACTCTCCTTCCTCTTCCTCCCTCCCTTCCTCCCTCCCTTCCTCCCTCCCTCAGGTCCTCGTCCTTCGTAGCCTTGGCGGGGCCGTGGAGAAGAGCCGGGAAGAAATCGTCCCTTTTTCTATCAGCGCTGCCCCTCCCCAAGTCTTTGGAAAGGCGGATGGAAGGGAGAAGGGAGAGGAAGGAGGGGGGGGAGGAGGGGCAGGAGCCGCAGAGGAGGAGGAAGAGCCTTTAGGGTCGTTGCCGCCGTCGAGGGGAGGAGTGTCCATGGCAGGGATATGAAGGAGGGAGGAAGGGAGGGAAGGGAGGTGTGAAATGCTATCGAGAGGACGTGCGAGAGACTGTCGGTATATGCGTATGTGAGTGCTTTCTGAAGGAAAAACATGAATTTCGGTGAGAAAGGAAAAAGGTGCGAGAGTAAAAAGAAACGGAAAGACGGCGTGACTGTCTTGAACGTTAATGTTCTAATTGATTGTATGGTTGAGATTAATTCGACAAAGAATTTTAATACATACACATGAGAGTAAGTCAGCGACCAACAGCTGGCAAGAGGAAGCCCTTTGCCTCGTCCTCCTTCCCTCCTTCCTTCCCTCCTTCCCTTTCTCTGAATGTCCAATACGTCTTTTTTGATTCTTTTTTGATTCTTTTTTGATTCTTTTTCTCCCATTCCTCCTCTCTTTACTCCTTCCTTCCCACTACTCAAAACATCAACCCTCCTTCCCTTCCTCCCTCCCTCCCTCTTCACTCGGCCCTCGCCGCCGGCACCGCCTCCTCTCCCCTCCCTCCACCCACGACCCCTCCCTCCGTCCCTTCCTCCGCCGGCACCACCGTCCGCGGCATCCCGCTCTCACCCGCGGGGACCCGAGGCCGTCCCTCTTCCCTTCCCTCCACTGCTCCTACAGCCTTCACCGTCGCTAACGGAGCAGCAGCAGGAGCGGCGGGAGCAGCAGCAGGAGCCGCAGCAGCAGCAAGAGCAACCGCTGGAGCAGCAGCAACGGAAACAGGAGCGGTAGCAGGAGCAGCAGTAGGAGCGGCAGCAGCAACAACAGCAGGAGCGGCAGCAGAAGCAACAGCAGGAGCAGCAGCAGGAGTAGGGAGGGACGCTAGGTACTTCTGAATCTGCTCCGCTTCCTCCATGCCATAAGTAACGCAATCGCCAAAGGCGACGCCCGTCTTGTAGTTGCCACCTAAAAAGAGACCCGGATGTTTGTCGACCCCCTCCTTGACCGCCGCCAGGATGTCGAGATGGCCTTTGTTATACTGCGGAATGGCGGTGGGCCAGAGGCGGACGCCCAGCACCTTATGTATGATGTGTGTGTGTGTTTTGGGTTGGGATGAGCAAAAGGGAAGAAAGTTCATTTTCATTTTCATTTGTATCGTTGATTGATTTGGTTTCTACGTTCATGCATGCGGTTATTGATGTATTTGTGCATTTGTTGTACATGAACATTCTTTCATTCATTGATCTATCTATTCACCGCTTCACTGATTGGACCAGCCAATCAGTGAAGTCGAAAAGAGACAAATTGCTCATTTATTCATTCATTCATTCATTCATTCATTCATTTACGTATCTTTATTTCTGTCTATTTAACCAATAAGTGGGTCTACTTCGTGGCGGCAACCTGGACGAGGGAGGGAGGGAACGAGGCAGGGGAGGGGGGAGAAAGGAAAGGAAAAGAACGTACCTTGGGAGGAGGGGCGTCAGGCTTGAGCAGAACCTTCTTGATGTCCCGGTTGACTTCCTCCACGATCTCCTTGGAGCTCAGCTTGGCAATATCAGGGTCCTGGGCGCCACCAATGTAGGAGAGAAGCATGTTGTAGTCCTTGGGAGCGCGGCCGGGGAAGAGGGATGAGGACCAGATCGTGCCTGTGATGATAGCGCGTGGGTGCGGGTGTGTGTGAGAGAGCGGTCGACTTTCACTTGTTTTACTCATTACATGTGTATATATAGATGACTTAGATTTGCTTTACGTATCCATCCATCATCTACTTATCACCGGTCGGTCATCGTTGATTGAAAGAACCTGCTGTGAATTATTGGATCTCCCTACTTCTCCTTCTTCGTTACTCTTTCATCCACCCTCCCTCCCTCCCTCCCTCCTTACCCAAGGTCCGAATCTTCATGCTCCTCGGAATCAGATTCCCGAAACCCCGCAGAGGCTCCCGGAAGGCGGTTTTGGGGTAGGCCAGTGTGACCGAGGCCACCGGAGGGTAGTACACGTCGGCCAGGCGTGCCACTTCAGGGATGAGGGGCCGGAGAAGAGTGTTCACAACGTGTGCCGGGGCAGTGATAGCGATGGACTATGGGAGAAAGGGAGAGGAGGAGGGAAGGAGAGGGGGGTGGAGAGGGCGTCAGAGAAGATCATGGATAAGTGTAATCACTGCCTTCGACCCCTCTCCTCCTCCCTCCCTCCCTCCCACCTATTTCGCCGTACCTTGCACTTCACCCTCCTCCGTCCTTGCGGCGTCTGGAACAAGGCCTCGTACCCTCCCGCCTTGCCCTTCACCACATTCAGCAATTTGTAAGAAACCCGGACTTTGTCCTTGCCCATGATCTTGGCCACCGCCAAAGGCATCGATTGCAGCCCATTCTTGAAGGAGCCGAGCTGCCCTCCCTTGTAGACAGGATGCTCCGGTACGACGGGGGGCTTGGTGCGCTTTATCTCCTGGATTCGAAGGAGCGCCCCGTCGAGGATACCACGCCCGCCGAGCTCTTCCAACCTTTTGACCTTCTTCAAGGCAGCCTTCATGGAAAGCTTGCTCGGGTCTCCTGCATACACACCCGAGACGAAGGGATCGATGATCCTCTCGAACGTCTCTGCGCCCAAATGCCGCGTGACAAATTCTTTCACGCTCTCCTCCTTATCCTTGGGAGGCCCCCGAATAAAGCCCAAGGCGCCAAGGCCTGCACGGATCCGGCCGGGAATGGAGAGAAGGTTGAAGAAGGGAATGTCGCTCAACCCCCCCGGGAGGGCATAGAGCTTCTCCTTCCAGTAAACAAAGCGTGGCAGGGTTGCGTCGGCAAGAACCAGGTCGTTGGCCAGGCCCATGTCCACGGTGGCTTGCATGAGGGGGTAAGTGGGTTGGAACGAGTTCGGCCCCTCCTCCCAAAGGAACTGCCCGTCCGTTTTGCTTATCACGTTGCCACCCACCACGGGCTTGGCCTCCGTCAACAAGCACTTGACCCCGGCCTTGTTGAGGTAAAAGGCGGTGGTGGAGCCACTGATCCCCGAGCCAACGACGAGCACGTCGGTTTCTTCCACTTTTTCAGGGCCTGCAAACAGGTCTTGTAAAATTTCCCCAAGCACTTGGCCAAAGGAGGCGGAGGGAGAAGAAGAGGTGGGGGAGGGCGCAGAAGCGTAGAGAGAAGGGAGAGAGTTGGTGCGTTGCGATGAGGCGGTGCTGACGGTAGTGGTGGGTCGGGTGCTTCTTCTCAGGGCGGGAGAAGGCATGTGGAAGGCGTCGGTCGAGAAGAGGAGGGAGAGGAGTGCGGCCGAGAGGCCGAGAACGAGGGAGCGACGGATGGCTGGCATTAGAATATTTTATCGATGAGAAAAGGCGTACAAATGAAGTGTTGCGGGTACAGCTGCTGCTACTGCTGCGCTGCGACTGCTACTGCTACTTGTCGTACTCACGCGCGGCGCGTGGCAGCCTGAAGGGTGGAGAGCGTGGGAAGACAGAGAAGGAGAAGTGAGTCGCAATTTTTAGGGCATGAGTGATACGTGCAAAGGCAGGTGGTCTTGATGCTGCTGCTGTTGGTACTGTTGCCGCTGCTAAAACTACTGCCTGTTTTCTGTCGTAAGCCTGACTCCGCATGCGGTAGTCAAGGCACATGTGTGTGCTAGCTGGATACACTGCCTGGCGTTGAAATGTTCTAGGCAATTAGAGCGGGAGAGTGCAAAGTACCAGGATTCGGTGGAGATGGCTCCCTGTCCGGTGTTGGTTGTGGAGAGGTGTATTCGTGGCTGTGTATGATATTGTGCTTCCTGTGCGACAAGCGGAATGTAGCAGCTTGATCTTTGTTCCTATACAACACTCGTTCTTGCTGCATCGATCCACTCCCTCTCACCGTCTCATATCTGACCCGCCTTATTCCTCACACAGCACACACACGCACACCCACACACGATACAATGATGATAAACAAGACGATGGTGTAACATAGAGAAACACAGCTTTACTCGACATAAACCGCCGGCCTCCTCACCCCACCCGATCGGAATCATGACCATCTCTACTAAGACGACGCCGCCCCTCGAGGAGTCGCCCGCGGAGCTCCCTGATCTAGACCACCTGACAATGGCAGACTTCAGGCACATTTACGAGCCTTCAGATGATACGTTTTTGCTTATGGACACCCTGGAAGCCGATGTGGTATCCCTTCAAACCCTGCGGCCCCGCATTGTGGTGGAAATAGGGTACGTGCATGTGTATAAGACGGAATACATAGGTCGAGCTTATGATAAGTGAGGTCGTTCTTGCAGCCCCCCCTCCTTTATATCTGTGCATGTGTTAAACTATGTCTGCTCTCTGGCATGATATACTGATGACAGGGAGGGAGGAAGGGAAGCCATTGATCAAGACATGAGAAGATGAGAAGACGGAGAGAATGAATCCAACTCACCCACACACACATGTACACCCACCCACCCCACTCAGCTCCGGCAGTGGCTGTGCTACGGCCGTGTTGGCACGCACCCTAACCAAGGCATTGGGCCCTTCCCATCAAACCCTCTTCTTCGCCACCGACATCAACGAACGAGCAATTCGCGCGACTCGAGCCACAGCTGTAGCCAACCACGTGCGTCTTATTCGCGAGCGACTGTTTCTTCTCTCCCTCCTTTCCCTTCTTGATCCCTTCATGCTCTTGCCCTTCTTCTTCCTCTGTCACGCAATCACTCACCCAGCCAGTCCTTTCCCTCCTCCCCTCCTCAGATCCACAACCTCGAAACCCTTCAAATCGACCTCCTTCTCCCCCTCCTCCCCCGTCTCCTCCACTCCATCGACATCCTCCTCTTCAACCCTCCATATGTCCCCACCCCCTCCTCCGAAGTCGGATCTCGAGGCATCGAGGCCAGCTGGGCGGGAGGAGAAGACGGGAGGGAGGTTTTGGACAGGCTTCTTCCCTCCATCCCTTTATTGCTTTCACCTGACGGCGGGTGTATGTACCTGGTGGCAGTGAATGAAAATAGGCCGGAGGAGATTTGCGCGATGATGAGGAAGGCGGGTTTGCAGGCTAAGGTAGGAGGGAATGGGAGGGAGGTTAGGTAAGAGTGTATGGGCGAGGAATGTGGATCATTTTCGTGGTGATCGTTTTGATTGGCGTCATTACAAAGGAGGCTCATTGTCTGTCACACATTCTCTACCTACCCCTCTATTTCAATCTAGGCGGTCCGCACCCGCAAGGCTCGGAATGAGGTCCTGACCATCCTCAAGTTCATTCGGCCTTGACCATGAAAGGGAAAGGGGGGATAGAGGGGAGGGGTAGGGGCGAAATGCATGTGGCGAGGTGGAGAAGAAATCCATAAAACACCAGAATATCATAATGTGCGTAAAAGAAGAAAGTAAAAATTTGATCGTGATCGTCAGATTTTTTTATTTCGGGTGGCGAGAAAATGAGAGTTACCCTCGCTTTCTCCGTTCGCCTCCATACCCGGATGAGGGGGCCTCGGTCGGCTTTGCATAGGGCCAGTGTAGCAACACTACCGCCATACTCTTATTAAGCTCTTTCTTGCTGTGCAAGCGGGCATCTTTTACACTGGATGCCATGTCGGCAGCTGCAGGGATGGAAAGATAAGTGGTGGTTTTGCGCAGTTGTCGACCTAGCGAGGTGCCCCCCGACAAGTCCTTGTTCTGCATCCACCACCCCCCTCGCTCGTTGTTCTCATCGCAACTCAATCACGCCACACACAGGAAGGGGCTACTACTAGCATCGTCCTTCTCCAGCAGCTTGGGCGCCATGCATTGCGGCAGTGAGTACCCTCCTTTTCGTCTTTCCCTGCCGTTTTCCCTCTTCCCTTCTCCTTCCCTACCCCTATTCTTCATCACACAGGATACTCACCCCCCCCCCCCCCCCCCCCATCCTCCCACAACCAACCAAAGGGGAGACAGGACCCGCGCCCACCCGCCCCCCCGCACCGGGTTCTGACGCGGGAGCGGGGAGTAGGGGCGGGGCGAGGGGCGGT
>Ga0160419_101022_pt1 | contig 13296 bp, 12 predicted proteins | sample CelAP2metagpilot_2_FD_108196 | JGI IMG/M metagenome (GOLD analysis project Ga0160419, IMG submission 108196) | Phycosphere-associated microbial communities from Cellana algal ponds in Kailua-Kona, Hawaii, USA - Cellana AP2-4-25 metagenome pilot ... | reverse complement strand
CTCAAGGAGGGGGAGGAGCTTGGGCTGCCTGTCATGGGAAAGGCCGATGGGGCAAGAGACGGAGACGCACTAGGGCTACCCGTCGTGGGAGAGGCCGACGAGGCGAGAGACGGAGACGCACTGTGCGAGTCAGTGGGGCTCCAAGAGGGGGAGGAGCTTGGGCTGCCTGTCGTGGGAAAGGCCGATGGTGTGAGAGAGGGTGAGACGGTAGGCAATCCTGTCGTGGGCGAAGCTGAAGGCGCCATAGTAGGGCTAGTGGAGTTGAAAGGTCGCGGAGCCGCCGAGATCACTTCAAACGCAAGGAAGGCAGGATTACGGACGAGTGTACAGGTTCCACCACAGCAAAAGCATGTGCTTGTATCTCTGTTCCAATTGAAGTAAAATGGGGCGCGTGTGCCCCCAAATGTGCTGCAATATTGCCAGCAGTCCTCAAGTGTATTAATGACAGCCGTCTGGAGGCCCCGTAAATCCTGATGTTGAACAAAGCTCCTTCCTTCCTCGTCGGCATGAGTCATGAACGGCTTAGCTTCCGCCATTGTCAGATCACGCCGATTCTCAAAAGGAGCCTGGCGTCCTGCCTCCAAACACTGCTCGCTCACACCAATGAGCAGAAAAGACTGCGTCACATTGCTTGCCGCGGTCGGGCTGGGTGTGGTAGGGCAAGGCCGCCTCTTAGAGGAGATGCCCTTGACATGGACATCAATGGATGTCGCTGGCGACGGACATGTTGCTGACCCACTAACAGAGTCGATCAGGTAAACATATGCAGGAAAATTGATTGTTCGGGCAAAGCAGGTCTTTGTGGCAAGCCTGAAGCTCACGGTAAATCTCAGTCGTTTCTGTCGGGGCAGATCTACATTAAGCCAGTACACAGCATAGCCTGGTTCAATGACAAGATCTTGTGCCTTGCGGGCCTTGGAGGCCTTAATATTGTTTGTCATATTTTGACTGGGCAGCCCGATCCGTATCGCAGCGCCCCGGATCTTCTCGTACCCGGTGTTGGCCAGCATATAGGTCACTTTTATGGATCTACCCACGACATGCTTGCAAGTTTTGAAGTTGAGGGACAAAGGGCAAGTTGTCGCCTCAACACGGCCGCCTTGATTGAGAGGAGAGGCCAGCATCAAGGCAAGGATGGTCAGCGCATACCTCAGGACTCCACGACCGGTCATGCTACCGACCCTATCATTGGCCCTTTTGATGGCCATCGCCGAAAACATTTGTTCTTTTTCCTCCCGCGTCAGCTAAGATTCTTTTTCCTCCCGCGTCAGCTAAGGTAGAAGATAAATTATCTGAAAAGTTGCCAGTGAACAAGGGAGTCCCGCTCCCTTTTCCTAAAATTGTGGTAAATTACTCGAGTGAGGGAGAGAGAAGCTGTATAGGGTGAATTGCGTTGTGGTTTCGTCTACAGCTCCGGACAGTATTCCCATATTACGACATAATCACGGATAGAGCATTTTATGACTGAGATATATGCTATGTAATCTCAACGGACATCCATACGTTTTCAAATGTTGACGTCTAAGACGTGTACGAAGTCGCATTACTGGGTTTGGCGAAGAGGTAAGCCAAGGGGTGAAATATATATGCGTTGCATGGTGAATGAGGATTCAACATGGCCAAGATGCCTCCGCTCTAGGTCCTCGAAGAAAGACGGGTGCGAGCCGAGGCCTTGTTGCCTTGTTCTACTCTTCCCATTTTAACCGGTGCTTACATTGCTGCGTTCTTGCTAGTTGCCTTTACGCTTTCTGCCGCTCTGGTTTCGAGATATTAGAAGGAGACATGTCATCAGGCTAAAGAAGATTAAAACAATGGAAGACTCCTGTCAACGTTTTCAGCAAAGGACGTAAATGAAAGACACCAAGATCGAGGAGAAGAGGAAGAGACACACACACCGCTTTGAAACCGCTGCCAAGGGCTGAACCAATACAACCGGGTGGTTCTTTAGTCCCCCCGCCGCGCCCACCCACATCGAGCGCAGCATCTACAAACAAGAGGTTACCTCAAATTGGCCTATTTAAACTTTTAAATATTCATGTCAAGGTAAGACAGGCCCAAGGTATCTGTTACAAAGCGGCCAAAGCGTTTACCAGGCGTAGTGCTGACGGCAATAGGGAATGTGTGACTCGGCGAAGAATTTTCGGTACCGAGGGGTCGGAACGCTCAGGAAGAGGGCTTTCTATAAATTTGTCCCAAGTGTTCCGTTTGCCACCACATTTTCACACAAACAGTGTGAACTTACGAGTCACACAGTTAACATGGTTGGAGTCGAAATAATGCACGCAAGAAAATGTTGTCGCATTTTAAGTTTTTGGTCGGTTTTCTAACCTTCCAATCCCCTGGAGCTGAAATCAAAAACGACCAAAAAGTCGCCAAAAAGGTATGTATCATTGCTTCTTTTCCCCTCAACAAGTTTATTTACCTCTATTTTATGAACGATGTCAATGCAATTTTCTCCTCCTCCGTCACTCTACATATTTCCTGACCCTGATCATCCTTACCCCTCCTTTAGATCTTATAAAAGACGTTCTCTACTCTGCCCAAGTCATTGGCATGCTTACCATGGCATGGAATCTTATTGCAATCTCTACACTCCTTCCACGTCTTAGGCATGTCTTCTCCATCCCGATAGCAGATAAGAACTGACTTGAAGAGCCACTCTTCCTCTTGCTTAAGCTCTTGCACGTAATAAACAAGGAACTTTCCTTCGCTCTTCCTTACCCTTGACGACATTCTCTCTCCCGTCGAGCACTGCAATGGCAATTCCGCGATTTGAGCCAGCCGGAAACCACCATGACATGTCCAATTCTTGGGCTTGTCCTCCGGATATGCTTTACGCTGGTCTACGTCCGTACGCATCAGCACCCGATCGTTCACTTCACATTCGGCCAGCACAGCTCATCCCCGCTCGAATATGGAGCCAAATCCCTGCGCTTCGCCTAATCCGCAGGAACGAACGTCTTCATGTCTATCATTTTTTCCCTTCCCCGCTCTTCCGACGCCATCAGCTTGCAATCATCATTTTTCATGTTCCTACAAGGCTGGCACGTGCAGGAAGTGCGAAACATTAAAAGTTACCCACCGAAGGTCACCAAGCAATGGTGAGACTTGACCTTCACCGTATCCCTCACCACATTCTTGTTCACACCCACCAACTCCATGAAGGAGCGCAATTTCGCCTTCAACTTGATGCCCGTCTCCGCTTCCCATTCCTCGTTGTCATGGGATTACTTGTGGTAGACCAGACTATTGGAAGAATCCTGGGAAGTACCGAGGTGGTTACCCTTCTTTATCTCCTCGTCCCGCAGGAACGTCTTCCTCCAACCTCGAAACCCATTGCAAGGCCCCTTACCGTGGCTGCTGGCAAAGAAATTTTGCTCGGTGCCCTCAAGACTGAAGCGTTTGTCCTTCACCAGACCCAAAAATGTCCTCATCTGCCACCTGTTCTTAAATTGCCTCCCACATCCGTCGCTCCACACACACAACCGCTGCAGCATATACTCTTGCACCCCTGCTGCTACCTATCCCTTGACCTTCTTGAAACGCGCCGACAAGTTGTCCAGCACCTTCTGCACAAAGTTGTTGGAGTGCCGGCGGTCCGCGTTGAGGTACACGCGGGAATGCTACTGCATCTTCAATTTTCCGTCACGTCCGGTTGGGGGCAGACACCACACAACAATCGGCAGTAGAGTCGTCTGATTCCTGGCAAAATGTTTGGCCTGCGTCTCTTCACGATGATCGTGGTAGTCATTTATGGAGAAGTCCATAATAGTGTAGAGCTTCCCTGGTACCATTGTATCTTCCTCCCCCATGCGCTAGTAGGCTTTTTGTTGGGTCACATGCACGCCTCCCGAATCAAGCAGCCTTTCACTGTATCTCCTCCATGTACTCCCGGACAGTGCCTGTATACTGCTCGTCCGGCCAGCAAATTTGCTTGTCCTCTCCCTCAACCGTTATACCAGCGCCGCTTGCTCGTGCTTCCACCGCCTTTTTAACCTTCTTGAACCACTTGGTGACTCTACTCTCCTGTGCTGGACAGGGCAGCCCACTACATACACCCTGTCATCGCGTTCCGGGCACGTCCGGTCGTAGTTGGCCCAGGATTGTTCATGCCGTCCGCGTTCTTCCCGCACATTATTAGCTCCCCAAGCTGCTTGACCGCCGTCTTGCCATCGTTCTGCCCCATAAAGGGATGGCCGCTTCGATACTTCTCATCCACACAATGATTGCAGGAACAACGTTCCTCCCCGCCGCACTGCTGGTGGAGGACGCCGTGGTGGAAAGCCTCTGTGCCCAGCAGTGTAGGAGATTCACCCGGCCCCGCCTCCGGCAATTCTGCAGCAGACAGGCACATCTTGTGCATATGCACGCCATAACCTCCCAGCCATGGCTTGCAGACAATGAGAGCACAGTTAGGTGTTACGATGAGGGTACTTGACCTAATTTGGTTTTCTAGCCAAGGCTTTGAAGGAATCCGCAGAAACTTGATGGCACTCCATTTCTCCATTGTAATCACGGATGTCCTCCTCTGAAAAGTGTGTTTCCTCCTCCTCCTCTCCTTTGTCGTCCACTTGCACCTCCATCCCGTTCTCTTGTCGTTTATCTGCCTCAACTTTTGCTCTTTTTCGCGACCTCATGGCCCAAGGGGAGGGCGGCAGCGTTGTACGTAACCCTTGTTTGCTTGACCCCGCCGCCTATTTGTCATCTCTGTTGCACATAATGTTCACATTGCTGATTTTGCAACTCACATACTAAATGTGGATTCTTTTAGTTCACTATCCTGTATTCTGCTGCACATTTGGATCATCTCATGCCTCGCAGCTTGCCTCTCTCTCCAAGAAAATACATTGTGAGAGAAAATACATTGTATTTTCTCGGAGAAAGATCCTCTCTATCGAGATCATTCCACCATACCATTCCCGACCTGTTCCGTTCCGTTCCAGTAAGGTCAATTGCTCACCTTGTCCTTTTTTTCTTCTCACCCATATCACCAGAGCAGCAGGAAGCACCCCCCAAGAAATGCGCGAGCACCCATCGAGTGGCCATCCTACATTCGCCCATAGTGCCGCCCGAGCTGCCCAATCCCACATCACCTTTGTGAGCAGTAATAGCGCTCAACGATGACATCTGGCATGAGATCCAGGAGGAAGGGGAGCTGTCGGATCTTGAAGGACTGAAGTGAGATCTCGTGCCTATGTAACGTAACGTTCTTTTTAATATTCTTGCTAAAGAACGAAGAACACGCGCTCAGAACGCTAGAATTGACCGTTTGCTCGGTTTTGGTCTTGGGCCTTAGCCATTTAGTCCTTTATCTTCCATTTCCAACTCATACCATGCACTCTGCTCCATCTGGGGCCCTTGAGCACACTGAGAGATAGATTTTCCCCGAGCTTTTTAAAACATTTTCCGAATAGTCCCATTGAATTCGACTTCAGATTACGTGAGCTCGAATATTCCTTGGACTGCACCCACTGTGGTTGTATTTCATGGCTTTGATGAGTGCAGAATCTTTTAAGTTGCTATGTAATACTATGCAAGGCCTTTACAGCAACTACAAAAGACGTCACTAAGGTGAGCAGACATAAGAATTGCATTTGGAGGCGATTTTGATGTCATGCGCGCAAGTCGATAAGAATTTTATGTGCAGAAAGCAGAAAAGAAAGCTGGAAACTCCATAAAAAGATGTAGCAGGGTGATAATAAGGAATAACATTTAAGTAGAAATTTATCCCCAGGCAATTATAATTCACCACGATGTATGTGATTCTCTTGTCTTATTGTATCCTTAAATTATTTATTTTATACACATTGTATAAAAATGCAGGATCACATGACGGCATTTCCCAAAAGCGAATGGAAGTTGCGTTTTTATCAATCAATCCTACTGTCGAGCGTATGTATAATGATGCTGGAAAGTCGCGAAAGGTTAAAAATGGCTGACTTAACAATTTCTGGTATTAAAAATAATGACCTTCGAAACCCTGCTCGGGGGGATGAAAATTCCGAGGTGGAACAGCACGCTTATGGTTTTCGAACGCTGATTGATGAGTATCGTACTCTTTGGACCGCGGGGTGGAACGCGCGATACGCCAAATACTACCTACCGGTGCCACCAAAAGTAACGTGGGCACTGGAGGCTGAGGACATTGTTGAGAGAGAGTATCGTCGTTTGCATTTCCCTGCCCACTGCAGCGATGTCAATGGTAAGAGGGGTTGGAACAAAGGTATATATAATAATGGAAAGAAAATCCCATATCCATCTGCATTCGCCCCGTATAGGGTGGCTGGTTGTCAATGCATACAATTGGGGCGTTATGTCGGCGATGCGGGACTATCAATCTGATATTCTGCGAGCCTTGGCCATGAACTACACAGTAGTGCATCAAGGAGTATACAATTTGTGTCCTTCAAATCCGCAGCAATTTTTAGACTGTTTTTGGGAGGACTTGAATGCCTGTCAATCTGAGTTTCCTTCTCTTTTAAGCGTTCCCAGAATAAACCAACCCCAGGAAATTACCACATCGGCAGTGTTCCATGAACAATTCCCGCATTGGCTGTGGAATTTATTGGTTGACAAGGGGGCCATACACCTACAGCATGGACTGACGGGTGCAACACTGACGGAAGAGGACATTGTGGATGAGGATCAATATCTTCAACTCAAGCTATCTGTGTTAAGAGCAATTCTTAGCAAAAGAATCTTCAAGCCGAGGAAGCATATCCAGCGAAAGACTTTGGCGATGCTTAAGTCGTGGAGATCGAATGGAAGCTACGCAAATACATCCGAAAAAGGCGTAGTGATTCACATCCGTCGCACTGATAAGATGAGTGACTTAGGGGCTCATTGGCACTATATCGACTTTGAGTCCACTGCACACTTAGGGCGCCTAGTTCAGACGATGGAAAATATGATCAACAGTACTTTCCAGCATTTTTTTGTCATGTCCGATGACCCCATCATGCAAAAGCGTGGTACCAAGGAGCTTGCTTCCTTTTTCCAGGCCAATCCTTCAAATCTTGTTAGTACTGAGCTCTGCGATCTGTTGGGAGCCAATCGGTTGGAGTACGACGGCCACGAATCGCTTGCGGCAGCTCACCGTCACCAGCTATATGTACGTACACTAGCGTTGGACCGATGCCTTGCGTGACCACTATCTCTAATTTTGATTTCTTGCAATACAGGATATTGTTGTCGCAGAAATGTACGCCGCTATCGAAGTTTCTCAGTACATCATTGGGTCTGGTTCCTGTGCCGTTAGCCAGTTCATGGCTCTTAACATTGGGGCAAGACACCGCGTCGGTAGGTCGGATAAATATTTATTTGCCACTCTTCTCATGTACGTAACTCCACTTTTTCTTCGTCCTACAGAACCAGGCCTTGTAGCTCTTTGGGAGGAAGACTTAATCACAAAGGAATGTCGCTTGCTTCTTCATCAGCGAATGAGTTTGCACAAACCGTGTAACGCTTCATCGTACTTGGAGCGGTCAAGCAGCAAACCCTTATTTCAAACGTTCTTAGACGGGCAATGGAATGACAAGACATGCCTCCAATTCTTGCCCCCCTTGCCAAACTGTTTTGGTGATGCAGGATGAGAGGCAAACATCGACTTGAACAATGATATGGCTCAAAACATTGCTTCTACCCACTCCCGCTAAGAGCATTAGATAAGATGATTAGATCCAATACATTATTAAAAATGCGGGGCAAAATAAATCACGCAACCTCGCTTGTATCTAGAGTATTTTTTTTGGGAATGTTCACCGTTGCCTTAACTCGTAATCAATCTATTGATTCATTAAAGAGAATGTGAAACCGGCTGCCTGCGACAAGCTCTGCGGTGTGACTTACGCGCCTTTTTTCCAAAGAGGAAGAAGGCCCAGTGTTAGTGGTATTTGCGCCGCAATGGTCAATCTTACAATTATTTTTTCCCCATCATCTTTTTCTCCATTCTCCGGGCTCTAAATCTATGGAAGCGGCGTTTTTCCTTTCACCGTCTGTTTTTCGTATTTCATCGATCAATCTATTCCAGTTCGAACCTGTGGTCTGCACAAAAGCCTTGCAGTGTGGATGCACGCCTAATATCAAATTGGCCACAGAAATGCTATTTCAAATACAAGAATAGAGGGGAAGGGGAAGGCAGGAAGGAGGAGCGCAGTCTTAGTTATACCTCTTGTCGTCTCCAAGTGTGTATGGGTGTCCTTCATGTAGCCACACTCACCTGCCGAATAATCCGGGGCCTATATTCCTAGCGATTCCACCGGGACTTATGTCGTCAGACCGCCTCTCATACCTGCAGACCACGAAAGAGAAAGAATGATCTGTATGTGTCTAAGTAAACTCGATGCCCGAACCAAAAGACTTTTACCTTGTGTAGTAGAAAGTGAAATTCATATGGTCATAACGGCCGCGGGCGATATCATCGATTATGTTGGGATCGTCAGTGGACAGAAATAAACTTTGGCTTCGAGACAAGCTAGTATCGTTCCCAGCTAGCCACGCAGCAGCTTCAAGGTATTCTACCATAGGATGTAGCCTATCCGTGTAGGAAGTATGTCACGTCGTGGTGCTCGTTCTGTAGGTAAAGGGGAACGAGAGAGCGAGAATAGTCCATGTGTCACACTTACGTCATCTCTTGGAATTTATCGCCGTGGCGAATATGGATACATATTGCACTATCGGGGGGAGGTTGCATGGAGGCGTTCCAACTAGTAGGAGATGGGTGTCTAGGCATTGACGAGCAATGGTAAGAAAAAAAAATTGGATAATTTTTCGTCGGGTTGAGAAATCGACCTCACCTGACCAAGTCTTGCACAAAATAGTGTCTTGCCCAAGCAAAAAGGCTCTCAGAGGGCCAAGCCAAATACCTAAATCATAAATTGCATGGATCTTGGAATAGCATATTCCTGCTACAGACAGATCGTTAAAGGAAAGTAGGGAATGCATGCCGTGTTTGATTACCTTGTTGTTTGCGCCCTCCACCATGAGATGCCTTTCGTCGGCCAGTCGGACAGACTGGGAATAAGACCTTTGTCCAAATCAAAACAGCTCGGGGCCAGCAGGAACTGGTCATCCACAAGGTCCCGTGAAGTATCACTAAACTCTTTGCTGACGACATCTATGCTGTTTGCCATGTACTGTTATAGGCCGTGGTTCAGAGAAAATATTGATTGAAGGTACAAGTAAAAGAGCATAAAATACAGACCTGGCATCGTGAAAGCGGTCTGAAAAAACAATCAGGAGTCAAAATTTCATGGCAAATATGCTCAGATGTGTATCGCCAGTTGCTATGTTTGGGAAAGGAATCATAAATTATGATCTGAATCGCGACAGAATAACGATTGACTTCTCCCATAGCACTTACGTCTGCGGATGGTAGAGCAGGGTGCGGTTGTGCTGCATTGCAAAGCCAATCATAAGACCTGTAGTTGTGTGTGTGCCCCACGGGTTTGATCAATAGATGACTCTATCCTTTCAAAGGGATATATTGTCTACTTGCCAAGCGTATGAAGGTCAGAACCCATGCCATAATTGTTGAGGTTGTATAAAAAATATTTTCCATTTTCGCAGTCCAGCGGATTCTGGTTCTCTTTGATTCGTCGCTGGACCACTGCGGTTTCGTTATCATAACCTATATCAAAGCACAAGTAGAAAGATGTGTGCAATTGCGCGGTTAAAAGTCCGCCACACCTACCAGCTTAATGAGATAAATCTTCTTACCTTGAGGAAATAGGGTCCATAGCTCGATAGGAGAAGGTCCCACCTTCAACGTATGCTTGTGGGGACTAATTGACTCCTGTCTCCATGCCTTGATAGATATATTTTTCGTTGAGCAGCAATATGAGAATGCTCCGATAAGTAGTAGCAGGACAGTGTGCGAGATAGAAGATGATGGTCGGAGGCCTAATGTTGCTGGCCATGTTTCCATCCTTTATCTTTCATTGGATGTGATATGAGAAGTTGGGGATCAAGGAAATCGATGAATTTTCTCTTTGGAATCGAAAAACAAATGCGTAACCATCTACTAACCATGTACTCGGTAGTAACGTACTATACAGAAAGTTATGTAAATTTTTTGCTCTTTTTAATTTTTTTGGGTTTTAATCACCATAACGAGCCTTGTCACCGGCATAAAGACATTTCTTTCTATCATATTTTGAGCACCAAAATAAGCCCGCCCCACATGACGGGGAAGCTGCCGGCATCAGGCCACTGGTGTTTTCGCGGGACGATGACGCCATCCCGCTCTAAACAAGCCGCTCCTTTGGCTGCCGGTCATCCCGCGCCAACGAGTGAGACTGATGCCGGCAGCTTCCCCGTCATGCGGGGCGGGCTTCTTTTGGTGCTCAAAATATGATAGAAGGAGATGTCTTTATGTCGGTGACAAGGCTCGTTATGGTGATTAAAACCCCCAAAAAGTAATTCGTTCACTTCGTTCATTGTTTGTCCAACCATGTAATCGTGTACAAAGTACAGGCACTAATTCGTCAGAGTGTACATTTCACGATCAAAGGACAGGCATTCGCTCCGTCAAGGCGTGGAATTCATCTATAATGTAACGACATATGTACGAAATGCAGGCCACACGGGATGGATTCGCGCGCGAAAATGTGTTGTTTTGCCGGCCGCCGGGTATCTTGCGCAAATTGGACGACTTGCGGACGTGCAGTGGTAAATCTTCCTATACAAAATGCTGGCATCACTTCCTCAGGGCATAAAATAAAAATCCCGTTTTCGCGTGCGAATATAAAATATCTTAAATGCTGAGTACCAGAAATAATGCGCGAATTTTGTGGCTTGCGGACTAATTAATTAAATACTCCGGACCCGCTCGCGCTTGAGTCGCCTGTACACTGCCGGGTCAAAGCAATTTAGCATATCTGGTGCGCAGTCAAACTGACAGAAATTAATCGAACGCAGGTCTTTTATGGATGTTTTTCTTCTTCCGCACATACCTGTTTCACTTTTTCTATCACATTTGTTTAATTCTGATCTCTCCTCCATCCCATTACATTTCGATGACTTCCACATCATACCCCTTATCAATTATAGGCCCTAAATTTTCTTCAGGTAAAAAGAATCTCGCCTCTGTCGCCATTTGGTCGTCTTTCAAATTGTCCTCGTCGCTGTCACTGCTGACTAAAGACATGTTCTTATCGCCACTCTCACTTTACCTCCCTCCCTCCCTCCCTGCCTGGCCTCCACAGTCCTCCGCCGTCGAGGTCTCTGTCCACCCCAGCGCATCCACAAGCGCTCTATTCAATAAATGCAGTCTACACCCAATTAATTGGCAGCACCGCTTCACATCGTTTCCGCTATCGCTCAGGACACCAACAAAATCATCGACTTTGAGGCCATTGTCGATAAGACAAGACTTCATCCACATGGACATCAAGACAGAGTGTCGGTGGACCTCCCTAAGCTCTGGAGAGGCGAAAAAAAGGCGAAGCGACAGCAATTTACACCTCGGTGCTGATGTGCGCGGACGAAGGCCAGCACAAAGTGTATTCGGACATCAAGCCGAAGAATTGAATATGTCGTGGTCGTTTCCGGCTTGTTAAAATCGTGGAGCTGCCAAAGCAGCGCGTAGCGGGAGGGAGGGTGCAGTCAAGGGCGAGGAAGAGTGAGGGAAAGTTTCCTGTGTACTATGTGCAAGAGGTCAAGAAAGAAAAAGAATGGCTCTTTAAATCAGCATCTACCTGCTGTCGGGATGGAAAAGACATGTCCAAGACGTGGAGGGAATGCAGCGAGTGTAATGACATTCCATATTATGATAAGCATGCCGATGATTCCGAGAGGGTAGAGAACTTAGTAATGAAGATCAAGAAGAGGGATCCGGATGATCAGGGCCAGGAACTCTGCATATTGACTGAGGAGGGGAAGACAGCAGCGGCACCATTTATGGAGTATATGTAAATAAACTTGTTCAGGGAGAATGAAGCAATGATTTATACGTTCTTGGCGTCTTTTGGGTCATTTTTGTTTCGAGCTCGAGGAGGGTAGGGAGGTTACCAAATCGGAAAAAACCCAACATGAGATAACTTTTTCTTATTGTTTTTTCCTTGTTAACATATGTATGCCAATGGGATGGCGAACGGAACATCTGAGAAAAATTTATAGGAGCGCTCTGGGTAAGAGTTTCAACCCCTCTTTACTAGAGAGAAAGAACGGGCATAGCAGGTGTTTAGGGAATCATTCCAAATTATCAAGCCTCAAAGTTTGGCTTCCAATGAACGAAGGGTTTAGCCATGTCAATTTAACTCCTGGCCCAACTCACAACAATCCCATGTGGAAAAAGGAACAGAACATATATGAGTGCTGCGTTTTAATTGGTCCGCATGGAGGCAATATAAAGTATTTGTCGCCATTTTTGTCGGAGATAAAGAAACTTTCGCGTGAATAGTCCGTGGAGGAGCCAGGGTGTAAAACACGACAAATAGTGGAAGAACAGGACGACAAGAGAAACGATTATGTGTCGGGGTTGTAAACAAGAGGAATGAGAGAGGGACTGAAGAAGTCCTGTCAGCTATGTGAAAAGAAATACTTTAACTGGAAAAACAAGGAATGAGGCGTATCAAACGAGGTGAGGTACCCTAATATTTGCTTTAACTTTACATAACCCCTGTAGTTTGTAAATATAGATCACCATACGAAGCTTTATAGGATACCACCATTGATGCCTGATAATCCACGATTTCCAGGGACCCAGGTAGAGTGAAATTAACACACGCACGCTGCATGAGCTACCATATATGCCTGATAGTTCACGGATTCCAGCGGCACGGGTAGTATATTCCCATAGTAACAGCCCATTTCACTCAGATCCATTGTGTCGAACCATGTCCCACCAACAAGCTCACAGCTTTTGGGGTTTGAATTGTGATACATGGTGCATACATCAACAGGAAGACCACTATAGGACCATTTATTTTGTTTCAAATACTCGAGCAGGAGGCCATCGTGGCAGCCGCCATTTTTTACACCACATCGAGTATCGGACTGTTCATTAAATGTTGAAAAAGAGATGTGCTCTTTATGATATTTCTGATAATTAAATATCACTGCGCCAAGATCAATGTGGCCCATTTTGAGATCGGCTACCATGCATTGATAGTTTTGAAGCCTTTCGCAGCACGCCTGATCGTCCGGGGCATTTGTCCACACAATTGCACTCATGATCGAGTATCGTGAATAAAAATTCATTAAGACAAGATCGACGTTATTAGGAAGGAAATCCAAAGCATCGGGAGTGTACCAATTGTCTCCGTTAGTGACTAGTAGCCATTTGAACTCCTTGCT
>Ga0160419_101019_pt1 | contig 13329 bp, 12 predicted proteins | sample CelAP2metagpilot_2_FD_108196 | JGI IMG/M metagenome (GOLD analysis project Ga0160419, IMG submission 108196) | Phycosphere-associated microbial communities from Cellana algal ponds in Kailua-Kona, Hawaii, USA - Cellana AP2-4-25 metagenome pilot ... | reverse complement strand
GTTGGAGGTGCTCAAGGGCGTCAGCCTCGAGGCGCCCAAGGGCCATGTCATTTCGCTCATCGGCTCCTCCGGCTCGGGCAAGTCCACGCTGCTGCGCTGCTGCAACCTGCTGGAGGACAGCCAGCAGGGCGAGGTCCTCTTCAAGGGCGAGCCGGTGCGCTGGAAGGGCAGCGACCATGGCCGCCGCCCGGCCGACGCCAAACAGGTGCTGCGCATCCGCACGAACCTGTCGATGGTCTTCCAGCAGTTCAACCTCTGGGCCCACATGACCATCCTGCAGAACGTGATGGAGGCCCCCCTGACGGTCCAGGGCCGCCCCCGCGCCGAGGTCGAGGAGGCCGCCCGCGGCTACCTCGAGAAGGTCGGCATCGGCGACAAGTGCGATGTCTACCCGGCCCAGCTCTCGGGCGGCCAGCAGCAGCGCGCGGCCATCGCCCGCGGCCTCTGCATGGAGCCCGAGGCCCTGCTCTTCGACGAACCCACCTCCGCGCTCGATCCCGAGCTGGAACAGGAGGTGGTCAAGGTGATCAAGGATCTGGCCAGCGAGGGCCGCACCATGATCATCGTCACCCACGACATGAAGCTTGCCGCCGACGTGTCGGACCACGTGATTTTCCTCCATCAGGGTCTGATCGAGGAAGAAGGCGCGCCCGAGGGCCTCTTTGGCGCGCCCAAATCAGAACGCCTGCGGGGGTTCCTTTCCGCAACCCACGCGACGTAACCCAAAAACCAAGAAAACGGGAGTTCACTATGAAGAAAGTTCTACTGACGGCCGCGGCCCTGTCCCTGACGGCGGGCTTCGCGATGGCAGACGGCCACGCCAAGACCATCCGCCTGGGCACCGAGGGCGCCTACCCTCCCTACAACTTCCTCGATGACAACGGCGAAGTGGCCGGCTTCGAGCGCGAGCTGGGCGACGAGCTGTGCAAGCGCGCCGAGCTGACCTGCGAGTGGGTCACCAACGAGTGGGACAGCATCATCCCGAACCTCGTCTCCGGCAACTACGACGTGATCATCGCGGGCATGTCCATCACCGACGAGCGGGACGAGGTGATCGACTTCTCCGATCCCTACACCCAGCCCGACCCGTCGGCCTACCTCGCCATGAGCGAGATCGACCCGGCAAGCTCCGTTGTGGCGGCCCAGTCCGGCACCATCCAGGCCAGCCACATCGCCTCCATGGAGGGCGCGACCCTGGTTGAGTTCGCCACCCCCGAGGAGACCGTCGCCGCCGTCAAGAATGGCGAGGCCGACGCCGTCCTGGCCGACAAGGCCTTCCTCGAGCCCATCGCCGAAGCCGAGGCCGACCTGAGCCTCGTCGGCGAGGACGTGCTGCTGGGCGGCGGCATCGGCCTGGGCATCCGCGAGAGCGACGGCGAGCTCCGCGAGAAGTTCAACGCGGCCATCCAGTCCATGAAGGACGACGGCTCGCTCAACGAACTGATCGAGAAGCACCTGCCCGGCTCCGCCACCTTCTAAGGCGCCAGAACCAGGAAGGGGGAGCCCCGACGCTCCCCCTTCGCTTTACTGATTGACCGCAATCCCACCCATCCGCGAGCGCTGCCATTTTCTCTTTCTGCGCAGATCCCGAGCAGCTTGAAACCTTCCGTTGGTTCGCCTGCTACCTGACCACCGGCAAGCACATGAACCTCTACTGGTCGGTGCTGACGGTGCTCGTGCTGCTGGGCATCACCGCCCCCGTGGCCCTCGCCTTCGGCTTTGCCGGCGCCTCCGCCGCGCGCGCGCACTTCGCGCCCCTGCGCTGGATCGGCAAGACCTACATCGCCATCGTCCGCGGCGTGCCCGACATCGCCTTCTTCCTCTTCTTCGTCATCGCGCTGGACCAGGCCATCGAATACGTCCGCCACAAGGCCCTCTGCCCCGACTGGTCGGAGCCCGTGCGCCAGGGCAACGACTTCGTGGTCTGCCAGGCGGCCAAGATGCCCCTCGGCTCGGCCCCCCAGTGGGTGCACGAGACCTACGGCTTCTTCATCGCCGTCCTGACCTTCGCCATCGTCTTCGGCGCCTTCGCCGCCAACGTGCTCTTCGGCGCCATGCGTGCCGTGCCCCACGCCCAGATCGAAACCGCCCACGCCTACGGCATGACCCAGCGCCAGACCTTCTGGCGCGTGCTGGTGCCGCAGATGTGGGTCTATGCCCTGCCCGGCCTGTCGAACCTCTGGATGGTCCTCATCAAGGCCACGCCCCTGCTCTTCCTGCTGGGGGTGGAAGACATCGTCTACTGGGCGCGCGAGCTCGGCGGCTCCAAGACGCCCCGCTTCACCGACTATCCGCACGGCGACTGGCGCATGTGGTACTTCCTCGGGCTGCTGGTCTTCTACCTGGCCTTCACCCGGGTCTCCGAGCTGGCGCTCGACCGGCTGATGAAACGCCTGACCCGCGGCCAGGCCACCACGGGCGGCGAGGCCCAGCGAAAGGCCGCCGCATGAGCTGTTTCCAGACCATCCAGGACTACGGCCTGCGCTCCCTCGGCTGGGGCGAGAGGCTCCTGCCGCGGGACGATTTCACCCTCTGCCAGCAGTTCACGCTGATCGGCTCGGGCATGATCTGGAACATCTACTTCGGCGTCCTGGCGCTGGTGGCGGGCTTCTTCTTCGCCACCGCGCTCGGCGTCGGCAAGGCCAGCGCCAACCCCTGGTTCCGCAAGCCCTCGGAGTGGTTCATCTTCATCTTCCGGGGCTCGCCGCTCTTCATCCAGTTCTTCTTCGGTTACTTCCTCTTCCTCACGCTGAAGTCCCAGTATCCCTTCTTCGATCCCTTCACGGCGGCCTGGCTCGGGGCGCTGATCGTGCTCTTCCTCAACACCGCCGCCTACTCGGGCGAAATCTTCTACGGCGCGCTGCAATCCATCCCCAAGGGCGACGTGGAGGCGGCGGACGCCTACGGCCTCTCGGGCTGGAGCCGCTTCCGCCGGGTGATCTGGCCCACCATGCTGCGCCTGGCCTGGCCCGCCTACACCAACGAGGCGATCTTCCTCTTCCACGCCACCACCCTGGTCTTCTTCTCGGGCTTTCCCGCCTGGCAGCAGCGCGGCGACGCGCTCTATTACGCCTCCTACTTCGCGGACAAGACCTTCAACCCCTTCGTCCCCTACCCGATCCTGGCGGGCTACTTCATCCTCCTGACCATCGTGATCATCGGCCTCTTCGGCCTGGTCAACGCCCGGCTCAACCGGCACCTGCCGCAGAAACAGCGCAGCAGAATGCGCTTGCGTCCCAATCTGATCCGGTAGTATCCAACATTTGATCAAATTATCCGGCGCGTGGGCGGCGGATGCCTTTGGCGGGCCCCCGGCCCCGCGCCAAACCGCACGGCCCACCGCCCCTTCAGGTGTGCTATGCAGAATTGGCTTCGCAAACATCCCATGGTCCGCACGATCCGCGTCGCGGCCTCTGACCTCAACGGCCAGCCGCGCGGCAAGCGCATCCCCACCCGCTTCGCCGACCGGGCGATCACCGACGGCACGCGCTTTCCCCTCTCGGTCCTCAACCTCGACATCTGGGGCGAGGACATCGACGACAGCCCCCTGGTGCTGGAAAGCGGCGACCGCGACGGGGTGCTGAAGCCCACCGAGCGCGGCTTCATGCCCATGCCCTGGCTCGAGGCCCCCACCGCCCTGCTGCCGATCTGGATGTTCCACGACGATGGCCGCCCCTTCGCGGGCGACCCGCGCCATGCCCTCGCCGCCGTGCTGGACCGCTACAAGGCGCGCGGCCTCACCCCCGTCTGCGCGGTGGAGCTGGAATTCTTCCTGATCGACGATTCGGGCCGCAAGCTCCAGGTGCCGCCCTCGCCCCGCTCCGGCAAGCGCCGCGTCGCCGGAGAGATCCTCTCGATGCGCGCGCTCGACCAGTTCGACAACTTCTTCACCGATCTCTACGACGCCTGCGAGGAGATGGACATTCCCGCCGACACGGCCATCTCGGAAGCCGGGCTGGGCCAGTTCGAGATCAACCTGATGCACTGCGACGATGCCCTGCGCGCCGCCGACGATGCCTGGCTCTTCAAGATGCTGGTCAAGGGCCTGGCCCGAAAGTACGGCTTCGCCGCCAGCTTCATGGCCAAGCCCTACGAGGACTACGCCGGGTCCGGCCTGCACACCCACTTCTCGGTGCTCGACGCCCAGGGCGACAATATCTTCGACAATGACGGCCCCGAGGGCACGGAGGTGCTGCGCCACGCGGTGGCGGGCTGTCTCAAGGCGATGCAAGGCTCGGGCCTGATCTTCGCGCCCCACGCCAACAGCTATGACCGCCTGGTGCCGGGCAACCATGCTCCCACGGGCATCTCCTGGGCCTACGAGAACCGCACCGCCGCCATCCGCATCCCCTCGGGCAGCGCCAAGGCGCGCAGGATCGAGCACCGGGTCTCGGGCGGCGACGTGAATCCCTACCTGATGCTGGCCGCCGTCCTTGGCGCGGCGATGAACGGCATCGAGGATGCCGAGGACCCGCCCGCCCCCATCACCGGCAACGCCTATGCCGCCGATCTGCCCCAGATCCCGACGGACTGGGCCACCGCCATCGACCTCTTCGAGAAGGACCCCCAGGTGGCGCGCATCTTCGACGCGGAGCTCATCCGCAACCTTGTGCTGACCAAGCGCCAGGAGCATCATTACATGCAGGAGCTTTCGCCCCAGGAGCAGGTCGAAATCTACCTCGATACCGTGTGAGGACCTATGAAGATCGGCATACTGATTACCGGCCACCCGCCCGAGGAGCTGCTGGAGATGGGGCGCTATGACGCCTACTTCGAGCGCCTGCTGGGCCAGGAGGGCTTCACCTACGCAAGCTGGGCCGTGGTGGACGGCGAGATGCCCGATGCCGTGACCGACTGCGACGGCTGGCTCATCACCGGCTCCAAGCACGGCGCCTACGAGCCCCACCCCTGGATTCCGCCGCTGGAGCAGTTCATCCGCGAGGCCCACGCCGCCCGGGTGCCCATGATCGGCGTCTGCTTCGGCCACCAGATCATCGCCCAGGCCATGGGCGGCAAGGTGGAAAAGCACCGCGGCGGCTGGTCCGTCGGGCACGTGGTCTACGAGATCGAGGGCGAGCCCCTGGCGATCAACGCCTGGCACCAGGATCAGGTGGTGGAGAAGCCCGCGGGCGCCGAGGTGATCGGCGCGACCGACTTCTGCCCCTTCGCCGCGCTCCGGTACGGGGATCTGATCTGGACGATCCAGCCCCACCCCGAGTACGGCCACGACTTCATCGAGGGGCTGCTCGATCACCGCGGCAAGGGCGTCGTGCCCGACGCCCAGCTCGCCTCGGCCCGGGCGCGTCTCGGCGCCCCGCTCGACAGTGACCGCGTGGCCGACAGGATGCGCGCCTTTTACCGGAAAGAGAGGGCCTGATGGCCGACTGGACTGACAAGCTGCCCGACGCCGCGCGGGAGTACCTCGAGGGCAAGCGCCTGGACGAGATCGAATGTATCATCTCCGACCTGCCCGGCATCGCCCGGGGCAAGGCCGTGCCCGCCTCCAAGTTCGCCCGGCAGGAGTTCTTCCACCTGCCCGACAGCATCTTCTTCCAGACCATCACCGGCGACTGGGGCGAGGCCGCGGGCGAGGAGGGCTTCATCGAGAAGGACATGATCCTGCGCCCTGACATGGCGACGGCCACCGCCGCCCCCTGGACCGGCGACTGGACGCTCCAGGTGATCCACGACGCCTACGACCGCGAGGGCAAGCCCGTCCCCTGCTCGCCGCGCAACGTGCTCAAGCGGGTCGTCCAGCTTTACCGCGACAAGGGCTGGGAGCCCGTCGTGGCCCCCGAGATGGAGTTCTTCCTGGTGGGCCGCAACCTCGATCCCGCGCACGAGATCGTCCCCATGATCGGCCGCTCGGGCCGCCCCGCCGCCGCCCGCCAGGCCTACTCCATGACGGCGGTGGACGAGTTCGGCCCGGTGATCGACGACATCTACGACTTTGCCGAGGCCCAGGGCTTCGAGATCGACGGCATCACCCAGGAGGGCGGCGCCGGGCAGCTTGAGATCAACCTGGTGCACGGCGATCCGGTGAAGCTCGCCGACGAGGTCTTCTACTTCAAGCGTCTGATCCGCGAGGCCGCCATGCGGCACGACTGCTACGCCACCTTCATGGCCAAGCCCATCGCCGACGAGCCCGGCTCGGCCATGCACGTCCACCATTCGGTGGTGGACCTGGAGACCGGCGAGAACATCTTCTCCAACGCCGACGGGACCGAGACGGAGGCCTTCCACCACTTCATCGCCGGGCTTCAGAACCACATGCCCGACGCGCTCGCGGTGATCGCCCCCTACGTGAACAGCTACCGCCGCTACGTGAAGGACCACGCCGCCCCGATCAACCTCGAATGGGGCCGCGACAACCGCACCACCGGCATCCGCGTGCCCCTCTCCAGCCCGAAATCCCGCCGCGTGGAGAACCGCCTGGCCGGGATGGACTGCAACCCCTACCTCGGCATCGCCGCCTCCCTGGCCTGCGGCTACCTCGGCCTGATCGAGGGCAAGGCCCCCAAGCCCGAGTTCAAAGGCGATGCCTACGACGGCGACGGCGACATTCCCCAGGTCCTGGGCCAGGCGCTCGATCTCTTTGACGAGGCGACGGCCCTGCACGAGGTCCTGGGGGCCGAGTTCGCCCGGGTCTACTCCATCGTCAAACGGGCCGAGTACGAGGAGTTCCTCCAGGTCATCTCGCCCTGGGAACGCGAACACCTGCTGATGAACGTCTGATGGACCTGCTCACCGCCAACGACCGGCGCGGGGAATACCCCGCCAGCTGGTACGCCGCGACCGCCACGCCCCTCGCCCCCTTCTCGGCGCTTACCGGAGAGGTGCGGGCCGATGTCTGCGTCGTCGGCGCGGGCTACACCGGCCTCTCCGCCGCCCTGCACCTGGCCGAGGCGGGCCACCGCGTTGTCCTGCTGGAAGCGCAGCGCGTCGGCTTCGGCGCCTCGGGCCGCAACGGCGGGCAACTGGGCTCGGGCCAGCGGGTGGAACAGGACGCGCTGGAGCGCCTGGTGGGCATGGAGATGGCCCGGAGGCTCTGGCAGATGGGCGAGGAGGCCAAGGCGCTGGTCTGCGACCTCATCGCGCGCCACGAGATGGCCGACTGCCACCTCAAGCCCGGCATCGCCTGGACAGCCTCCTCCAAGGCCGACGTGGGCCACCTGCACGCCTACGCCGACCACCTGGCCGAACACTACGGCTACGAGAAGGTCGAAAAGCTCGACCATACCGCCCTGCAAGACCTCTGCCCCTCGCCCGACTACCGCGGCGGCGTGCTCGACCGGGGCGCCTGGCACCTGCACCCGCTCAACCTGGCGCTTGGCCTGGCCCGCGCCTGCGCCAAGGCGGGGGTCCAGATCCACGAGGGCAGCACCGTCCGCAGCATCGAGGAAGGCGCCCAGGTCACCCTCCGGACAGCCCAGGGCAGCGTCCGGGCCGATCACCTGATCCTGGCCTGCAACGGCTACCTCGGCGGGCTCAACCGCCAGGTGGCCGCCCGGGTCATGCCGATCAACAACTTCGTCGCCGCCACCGAACCCCTGGGCGCGCGCACCCAGGAGGTCCTGCGCCAGGACGTGGCCGTGGCCGACAGCCGCTTCGTGGTCAACTACTTCCGCCTCTCGCACGATGGCCGGCTGCTCTTCGGCGGCGGCGAGAGCTACGGCTACCGCTTCCCCGCCGACATCGCCGCCAAGGTGCGCCGGCCCATGAGCCAGGTCTTCCCTTCGCTGAAGGATGTGAAGATCGACTACGCCTGGGGCGGCACCCTGGCCATCACCATGAAGCGCATGCCCTACCTGGTGCGCCTGGCGCCCAACATCCTCTCCGCCTCGGGCTACTCGGGCCACGGGGTCGGCAATGCCACCCAGGCGGGCCAGCTCATGGCGCGCGCCATCGCGGGCGACGCGGCGGGCTTTGACACCATGGCCGCCGTCCCCGCCACGCCCTTCCCGGGCGGCGCCGCGCTGCGCAATCCGCTGCTTGTCCTGGCGATGAGCTGGTACGCCCTGCGCGATCGGTTGGGCCTCTAGCCGGCCCGCGCCGCTACTTCATCCGCGAGAGCTTTTCCTGAAGCTCGGCCAACTGGCGCTTGATTGCGTCCAGATCTTCCTTCTGCTCGCCCTCTCCCTCGGGCGCCTCGGCCTCGCGCTGCGGCTCCGTCGTGCCGCGCGGCCCGGTCCAGCCGCCGGTCATGGCACGCAGGAAGGCCTCTTGCTGCGCCTGCATCACCTCCAGCCCCGGCATCTTGCCCATGGGGCTCATGGAGGACATGTTCTCCATCATCCGCGCCTGGCCGTCGCGCAGCATGTCGAAGGAGACCTTGAGGAACTGCGGCACCACGCTGACGTTGCCCGACATGTAGCTGCGCACCAGGTCGTTCAGCACCTCGACAGGCAGGACGGATTCGCCCCGGCTCTCGTGTTCGGCAATGATTTGAAGGAGATACTGGCGCGTCAGGTCATCGCCCGACTTGAGATCGACGATCTGCACCTCGCGCCCGTCCCGGATGAACCCGGCAATGTCCTCGAGCGTGACATAGTCGCTGGTCTCGGTGTTGTAGAGCCTGCGCGAAGCGTAGCGTTTGATGAGCAACGGCTTGTCTTGATCGGCCACTGAAAACCTCCCCTTCAGGCGCTGCGTTGCAGCTTATGCCCATGAAGGGGAAAAAGAAAGGGCGGGTTCAGCCGAACCCGCCCCTCTCAATTCGTCCTCTCGCACGGCCCCGGCGGGGCGGCGACAGGTGCCTTACTTGGCGGCCTTCTTGCTGGCCGAAGCGGCATTGTCGGTGGCCTTCTTCACGGCGGAAGCGGCATCCTGCTGCATGTCCTTGCCGGCGGCCATCATCAGCTCGACGGTGTCCATCTGGACCTTCTTGGCGATCTCGGCGTAGGCGGCCATGTGCTCGGCGGCGCTCTCGGCGGAGGCGGAGGCGAACTCGGTCATCGCCTTGGCGTAGTCGGCGGGCTCGGCCTTCGCCTTGGACAGCTCGGTCATCTTGGCGATGGTGTCTTTGGTCCACTTGTTGGAGATGTCGGTGGACTTCTCAACGGCGTCCAGGGCCACACCGGCCAGCTTCTCGTTCAGGGTCGCGGTGGTCTTGAAGGCGTCGCCCATGGCGGAGGTGTCCACCGGGAAGGCGCCCATCATGTCCTTGAACATCGCGGTCATGTCTTGCGTGTTGGTCATTTCTAAATCCTTTCCTTCGCTTGGGGCTCTCTCGCCTTTCTGCGTCTGCAAAAGGATATACATGCTGCGGCGCGGCATTTCAAGGTTTTTCTGCGCCGCAGCATAAGAAAGTTGACCTAGCGGAAAAGGCCCTTTTCCTCAGCGGCTTGCGCGCTGGGTCACGTAGCGCCCGGGGGCATCCTCCAGGATTTCGGTCTCCCCCTCGCCCGGCACCCGCGCCTTCACCTTGGCGCCCGACCGCTTGGAGAGCCAGGCCTCCCAGCGCGGCCACCAGGAGCCCTCGTGGAAGTCCGCCCCCTCCAGCCAGTCGGCGTGATCAAGGCCCAGGTCCTCGTTCGTGTAGTGGCCGTACTTCTTCTTGGAGGGCGGATTGACGATGCCCGCGATGTGGCCCGATTCCGTCATGATGAAGGTCTTGTCCTTGGAGCCCATCTTCTGCACGCCCCGGTAGCTGTCCTTCCAGGGGGCGATGTGGTCCGTCTCGCAGGCCACGGCACAGAGCGGCACGTCGATGTCGCCCAGCTCCAGGTGATGGCCCAGCAGATCGTAGCCGCCCTCGGCCAGCTCGTTGCGCTGGCAGAGGCTGCGCAGGTACTGCATGGCCATCTTGCCCGGCAGGTTGGCCCCGTCGCCGTTCCAGTAGAGCAGATCGAAGGCCGGCGGGGTCTCCCCCATCATGTAGCTCTTCACCGCCGGGCCATAGACCAGATCGTTGGCCCGGAGGAAGGAGAAGGTCCGCGCCATGACGATGGAAGGCAGGATGCCCTTGTCCGCGGTCTCGCCCTCGATCCCGTCGATGAAGTCGTCCGTCAGGAAGGGCTGGAACTCGCCCTGGTCGGAGAAGTCCGTCAGCGCCGTGAAGAAGGTGGCCGACTTGATGGACTTGTCGCCCCGCTGCTTCAGCAGCGAGAGGGTGAGCGAGAGGGTCGTCCCGGCGATGCAGTAGCCCACGGCGTTGATCCGGTCCTCGCCGGTGATCGCCTTCACCTGCTCGATCGCCGCCAGGTAACCCTCCTGCACGTAATCCTCCATGCCCACGTCGGCATAGCTCGCGTCGGGGTTCACCCAGGAGACCATGAAGAGCGTGTAGCCCTGGTCCACCACCCACTTCACGAGGCTGTTCTGGGCCTTGAGATCGAGGATGTAGAACTTGTTGATCCAGGGCGGGAAGATCAGCAGCGGCGTCTTGGCCACCTTCTCGGTGGTGGGGCTGTACTGGATCAGCTCGAACATGCGGTTGCGAAAGACAACCTTGCCCTCTGTCGTGGCGATGTTGCCGCCCAGCTTGAAGGCCTTCTCGTCGGCCAGCCGCACGATCAGCTCGCCGTCGTTCGCCTCCAGGTCCGCGATCAGGTTCTCGATGCCCTTGATCAGGCTCTCGCCCTCGGTCTCCATGGCCCGCTCCAGGGCGTCCGGGTTGGTCGCCAGGAAGTTGGTCGGGCTCATCATGTCGATGATCTGCTGGCTGAAGTAGGTCAGCCGCTTCTTCTCGCGCGGGCCCATGTCGCTGATGTCATCCACCGCCTGCTTCAGGGCCTCGGAGTTGATCAGGTACTGCTGCTTGACGAAGTTGAAATAGGGGTTAGTCTGCCACATCGGGTTGGTGAAGCGCTTGTCGCTCTCGGTGCGGTCCACCGGCGCCGCCATGGGCCCCTGCGCCAGGGCCTGCTGGGCCTCCACAAAGTGCGTCAGGGTGCGCGCCCAGTAGCCCATCTGATGCTCCATCAGCTTGGCCGGATTGTTCACCGCCTCGGCCAGATAGGAGTTGGCCGCCTTGGTGAAAAGCTCATGATTCGGACCATCGAGCGCGGCCCGGTGGGTCTTGCGGTTGGCCATGACCTGCATGAACCGTTCCGTCAGTTCCTCCACTTTCTTCAGGTTCTCGCTGAGCCGCGACACGGAGGCCGGGGGCACCCCGCCGTCATCTGTGCTTCCAGTTGTCATCTTAACCTTTTGCTCCTATCTTCGCACTTGCAGCATACCGCCGACCGTTCAGGGACAGGGACCGGCGCGATGCCCCGAACCGGGCCTAAGCAAGGAGACCCTGCGTGCGCTATATGGCAACCTACGACCTTATGGAAACCGTAAGGAATACCAACCAGTGGCTGGGGGCTTCGGCGCTCGCCATGGCATCCTATCCGGCTTTCGCGATGTTTCCAAACCCCGCCTTGCGCTGGATGGCCGCCTGGGGCGAAGTGACCGAGCGGACCTTCTCGCGCATGGTCGTGAAGCCCGACTGGAACATCCCGCCATTCGTCGGCAAGACCGGCCAGGACCGGCTCGTCACCCCCGAGGTGGTGATGCAGCGGGACTTCGGCGATCTCATCCATTTCCGCGTCCAGGGCCGCACGGAACCCAAGCGCCGCGTGCTCCTGGTGGCCCCCATGTCGGGCCACTACGCGACCCTGCTGCGCTCCACCGTCATCAGCCTCCTGCCCGACTGCGACGTCTATCTGACGGACTGGCACAATGCCCGTGACATCCCCGTCAGCGCGGGCAAGTTCGACATCGAGGACTACACCCTCTACCTGGTGGACTTCATGCGCCACCTCGGCCCCGACACCCACGTCATCGCCGTCTGCCAGCCCGCGCCCCTGGCGCTCGCCGCCACGGCCTACCTGGCCGAGGAAGACCCGGCGGCCCAGCCCCGCACCCTCACCCTGATCGGCGGCCCGATCGACCCGGACGCCGCCGCCACCGAGGTGACTGACTTCGGCCGCCGCGTCACCATGGGCCAACTCGAAGAGCTGATGATCCAGCGTGTCGGCTTCAAGTACGCGGGCGTCGGGCGCATGGTCTACCCGGGCCTGCTGCAGCTCGCCTCCTTCATCTCGATGAATGCCGAGACCCACTCCCAGGCCTTCCAGGACCAGATCATGCGCGTGGCCCAGGGCGCCGCCCACGAGCACGACAAGCACAACAAGTTCTACGACGAGTACCTCGCCGTGATGGATATGACGGCGGAGTTCTACCTCTCCACCGTGGAGCGGATCTTCAAGGAGGGCGAGATCGCCAAGAACCGCTTCACCGTCGGCGGCCGCCCGGTGGACATCGGCAAGATCACCACCGTCGCGGTCAAGACGGTCGAGGGCTCGAACGACGACATTTCCGCCCCCGGCCAGTGCATCGCCGCGCTCGACCTGCTCACCGGCCTGCCGGCCGAGAAGAAGGCCAGCCACCTCGAGGAGGGTGCCGGCCACTACGGCATCTTCGCGGGCAAGAGCTGGCGCAACAACATCCGCCCCCTGGTGCTCGAGTTCATCGACGCCAACGAGGGCGGCCCCCAGCCCGGCAGCGGCAAGACCCCGGCGAACCGCAACGCGGCTTGATTTAGGGGGGCGCGGCCCTCGGACATCAGGCGGAGCCTTTCCCAAGGGCTTCGCCTGCACAGCTCCAACTTGCGCAAAACCCGCAAAATGTGTATTTTACGCAGAGTTGTTGGGAGAGAGCCCATGGCCGCCAAATACGTCGAAGTCGGCGCCACCACCTTCGCGCGCCATTTTCCGAAGATGAAAGAGGACGTCCGGGAGCACGGCGTCATCACCGTCCTGAGCCACAATCGCAGCGTCGGGGCCTTTATCTCGCCCTCCGTCCTGGCCGAGCTGGAGGAACTGCGCGGCCGCAAGCGCGCCCTCGAACGGCTGGAGGAGATGGATGAAGACTTCTTCGAGGCGCTCGATGCGGCCCTCGACGCCTACGGCCCCCCCCCCTGATCCATGCCCCTGCCCGAGCCCCTGCCGGGCCTTGTCATCGGGTTTGATTTTCTCTTCCGCGAGGAAGCCGCCGCCGGGCAGGAGAATGCCAGCCGCCCCCACCCCTGCGCCATCATCTTGGTCACCACGGAAGGCCCCCGGCGTCGGGTCCGGGTGCTGGCAATCAGCCACGCGCCACCAAGCGCAAGCCAGGCCCGGCATTATCTGCAACTCACCCCCGCCGAGTGTCGGCAGATGGGCCTCGACAGCGGCAATCACTGGATCAACCTACGCGACATAAACAGCTTCGACTGGCCGGGTTATGACCTGCGGCCCATCGCACCGGGGGGCGGCTATGTCTTTGGCCGTATGAGCAGACAGGGGTTTGCCCGGCTTGTCACGGCCCTGAAGGTCGGCGCGGGCCGCAAGACCATCAGCC
>Ga0160419_101018_pt1 | contig 13344 bp, 14 predicted proteins | sample CelAP2metagpilot_2_FD_108196 | JGI IMG/M metagenome (GOLD analysis project Ga0160419, IMG submission 108196) | Phycosphere-associated microbial communities from Cellana algal ponds in Kailua-Kona, Hawaii, USA - Cellana AP2-4-25 metagenome pilot ... | reverse complement strand
CCTTGACGATGGGCAGGGTATCGACGCCGATCTGGGTGCCGAGGATGGCAAGCTGCTCCATCGCCGCCGGGCGATTCACGTCGAGCGAGGCCATGAGGACGCGCTTGCCGTCCTTTTCCTTCAGCCGCTTGGCAAGTTTGGCTGTGGTGGTGGTCTTGCCGCCGCCCTGGAGGCCGACCATGAGGATCGGCGCGGGCGGGTTGTCCACCTTCAGCGCGCCGGGCTCGCCCTCGCCCTTGAGCACGTCGATCAGGGCATCGTGCACGATCTTGACGACCTGCTGGCCCGGCGTGACGGACTTGGTCACGGCCTGGCCGGTGGCCTGGTCCTGCACCGCCTTGACGAAGTCGCGCGCCACCGGCAGCGATACGTCGGCTTCCAGCAGGGCGACGCGGACCTCGCGCAGGGCCGTCTTGACGTCCTCCTCCGAGAGGGCGCCCTGCTTGGTCAGGCGGTCGAAGACGCCGGAAAGACGTTCGCTCAGGTTTTCAAACATGGGGCGCGCCCCCTTTCGGTTCGGTTGCGGATGACCTCCAGATAGGAGGCGCCGCGAGAATGCACAAACGCCCCAGTGGGCGCAACGCGCTGACTGGGGGCGATCCCTGCCGCATGGCAATGGGACCGGAAGGCAAGGCTTCCGGGGTTGCACCGGGCTTTAGGCCCTGCGCGCGGACGAGTCAAGCCCGGCCCGGGGGATGCAGAAGGGCCGCGCCCGGGTGGACGCGGCCCCTCATTTAGGTCGTCAGGATGGATCAGGCGGCGCGGTCAAGCTGCTTGGGCAGGGCGGCGATCTCTTCGTGGGCCTTGGCGATGGTGGCCTCGGCGTCGATCGCGAGGGCATCGGCGGCCACGATCTCTACATCGGTCATGCCCATGAAGCCCAGGACATGGCGCATGTAGGTGGTGGCGAAGTCGATCTCGGAGCCCACGGCGGTGCCGCCCGAGGCCACGGCGAGGATCACGCGCTTGCCCTTGACCAGCCCCTCGGGGCCGTTCTCGCTGTAGCGGAAGGTGACGCCGACGCGGGCGACGAGGTCGATCCAGGCCTTGAGCGAAGCGGGGACTGAGAAGTTGTAGACGGGTAGGCCGATCACGAGGGTGTCGGCAGCCTCGATCTCGGCGATCAGGGCGTCGGACTGGGCCAGCGCCTCTTTCTGCTCGGTGCTGCGCTCGCCTTCGGGCAGGGCGCGGGCCACGGCCCAGGTGTGAGTGATCTGGGGCAGGGGGCTGCGGGCCAGGTCTCGGGTGATGACCTTCTCCTCGCCCAGGGCGGCGATGATGCGATCGGTCAGGTCGCGGGTGATCGAGGTTTCGGTGTTGGCCGAAGAGTCAATGCGCAGGATGGTCATGTCGGGTCCTCCGGGAAGGTGGGTTTTGATCTGTGGTCAGGAGATACGACTTGCATCCACGAACGCAATCTACATGGTGGCGCAAGGGATGTTCGCAGGTGCACAGAACTTTCGGGAGGTTGCACGATGAAGAACTGGGACGAGGTCAAGACCGCCTACCACGTTGCCCGGCGGGGCACGGTGAGCGGCGCGGCGGAGGCGCTCGGGGTGCACCATGCCACCGTGATCCGCCACATCGACGCCTTGGAGGCCCGCCTCGGGGTCAAGCTCTTCCAGCGCCACGCGCGCGGCTACACGCCGACGGAGGCAGGGCAGGATCTGCTGCGGGTGGCGCAGGCGACGGACGATCAATTCAGCCAGCTCGCGGGCCGCATCAAGGGCCGCGGGTCCGAGGTTTCGGGGGACTTGGTGGTCACCTCCCTGGCCTCCCTCGCGCCCCGTGTCGTGCCCGTCCTGGCGGCCTTCCAGCGGGATCACCAGGAGGTGGTGGTGCGCTATCTCACCGGAGATCGGCTGTTCCGGCTCGAGTATGCGGAGGCCCATGTGGCGATCCGGGCAGGTTCCCCGCCGGATCAGCCGGACAATGTGGTTCAGCCCTTCATGGAAGAGCAGATCGCCGCCTACGCCAGCCGCGCCTATATCGAAGAACGCGGCATGCCGCAGGGGCCCGACGACTACGGCAACCACCGCTTTGTCGGGCCGGACCGCGAGGATAGCCGCGCGCCCTTCTACGTCTGGCTGCGCGAAAACGTCCCCGCCCATGCGGTGACCTTCCGCTGCTCGGATCAGACGGTAGCGGAGAGCGCGGTGCTGGCAGGGGCCGGGATCGGCTTTTTCACGCAGCGCGAGGGCGCGGCCCACCCGGACCTCGTGGAGGTCGCCCCGCCGCAGAAGGCCTGGATGTCAGCGCTATGGCTGGTGACCCACGTTGATCTGCACCGGACGACCAAGGTCCAGACCCTGCTGCGCCACCTCAAGGAACACGCCCGGAGCCAATCCGCGTGAGCCCCGGCGCCCAGGGGCATCTTGCGATGCTCGCCTTTTCGGCGCTTGTCGCCGGCTCCTTCTCGTTGGGTTCGATCATGGCCAACGAGATCGCCCCCACCGCCTTCACGGCGGTGCGCTTCTGCCTCGCCTCGGTCTTTGTGGGCGTTCTGGCCTGGCATCGGCGGGAGCTGAGCCGCAGCGGATTCCGCTCCCCCTGGCGCTATGCCGTGCTGGGCGGGCTCTTCGGGCTTTACTTCGTGCTCATGTTCGAAGGGCTGAAGACCGCGCCGCCGGTGAGCGCCGCGGCGGTCTTTACCCTGGTGCCGCTGATGGCGGCCCTCTTCGCCTTCCTGCTGCTGCGCCAGCTGCTGACCGGCCGCATGGCTCTGGCCCTGGGGATTGGCGCGCTGGGCGCCCTCTGGGTGATCTTCCGCGGTAACCTCGGCGCCGCCCTGGCCTTTGACGTGGGGCGGGGTGAGGCGATCTACCTGATCGGGTGCTTGTCCCACGCCATCTACACGCCCATGGTGCGGCGCTTGAACCGCGGCGAGAGCGCCGTGGTCTCAACCCTGGGCACGGTGCTGGGCGGCGGGGCACTCCTCCTGCTCTACGCCTGGCCCGAGATCGTGGCTACGGACTGGCGGGCCCTGCCGCCGATGGTCTGGGTGACGCTCTTCTACACCGCCTTCTTCGCCACGGCGGTGACGGTGATCCTGCTGCAGTTCGCCACCCTGCGCCTGCCCTCGGCCAAGGTCATGGCCTACACCTATCTCACTCCGACCTGGGTGATCGCCTGGGAGGTGGCCCTGGGCAATGCCCCGCCCGGGCCCATCGTCATGGGGGGCGTGGGGCTGACGGTGGTGGCCCTGCTGCTTCTGCTGCGGGACGATCAGCGGCCTGCCTGAGCGCACCGGCAGGAACCAACGGTGCGGACCCGGCGTTGGACCAAGGCTCATCAGAGAAAGGCACCCTAAATGCGCAGCATCATCTACATTGTCGGGTTGATCGTCGTCATCCTGGCCATTCTGAGCTTCGCAGGTCTGATTTGACGGCCCTCACCATCCAAAACAGAAAGGAACGGCTATGCGTGGTATCATCTACCTAGTTGGACTCGTCGTGATCGTGCTGGCGATTGTCCAATTCGTGCTCTGAGCCATCGCGCTCGCCGGTGGGGGCGGCCTGATCCAGCCTTTCCCGGACCAAGAATTGTTCGAACGCGTCGAGGTTGACGGGTTCGAACAGCCCAAAACCCTGCATCCAGACGGAGGCCGCGCGCATGGCGTCGGGCTCCAGCTTGCACCACTTCACCCTTCCCCGTTTTTCCTGAGAGATGAGCCCTGCCGCACTAAGCACGTTGAGGTGTTTGGAAATGGCGGCGAGCGACATATCGAAAGGGTCGGCCACATCCGTCACGGCCATGTCGTCCTCCAGCAGCATCGCCAGGATGGCGCGCCGCGTGGGGTCGGCTAGGGCAGAGAAGACCTGATCGAGGGTGTGGCTCATGGCCCGCTTCTAGCCGCTGGCGTCGGGGCAGGGAAGCGGCCTTACAGTGGGGCCAGTCTGATAATCAACCGAAGGGTTGAATAAGCCAGAATGCGGAAATCCGGGCATGATGGCCGCTTTGCAGTCGTTTCGGCCAAGGCCAGCCGGTATAATTTATAATTATTTCAGTCACTTACCCGATATTCATGCCGAGTTGACTCCTTACCCCCCTGCGGGTAGCACCTGCACCAACTCGTCCAGGAGGGTTTCGGCGTGTCAGAGCAGGATCAGCAGAAGTCGCTGGCGGAGCTCGAAGCGCGGATCGCCGCCGCCAAGGCGCGGCAGGCGCCGAAGCCCCGAGTGGACGAACACTACTCCCAGGCGCAATTGGCCTGGCGGATGGTGATTGAACTGGTGGCCGGTCTCGGGATCGGTTTCGGCATGGGATACGGGCTCGACGTGCTCTTTGGCACGCTGCCGATCTTTCTGGTGCTGTTCACGCTGCTGGGCCTCGCGGCCGGGGTGAAGACGATGCTTCGCTCCGCCCAGGAGATCCAGGACAAGAAGCTGGCCGAAGAGGCCGATGGAACCAAGGCGCCCGCCGGGCGCGACGACGAAGGAGCCTGAGATGGCCACACCACAGGATGCAGGCGAGGGAGGCGGTCTGGTCTTCCACCCGATGGACCAGTTCATCGTCAAGCCGTTCTTCGGCGACGGAACCGAGGTCGCCTGGTACACCGTCACCAACGCCACCGTCTGGATGTTCCTGGCGGTGATCGCCACCTTCCTGCTGCTGGTACTCGGCAGCTCCGGCCGCGCGACCGTGCCGGGCCGGATGCAGTCCGTCGCGGAACTCGCCTACGGCTTCATCTACAAGATGGTCGAGGACATCTGTGGCAAGGAAGGCGTCAAGTACTTCCCCTACATCATGACGCTCTTCATGTTCATCGTCTGCGCCAACTTCCTTGGCCTGATCCCCACCGCCTTCACCCCCACCTCGCACTTCGCCGTGACGGTGGTGCTGGCGCTCGCGGTCTTCCTGACGGTGACGATCCTGGGTTTCGTGAAGAACGGCGCCGGGTTCCTGAGCCTCTTCTGGGTGGCCTCCGCGCCCCTCGCACTGCGCCCGATCCTGGCGATCATCGAGCTGATCTCCTACTTCGTGCGCCCGGTCAGCCACTCCATTCGCCTGGCGGGCAACGTCATGGCCGGCCACGCGGTGATCAAGGTCTTCGCGGGCTTCGCGGCCATCGCGGTCATCAGCCCCGTCTCCGTGCTGGCGATTACCGCCATGTACGGGCTCGAGGTTCTGGTCTCTTTCATCCAGGCCTACGTCTTTACCATTCTGACGTGCGTGTACCTCAAGGACGCACTTCACCCGCATCACTGACAAAGGCGGGGCAGATGTCCCGTCCCCCATTCAACTTCCAATCGTAAGGAGAATTCACATGGAAGGCGAACTCGCACACATCGGCGCAGGTCTGGCAGCAATCGGTTCCGGCGCTGCCGCCATCGGGGTTGGCAACGTGGCAGGCAACTACCTGGCCGGCGCCCTGCGCAACCCCTCCGCCGCGGCCTCCCAGACCGCAACCCTCTTCATCGGCATCGCGTTCGCAGAAGCGCTGGGCATCTTCGCCTTCCTCGTCGCTCTGCTGCTGATGTTCGCTGTCTAAACTCCGGTAACGCAATCCTTACGAGCGGGCAGGGCCCCGTGCCCTGTCCGCATGTAAGCCACCGTTTCCAAGGAGGCCCCGATGGCAACTGAAACAACACATGCCGAAGGCGTCGTCGAAGCCGGACCCGGTATGCCGCAGCTGGATTTCTCCACCTGGGGCAACCAGATCTTCTGGCTGGTGCTGGCGCTGATCGCGACCTACCTGATCCTGTCGCGCGTGGCCCTGCCGCGCATCGGCGCGGTCCTGGCGGAACGGTCCGGCACGATCACCAACGACATCGCCGCCGCCGAGGATCTCAAGGTCAAGGCTGCCGAGGCCGAGGAAGCCTACAACAAGGCCCTCGCCGACGCCCGCACCGAGGCTCAGCAGATCGTCGCGGATGCCAAGGCCGAGATCCAGGCCGACCTGAGTGCCGCCATCGCCAAGGCGGACGAAGAGATTGCCGTGAAATCGGCCGAGTCCGAGAAGGCCATCGCCGAGATCCGCGCCAGTGCGATGGAGAACGTCGAAAAGGTCGCCAAGGACACGGCGAAGGAAATCGTCGCGGCCTTCGGTGCCAAGAGCGACGACAACAAGGTCGAGGCTGCGGTCGCGGCCCGGGTGAAGGGGTAAGACCATGCGGATGATGATCACCACCCTTTTCGCCGCGGCCTTCGCCACGCCCGCGCTTGCGGCCAAGGGCCCCTTCTTCTCGCTCAACAACACCGACTTCGTGGTGCTGTTGGCCTTCATCGTCTTCATCGGCATCCTGGTCTACTTCAAGGTGCCCAGCCTGCTGGCGGGGATGCTGGACAAGCGCGCCGAGGGCATCAAGGCGGAACTCGACGAGGCCCGCCGCCTGCGTGAGGAAGCCCAGACGCTTCTGGCCTCCTACGAGCGCAAGCAGAAGGAAGTGCAGGAGCAGGCCGACCGCATCGTGAGCGCGGCGAAGGAAGAGGCTTCCGCCGCTGCCGCCAAGGCCCGTCTGGACCTGGAGAAATCGGTCGAACGCCGCATGGCCGCCGCCGAGGACCAGATCAACTCGGCCCAGGCTGCCGCCGTCAAGCAGGTGCGCGACCGAGCCGCCGCCGTGGCGATTGCCGCCGCCCGCGAGGTGATCGCCGAGCAGATGACCGCCACCGAGGCGAACAAGCTGATCGACGACGCGATTGCACAGGTGGATACGAAGCTGCACTGAGCGGCCCACCGTCCCGACATGAGAAAGCCCCGGCCTCGCGGTCGGGGCTTTTCGCGTTTCCGGGCCTACCCGCCGGTGGTCTGTTGCAGGCGTTGGCGGGCGATTTCCTCGTGCCGCTCGGCCTTTCGGTGCTCCACCAGGCAGCGTTCGACATAGTCCAGGTGCGCCTCGATGGCCGCGCGGGTGCCCGCCGCATCCCGCGCCTGCAGAGCTTCGTTGATGGCGCGGTGCTGATCCAGCAGGGCGGTGCGGCTGGTGCGCTGCTTGAACATGACCTGGCGGTTGTAGAAGACCCCGCCACGCAGCAGCTCGTACATGGACCGCATCATGTGCAGCATGACCACGTTGTGGCTCGCCTCGATGATGGCCATGTGGAACTGCGCATCCAGCCGGGCATCCTCCTCGGCGTTCTTGCGGCTGTGCACCTGCTCCATCTTCTCGAAGATCGCCTGCACCACTTGTAGGTCCGTATCCGTCCCGTGCAGGGCGGCTCTCTCGGCGGCGAGGCCCTCCATGTCGCGCCGGAAGGAGAGGTAATCGAAGACGGCCTCGTCGTGGCGCGCGAAGAGCTCGATCAGGGCCGGGGAAAAGGCGCTGCCCAGGACATCGGCCACGTAGATTCCGGCCCCGGGCCGGGTGCTCAGCAGGCCCTGTTCCTGCAAGTGCGCGACAGCATCGCGCAGCGAGGGGCGGGAGACCTCGAGCCGCTCGGCCAGCTCGCGCTCGGAAGGCAGCCTTTCGCCCGGCCGCAGGATGCCGCGCAGGATCAGCAGCTCGATCTGGCGGATCACCGCCTGAGAGAGCTTCTCGGCAGCGACGGGTTGGAAGGGCATGGCAAACTCCTGAATTGGTCAAGGTATATGACCACTTGAGGGGCGCTTCAACGGTTGCTTGGCGGGGGCGAGGGAAGGGCGGCGTAAAGGTTTCGTTAACCCTAAACCGCAATGCTGGGAGAATGCGCGCGCTCCTTCTCTTTCTCCTCCTTGCCGCCTGCAACACGCCCGGTCCGCAGTTCCGTGGCATCGCCCCCACACAGGTCACGGTGGAGGGCTCCACCTTCGACGTCCGCGTGCGTGGCAACCGGGCCGAGGCGATCCGCACCAATGTGGAGTATGCGCCGCGCTTCGGGCCGATCCGGCGGCGCGCCGGGGTCGCCATGGCGCAGGTCAGCGGCTGCCGGGTGCTGCGGGTGGGCGGGGATCAGGCACAGGCGTTAGGGCTGCTGGACTGCGGCTGACCCCACTCCAGGCAGCAAAGCGCAATATCTTGTGGATAAGCCGGGCGAGAATACGCTCAGTTGTGGTCCGAGGTTGACTCGTTGCCGCCCAAAACCGCACATTGCAAGGCAACTTCGGAATCAGAGGGGCCTCTCCGTGCGCTTTTCCAAGCTCCGGCTAACGGGTTTCAAAAGCTTCGTCGACCCTACCGACCTCATCATCGCCGACGGGCTGACCGGGGTGGTGGGTCCGAACGGCTGTGGCAAGTCCAACCTGCTCGAAGCCCTGCGCTGGGTCATGGGGGAAAACCGCCCCACGGCGATGCGCGGCGGCGGCATGGAGGACGTGATCTTCGCCGGCGCGGCGACCCGCCCGGCGCGCAATTTCGCTGAAGTGACGCTCCAGCTCGACAACTCCGAGAGGCTGGCCCCCGCGGGCTTCAACGACAGTGACACCATCGACATCGTCCGGCGCATCACCCGCGACGTCGGCAGCGCCTACAAGGCCAGCGGCAAGGAGGTGCGGGCGCGCGACGTGCAGATGCTCTTCGCCGATGCCTCCACCGGCGCGCATTCGCCCGCGCTGGTCCGGCAGGGCCAGATCAGCGAACTGATCAACGCCAAGCCCAAGAGCCGCCGCCGCATCCTGGAGGAGGCGGCCGGCATCTCGGGGCTCTACCAGCGGCGCCACGAGGCGGAGCTGAAGCTGAACGCGGCCGAGACAAACCTCACGCGGGTCGACGACGTGATCGAACAGCTCGCCGCGCAATTGGCCCAGCTTGCCCGTCAGGCCCGCCAGGCGGCCCGCTACCGCGAGATCGGCGAGCGGCTACGCCGGACGGAAGGGATGCTTCTCTATCGTCGCTGGCGCGAGGCCGACAATGCACGGGCCGAGGCGGACCAGCTCCTGCGCGCCCGGATCAGCGCCGCGGCCCAGGCCCAGGCCCATGCCAGCCAGGCGGCCACGGCCCGCGCCAAGGCCGAGGAGGCCCTGCCGCCGCTGCGCGAGGAGGCCTCCATCGCCTCCGCCGTCCTGCAGCGCCTCGCCGTTCAGCGCGACACGCTGGACGATCAGGAGGCCCGCGCCCAGGCCACCATCGACACCCTGACCAGCCGCATCGCGCAGCTGACCCACGACATCGACCGGGAGAGCGGCCTTAACCGCGACGCGGGCGAAACCATCGAGCGTCTGGAGTGGGAGGCCAAGGCCCTGGCCGAGGCGGGCGAGGGTCACGAGGAGGCCCTGGCCGAAGCGGCGGCGGCGGCTCACGAGAGCGCCTCGGTGCTGGAGGGCGCGGAATCGGAGCTGACCCGCCAAACCGAGGATGTGGCCCGGCTGGCCGCCCGCCACGGCTCCGCAGAAAGGCTCCTGGCCGACAGCCAGCGTACCCGCACCAAGGCCGAGGCGGAGGCGGAGAAGGCCCGTGCCGCCGTCACCGAAAGCCGCGCCGCACTCGCCCGCGCTGCGAATGATTTTGAGGCCGCCCAGGCGGCAGAAGCGGCGGCGGTGAAGGCTGCGTCTGACGCAGACGAGGCGCTTCACGCTGCCGAGGAGGCCCGGGCCGAGACCCAGTCGCGCGAGGCCGATGCCCGCGCGGAGCGTTCCGAGGCCGAGGGCGAGATGAATGCCCTTCGGGCTGAGGCCAGCGCCCTGGCAAAGCTGGTGGAACGGGACACCGCCGAGGGCGGCCAGATCCTCGACCGCCTTCAGGTGGAGCATGGCTTCGAGAAGGCACTCGGCGCCGCCCTGGCGGATGATCTGCGCGCGCCAGAGGTTGAGGCCGATGGCCCTTCCGGCTGGGCCGGGTTGCCCCCCTACGACCGGCCCCAGGCCCTGCCCGGTGGAGTCACCCCGCTGAGTGCCCACGTCTCCGTCCCCGAGGTGCTGGCGCGGCGCATGGGGCAGATCGGGCTGGTAGACCCGGACGAGGGCACCGCTCTTCAGGCCGCGCTCCTGCCCGGTCAGCGTCTGGTTTCGCTCGAGGGGGACCTCTGGCGCTGGGACGGCTACCGGGCCTGGGCTGAGGATGCGCCCTCTGCGGCGGCGCTGCGATTGCAGCAGCTCAACCGGCTTGAGGCGCTCAAGCAGTCGCTCGAGGCGGCGACCCAGCGCGCCGAGGGCGCCCGCGCCGCCCATGACAGCCTGACCCGCACCCTGGCCGAACGAACGGAGGCGGACCGCCGCGCCCGAGAGGACCGCCGCGCCGCAGATCGTCAGGTGGCGGAGGCTGGCCGCGCTCTGAGCCGCGCCGAAGCGGACCGCAACCTGGCCGAGGGCAAGCTCGAAAGCCTCGGGCTGGCGGTGAACCGTCACGAGGAGGAGGCCATGGCCGCCCGGGCGCAGCTGCGCGAGGCGGAGCAGGCGCTTGCCGAGCTGGGTGACCTGGCCGAGGCGCGCGCCTCGGTGGAGGATCTGCGCCTCAAGGTCGAGGCGGCCCGCATTTCGATGATGTCGCGGCGGTCTGCCCACGACGAGCTGCGCCGCGAGGGAGAGGCCCGGACCCGCCGTTCGCAGGAGGTGGTGAAGGAAATCAGCGGCTGGCGCCACCGGCTGGAGACGGCAGAGAAACGCTCCGCCGAGCTGACCGAGCGCAAGGAGAAGGCGGAGGCGGATCTCAAGGCGGCCTCGGCCGCGCCGGGAGAGATCGCCGCCCAGCGGGACGAGATTTCAATCGAGATCGCCCGCGCCGAGAAGCGCCGCACCGAGGCGGCAGATCGCCTGGCCGGGGCCGAGCAGGCTTTGCGCGACGCGGCCCAGTCGGAACGCGATGCGGAACGCGCGGCTTCGGAATCTCGCGAGGTGCGCGCCGGGGCCGAGGCCCGGGCGGAGGCCGCGCGCGAGACCGTGACAGCGGCCGCCGAGCGGATCGCCGAAGACAGCCAGCTGACCCCGAACCAGCTCCTGACCTCGCTTCAGATCAACCCCGATCAGATGCCCGGGGCGGACCGGCTGGAGGCCGACGTGAACCAGCTCAAGCGGCAGCGCGATTCCCTCGGCGCGGTGAACCTCCGGGCCGAGGAGGACGCCCGCGAGGTCCAGGAGGAGCACGATACGCTGCTCAAGGAAAAGGACGATCTGGAGGAGGCGATCAAGACCCTCCGATCGGGCATCGCCAGCCTGAACCGCGAGGGCCGCGAAAGGCTGCTGACAGCCTTCGAGCAGGTGAACTCCAACTTCTCCATGCTATTCCGCCATCTCTTCGGCGGCGGCGAGGCGAACCTGGTGATGGTGGAATCAGACGATCCGCTCGAGGCGGGCCTGGAGATCATGTGCCAGCCGCCGGGCAAGAAGCTGAGTACCCTGAGCCTCCTGTCGGGCGGGGAGCAGACCCTGACCGCGCTGGCGCTGATCTTTGCCGTCTTCCTGGCGAACCCGGCGCCGATCTGCGTGCTGGACGAGGTGGACGCGCCGCTTGACGATGCCAACGTCACCCGCTTCTGCGACCTGCTGGACGAGATGTGCCGCCAGACCGAGACGCGCTTCCTGATCATCACGCACCACGCGGTGACCATGGCGCGGATGGACCGGCTCTTTGGGGTGACCATGGCCGAACAGGGGGTCAGCCAGCTCGTTTCCGTGGATCTGAAGAAGGCCGAGACACTGGTCGCGTAGATGTTTGTGGCCGGATCGGAAGGATGGGCCTAGGCTTGGCCCATGCGCTATCTGTTGGTCCCGCTCCTGCTTCCGACCTGCCTGTTCGCCGCCGAGTTTCGGCTGCTGGAGGGTGATGAGGTGCTGAGCCGCGAGGAGGTCATGGCCCTCACCCGGCGCGAGGTGGTGACCTTCTACGAGGGCGGCCAATCCCGCTACGATGCCGATGGCGCCTACAGCTACACCTACGCCAGCGGTGCCAGCGCCCACGGTGATTTCGAGGTGGGCACCGACGGGGTGATCTGCATCCTCTTCGACAACGGTTTCGACCGGTGCGACCGCTTTGTGCGGAGCCACGGGCGGATCGTGATGATCACCGAAAGCGGTGACCGCTACCCGATCCGCCCATAAGGCGCTACTTCGGCTCTTTCTTCTCCACCGGTCCGCCCGCCTTTTCCCAAGCGGAGAAGCCCTCCTTCAGGTGCGCCGCCTCGAAACCCATGTCCTGCAACGTGGCGACAGAGATGGCCGAGCGCCATCCCGAGGCGCAGTGGAAGATGAAGCGCCGATCCTCGGCGAAAATCTCCTTGAAGTAGGGGCTGTCGGGATCGACCCAGAATTCCAGCATGCCGCGCGGGCAATGGAAGGCACCGGGGATGGCGCCTGTCCTTTCCCTCTCGCGTGGGTCGCGCAGATCGACGAACTGGACGCGGGGATCCTCCAGCAGGGCGATGGCCTCCTCGGTCTCGATCTCCTCGATCCGGGCGCGGGCCTCTTCCACCATTTGGGCGGCGGTCTTCTTCAGGGGCATGGGGTGTTCCTTTGTCACAGGCGGTTCAGCAAGGTGGCGGTGGGCCAGCCGTCCACGGGCAGGCCGAGGCGGGCCTGTTCGGCCCGCACGGCGGCGCGCGTGCCCGCCCCGAGGATGCCGTCGATCCCGCCCACGTCATGGCCGAGGGCCTGGAGCTCGCGCTGCAGGCGCTTCATCTCGGCGCCATCGAGCCCCGGCGCGGGGTTGCCCGCGTCAAAGACCCGGGCACCCTCGAGCCGCGTGGCGAAGTAGGCGGCGGTCAGGACGTAGGTGAAGGACTGGTTCCACTCGAAGTAGACCCGGAAGTTGGGGTAGGCGAGGAAAGCGGGCCCGCCGACGCCCTGGGGCAGGAGGATCGAGGCGTCCAGCCCCTCCTGCAGGGGGCCGTTGCGCCCCTCGACGCCAAGCGCCTGCCAGGCCGAGACGGGCTTGCTGACTTCCAGCCCGGTGAGCGCGGGATCGAAGTCCGCAGGCAGACGCACCTCAGCCATCCAAGGCTCGCCCGCCCGCCAGCCTAGATGCGACAGCATCTTCGCGCCTGACACCAGCGCATCGGGTGCCGAGGTCTTGAGCGAGACGCGCCCGTCCCCATCGGCGTCCACGCCGTTCTCCAGAATGTCCTTGGGCAGCATCTGGACCATGCCGATCTCGCCGGCCCAGGCGCCGGTGGTGCGACGCGGGTCAAAGCCACTCTGGGCATAGAGTTCAACCGCCGCCAGCACCTGGGGCCGGAAGAGCTCGGGGCGGCGACAATCGTGCGCCAGGGTCACCAGCGCGTTGGCCGTGTTAAAGTCGCCCTGGAAGGCGCCGTAGTCGGTCTCAAAAGCCCAGAAGGCCAGGAGCACGCCGCGGCTAACCCCATACTCCGCCTCGATCCGGTTGAAGATGGCGTCATACTCCGCCGCCTTGGCCTTGCCGCGGTTGATCCTGTCGGCCGAGATCAGGCGGCGCGCGAAATCGGTGAAGGGCATCTGGAAGACCCCCTGCCGCCGATCTGCACGCAGCACCGATTGATCCTGAGAGACGTTCTGGAAGAACGCTTGCACGGTGTCGG
>Ga0160419_101017_pt1 | contig 13349 bp, 13 predicted proteins | sample CelAP2metagpilot_2_FD_108196 | JGI IMG/M metagenome (GOLD analysis project Ga0160419, IMG submission 108196) | Phycosphere-associated microbial communities from Cellana algal ponds in Kailua-Kona, Hawaii, USA - Cellana AP2-4-25 metagenome pilot ... | reverse complement strand
GATGTGGCCCGCAAGGTCGATGGGGATGGTGGCAAGTGCAAGAACGGCGGAGGCCAAGGAGGGATGGAAGGGGGGGGAGAGGGGAAAGGGGGGGAGCTGGAGCAGATGGAGGAGGAGGAGGAGGAGGAGGAGATAGCGGGGTATGAGATGTATTGACGATATCCGACTTGACCACCTATGGCGGCAATTCGGCGGAGTTCATCTGGACGGTCGGGCTTATGATCGTTGGTGAGGGGGATGGCGTAGATGCGCCTATTACTGCTACTCCTGCCGCTGTTGATATGAATATTGTTGGTGTGGTGGTCGTAGGGAGAGGCGGAGGGAGAGGGAGAGGATGATGATTGGAGGTGATAACTGACGAGGCTTTCATCTGACTGCTCTTTCCCCTCTCGCTTCTCCTCTTGCTGCTTCTGATCCTGCCCCTCTCCCTCATTCTGTCCCCAAGGCTGCTGCTGCTGCTGCTGCTGCCGCCGCCGCCAATCTGTCATCTTTCTTCTTCCCAACACACACCGGGAGTCCCCCAAATTTACCACTGTCAATATCATCCCTCTCTCACTCCCTCCCTTCCCCTCTCCCTCCACGTTGCGCGCTATGACCATCACGCACGTGGACCCAGAGCACGCCACGTCGAGTAAGGGACACATGACCAGGTCGTTCTGCATCAATCGAAACGCCGGAAGGGGGTCAAACTGTGTCTGGACGAGGTAATGCGGGAGGTGCTGCCTCACGCGCTGGCTGACCAGATGCCCCTGCTCGCCGTGCCCGTCCAAAACTGCATAAATTGACACGGGATGGGAAGACGGCAACAACGACGAAGAAGGCAAGGAAACAGATTGCGAAATCTGCTGCTGCTGCTCTGCGTCGAGGAGGATGAAATTATCTTGGTTGATCCAGTTGGCATGTGATGACTTGAGCCCTTGAGCAGTGCACATCCCACTCACTGATCCCGAGAGGGAGTAGCAATCCTCCGGGTCGTGTACGTGCTGGAGAAAGGCCGATCTCGGTGTGAAGAGAGGGCGGGCGAGCAAATCGACACTCCCCATGGAGATGGAGTGAGCTCCACGAGAGCCCCGGACGTGGACACGAGGGGTAGGGCCAGGAGCGATTAGCCGGGCAGCAGCTTGCCAGGAGATGCCCAGGCGCTTGGATCCGTGGCCCATTTTATGGTGAGCCATCCCTTCTGTGATACTCGTGCTGCTGGTTGTGTCGGTGGTGCTTGTACTGCTGCTGATGTGCTGTTGCGATGACGCTACGTAGGGATAATGCTGCTGCTGCTGGTGTTGCTGCTGCTGGTGTTGCTGCTGGTGCTGCTGGTGCTGCTGGTGCTGCTGCTGGTGCTGCTGCTGATGGTGTTGCTGTTGTTCCTCATTATCAATGCCTGACCTATCAGTCTGCCTGTCCTCATCCATTTTCTCGTCTATCTCTTCCACCACCTTTCCTCCCTCCGTCATCCTCGCCGAGACGTGGTGCAGCCTCAGGGTAGCCCCACCATTGCTGGGGAGTTGAAGAGGGTGCCATCGCCCCCCCCCCTTCCCCCCCTTCTTGGCCACGCTCGTCTTTTTCAACATGCCCACTCCAATATGCAAGGGCAGCAGCAATGATGATGGTGATGATGAAGAGGGCATGGACACGCCTTTGCTCGTGGTGCTTGAATAGGAATTGCATGAGGTGGTGCTGCCCTCATCATCCATTTCATCGTCAGCGTGGGAGTCTCCTGCTCCAGTGGCTCCTTTTATAGAGGACCAAGAAGACACAAGGGGATGAGAATGATGCTGTTGATGCCGCAGACGACATCGAACATCGTTAGTAATGTGTGAAGGACGGCCATTGAGCTTGGCAGAGGCCATGCTTCCCTCGCTCATACTCTTGCGGATGCGCGTATACGCCCGTAGCAAGGGAGACGCACGCATTGACACCGGGGTGGAAGTGGCCATGGAGCTCGTTAAGGCCATGCTTGCTGTCGCCATGGCGGCACTGGCTTCGATGGTCGTGGCCGTGGTCGTGATGGCAGAGTAAGAATTAAGATCCATGTCTTCCGAGTCGTGGAGGGTGCCCTCGTCGTCGTTGTCGTCCAGCTGGTGTTGCACGGTAGAGTAGTCCAAGGAAGTTAAGGAGGAGGTGTTCAGAGTGGACATGACAGCAGCATCCATCTTTAGTTAGCTCTGTTTGTGTCAAGGGGGGCATAAGTGTGGCACCGTGTAAGTGTCCGAGGGGGATGGGGCGGCGTCAAGGCGTTATTATGGGTGAAGTGGGCCGCACGTTGAGGAGGCACCACAAGGCTTGGCAGGCAAGCATAGCGGGGCAACTTCCCTCACTGAACTTAAGATTTTATTACCTCCAAATCAAGGAGACGCCCCGCATGCATGCAGCGGGTTTGTGGGTCGTCCTGTCAAGACACTTCGTTCTTGGGCTCCCATTGCTTGTCCGTTATGCTACACCATTATTCCATTCTTCAACTACAAGAAGCTTTCTTCCATGGGTTGTACTTGCGCCCTCGACAAAGCAGGCGCTTCCCGAAAGTCCTCGAAAGTCCCTTCGTCTGTAAAGTCAACAACCAACGTATAAGGCCTTGGATTTAAGTCAAGCAGAACCAAAGCATGGTATGAAATTTGGCCAGCGAGTCAGATATTGTGAACGCATCCCGCCCCAAATCCGAACGAGTCCAGGTTGTTAATAAAAAAGAGCGAAGAAAAGGAAAAATATACGATTCTTCATATTCGATGACGAAGATAAATGTGTCAGAATAGCAAAAGCTCCGAGATTGTGCAAGGGCACAAGACCTCAGCGCCCAGCCTATGGGGATATGATGCTCTGCCTTTGGCTAAGTATCGGCAAAATAGTCGTCCCCTACGGACACGGGAAGAAGGCATGTATCACATTGGTGAGACGAGCGCCATCGCGACCAGTTCAGCCAAGACATGTTTAGTCGAATGAGATTTAAAACAAAGTCTTCTACCCGCTATGACCTGCCTTTCCTTCGCTTATTCTTTCTTAATCTCACTCTGCAGCCCCCTGTTCTCAACATCCCACTACTCATAGTGCAGGTTTCGCCTTGGACCCCTTCCCTCTTGCTCCAACCGATTAGCATTGTTCAACAAAGCTTTCACGCCCACAAACACCGTCGCGCCTGCCGTGCCATATAAAAGTGTCAGGTAGGTTGCAACCATCGCCGCGGCACTCACGAAAGCGCCCGCGAAGAATAACAAGCCCGTCAAAAAATCAGGGGAGTAGGAGCGGATGAACGACCAGAGGGAGAGCGTAAAACCCGTAAGTGCCATGAAGAGACCTAACGCCATGTTGAGCAGGAAGTGGATCAAAATCTAAATATCGTTGGGAGAGGGTGTGGTTGAGGGTGAGTTAGTATTTGCACGAACGATACGGACACACGATAACGAAGCAACGAGGACATTTTCCTTCCGCAATCTCCTATGCTATCTCCCTCCTTCCCTCTTTTCTTCCTTCTATTCCTTCCATGCCTGCAAAGTGTACTCCAACAAGCCTTCATCCCGACGCATGGCGCGAAAGCCCATGAACAGCATGTCGAACATCGTCTGTCGCTGCCCGAAAGACTTGCCCCACTTAAATGATCTCCAAAAAAGTTGTTTGGCTTCGTCAATTCCGTAGGTAGAGAAGACACCCAGGTGCTTGTTTGCTTCGCGTTGTTTTTTTTCTTGCTCCTTTTCGAGATTGTGCAGCTTGGCTTGCGCCGATTGCCAGGCGCGCTTGTAGGACTGTGAAATGGAGGGAGGGAAGGAAGGAGGGTGAAAAGGGAAAGCAATCACTTGAGGCATGCAGGGAGGAGAAACGATATGTATATGTCAAGGAGAGCACAAACTGCCAAAGCTGCCTGCTGAGGGCTCGATCAAAGCACCCCCTTTCCCTCCTTCCCGCCTACCTGGCAAGCATCGTCACACGAGAACCAGCCCTTACTTTGCCGATACATCTCTTCGGCGGCCCACGCATCATTCTGCAAAGCATACAGCTTGTTTAGGTCGATGCCCTTGATGACGTGCTCGTATTGTTTCAAGCTATCATCAGGCACAGCGAAGCCTTGGAAGAAGGTCAGGACGATGAGACCGGCCACCCATAGAGAGGAAGTGATGTAATGTTTCTTGGCCAAGCGGACAGCACCCTGGTGAGTGGATGTATCCATGTGTGATGTGGGAGATATGGGATACAATGGGATGTCATACGACAGGAAAAGTAGATGACATCAAGTGGCACCACAAGAGCACAAGGTTGAGCAGACACAAGGAGGTGAAGGACACAGGGGGCGTCGAGTGCCAGGGAAAGGGAAGGCAGAGAGGGGAGACACGCGCATACACACACTAGTCCGTCTTACCCGGGCCACGATCATCGGTAGATCCGCCGTGGGGTCGACCCGCTGCATCTCCTGCCGCTGCGGGGCCATTTTGTCGCTCTTCTTGGTTGAATGTACGTAGTACTGCGGGAGGGTGGCAGAACTCCTGGGACTAGGGGAGCAACAATGTTGGTGCGGAGCCTTTGTTGAGCCCTGGGTGTACGGCTGCTCCTTTCCCAGGTAGAAAGCTGCGTATGAGAAGTGTGTAGGGTTGAGTGTGATGCTTATGTGCTCGCCAGCTTGGTCCAGAGGGGAGAAAACGAAGGCGGCATCTCTGTGTCGAGCGATCGTCTTGTCTCCCCACTGCCACGCTCAACCCCCTTTGACACGATAAATTGCGAACAGGTGGCCATGGGTAAAATCACGAGCACCACGAGAACGACAAGAAGCTGCAGCACCCATTGTAGGACACGCTAACTTCTGAAAGTCATCCTCGTGTCATCAAGCCCATCGACCTCCCCACCCCCCTCTCCGTTCTACTCTCTCCGACCATCCTGCACACCACGCCTCCGGCAGCACGACAAAATGGAGTGGGAAATGACCTACATGGCTCAAAAAGCCATGCAGGCCCGGCGGGAACGGCGGATGAAAGTGGTGGGGCGCGAGATTGCAGGGACCGACGACACGCTCACAGTACGCTTAGAGGGCCAGGATGTGCTTGGGTTTGATCACGGCAGCAACGACGATGTGGAGGCCGCGACTTCGCTGTTGGGCGGAGGCAAGAGCCGATACCATCACCAAGTGATGGCAGCGGCCACTGCTTTAGTCATGGGAGGCAGGAAAGAAGACGAAAAGGACAAGGGTGAGGCCGAACTTCGAGACCACTTGCCTTGCCCGTGTCTGCTGGCGGCCTCTCTCTGCCCTTGCTATTTCTTGGGTCGAGGCGCAACCCTGCTGACGAGGAAAGAACAAGAAGAGGGAAAAAGCAACGGGGAAAGGGAAGTGGAGAGACACTTGAATAGTGAAGGGTGGTGGACCTGCCTGTCTTCCTGCTTGCTGGCGAGTGTATGCCCACTTCCCTGCCTGTGGCCTACATTAGCGTGCACGCATCGGAGACGACAGAGAAAAGAAATCAAGCAGCAATATCCACATTTTCCATCGTTGACTCCTTCTTCGTCTTCCTCATCATCATTATCGCCTTCCTCTTCAATGGGAAGGGGTAGCAGCAGCAGCAGCAGCAGCAGCAGCAGTAGTGTGCAGATCATTAATTGTGAGTTGCTTGGGCCTGGGCCTTTGGTGGAGGAGGTTGCTTTCTTGGAGGAAATGATGACGGTGAAAAGAAGAATGAGTATGAAAGGAGAGGCAGTAGAAGTAGAGATGACGCCAGTGGTACCATCGGAAAAGCCTGTGGCTGCGAAAAAGGCAGACAGAGAAAGGGAAGGAAGGGACCCCACGTGGGAACCGTTTGAAGGGTGGGACATGCGCCCTATAGCTGTTACCGATGCTGCTGCCCTTGCTGCTGCTGCCGCCACCGCCGCTGCTTCTACTACCTCTACTACTGAAGCTAGCGGTGCTGCCCACGAGGCGGGTGCGGAAAGGACATGGATAGAAATGCAGGAGGACGAAAAGGCGAGTTGGAGAGTAGTAACAGTACCCAAATGAAACGTAAAAATTCAAAAAGAAACTGCCAGCTGACAATGACCCAGACCATTTCCCAAGGACTCCACTAGAGAGACCATGTACATAAATTGACATTGATATCGTCTTGATCCGTTCCTTTCCAATTTAACTGTTTTGTTCTCACGAGCCTCCTGACACCATGTCCTCGTGCATCAGGACGTACTCCCGACTCGACAGCCCAAACTGAATCATGTCTTGAGGCCGTAACTCCACGTAGCGCGCCGGTGGAATCTCCTCCCCATTCAACCTCGTCTTGTTCACGCTCTCCAAGTCCATCAAATAAGGCTTTACTACCGCCGCCCCCCCCTCCTCCTCCCGCCGCCTGAACTGAAGCACCGCATGCTGCTTCGAACAGCTCGGGTGTTCTATTTTGAGATCGGCCACGTCATGCCTCCCCACCAAATACGCACTTTGTCTGTGCAAATGCAATGTATCTTTTAGCACCCCCTCCTTGAAGACATACAACCGCCATCCCTTCTCTGGTTTGCGGGCGTCATCTGGCTCGGTCCACTTCAGCACCACGCCCTTGTATACGTTCCCTGTCTGAGAATCGGTGGCCAGCGCGCCCGTCAGGCCAAAATTTGGCTTTGCTACCAGCTGTGGTGCCTTAGGTTTTCCTCCTTCACCCCCTCCTTCTCCTCCTTCGCTGCCTCCTTCTTGGTCGTCGGTGTGGGCTGGCTTGCCCCATTCGCTGACAGGGTAAGTGGTAGGGAGGGGGAGGGAGAGACGGGTGGTGCGTGTGAGTATGTAATGTGAGTAAAGGACTTTAGAAGGGAAGGAACACTTTAGGGTGAGATCGACTGCAACCACATAGGACATGTGACATCCTCTAATTTCACCCATCCTGTCAACTCCTTTGTACTCACTAGCGTGCCTCTTGGTCCTTCGGCTTCTCGCCGAATGGCACTGGCCGCTCGCACCTCTTTTCTTCTCGTTGTTTATCTCCCCTATCTCTCATTCCAGCTGACCCTTTTGGTCGGTCCCCGAATCCACCGTCCCCTCGCTGTCCCGTGCGCTCACGCCTAGCCTCGTCTTTCTCGGCAAGGCTTGGGACATCACCATCATCATTAACTGGACGCTCCCCCCATCTTGTCTCTTTCCCTCGTCCTTGTTCTCTTCGAGGAGGGGATGGCCACGCTTTATCCCTCCTCTCCTCTCTCCTTGCCCGATCAGTGTCCCTATCCCTGTCTCGACCCTCCCTCCCTCTCCTCCTGCTGCTGCTGGAGCTGCTTTCCTCTCCATATCTGCCTCTTTCCCTCTCCCTTGAACTATGGCCACGATGCCGTGAAGAGGATAATGGACGAGGGCTGTAAGACTTGCTCCTGCTTCGTCTTGTAGGGCTCCGGCTGCGACTGCGTGGCATGAATTGGGAGGGAGTGGCGAGTCCCGTCTCGATTGTAACCCTCGTTTGCGCGGTGCCTGTGGGCGGGAGGAAGGACGACGGATAGAGATACAGTGGGTCAGTAGATTGAGGAAAATATTGACATGATTGGATATGTGCGTCGTAATATGCATACGGACCGGTTTGTGTCTGTGCGAAGAATAGAAGAGGCAAGCAAGGGGAGGAGGCGATGACGATGAGATGCCGCACTTCTTTTGCCAAGAGAGCTCTCCTTCCTGACCCATTTGCATCGCATTAACCCCACCCATAGGTACAGCATCAGTACATCTTGCTGCCAAGCCTTCCTCTGCTTCTTCGGCCAACGCGGCAAGTTAAATTATCACCCCCTCCCCCCTCCCCTCCTTCACTCTTCGCCTCCCCTCCTTTCCCATTCTTCACACACAGCCAGCATCACGGACGATGCAGAAAGGCGGGGGCAAAGGCTCCGCCCTCACCGCCACCGCGAGTAGTGCGAGTCGGGGGTCCATGGCTACCACTGCTTCCATCCAATCATCAGCCAAAAAGAAGGGGAAACTGACACCAGCGGCGGCAAGTGCGGACCCCGTTGGACCTACAGGCCTCATCCCACCAGAAGCCATCCAGGCCGCGGCCAAGGAGCTGCATATGGCCGAGGTACGCAGGCATAGAGATGCAATGAAGCAGGGGGGGTAGGGCGGAGTAGCCTCGGTGGGACACAATAGTGCACAAGCATTGTATTCAGTCCTCCCTCCCTCCCCTGCCCTCCCCCCTGCCCTCCTCTTCCACCACATTAGGTAAATGCAGAAGTCGCCTCCTTCATCGCCACCACCGTCGAATACCATCTACGTGAAGTCCTGGAAGATGCCATCAAAGTCCAAACTCAAAGCCGCCGTCGTATCCTAACGGTTGATGACCTTACGGTTGCCATGCGCTTGCGTGGGCAACAGCCTATATATGGGTACGGCGCAGGAGCCCAGGCCATGCGGGATGTGACGACTGTAGATGGAAGACAGAGTCAAGTGATTCTCTCCGAGTTGGGGGAGAGGAGGGAGGCGCTGGTGGAGGCCATGCAAACGGAGTTGCCCAAGGTAGGGAGGGAAGGAGGGAAGGAGGGAAGGAGGAAGGGAGGGAGGGAGCAGTGCGCGATTGTTGACTGGTTGGTGGTTGTCTTTATCGGTAGAAGTAGGAAAAAAGCGACTGTCTAAACAAACTCTCAAATTCTCCCTTGCCTCCTTTCCTCCCTCCCTCCCTCCTTCCCTCCCTCCCTCCCTCCCTCCCTCCCTAGGTTCCCCGAGAAGTCGGCCTCCTCCTTCACTGGCTCGCCATCGACGGCACACAGCCCCTCATTCCCCAAAACCCTCCCCCAGTTCTCCTCTCCTCCACCCCTGCCCCTCTCGAAGTCGAAGGCGGCGCCCTCGTCATCCCTGAGAAGACCCACCCTCTCTCCCAAGAATTGTGGCATTACTACAAAAAAATAGTCCAAGGCCTCATGACACCCAGCACACCCGAAAGAGAAAAACGACACTTTTTCGCTGCCCTTGGGAGCGAGACGGGGCTACACGAACTGGTGCCGTATCTATCATTGCATGTCCATAACACTGTGACGCATGCTGTGGGGGCAGGGGGAAGAGGGCCGTTGGACCCGCTCTGGGCGGCTATGAGGATATTTCGGTGCATGGTAGTGAATCCGAACATGCACTTGGAGCTGTATTTGCACCAGATGCTACCGTCAGTGATGACGGTGATCGCCAATAATAGGCTGGCGGCGACGAGTGTCAGTGCTGCTGCAGCGGCGGCAGTGGGAGGAGGAGAAAGAGGAGGAGAAAACGGGGACCATTACGCGTTGAGGATTTTTGCGGCCCAGACACTGGCGATGCTTGTGAGGACGTATGGGGGCGTATACAGGCCGTTGGCGAGTGTGATTTGTAAAACGTTCGCAGAGAGGGTGGAGGAGTTTCTAGGCGTAGAGCCGGCAGGGAAAGGAGCGCTGGCTACCCTGTACGGGACCATCACAGGGATCGTGCATTTAGGTGCAAGGCCCGTGGAAGTGGTGTTGTTGCCGGTGGCGGGGCAGGTGTTGGGGAGGTTGAAGGGGATTATGGAGGACAGGGGGGTAAAGCTACGGAAGAGGGTGGAGGCGCAGAATTGTTATAGTGCTTTGGTGGCGGCAGTGGGGGAAGCAAGGGAACGGAGGATGGGGGAACCCTTAGCGGCGGTGAGGATTGAGATGTTAGGCGGTATCGGAGTGGGAGTTGGGGTGGGAGGAGTAGGGGGAGGAGGGGAAGGGGATGAGGGACGAGATGGTGGTGGTAGGGTTGAAGGGAATTGGAAGGGGACTATCGCGGCAGAGTCGTTGGTGCCATTTGCAGCGCAGAGCCTGGCATACCCTGAGCATTTGTTGGCATTGTAACGTAAGTACGAGGAAGATGATCACAGTCAAAAAGAAAGAATATCAAAAGTAGGAGCACGTAATATATGAACCAAAAGGAGGGGTGTTGTGACATCAGGCCGGCTCTTTTTGATTGACAGCTCCAACACGACCACCTCACGATTCAAATAACATTTTTGGCTTTGGAGCTTGCCACAAGCATTTCCTATGCTGAATCTCAAGCTTAGCAAACTTGCAGGATTGGCCGTGAGCCTGTCAGCGTGTTTTGGTCAAAGTCAGTCTGGGCGTCGTTAATTGACGCACACTTGTAGCGAATGATGGTCGAGACGCCACGCACTCGGGCTTCGACACATGCCAACCAACCCAATCCTCCGACCACTCACACACGCAAACCAGGCAAAGAATAATGCGCGTCACCGTCTCTGCGACGCTCATTCTAGCCGCAGGCTTGTGCCTGGACCGCAGCCAGGCCTTTTTGGCACCTACGCCCGCCCAACGCCCCTTCTCCTCCTCCTCCTCTTCCCTCTCCCGCACAAGTCGCTCCTCCCACTTGACCATGGCCCTAGACCCCACCTCCACTGTGGAGGCCTTACAGCACGCTGAGAGCATACTGATGGCTTACACGGACGACACCAAGCCGACCCTGAACGCGGAGATCATTGGCGTCAGCAGCATTGCTGTGTTTGCGGGTCTGGCGGCCGTCTTTTCCCTTCTCACGAAAAATTTGAAGGCTAAGAACTTCGCCTTTACCCTGTCTGAAGCAGAGCAAGCTGCTGTCGACGCGGTGAAGTCTTTGTACGATCCGACGGAGGAAGACCGAAGCTTGACTGAGGCCGGAACGGTGGGATTTGTCAAGAGAAAGGCGCTGGCCGAGAAGGCAAAGGAGGCCTACCAGAAGGGCAGGGATGATCGTGAAGTGCGAGATAAGACGCTGTACTATGCCGAGATTGATCCTAGCTTTTTGGCAGTCTTACTCCGTGCCGCGAACCCCTCGGGTAGTGGGATCTTCTATGACCTGGGCTCTGGCGCGGGACGGGCGGTTTTGGCAGCCGCCAAGCTGGCCAAGTGGAAGAAGGCCATCGGGGTGGAGTATCTTGCAGGATTGCACAAGGAAGCTGTGAAGTACGAAGGGAAGTTTAAGCGATTGGGTGGCTCCCCGACGCAATTTTTGAACAAGGATTTCACAGAGGTGAATATTTCTGATGCTGAGGTTATTTTCGCGTACGCTACTAAGTACTCGAGGGATATTGATGATGTGCTGGCCACAGCGCCTGCGGGCTCACGAGTCATTAGCTTGGATAGGCGGCTAAACGCTCGCAAGTTTAAATTACTCAAGACAATCGAGGATCCGGCCGGGGATTTGCAGTTGGTTTTTGGTTACGTGTATTTGACTCTCTAGGTCTGGGTCTTCGGGGAGGTAAGTTTGAAGGAATTGATAATAAGGTATGGGCTAGCGATGATCATGCGAAAAAGCAAAAAAGAGTTCTTTTTTAAAAATTGAAAGTAGTTTGAGATTTATTTTATTTGTTCTAGAAACATATTTGGTTATGCACATTTCCACATGTTTCCGTAGTGTTGGGCTAGTGAAGTGATTGTCGTACCGGGTTTCCTGGAGGAAGTTGGTGTGAAGGCAGATGCGATCGAAGGAATAATTACACCCACAAGGACTGTATGTACCACTTAATGGTACCTCGAGAGAAAAAAAGCACACACAATAACAAAGGTTCTCCTAAAATCACTGAATATTTCCCCCAAAAGAAAGGAACATGAAAAAAGGCGGACGCGGAAGCTCGCAAAAAACGACACGCAGCCAGCACGACGCGTGACGATCCAGTGCAGTGATTTGCTCGGCCTTGTGTTACGTTTACCATGGCCCCACCCCTCCTCCCGGGCGACCCACACAATCAACTTACCTTGCATCGTGTGGGTGTCATCGTGCACATTCACGTGGCTCTGGAGCGTGGTGGGGCAATGAGATGTTTTCGCAAGCCTCGCTTTTGACCTCCCCTCCTCTTCGCGTAGGTGCCTCACATGTGCGGGATTTATAATATGTTCATCCATCCGACCCACCCCCCACCCCCACGATTGTTCAAGTATAGGCAAGACAGTCCTCTGAGTCTTTGCGCGTCGAGTCCTGCGTCCGATACATCTCTTTCAAAGCAAGCAAGCCACCTCCCCACCCCACTCTCTTCTCGTGTGGTGCGACAATCCCGTGCCTTGGAAGCCCCCCTTTCATTACCTCCCGGTCCAACCATGGTCGAACTAAACCGAGCTCATACCTTCGCCTCCTCTTCCTCCCTCGCTTCCTCCACCTCCTCCTCCCCCCCATCCACGCCGACCGCCCATGGGTTACGACATAATTCCTCCTCCTCATCCCTGGCGGGCTCTGCGGGCGGCCTGTCCTATGAAGACCATCTCTCCGCCTCTTCCTACCGGGCACGACCCTCCCGATTCCTGAAATTAGTGAACTGGTGGCACATGCTTTCGGTTTACTTCCCCGCTATCTTGTACGCGCTCATCGCCGTGCTTGTTGCCCAGCTATTCGTAGACGTCTCGGACCATGGACGGGAGATCAAGGTGAGTCCGGGAGAGAGAAGCAGCTGCTTTGTCATGTCGTGGTAGCAGTGCTGTCAGTGCATCTTACATCCGAATGTGTGCTGCCTTCTCCCGTACTTTCCTCTCACCCGTCCTCCCTCCTTTCCTTCCTCCCTCCCTCCCTCCCTTTCTGCCCTCCAGGAGTTTGTGCACATGGTCGAATCCGTTAAAACCGTGGGCCTCTCCCTCCTCATGAAAGTCACTCCCCTGTTCATTCTTGGCCTGTGGTGGGTCACCAATAAACACCGCCCCATTTACCTTGTGAACTTCGCTACCTACAAGCCCCCCCAGTCGTGGAAAGTGAGCCAGTCCGACGTGATGGAGATCATGAAACGCAAAGGCTGCTTCACCGAAAAGTCGTTGGAGTTCATGGAGAGGATCCTGGCCAACAGTGGCACGGGCCCTAGTACGGCCTGGCCGCCCGGGATCCTCAAGTTGTTGAGGAGGAAGATGGAGAAGGAGGAGGGGGACGAGGCGGAGGGGTTGGATGTGGATGGGGAGGACGAGGGGGAGGTGACGGCGGATCAGACGGAAGAGGGAGCGAGGGAGGAGGCGGAGGCGGTGATTTACGGGGCAGTGCAGGATGTATTGGACAAGACTGGAGTCAAGCCCAAGGAGATTGACATTCTGATCATCAATTGCTCGCTTTTTTCGCCGACCCCGAGCCTGTGTGCCATGGTGGCCCATCATTTTCAGATGCGGCAGGACGTCTTGTCCTTCAACCTAGCGGGCATGGGGTGCTCCGCCGGTCTCGTGAGCATTGATCTGGCCAAGCGACTGTTGGAATCCCGCCCAAGAAGCCGGGCTTTGGTGGTGAGCACGGAGAATTTAACACAGGCGTTCTACCACGGCAATGACCGAGCCTTTCTGTTACAGAACACCTTGTTTCGGTGCGGGGGGGCCGCGGTGTTGCTCTCGAATCGGGTCCAGGATGGCTTAAGGGCTAAGTTCAAATTGCTTCATGTCGTCCGGTCCCAGGTATGTACCCTCCCTCCCTCCCTCCCTCCCTCCCTCCCTCCCTCCCT
>Ga0160419_101012_pt1 | contig 13420 bp, 19 predicted proteins | sample CelAP2metagpilot_2_FD_108196 | JGI IMG/M metagenome (GOLD analysis project Ga0160419, IMG submission 108196) | Phycosphere-associated microbial communities from Cellana algal ponds in Kailua-Kona, Hawaii, USA - Cellana AP2-4-25 metagenome pilot ... | reverse complement strand
CCTTGCCCCCTCCCTTTCCCCCTCCACCAAAAGCCCACCACGCACACCGATGAAAGGACGGAGAAATTCAAACCAGCCACCACTCCCTGCCCCTTCCTCCTTCCCGTCCTCCCCCCCTACCTCCTTCTTTACAGTCGGCGCGATGCCTGCCGCCACGCCCTCCTCCTCCATCCTCCCTCCCGCCTTCCCTCCTTCCCTCTCTCCCTCTCTTCTCGCTCTCTCATCCTCGAGGACCATGAGGCGTCTTTCGAGGGCCTCTCGCTCCCTTGCCCAGAAGTCCCTCTCTCTCTCCCTCCCTCCGCCCTCCTTCTTCTTTTTCTTCTTCTTTGGCAGGTGGAAAGGAAGCTGCTGCTGCTGCTGCTGCTGCTGTCTAGCGTCGCTTTGCAGTGGTACCGGCAGGAGAGAACAGAGCCCTTCCTCTTCCTCCCTCTTCTCCTTCTTCCTCTTGTCCTCCTTTACCTCCTTCTCTTCCTCCTCCTCCTCTTTCCCCTCCTTCCACGTCAAGCGAAGATAATCTGGAGAAGGAGCCGCAGCAGCAGCAGCAGCAGCAGCAGCCGCAGGAAAAGAAGTACAGGAGGAGGAGGAGGAAGACACTATTGAAAAGAGAAGTGGGTCGAGCCTCGTGAGACAAAAGGAGGAGAGATTTAATTGCTGTTGCTGCTCCTCCAGCCGCTGCTCCTGCTGCTCCTGCTGCTGTGGTTGTTGTTGTTCACAGCGTGCATGACGGGAAAGAAGAGAGGCGTAAGATGCCCGTGCTGCTGCTGATCCTTCTCCTTCTCCTCCTCTTCCTCCCTGAACACTATTTTTGTTGTCGCCGATATTTCTATTGCTTCTACTGCTTAGTCCAAGCGCAGGAAATGATTCTTTCTCTCTCTTTCCTATCTCCTTCTTCCTCTCCTCCTCCTCATCTTCTGCTTCTTTTTCTTCCTCTCTGTAAGGATTGTAATACCCTCCCTCTTCTTCCCCACTTTTCCATCCTCTATTCCTCCTTCTTGCTCTGTTTAGATTCACATCTCTGTAGCTTATCGCCCTCCAGTCCTGGAAAATCTTCTTTCCCTTCACTATCATCATCCTCCTGTGCTGCTGCTCCTTCTGCTGCTGCTGCTCTTCCTGCTCCTCAACTACCATCTCCGTCGCCTCCTTCCTTAACGACGGCACACGCCAATCCTGCAGGCTCTTGTTACTGCTATTGCTGCTCCTGCTGCTGTTACTGCTGCTGCTGGTGGTGGTGGTGGTGGTACTGCTTCGGATGCCGTTCTTACTGTTGCTCCTGCTACTGCTACTGCTGCAACTACTGCTGCTGCACCTACTGCTGCTGCAACTACTGCACCTACTCATTCTGCTGCCGCTGCCACTGCTGCTACTATTACTGCTACTACTGCTGACATGAGTGTGGCCGGTACCACCACGTGGCACAAACACTGGTGCCGAAGGCCGCAAGCCCACGTAGGAAGACGAGGCAACGCAGTGGGAGGAGGAGGAGGAGGAGGAGGAGCAGGAGGAGGCGGAGCAGGAGGAGGAAGAACGGAAGGATGAGGCAATGTTGGTAGTGGTGTTGATGGACGTTGTTTTATTCCCCGTGGGCGCTGTACTGCCCCCCCTCCCCTCCCTTCCTTCCTTCTCCTCTTTCACCTCTGCTGTCCTGGGTCTTCTCCTGCTCCTTGTCTCACCAGCACTGATTATCCCCCACGAAAACGCTGTGTGTCCTGGCCCTACCTTAATTCTCCCAAATAGAGAAGGATCGTTTAAAACTCGACGCTTTTCCTCTGCCTGAATGATGTTGCCGCCAGTCCAGGAGAAGGCCGTGTGTCCTGGCGGCAGTGGAGGCAGTGGTGGGGATGAAGCACTCAGCGATGCCGCGACACTTGATTCTCTTGCTCTTCTTCTTCTTCCTCCTCTTCTTCCTCCTCCTCCTCCTCCTCTCCTTCCTCCGTCATCCCCTGAGGAAGTCGTGTGGCGCGGTGGTCGGGCTGGGGATGGCAGTACGAGGGCTGCTGCGTTGTACAGCACCGGCATTTTTGCTGGCGATGGTCCTCTTCCCCACCCTATTCCTGTTCCTCCTCCTTCTCCCCGCTCTCCCCTGCGTCCTTCTCCTTCCAGTCGTCCGCAGCTCTGTCCCCCTCTTGGCTCCGCCCCTCCCCTTTCTGGCCTACCTCCTCCCCCCCAGCCCTCCCTGCCTTCTCTCCCTCCTCCTGCCACACCTCCTTCTCCACCATGCATATGACCCCATCCAGGACCATGCATCGCCCCTTTCTCTTGTGCGCCTGGTGGTGGCTTTTCCAGCTTAGCAGAGAGAGGAGTGGTCAGTGAGAGAAGATAAGGAGGAGGTCTGCTTGCGTGTCTGTCTCCTCTCTCCCCGATGCCACCACCGCTAGAGATCTCCATGAAGACCCGCTTCCCTACGTGGCTAACTCGTGATTCACCTCCCTCTGTGTGAACATGTGAGAGTAGGTGGTGGAAGGGTGAAGGGATTAGCATTTAAGGTTGAAAGCAAAGAGGAAGCGGATGGGGAGGTCGGAAGGCGAGACTCAATCAAGGCAACGTAGCAAAACTGTATTTCCGCAGTTGTTGTTGGTATGAGTTTTGTTTTTTCTCTTTAATTGGTTCTCCTACCCTCTTCCCCTCCCCCGTCCTATCCTCCTGCAGTTTTCTCCTTCTCCAGACTCAGACGGCACCCATGTAAAGCAAGCACGCCCCCTTTCATTTCCCCCTCCCATTTCATCACTATCGTACGTCAAGGACGCATCATGACAGACGGAAAAAAAGAACGGAAGACGGACGTCTTGCTCTCTAAACTACCCTGCCTTTCATCACTGCTGCTCCTCCTCCTCCACCTTTACCCCCCACTCCTCTCATGACACCCATACGGTAAAAAAATCCACATCCCATCACTACTTTCTGCTATCACACCATCACCTTCGCAAAGCTCTGCCTCCACGCCTTTGCCCACCTGCGAATAGCCTTGTGTCCCTTTCTCTCATGGTTGACAACTCCCCATCCATCCTCTCAACCATCTGCATTTTTCCTTCGCAGAACGCATTGCTTTAATCTCCTCGCCCAGCGGCCTCACCAGCCTTGCGGGACTCCGATTGGATGTAAAGGATGATGAGAAAGGCAACGGGGACAAAAGTGCCGAGGAGTACAGCCAGGTAGGCGGCGAAGGTCACCTTGTGGGGGAGGAAGGGATGGAGGAAGGAAAGGGAAGCAGGTGAGAAAAAATGAGGCACGATGACGCACGATGACGCTGAGAAGGGAGAAAGAGGGAGGGAAAGTTCGCCAATCGACAACAAATCACTCCGAGAAGAACAGAAGTACAGGAGACGGCAGAAAGCGAAGACAGGGAGATAAACATAGGAGAGGGGGGACGGTGAAGACGCATTCTACTTACTTCCAGCGAGACGAGGGTGGAGGGCAGAGCGGTCATGATCTGGTCTGTAGGAGGGAAACAGAATGTGTGTTTCAAGGGAAAAAGGACAATATATGTGTGAGTACCGGTGGAACGAGTTGCAGGTCCTTTCAACTTGTGACGCTTTTTCCATTTCAGAAATGTGTTCGCTCTCTTTCGATCCCATCCTCACCCACCCCTCCCCCACTTATCCATACCAGCGGCGAAAGCAGGGGCGGTCAGGAAAGCAGCAGGGGCCAGGCCGGCAACCACCGCGGGCACGTCAAGCTTCATGCTGGTGGCGGCCTTGCGGCCGACAGTGACAGCAGCGGGCTGCACCACCTTGGCGGCGGGGATGAAAGCGCTAGCGCTCTATATGGGTGTGATTGATGGCGAAAGAGCGAAGAAGGGAAGAGGGGTGAGAAAGAAGGCCAAGGCGAGGGAGTAGAATCCAAGAAGCGCCGTACAAAGCCCTCCCGAATGGTGCAGGCAAGAGGAAAAAGTCATCGAAGGTGGTTGATGAAGACAGGGAACCATTCTGTGAAGAGATTTTCCGCGGTTGCCCGCATCCCTCATTTCTCTTCTTCTCATACTCCTGCAAAATCGGCTTCCTCTTACAAATCACATCGAAAAGCGTGGTGTCCACCATGCCTGTTTGGCACACTCGCTGTATGTCTGGGTCGAGGGGTGGGAGGGCAGAAAGGAAGCACTCACCAGGGCCATGAGGGCGACGACGGCGGCGACAAAGAGGGTGGACGTGCGGGCCATTGTGAAGATTAAATGGAGATAGAAGCGGTGTCTGTGTGATGATGTGGGTTGGAAGGGAATGGTAAGGGTGAGGAAATACCAGCAGCTTACTCGAGGTAAGTCCTCTCTTGCACGAGCAGCGAGCACCAGGGACCTTCCGTACCACCTCCGCTGCCACCGGGCACCCAATGCCTGTTTCTCCTACCTTCACATCCACATACACACCATACTTTGCGGTGGGGAGGGCAAACGTACGCCTTATGAGAGAGAAAGGCGGAGGCGGACAAGGTCGAAACAATCGCTCCGTTGCTTGTATCTTCAATGCAACAAACCAAACGCCCTCTTTCCACACACAACGTAGAGCGAGAGGGTCTGAACGAGATGCGAGGGAAAAGGAGGAGAATGACCGGTTGAGGGGCAGGAGTACGGTTTTAATTTATTGTTCCAATGTATTGAATGCCGTATGCCTTTGTCCTCCCTTCGTCATGCCACGTTTACTAAATCATCGAAATCAACCAACAGGCCACCATCAACAAAATAATAAATCCATTGGGTTCAACGTCAAAACCTCCCCCCTCCTGTGTGTTCCTGGACCTCACAGCTCTGTCCCCCTCGTCTATTACCCGCCGCCTCCTCCTCCCTTTGCATGAACCGGACCTTGATTTCGTACCAACGCTTTCACCCATCGATCCGTGGACCTCTCCTCTTGCGGCAGTGCTGTTGCTTCCTTCTCCTAGCCTCGGCTTCCTCCTCCTCCTCCTCATCCTCCTCCTCCTCTCTCCCTGCCAGAACCCCCCTTGTTCCTAGCATGGGCAACCCGATCGCCTTCACCCCTTCTCGAACCACCATGATGACGTCCATCCCTCCTGTCTCTCCCCTCTCCCGCCGTCTCTGGCAAGCCTCCCTCCCTATGGCCCACGCTGTCCTTCACCACCCCTTTGTCCGCTCCATCGGGCAGGGCACCCTTCCCCTCCCTCTCTTCCAAGCCTACGCCGCGCAAGACGCTCATTTTTTACAGAGCTTTGCAAAAGCTTACGCACATGCCATGACGAAAGCAGAGGACCCAAAGACAGTGGTGGCGCTGAGCGGAATGATTGCAGCGGTTGTGGAAGAATTAGAGCTTCACTCCTCTGTATTAGAGGAGGAGGGAGGGATGCAGGGTGAAAGCTGCAAGGGAGGAGGAAACGGTTGTGCTACCAGCAGTAATAGCTATAGGGACACTAGGGAAAATGCTGCGAATGGTAACGACGTGGCAGAAGAAAGTCGACAAGAAACCTCCTCCACCACCACCACCACCATCCCCCCTCTCATCCCCTCCCCCGCTTGTCTCGCCTACACCTCCTTCCTCATCTCCAAGGCATCTTCTCCCTCCAGCTCCATCGCTCACATTTTGGCGGCATTGACCCCGTGTATGCGGCTGTATGCCCATGTAGGGAGGAGGTTGGTCGAGGTAGTGGAGGAGGGGATGGCGGAAGGGAGGGAACGGGGGGCTGGAGAATCCCTATCCATACCTACAATACCAAATGTAGGAGAGGTGCCTGCGTCGTCCTCCTCGTCTTCCTTCCCTCCCTCCCTCCGTGCCTGGCTGGATGTGTATTCTAGCCCTGCCTTCGAAGCCAGCGCCGCCGCCGTAGAGGCCTTGTTGGACACCGAAGCCGCCAAAGAGAGGGAAGAGAGGAGGAGGAGAAGGGAGGAGGAGGGAGGGATGGAGGGATGGCAAGAGGACGAGGAGAGGAGGGAGGAAGAGAAGTTGTTCTCCCTGTACCTTGAAGCGATGAATCTCGAGTACAATTTCTTCGCCGAGCAATGGGAGAGAGGAAGGGAGGATTGGAAGGGGTATCAGCCCATCCTCCTCGTCACAGATTTTGACTCCACCTGCTCCCTTTCCGACACCACCCACCTCCTGCCTAAGGCCGCGGGGTACTTCAAGGGGCCGGAGTATTCTCTTTCCAAATGGGAGGAGCTTGAAAATGCATACCTCGCCCAGCTGGCCCAGGTCATGCGCCCCCTCCTCGAAGGCAGCCCCCTCTCCTTCCCGCCTCCCTCCTCGTCCTCCTCTTTCACAGAGGGGCAAGGTCAAGACGCTGCTGCCCCTGTAGAAGCAACCTCTTTCTTCCCCCCTTCTTCATTCTCTCTCATGAAGGAGAGGGATCTAGCCGCAGCTGCTGCTCACCTATCTCCCCTCGACGCCTTTGACGTCCGCGCCGTTGAATCAGTCTCTGCCTCCAACCTCCTCAAGGGCATCGACCTCTCCCTCCTTCCCGGCCTCCTCCTCTCTTCCACCCCTTTATCCACCTCCTCCTCCTTTGTGTCCTCCCTCGCCCTCCAACCACACTGTGCTCCGGTCCTTCGTTACGCTGATGCCCTTGTCTCCTCCTCTTCCTCCTCCTCCTCCTCCTCCTCCTCCTCCTCTTCTTCTTCCTCCTGCCTCCCAAACCCCTCCTCCCCCTTTTTCTTCCACGTTCTCTCTGTATCATGGTCGTCCCTCCTCATCACCACCGCCACTGGGCTTGACCCCTCTCGAGTCACCTGCAATCAGCTCGAGAGCGAGGGTGGGAGGGAGGGAGGGAAGGAGGACGGGGTCCGCTCTATTGCCTCCCCGGACGAGGGAGGGAGGGAGGGCGATAGCAAAGGGGGTGAGTCCTCGACAGGAAAGATCAAAGTACTTGTGGATGGCCCTGGTGGAAAGCTTCGCCACTTCCGACGGCTTCAGGCCAAGGCAGCGAGGGAGGGAGGTAGGGAGGGCAAGACTGTATATATCGGTGATTCTGTGACAGATATCTTGGCTTTAATGGCCGCTGATGTGGGGATAGTAGTAGGACACTCGGAGACTTTAAGAAAGATGGTAAAAAAAATTGGGTGGGAAATACGGCCGTTGCTGGCCTTTCCCGTGGAGGAGGGCAGGAGGGAGGGAAGAAGGGCGGTGTGGGCGGCGAGGGATTGGGCAGAGATTGGGGTGTTTTTATTTGGGAGGAGGGGGGCGGAAGTGGTAGGGGAGGGAGAGAAAGAGGGAGGGAGGGAGGTGTAGGCTTGTTAATTACGAAAGAGATCGGTAGCTGGTATCAAAACTGACCAACAAGGGCTTGACCCCGAAGAAAACTGAAGAGAAAGCAATGAAGATGTATTTAAGGAAAGTCATGAACGTGGTTCCTAGAGTCGGTTGTGACTGACTGCTACCATTATTTTTGGGACCGATTCGTGCGTGTTTGTCCGTGTACCCTGCCCTTCTTCACCCACTGCATGTTGCATTGGCGGCCATTGGCGCAGAACAACGAATATTGAATGCACCATCAACGACATCACTTCAATGCGATTAGCCTCCGTAGGCACGTCAACACAAGTGATCTGCCCCATTCCTTCAACTGTCCATGCCCCTTGCACGCTGTCATTCTGGCTTGCATTATTTTCCTCAAGGCAGCCATGCATAGATGCATCCCCTCTCCTTAGAGACCTTCCACCCAACCGCCATGATAGGGGCTGATATCCCACCACCAACCTTACCATCGAACCACACCTCACTTTTCCCCGGCAGTCATGCCTAAGGTCACCGCTGCGAGTCAACGGCGGGCTCGCGCCCGGGCATCGAGTCAGCCTTACACCAAGCAACCTCCTGTCCCCGCTGCCATTACCGTCCTTCCCGACCCCAACCGCCCTGATTTGGCCGGGACTGGCTTGCAAAAGCCCGCGCACCGACAAAAACTCATGCGTAAAAAAGCATTTTTAGAGAGTATTGGAGAATCAGCGGCGGCTGCGGCGGTAGATGTGGGGGCTCGGAGTCAAAAAGCAGCTTGCAAGGGGAGCAAGCACGGGGAGGAAAGTTTGACACCGAGCTGGAGCGATGTGCGCGGCCTGCTGGTCTCGCTAAAGTCCCCGTCGATAGCGTTGGAAGGAGAAAAAGTATGTGAATGTTCAATCTGTGGAGGGAGGAGTTTATTCATGGTGCGAAAAGGGGGAGGATACACCCACTGAGGTAGTAGGCCTCATAACTTACATGGGGTTGTTGGCTGATGCCGTTTGCGCATATTCCCCTCATCAATTCATGTTTTCCCAAATTATCATGTATAACTACGTAGGCCGCAAAAGCGATGACAAGCGAAAACTTTCAAAAGATCAAGTCTAACGCGGCGAAGCAAATAATTGCCGCTAAGGAGGTGCGTTTTCGTCGTGGGTTAGGGGAATGGGGGACGATAAAGAAGGGCGCGGCTTGTAAAGAACTTCGATGAACCGAACTTGGTGGCTGCTTACATTTACTAGTCCCCTGTATGCTGGATTGTCGATCATCGAGTGCTTCTAACGTCTTTTTCAAATGTTTAAAGCTGTCACTGAGTTCGGTCTAATGATCCGCTAGCCAATGACGTGTTGAACAAGAACGAGTCACCTACATGCATTCTCACTGACATGTAAGCGGTGATTAATGAACCCGCTTTTTAAATTAAAAAAACCCGGAACACCTCTCGCACCTCCGTTGTTCCTGTCTCCCTGACTTTCTCCTTTTCAACCCCAACAGGTGGAATGTCTAAAGCATATTACCGCCCATCCTGTTTTCAAGTCTAATCCTCACACTGCTATCCGGGAACACCTTCGCAGCCAGCTGGCTGCCTCTGCTGCTGCTGCCCGTGCAGTGGCCAAAGAGAAAGAAGAAGGCGGAGAAGGTGAAGAAGGAAGGAGACATGGGAGTCTGTCGCTCAAGAAACGAGAGGAAGGAGGAGATGGAGGAAGAAGGCTTAGTCGGTACGTCAATTCAGTTGAATGTCATATGTTGGAATATGGGACGAGAGTGCTGGTGGGAGTAAAGGTAGTGGGAATGCCACTAGTTGATTGACAGACTGACGTTCACCTTCCTTTGTGAAACGCACACAGGCAAGCCATTCCCCCGGCAAGACGGCATAAACGATAATTATTTGATGTTTGAAATAGACCAAAGTATGAAAGGAAAGAAGAAGAAGCCGCGCAAATATGTATCCAACGACAGACCATACGTATGGCTATATGCTTTTGTTCCATGTGTGGGGGGTGCACATGATGGGGACTAGCGTCCCTCGTTTCCATCGTACCAAGCTTACCAAAAACCACAATCACCTTGATAACGGCCCAATCAATAATTTTGACCCACAAATTCTTTTGCATGGTCTACATGCACGCCATTCCAAGACTTTTCAAAGGCATTACCTCCGATCTCTCCTCCCTCCCCGCACCCCGCACAGTCGCCAACTAATGTCCGTTGCCGCAACCGCTTCTACTTCACTGATGCCCCTCCCCTGGATCCGGGTTATCACCCTTTATTCGTTCCAATGGAATGGTTCCTCGCCACTTCAGGGCATCCTGCTGTCTTGAGGATGTCACAGAGGTGTATCCATACGTAGGGGTTGAGAGTCACTAGATTCGACTATTTTTCCAAACATGGGCAGGAAGCCACGCAATCGCCTTCCCCTTGGAAGTCTTAAAAGCCGCACACACTCTCTAGGATCAAGACCTCGCAGACACATTTTCCTCTTTTCGCACACTCCATCATACAAATAGACAACCAAGCAGACAGCTGCTAAACAGCAAGGAAGACCCCTCTGCCAGCAGGACCTCCAACGTGGAGCCAGGACGGGGTGAGAACGATTGTTTTCGCTCTTTTTCGCGAGCAATATCGCGGCGTATGCCTGCTGTAAAGATAATAACATTGACGCCAACATCCCAAGAGCCCCTTCTTCCCGGAGAATGGCTGAGGTCCTCGAGGCAGCCACCACAGACCTGACGTTCCTTCTAGCCCCAGCCCCGAAAGGTCTCGGTCTAGATTTGGAAGACCGCTCCCTTACAGACACCATTGAACGCAATCCCGAGTCCCTCACGAAGGAGATAGTCGCAGATCTCACCAAGCATCCCCTCATCGCCGTGGTAGCTGGTAAGGTCTTTGCGGTGCGTTCCGCGTCCTTGCCGAATGTCATCCGGGCCATTGGTCGACTCTTGCAATTCTGCGACCCCCACACCAGCAAACTGTGCGAAGAATTCAGGTGCTCTGCTCTGGTATGCTGGAAGAGCTACTTACACGCATGAGGGTAGTGGTGGAAAAGGGACGGTACCTCTTAGCTACTGATATACTCGGGGCTTTTTTACCTTTGCTTTACGTAGGGGATGGTTTGAGCTGTGACGGCGACAAGACGGACGATTGCGGCGCTGACTTCCTCGAGCGGCTCGCATTAAACTGCAGTTTCCACACACAAGCCCTATTCTGTTGGGACGCTAGAGAGCACCTCTTCGTTCGCGGCCTTGGGTGGCGGGGGGAGGAAGTTTCAGCAGTGCATTTTGGCCCTGCATGCCTTGATTTCCCTCCTTGTCCCTCTCGATCTGCTCGACTCTGCCCTTGTCAATCAGTCTTCTCTGCGTGAAGGAGGGAGAGAAGGGAGAAACAGGAGTTGAAGGGCGGGGAATGGAGACTTTCCCGGTGGTTGGGCAGCTGGAGACAGGGTTTGATGGCCGTCCACTCCTAGTACCTAAGGAGCTCGCTTCTATACGTCGTCATCGAGGGCAAGCTCTGCGGTGGCTGGTTCTTAAAGGACCTGCCCCTCACGCATTTACCGCAGCATTTTACACAGGTCTGAAGTAAGGCGGGCGTTCGTGAGGGCGGGAATGGTGGAAAAAGTGGTGGATATGTTGGGAAGAATTGTGGAGAAGATGGAAAGGGGAGAGTGGGAGCTGGAGAAGTTATGCACGACGGCGAGGAAAAGAATGGCATTTGGTCCCTTCGTAGGAGTGGAGGATGATAGTGACTTGCATATGCCTGGGGTTCGTGGTCAGATGGGGCTGGCAGAGGATGATAACACAGTACTTGCGGAATTTTTTGGTTCCTCGCTACTAATCTTTGCCACAGCCTTGAGTAGATTGCACCCCTTGAACTCCATTGAAGGCCATGCTGCTGCTAAAGGAGGGGTGAGGGGAAGCTGGAATCTGGCTGCGGACAGAGATTTACCCTCTCGCGCCTAGGAACGACATTTTCTCTCCCTCTTTCGACAGCTTGGTGGCCTGCTGGTCCACCTCCTCCGCACCACACCATCAACACCACCACCGCCATCGCCACCAATGGCGACTGCAACAATAAAATTAACGGAAGAAGGGAGCGTTGCTAAGTCCATCTTCTTTTTCATAGCCCGCTATATGTTATCCACGGCCCTGGGCAGCTACACTCCCCTGGTTGAGCTCGTCCTCAGTCCTTGCAGTGACTCCTCCCTCCAGCCCTTCTCGTCCTTTGTTTCCATGTCTTCCTCCCTCTTCCTATCGTGTCTACCTCTATCAAGCACCAAGAACGTACCTGACAAGCTTCTCCCCACTCTCTCTACTCTCCTCCTCTGCACCATCATCAGCAGCCCCACTATCATAGTGGTACCAGCAGTACCTCCTATTTCGCTCCTCCTCCTTCCCTTCCCTCCATTTCTCCCTCTTCCTCCGCCGACAGCCTTCAGGCTCATTTCCGATCCACCTTGCTTCGCGCCCTCCTCTCAGAAGTCCGTTTCCGTGTCCAAAATAACAATGCATGGGAGGGAACAGGGCCCTCCCTTCTCTCCCCTACTCAGTCAAAGCTCAGTACGAATCTCCCTCGCTTCTTTGGGCTCGTGGCTTCAAATACCTTCCTGGTCCGTGACAAAGTCAACGATGATGCAGCATCTGCCGCTGCTGCTGCCGCTGCTTCATTCCTTCCTTCTGTGCCTGGCCAGGGAAAGCCCGCGAGGGATTTCTGGTTGTTGACTAATTTGCTTTTTTTTGGGACATGCTGCAGGTAGCTGTTGTGGCGCCCCCATCTTCGTCTTTGGAGAGTATGCCATCGGGAGTGACGTTTCGGTCTTTGAAGCTGATACAATAACACCTTCCAGCACCAGCAGCATCTCCTCTCTCTTCAGAGCTCAAGTCAAACATACCGTGGGTGGTCTTTTAGGAATTACCCAATGGATGAACGACGACATCGAAGAATGAGTCATAAGCACCATTGACTTCCACCGCAAAATTCTCCTAATCGGCTTCATCTGGCTCATGAAAGAAGAACCTGTCCACCCGTCCACCGCCTCCGCCCTCTTGCACCACGCTATCAGATATCTGCCTTTCCTCCTTTCCCAGCTCTACACTACGAGAGCCATTGAGATGGATAGGCACTTCCTTGACGCCCTCCTTCACTACTTATACCCCCTCCTCTCCGATGAAAAACCGAATTGCAGAGAAGCAGCCATATTTCTCTGGCGAGAGCTTCTGACCTCTACTCTCCATAGGAAGATAGTTGATTCTCTACTCTCTGTCCTCAAAACTATTATCGTCAAGGGCAAGAAAGGCAAACTGCTGGCGACGCTTCTCACGCTTAGCCTCCTTAATTGCAGTATCACGAACAGCGACAGCAGCAGCTCTTTCTCCTCTTCTTTTTCTTCTTCCTCCTCCTCCTCCTCCTCCTTTTCGGGTCTGCTCTCTCCTGAAGGTTTTGACATCCTACTCAAAGTCAACGCCGGTCGCCCCCCCTCCCTCCACCCCTAAGTCTGCCGCATCTTCCTTCCTCCTCTCTCCTCGTTGCCCGGAATACTTCTGGAGCGAATATGCAGACAAGGAGCTCCAATCTTGTCTCGGATCTCTCACTCCTGACATCCAAAAACAGATTTCCAGATCTCTCTTACAGCACGGGAAAGATTTTAGGCTGTGGCCTGATAATGCCGCCACTGCAGCCCTCTTCTCCTATCGACAGGGGATGGCGAGCACGGAGAAGAAGTGGGGGGAGACACGGCACGAGTCGTTGAAAAGCCTGACTAAGACAGTGCTTGGCTGGAGGAAGGAGTTCCAAACCAAGGAGGAGGTAGAACTAAGGAGGCAGGTTCGCTGGTCGCAGGAGAGGGTGAATCGAGAGACGATCGGTGCCAGGCATATGGAGTTTATTTTTACTGAATTAACTGAAGGGACCTCTATGGCAGTGGCGCCGGGAGGGGGGTTGGTTAAAGATATGGGGAAGTGAGATGGATATTTCAGCTCGCACGTGTCAAAGAGGAGAGAGAAACGCACGGAGGGCGGGGAGGAGGAGGAGGAGGAGAATGCACCGGAACGATTGATTCAGGGGTTGGTTCTGGATGTGGGAGATGAGGAGTTATTGGGGGGGATGGAAGGAGGAGTGAGGAAAGGAGATCTAATCTTGGACTCAGCAAAGGGCCCAATGCGAATTCGAAAATTTTTGCGGCGGGCCAGCTTCCGTCTTGGTCGAGTGAAGGCTACTACTCCTGTTTCCTCCTCCTCCTCCTCCTCCTCCTCCTCCTCTTCCTCCTCCTCCTCCTCCTCCTT
>Ga0160419_101011_pt1 | contig 13428 bp, 12 predicted proteins | sample CelAP2metagpilot_2_FD_108196 | JGI IMG/M metagenome (GOLD analysis project Ga0160419, IMG submission 108196) | Phycosphere-associated microbial communities from Cellana algal ponds in Kailua-Kona, Hawaii, USA - Cellana AP2-4-25 metagenome pilot ... | reverse complement strand
TCTTGCATGCCGATATGTTGTAATTCTTGTACTAATGCATTGGCAAGATCCCATTGTTTTTCGGTACTTGGTGTTGTGTCGCTATTTGGGTCAGATTCGGTATCTACAGTTACGTAGCTAACAAACCTTTTGATGATGTCTTCTTTTGAAATCATATTTTGGAGTGTTAATTTTATTTGAAAGTATAAAAGTACAATTATTCAAGATTTTCAGTAGTACATTTAATGGTAAAATTAAATAAACGTTAGTTCGAGTAATTTTTGAGTGGCAACTGAGCGTAGTCGAAGTTGTGTGAAGAAATTTTATCGAGAACTAATAACACATTTAAAATTCTTGTTTTCGATACAAATTTTTATTCATTTCAATCATAAAAATTCACTCAAACTGACGAATTTTATTAAAAACAGTTAAGAGCTTCAACATAAATTGTAAATCACATTTTTTCACACTACTTTTGTGCAAACATTACACGATGTACAAATCTCTTCTAAGACCGCTTTTTTTTAGTTTCGATCCTGAAAAAATTCATCATTTTACATTTAAGCTTGTTAAATTAACCTCTAAAATACCAGGAATGACTTCGGTGTTTAGACGTTTATATGTTGTAGAAGACAAACAACTTCAACGTCATCTTTTTGGATTAACCTTTAAAAATCCAGTAGGACTGGCAGCAGGTTTCGATAAAAATGCAGTGCTGTATAATGAATTAGCCAACTTTGGTTTTGGATTTATAGAAATAGGAACCGTAACACCAAAAGGACAAGCTGGTAACCCCAAAAAACGTTTGTTTAGGTTAAAAGACGACCAAGGAATTATAAACCGTATGGGTTTTAATAACGAAGGTTTAGAAGCGGCAATTACCCAATTAAAAAAGAATAAAGGACAGTTAATTATTGGTGGAAATATTGGAAAAAACACTGATACAGCACCAGAAGATTACACTAGAGATTATCTAGAATGTTTTAAGGGTTTACATCCGTATGTTGATTATTTTGTGCTTAATGTAAGTTGTCCAAACGTTGGAAGTCACGCTAAGTTAACCGATAAAGATTATTTGTTAGAGCTGATAAACGAAGTACAAAAAGCAAATACAACATTTACCAAACAAAAACCAATTTTACTTAAGATTGCTCCAGATTTAAACACCATTCAGTTAGATGAAATTATAGAAATCATCAAAGAAACAAAACTAGATGGAGTTATTGCAACCAACACGTCTGTAGATCGTACGGGATTAAAAACTTCAACAGAGCGTTTGGAAGCTATCGGTAATGGAGGTTTAAGCGGTCAACCTATAAAAGAGAAATCAACAAAAGTGATAAAATACCTAGCAGAAAAAAGTAATAAAGCATTCCCGATTATTGGTGTTGGTGGAATCCACAGTGCCGAAGATGCTTTAGAAAAACTAGAAGCTGGAGCGGATTTAGTACAGATTTATACAGGTTTTATCTACGAAGGACCACGTTTGGTTAAGCAAATAAACCAAGCTATTTTAAACCAAAATTAAATGACTATTGAAACCTTATTAGGGTTTATTGTAGCGACTTCGGCTTTAGCCATATCGCCAGGACCGGATAATATTTATGTGTTAATGCAAAGTATTACCAATGGTCGTAATTATGGTTTAGCAACGGTTGCAGGTTTAATTTCGGGTTGTTTGGTGCACACAACACTAGTCGCTTTTGGTGTTTCTGCTATTATTAAAAATAATGATACACTTTTTCTAATACTTAAAATTTTAGGCGCTATTTACTTATTGTATTTGGCTTATAAAGTCTATCAAAGTGATGCTGAAGTTGCTTTAACCACTGAAAACACACCTAAAAAAAGTTTGTGGCAACTTTACAAGCAAGGTATTATCATGAATGTGTTAAACCCAAAAGTGTCTATTTTCTTTTTGGCATTTTTTCCTGGGTTTTTGTTTTCAAAAACACTATCAACAGTAACACAGTTTTATGTATTAGGATTGCTGTTTATGCTCACTTCTTTAATTATATTTTCAGCAATAGCAGTGCTTTCAGGATTTATTTCGGAATATTTAAAACAGCATAAAAATACAGGTTTAGTCCTAAAATGGTTACAAATAGTTGTGTTTGTTGGTATTGCTATATTCATCTTTTTTCAAGAGAAATAAAGCGAAACTCTTTTTCTTTTTTATCTTTGAAAGACCATGAAAAACGACCACGTAAAAGTTATTGAATGTCCGCGAGATGCCATGCAAGGCATTAAGCAATTTATTCCTACCGAAAAGAAGGTACAATACATTCAATCTTTATTGCGAGTTGGATTTGATACTATTGATTTTGGAAGTTTTGTATCGCCAAAAGCCATACCGCAAATGGTGGATACAGCCGAAGTATTATCACAATTAGATTTAAGCAAAACCAATAGTAAATTATTAGCCATTGTTGCTAATTTGCGTGGCGCACAAGATGCTTGTCAACATCCAGAAATTGATTATTTGGGTTATCCTTTTTCTATTTCAGAAAACTTTCAAATGCGTAATACACATAAAACAATTGCGCAATCTGTAGATTTATTAAACGACATTTTAAATACTGCAGATCAAGCTAATAAAAAGGTGGTGGTTTATATTTCGATGGGATTTGGTAATCCTTATGGTGATCCTTGGAATGTAGAAATAGTAGGCGAGTGGACAGAAAAGCTGAGTAAAATGGGTGTAGAAATTTTATCGTTAAGTGATACGGTTGGTACATCTAACCCAGAAAATATAGACTACTTATTTTCTAATTTAATTCCGAAATATCAAGATATTGAGTTTGGTGCACATTTACACACTACGCCAAGTACATGGTTTGAAAAAGTAGATGCAGCTTACCAAGCTGGTTGCAGACGTTTTGATGGTGCTATACAAGGTTTTGGTGGTTGTCCTATGGCAAAAGATGAATTAACCGGAAATATGCCTACCGAAAAAGTGTTTTCTTATTTAACTACAAAAAAAGCGCATGATCTAAATGCGATGTCTTTTGAAAGTGCTTATAACGAAGCAAGTAAAATTTTCAATTTTTATCATTAAAAAAAGAGCTTGTGTAATACACAAACTCTTTTTTCCTACTAATTTTTACTTTTTAAAACTGAAATTCTAACCCAGCATAGATACCAAAAGGATGACCAGGTCTTAATCCTGCAGGTACTCTTGATACTGCATATTCATTATCAAGTAGGTTAATAATGTTAGCTGTTGCACTTAATTTTGAAGTGATATGGTAACGACCAGCTAAATCTAAAACGATAGCCGATTCTACTTTTTGATTTTCAGGAATAGATCCAGTACCAGATACCGTTCTAAAGGCACCATTATATCTTCCATTTAAGTTAATTGAGTATTTTTTGTGTTCTAAACCAATACTAGTATTTAATTGATGTTTTGCAATATATGGTATTTCATCTCCTTCAGAAACAGTTCCCCAAATACCATCATCACTACCAAAACTGTTTAAAAACTCTGTGTCAGTATATGTGTAACCAACAGTAAGAGGTAAAGAAAAGTTAGAGTTATTTTGAAGTGCATCATAATTTAAAAGAACTTCTAGACCTTTTACTGCAACTTCACCAGCATTAAATACATCTAAACTTCCAGTACCGCCACTAGCCGCCAGATCACTACCTAAAAGGTTGCTGTAATCGTTGTAAAAGGCAACAACTTCACCTTTAACACCTTTAAAGTTAAATCTTGAACCTAACTCGTAGTTAATACTTTCTTCTGGTTTTTGACCATCTTCATTTCCTGGAGGCGAAAATCCTTTATGTACTCCACCAAAAACAGAGTAGTTGTTATTGAATTTGTAATTAAAGCCAATACCAGGAATAAAAATATCGACTTTATTTTCTCTTACAGATAAATCGATACCAGTTCTACTTACATCACTAGTTCCGTAGTTTTCACGTTTAAGCACAATGTTTTCGTAACGTAAACCAGGAGTTAATGTTAAGTTTTTGTATTTAAATTTATACATAACGTAAGAAGCAAAAGCTTTAGCACTGCTAATTCTGTTAGCATCTGTACCAGGTATACCTTTTGTTGTTAACTGCATTGTATTATCAATAATACTGTAATAGTCTTTCCATTGAAAACGATCTTCTTCATCATAGTGATATCTTAATCCTAATTCAATATCATGAAATGTGTTTTCACCATAAAAATGATAATCTAATTTAGTTTGAACACCTTTAGAAATGTATTTACGATTATTCGCTTTAACCGTTAAAGCATCTGCTGGAGCATTTTCAACACCAGTCATATAGTTAAAATGTGTAGGATATAAATCTGGATTAGCTACAATATTTGCTATACTTTCTTTATCACCATTTGCAGTAATATCATTTAATTTATACCAGTTTCTTTCAAATCTATTAAAGTAACCATTAGTTGTAATGGCGAAATTTTTAGAAAACTCAATGTTATGAGTTAATAGTAATTGAATATGCTCGTTAGTCATTTGGTCTTCTTGAGAACTTGCGTATCTATCAAATGGATTTTTCTTAAAATCGGTGTCTGTTAATCCTAAATACGTTTCATTAGACACTTCATCTGCAAACTGAAATTTAGTTTCAAAACTTTGTTGAATTTTTGCTTCTTTATCTGTGTTTAATCTAAATTTTGCTACAACATCATTCTTGTCAAATCCAGTATTAGCATCGTTTAAAAGATTTTTAAATCCATCAGAATTAAAGTTTAAATACTCAACATTATATCCAAAATTTTTGTTGCTGTCTCCAACAGACGCATAAACTTGTCCGCTGTTAAAACTTCCATAAGTGGCTTTAATTCTACCAGAAAAATGATCAGGAATTTGTGTAGACACCATATTTATAGCACCACCAGAAGTAAATGGACCATATTGCACTTGGCTACTACCTTTTAAAATTTCTACAGCTTCCATACGAGCTACAGAAGGGAAATAGTAAGCAGCAGAAGCACTGTACGGCGCAGGAGCAATTAAAACACCATCTTCCATTAGACTAATTTTTGCACTTCGTTCTGGTGAAGTACCTCTCAAACTAATGTTAGGGCGCAAACCAAAACCATCTTCTTCTACAATGGTTACACCAGGCACAGTTTTTAATACTCGGTTAATATCTGTGTAACCTAGTTTTTTTAATTCTGCTGGCGAAATGTAATATGCAGAACCAGTACGGTTTTTTGCTATGTATTTGTTGCCAAAAATCACATTTGTTTTAATTAAAACTTCTTCTAGTTTTTGAATAGAATCTGTGCTATTGTTAACAGAATCATTTGTGTTTTGAGCAATAACACTACTAGTAATTAATAAGATGAAGAATAAAAATTTAGTTTTCATTTATTTAGACTGATTAAAAATAGTTTGTTTTCAGCGTGCAAAAATAATACTCATTTTTAGTTTTTCAAAGTTTATTTAGAATAAATAAAAATAATTTACTTAAAGAATGTATAACAGAAAAAAAATTAAGGATAGTTTCATATATAAATCGTACCTTTACGCGCAATTAATTCTAATTGCAACATGATAGCACACAACAACAAGATAGTAGGCGAAGGATTAACTTACGATGACGTACTACTAGTTCCAGCTTTTTCTGAAGTACTTCCGCGCGAGGTCAATATTCAATCAAAATTCACAAGAAATATCACAATAAACGTTCCTATTGTTTCAGCAGCAATGGATACAGTTACCGAAAGTCGTATGGCAATAGCTATGGCTAGAGAAGGTGGTATTGGTGTGTTGCATAAAAATATGACTATTGAGGAGCAAGCTACTAAAGTACGTAAAGTAAAACGTGCAGAAAGTGGTATGATTATAGATCCAGTAACTTTACCAACAAGCGCAACAGTTGTAGATGCTAAAAATGCAATGAGAGAACACAGTATTGGTGGTATACCAATTGTTGATGATAACGGAAAATTAAAAGGTATTGTTACCAACAGAGATTTACGTTTTGAGCATCATAACGACAGACCAATTGTAGAAGTAATGACTAGTGAAAACTTAATTACAGCACCAGTAGGAACCTCTTTAAAAGATGCTGAAATAATCTTACAAGAAAATAAAATTGAAAAGCTATTAATTGTTGAAGGTGATAAATTAGAAGGTTTAATCACCTTTAGAGATATTACTAAAGTAACTCAAAAACCAATTGCTAATAAAGATAATTACGGTAGATTACGTGTTGCAGCAGCAATAGGTGTTACAGGAGATGCTGTAGATAGAGCAGAAGCATTAGTAAATGCTGGTGTTGATGCTATAGTTATTGATACTGCACACGGTCATACTAAAGGTGTAGTCGCTGTTTTAAAAGAAATCAAAGCTAAATTTCCGCAATTAGAAGTTATCGTTGGTAATATTGCAACTGCAAATGCTGCAAAATATTTAGTAGAAGCTGGTGCAGATGCTGTAAAAGTAGGAATTGGACCAGGTTCTATTTGTACAACACGTGTTGTTGCTGGTGTTGGTTTCCCTCAGTTTAGTGCCGTTTTAGAAGTTGCTAACGCTATTAAAGGTAGTGGTGTACCAGTAATTGCAGATGGCGGAATTAGATATACAGGTGATATACCAAAAGCACTTGCGGCTGGTGCAGATACCGTAATGTTAGGTTCTTTATTAGCAGGAACTAAAGAAAGTCCTGGAGAAACCATTATTTATGAAGGTCGTAAGTTTAAGTCTTACCGCGGAATGGGTTCTGTTGAAGCCATGAAACAAGGAAGTAAAGACCGTTATTTTCAAGATGTTGAAGACGATATTAAAAAATTAGTGCCAGAAGGCATTGTAGGTCGTGTGCCTTACAAAGGAGAACTTTACGAAAGTATCCATCAATTTATAGGAGGCTTACGTGCTGGTATGGGCTATTGTGGCGCAAAAGACATTGCTACTTTAAAAGAGTCTGCTCAATTTGTTAAAATTACCTCTTCGGGAATCAATGAGAGTCATCCACATAATGTGACTATTACTAAAGAAGCTCCAAATTATTCAAGATAAAAATCCCTGTGTAGACAGGAATCTTATAGTTTTTAAAAAGCACAACTGTTGGGTTGTGCTTTTTTGTTTTAATTGATGACTATTGATTTACAAAACGTTTCAAACTTGTATTATAATTGTTAAGAATACTATTTAATTCTCTTTTTTCGGATTGTAGTTTCTTTATATCTTTTTTGTACTTATAAGCTTTGTAAATGCCAACAAATATAATTTGAATACCAATAAAATTTAAAATGAACATAGCAGTGAAATACTTCCAACTAGCGTAATCAAAAGTAGGGTAAAAAGCTTTTAATAAACGAGTTGTTAGCGGAGAAAAACTTCAAACTATTATTATAATACCTATTGATAATAAAAAGAAAACATTTGAATAAATAGAAGTTTTTAGTTTTTGCAAATTTTGAATATCGGCTAATAATTGACTTGCGTTTATTTTAAAATCATCACTAAAAACTATTTTACTACAAAAGGATTTAAAGTTTGGTTTTTTGCCTGTTAATCCACAGGTTAATCCTGTTTTTAAATCTCTTTTAGAATGGATACATAAATCACAATGTTTTGGTTGAAGCATTGGTTTTTTTTTTGTGATTTTTTGGAAAGTTTCGTTTAACGGTTTTGTATATGGCTCGTAGCGTGCAAATTAGTGATTATTTTTCGGTTGAGCCACAAGCCAGATTTTTAAATTTTACTATTTATCTTTTTTATTGGAAATCGTCAAATTTAAAAATTTGGCGACTTTCCAAATATGCCTTAACTTCGATTAAGCAACTAACAAGCTATGAGCTATATACGGTGTTATAGCCAGTTATTTAAACCGATTTATTGAAATTTCTGTTTGTAATTCTATGTTCTTGATTTGGTTTTAACAAGTTCATTTTTCCGTAAAAGAGAGAATTACTATTGTTACTTATCATCTTTTTCAATTTTCCCTGAAGCAGTTACTTTATCCGTATATAAGATATGTGTATATTCATTTTGTTTTTCAGGAAGTTTCTTATATAAAAACATATTATGGGATAAGGTAGAATTATAGGTATTATCCTCTTTCTCAATAGTGGTAATTTTAATTCCGGTGCCATCATTATTAAACATGGTTCCTCCGCTGAATACGTGATTAATGGACATAATCTTTTTTGAATCGAAATTGACATTATCTTTTACCAAGTAACCTCCAATTCTTTCTTTGTCAAAAACAGGTATAAGAGAATTATGTACATTTCCTGTTAGAGTAACTATTTTGGTGTTCGGATATTTATTGTGAATGTTGCGTATTTCCCTGTACATGGACGAATCTCTGGTTGAAGATGGGTATGGATTATCAATGAATTTTAAAATGATTCTTTCATTTTGATTGCTCTTGTATATTAAATCCAGCATTGATACACCATTTCTGCCATCAAAATTTTCTCTTTGAAAAAAATCCAAACCTTTTAATTGAGTAATTGACATTTCATCTGATAAGTTAATCATTTGTGAACTTCGAATCTCCAAAGCTAAGACTACATTTTTTTCAGACTTAGTTATAAGATTACATAATCCATAAGCAAATTCGGCAGGCTCAGTTGTGCCATGCATTTCTCCAATCATTATTATTTCAAAATTTGCGATTTCATCGTATATCTTGTCGCTCAATTCGGATAAGTTTTCAATTGGTATCGCATTCTTTTTTAAATCCTTTTGCTCTTCTGTCAATTCTATAGAATTATCAATTGAATTTAGTATTTCATCAGAAGCTGTTTGTTTTCCTGTATTTTCTTTACAAGAAGTTAATCCAATCAGAACAATTAATAGAGGTAAGAATTTTTTCATAATACAATGTATTTAATATAGAGATTTTATTTCTACAAACGTAGAACATTATTTATGAATCTTGATTTTCTAATTGGCTACAACGATTGTTAAACGAAGTTAGCAGAAAATTTTGACAAAGTCAAATGATTATTCAATATACAACTCACCACGATGTGGTTTTAAAGCGTCGCGTATAGGTTTAATTTCGGCTTCATCAACCACCATAAACGCAATGCTGTGCATGGGTGATAATTCTTGATAACCTGTAATGTTTAGATTGGTGTTTTGAAGAGCTATAAATTCTTTTAAATGTATCTCGTGGTGTTGTGCTATTTTTAAAGCATCAGGACCTCTAAAATCCCAAATTAGTTTTAATTGTCTCATTATTGATTGGCTATTGAAGTACCGTTTTCAACGTAATTTTTAAAGTTGGTTAAGTATTTTTGAGTTTGTTTTTTAAATGCTTTTGGTATTAAAAACAACATTATTCTTGATGAAAAGCTTCTAGGAAAAAACTCGTTTTTAGATGTCCATTTAGTAGTAGTTTCATCTATTGCTTCAAAGCTGTTTCTTTGAATGTTGTGCATCACTTTTGTGTCAAAATTAAAATGGATAGCAGTGTTGTTTTCTCTGTGTGTAACACTTTCGGTAAGTTCCATTCTTCGCTTACCAAATTGATAATTAAGTTGAATAGTAGAACCTATTTTTCTTGGAGTACCAGAGATATGCGCAAAACTAATTAAACCTTCTTGCCAATGCTTCATGCTATCTAGGTTAACAATTTCTGTAAAACAAGTAGTAATAGGTTTATTAATGATTATTTCAGAAGTATAACGTAGCATTAAATTTCAATTTCTAAATTAAAGTATAAAAAAAAAGCGATTGAAAAAATTTCAATCGCTTTTATTATACAAAATACCACTATTGTAGGATTAACTACAATAATACTTTAATGGTTTTGGTCATATCTTTTGTTTCTAAAACCACTATATAGATGTTGTTTTTTGGTAGATCTAATGTGTGTTTGTATGAATTGTTAACCTGTATGTTTGCGTTATTGTCAACAATTTTCCCTAAAATGTCGTAAACTTTGATGTTTAAATCTCCATTGTAATTATTAATCAATAACTCGTTAGAAATAACTTTTACGTTAGCGTTTTTAATATTATTGTCTGTTGTGCTTAGTGTGCTGTCTTTTTCTGCATCAACTAGATTTATATAAAAATCTACTGTTTGGTTATTAGGATTTTCCTCGACACCAAATTGGTTTTGAAAAAGTAAGTTAAATCCATAAACCATAGTGCCGTTAGAGACACCAGTATATAGCTGAGCGAGATTAATAGTAATGCTGTAGGTATTAGGTCCTGCATTAACATCTGTATCTGTAGGAACTAATGTTAATTGAGGTTGTGATGCAAGATCGCTAAATCCTGGAGCACCTTGAAAACCGCCAGCATCAGTGTCTAAACCACCATACATGTGTATAAAAGTTTGTCCATCTGTATAAAAGTTGTTGATAATATCTTGATCTTCAAAAACAATAGTTATTTCATCATTAACTGTTGCTGTTGTTGCAGTTAGTGTAGTGGTGTTTCCGTTGTAACTAGAAAACGTCAGAGTTTCTTGTGCTTTAGTTATACAACTAATGGAAAACAAAAGAGAAAAAAAGTAAATATGTTTCATGTTATAAATGTTAAATTTTTATAAATATATTATTATAATGATTAAAAAATAAGAATACCTTTAACTCAAACGTTTTCGTGTTGATAAATAGTTAATTTAAATAGTTTATTCACTATTAATTAATACTAAAAAACTAGCTACTAGCGTTACCATTTTAAACTTGTGTAATTAGGTAATATTGCTATTTTTGCATGTACTTCAAAAAACAAGTCCCAATTAATATGAAATTAAGACATTTAAGTGCTTTAGCGGTAATAGTTTTTTCAGCATTTTTTAGTGTAAATGCACAAGAAAAGCAAGTGTTATTTAGCGTAGAAGATACACCTGTTTATGCATCTGAATTTGAAAGAGTCTACAAAAAGAATTTAGAGTTAGTTAAAGACGAATCTCAAAAAGACATCGATAATTACCTAGATTTATTTATAAAATATAAATTGAAAGTAGCCGAAGCTAAAGCTTTAGGTTTAGATCAAAAACCAGCATATTTAAGAGAGTTTGAAGGCTATAAAAAGCAACTGTCTGCTAACTTTTTAAGTAATAATGAAGTTACAGAAAACCTAGTAAAAGAAGCTTACGAAAGATTAAAATACGAAATTAACGCACGTCACATTTTAGTTAAAATAGACGAAAACGCTCCAGAAGACCAACAAAAATTAGCTCAAGAAGAAATTGAAAAACTTAGAGGTCGTGTTTTAGAAGAAGGTTTTGAAGCGGTAAAAAAAGACATACACAATGGTCGTACACTTTTTGCAGAAGAGTTGGGCTATTTTACAGCGTTTAGAATGGTGTATAATTTTGAAACAGCTGCTTACAACACAGAAGTAGGCGAATGGTCGCAACCGTTTCAAACACAATTTGGGTATCATATCGTACAGGTCAATGATAAAAGAGAAAATAGGGGCGAAGTTACTGTGGCGCACATTATGCTTACAGATAAAGATTCAAATACCGAATCTGCAGAAGAGCGCATTAACGATATCTACAAAAGAATTAAACAAGGCGAAAATTTTGAAGCGTTAGCAAAACAATTTTCAGAAGATAAAAGTTCTAGCAATAAAGGCGGAAGATTAAACACGTTTTCTTCTGGTCAATTAAGTTCAGAAATTTTTGAAGACAAAGCTTTTGGTTTAGAAAACACTGGTGAAATTACAGAACCTTTTAAAAGTGAATTTGGTTATCATATTGTCAAATTAATTGATAAAAAGGGATTAAATTCTTTTAAAGAAATGGAAGCCGAGCTTAAAGCTAAAGTTAAAAAAGACTCAAGATCTGTAGTTATAAACAACTCAAGATTTAAAAAATTAAAAGAAAAATATAAGGTTAAAGATAACCCAGAAGCGTTACGTTATTTTACTTCAATTTTAAATGAAGACTACTACCAAAGATCTTGGAACACACCAGAAAAATTTGAAGGTAGCAAAGTGTTATTTACAATGAATGACCAAAAAGTAACTTACAAAGATTTTGCAGAATTTTTATACAACACACAACGCAGAAGACAAGCTAGACAACCTTTTGATAAATTAGTTACTAGCAATTATAAAGACTTTTTAGAGTCTAAATTAACGCAATACCAAGAGAATAATTTAGAGTTTGAAAACGAAGAATACGCTCAAATTTTAAACGAATACCGCGATGGATTACTATTATTTGACTTAATGGAATCTAAAGTTTGGAATGCCGCTAGAGAAGACAGTACAGGTTTAGAAAATTATTACAAACAACATCAAGATAAATACTTTTTTGATACCAGAGCAGATGCTGTTATTGCATCTTCAGCTAATAAAAAAGACATCAAAAAAGTGGCAAAAATGTTGGAGAATAATGAAAGTATAGAGGCTATTAAAAAGCAGATAAATTCAGAAAAAGCAATAAGCGTAAGCTTTATAAAAGATACGGTTACCACTTCTCATCAAGCATTACCAAAAGACTTTAATATGCAAAAAGGTGTTTCAAAAGTATTTAAACACAATGATGCGTATAGCGTTGTAAAGGTTAATGCGGTATTACCAAAAACTCAAAAAACATTTGAAGAAGCTAAAGGAAAAGTAATTAGCGATTTTCAAGAATACAAAGAAAAAATGTGGTTGGACGAGTTGTCTAAAAAATATCAAGTCAACGTTAATCAAGACGTTTTAAAACAAGTAAAACAGGATTTAAATTAATCTTCATTTGAAACAGTTTTTTTACATAGCAATCATTTTAAGTGTCTTTCAGTCTTGTGATTATTTTAAATCAACAGAGGAAGAAGACACTATTGCTAGAGTTAACGAAGTGTATCTTTTTAAAGACGATTTAAAAAAGGCATTGCCAGAAAACCTTTCAGTAGAAGACAGTACTATTTTTGCCAATAACTTTATCAATCAATGGGCAACACAGCAATTGTTGGTTCAAGGTGCCGAAGTTAATTTAAGTGATAAAAAATTAGAAAAGTTTGATCGTTTAGTTCAGCAATACAAAAACGACTTGTACAGCAAAGCGTATTTAGAAGCTTTAGTAGCCAAAAATTTAGACACAGTAGTCTCTTTTGAAGCAGCTTCAACGTATTATGAAAGTAATAAAGAAGCTTTCAAATTAAACGAAAATCTAATCAAATTTAGATACATCAATGTAGATCCAAACCGCTTAGATTTAGAAGATGTAAAGAAAAAATTTAAACGATTTAATACTCAGGATAAAAAAGAATTAGACTCTATTGCAATTCAGTTTAGGTCTTTCACTTTAAACGATTCTGTATGGATTAGATTGGATCAAGCCATCAATAAAATACCTGTAGTTACTATTGAAAATAAAGACGAATTGTTAAAAAAATCTAATTTTATACAACTCAAAGATTCATTAGGACTATATTTGATGCAAATAAATGATGTGTTATTACGTAACAGTACAGCACCATTAGAATATGTCAAGCCAACTATTAACCAGATTGTTATCAATAAACGCAAACTGGAATTAATAAAGCAATTAGAAAAGGATATTA
>Ga0160419_101009_pt1 | contig 13439 bp, 10 predicted proteins | sample CelAP2metagpilot_2_FD_108196 | JGI IMG/M metagenome (GOLD analysis project Ga0160419, IMG submission 108196) | Phycosphere-associated microbial communities from Cellana algal ponds in Kailua-Kona, Hawaii, USA - Cellana AP2-4-25 metagenome pilot ... | reverse complement strand
GTGTCCGGCAAAGGCCAGGTGGTGGACGCCGCGATGGTGGATGGTGTGCCCGCGATGATGGGCCTGATCCATGGGATGCTGGCGCGGGGCGACTGGCGCCAGACGCGGGCGAGCAATTGGCTGGACGGCGCCTCCCCCTTCTATCGCTGCTACACCTGCGCGGATGGCAAATTCATCGCTGTCGGCGCGTTGGAACCGCAGTTCTATGCGCTGCTGCTGGAGAAGCTGGATCTGCCCGGTCACTACCACGCCGATCAGCATGATCCGCAGACATGGCCCGCGCGTATCGCGGATTTTGAGCGGGTTTTTGCCAGCCGGACGCGGGATGAATGGGCTGCCCACTTCGAAGGGTCGGACGCCTGCGTGGCCCCCGTGCTGAGCTTTGCCGAAGCCGCGACCCATCCGCATATGGCCGCGCGTGGCACGTTGCAAAACCCGGCAGGCGTGGTGCAATCTGCCCCTGCACCCCGCTTTTCCCGCACCCCCGCCGCAGCCCTGCGACCCACCCGTGCAAAAGGTGCAGACACCGCGGAGATTCTGCGCGCCGCAGGCCTGTCAGACACCGAAATCGCCGCGTTAGACACCTGATCACACTCATATCCAAGGGGATGCCTTCCCGCTCGGTTTCGTCTATTTATGAGGGAATGCGAGATTTTCCGCCCGATAGACTGGCCTCTGGCCTCGATCACCTGATCATCTGCCCGCGTTGCGACGCGGCCTATCAGCTTGAGCGCCCGAAGAATGGCGAGCGCGCGGTGTGCCAGCGGTGCCATAAGACCCTGATCGCCCCACGGCGTAACGCCGGGCTGCGGATCATCGCTGTGGCTGTGGCGGTGCTGGTCCTGATCATGGGTGCTGCGGTGCTGCCGTTCCTGACAATCGACGCAGCGGGTAACAAGAACGCCGTTTCGATCCTTGACGCCGCACTGGCGTTTTCTGGCGGTCCAATGATCTTCCTCGCCCTTGTCACGGCAGCCCTGATCATCTTCATCCCGATGCTGCGGGTGATCCTGACCATCTATGTGCTGGTCCCCGTGGTGCTGGACCGCCCGCCCGCGCGCCATGCCATCCCTGCTTTCCGCCTGTCAGAGGCCCTGCGCCCCTGGTCCATGGCGGAGATTTTCGCCATCGGCTGTGCGGTTGCACTGGTGAAAGTGGCCGATCTGGCGCAGGTGGGTTTCGGACCGGCATTCTGGATGTTCGGCGCGTTGGTCGTGCTGGTCGTGGCGCAGGACAGTTATATGTGTAAATGGTCAGTATGGAACTCACTGGAACATCCAAAGAAATCCTGAGCGCGCGGGAAAAGGGCATCGTTGCCTGCACCCGCTGCACCAAGGCCTGGCCCATGGGCACTCAGGTCTGTGGTCGCTGTGGTCACAAGCTGGAATCGCGCGATCTGCTGAGCCTGCAAAGGGTCTGGGCCTATTGGGTGCTGGGCGTGCTGTGCTACATCCCGGCGAATATTTATCCGATGCTCAAGACCAAGACGCTGTTTCAGTACGACGAGAGCACCATCATCGGTGGCGCGGTCGAGTTGGCACATCATGGCAACTTCGGCATTGCCGCGATCATTCTGTTCGCTTCGGTGGTGATCCCCTTGGGTAAATTCTGGGCCGTGGCGCTGCTGGCGATCAGCGTGCGCCATACCAGCAACCTGTCGAACAAACGGCGCCTGATCATGTTCGAAGTGGTCGAATACATCGGGCGCTGGTCAATGATCGACATCTTTGTTGTTGCGATTTTGTCGTCGCTGGTGCAACTCAGGACACTGGCAACGATCAATCCCGGCGCGGCTGCCATTTTCTTCGCGCTGTCGGTGATCTTCACGATGTTGTCGGCACAGGCGTTTGACCCCCGGTTGATCTGGGACAAGCGCGAGGGGCGGGGGCCTGAGAAAACATGAACGACGACCTGCCAAAGGTGTCTGTTTCGCCTGTTCGCAAGGCCTTTCTGAGCGGTGCCGCCATCATCTGGCTGGTGCCTTTGCTGGCACTTGTCGCGGCGCTTTTTGTTGCCTGGCAGAACTTCAACGACCGGGGCCCCTTGATTGTCGTTGAGTTCGAAAAGGGCGCAGGCATCACCGCGGGAGAGACCGAACTGCGCTACCGTGATGTAACTGTCGGTACGGTGGAGAAAGTGGGCTTCACCCAAAATCTGGGAAAGGTCACCGCGGAAATCCGATTGGACAAGGAAGTCGCCCCGTTTGTCGATACATCTGCTGTTTTCTGGGTGGTTGAGCCGGAAGTCAGCGCCCAGGGCATCACCGGCCTGTCGACGGTCTTGAGCGGTGTCTACATCGAAGGGTCCTGGGACGATCAGATCGGCTCACCCGCGACGCGCTTTCAGGGGGCGTCTGACACACCATTGATCCGGCCGGGCCAGGGCGGCCTTGAGATTGCCTTCCGCACGGTCGCCAACGGCCAACTGACAGACAATGCGCCGATCCTTTACAAAGGGATCGAAGTGGGTCGGGTGGGCCGCGCCAGCATTCCGCCCCGTGGTAACTTCGCCATTGTCGAAGCACTGATTTTTGATGAGCACCGGACACTGGTCAATGAAAGCACCCGCTTCTGGGATGCCTCCGGGTTCAGCGTCAACATCGGGCCTGCGGGTGCCGAGATTGATTTCTCCTCTCTTGCGACGCTTGTCGGTGGCGGGATCACGTTTGACACATTTATTTCTGGGGGACGCCCGGTTCCCGATGGCACCGTTTTTGAGATTTACCCCGACAAGGAATCCGCCCGCAACTCGCTGTTTAATGCGTCGGAAGTCGAACCGCTGAAGCTATCGGTGATCTTTGACGACAACATTTCCGGGCTGATCGTGGGTGCCCCGGTTGAACTGAGCGGCCTCAAGATCGGTGAGGTGGAAGCGCTGTCGGGCATTGTTGATTCCGATCAGTTCGGGGACAGCCGCGTGCGTCTGAATGTGAACCTGTCGATCCAGCCCGCGCGCCTTGGCTTGGCAGATGATGTGGATGCGGATGCCGCGCTGGCGTTCCTGCAAGAGCGTGTCGAAAACGGCCTGCGGGCGCGGCTCGCATCGGCCAGTCTGCTGACGGGCGGTCTGAAGGTCGAACTCCTTGTGGTCGAAGATGCCCCGCCCGGACGTCTGCAAAGCATGGATGGCGGCCCACCGATCTTTCCCACAACCCGCAGCGAAACCTCTGACGCGGCAGCAACCGTTGAAGGAGTCTTTACCCGGATCAACAACTTGCCAATCGAAGAGCTTCTCAACAGCGCCATCAATTTCCTTGATAGCGCTGAGGCATTTGTATCTGACGAAGACCTGCGTGAAACGCCGCAGGATTTGCGGCTGCTTCTGGGGGAGTTGCAGGGCTTGGTATCCTCTGAAGACATGCAGAACATTCCCGTTGCCCTGAACAACACGTTGGAGCGGGTCGAAGGGCTGGTGACCGAACTGGAAGAGAACCAGATCGCAGACAGGCTTCTGGCGGCGGTCGACAGCGCAGCCGAGGCTGCGGAATCGGTCAACTCGTCCGTGGCGGGTGTCCCGCAGCTGATTGAACAGATCCAGGGTCTCGCCTCCAAGGCAGAAGCCCTGGCGTTTGATGAACTGCTGGCGGAGCTTACCGATCTGACACGTTCTGCGGATGCGGTGGTGGGCGCGCCCGAAGCGGCCGCCTTGCCTGGCTCGCTGAAACGCGCATTGGATGAGGTGAACTACACCCTTCAGGAACTGCGCGAGGGCGGCGCGATTGAGAACGTGAACCAGACGCTCGTATCGGCCCGCAATGCGGCAGACAGTATCGCTGTGTCCTCCAAGGATCTGCCGCAGATCGTGGACCGGCTGACCCAGCTCTTTTCGCAGGCGAGCCGTACCATCGAAGGCTACAACAAGGGTGACGAGTTAAGCCGAACCGCGCAGGATACCCTGCGGGACATTCAGAAAGCGGCTGATGCACTGGCCTCCCTTGCGCGAACAATTGAACGTAACCCCAATTCGCTTTTGCTGGGACGATAGATGATGATGACACGGACACCTGCTCTGCTTCTTGGCCTTGGCCTGCTTCTGGCTGCATGTGGATCACCGGAACGTTTTGCTGTCAGCGCGCCTGTGATCACCGAGAAGCAACGGATCAGCTTTGCCTCTGTTGAAGTGCGCGACGTCTCCCTGCCCAGCTATGCTGCGGCGGATGAGATTTCGATCCAGTCGGCAGATGGCACGCTTGTCAGTTCATCAGGCGTGCTTTGGGCAGACGCGCCGGAACGTGCCGTCGCACTGGAGCTAAGCCAGAACCTCGCACGATTGACGGACCGCCGCGTTGCATCGGAACCCTGGCCGTTTGAGGCGTTCCCCGATGCCCGGCTCGACGTGCGGTTTTCAGAGTTGGTTGCCCGCGACAGCGGCGTCTTTCGCGCATCAGGGCAGTATTTCGTGGCCGTCGAAGACGGGCGACGGGAGCGGTCCGGGTTGTTTGATCTGGAGGTTCCATTTGACCCCGCAGGTGGGCCAAACGCCATTGCAGCGGCACGCGGTCAGCTGATCCTTGATCTGTCGCGGTTCATTGCGCGCGAAGGGCTGCGGTAGGCACCCCGTCCGGCAGGAGTGCGGTGCTCCAACCGGACCACCGCACATTCCCTAGAAATCCAGATTCTCCACACTCAGCGCGTTTTGCTGAATAAACTCGCGGCGCGGCTCAACCACATCGCCCATCAGCTTGGTAAAGAGGTCATCCGCCTCCGCCATATCCTCCACTTTGACCTGCAACAGCGTGCGCGCGTCTGGGTCCAGCGTGGTTTCCCAGAGCTGATCGGGGTTCATCTCACCCAGACCTTTGTAACGCTGAAGCGACAGGCCCTTCTCTCCTTCGGCCAAAATGGCGTCCAGCAGGTCTATCGGTCCGTGGATCAATTGCGAGCGGTCCTTGCGCACCAGCGTCGCGGGCAGGCCGTAGACGTCTTGCAGATGCTCGGTGAAAGTGCCGGATTTCTTCGCTTCGCCGGAGCGGAGCATCTTGCCATCCAGCGTGCGCACTTCTTCCACACCCCGCAGGATACGGGCCAGCTTGATCCCGTGGTCCTGCGTGATCCGTCCCTGCCAGCCGCGTTCGTATTCAAGCGCAATCAGGTCGAGCCGCTTGGCAACCTTGTCGGCCACGCCCTGCAAGTCACGGTCCACCGCGCCAGCCACGAACGCACCCGCGATGGCGGCTTGTTCAAGGATGTGACGTGGGTAGAGCGTCGGGAAGGCGTCCAGCACGCGGCGCATCTGCCGGGCATGTTCAACGACGCGCACAAGGTCCTGACCGCTGATTTCTTCACCATTGCCCTGGCGCAGAATTGCGCCGTCGATGCCTTGATTGATCAGATATTCCTCCATCGCGGCCTGGTCTTTGAGGTACACTTCGGACTTGCCGCGCGACACTTTGTAAAGCGGCGGCTGCGCGATGTAGAGATGGCCGTGTTCAATAAGCTGGGGCATCTGTCGGTAGAAGAACGTCAGCAAGAGCGTCCGGATGTGCGCGCCATCCACGTCCGCGTCGGTCATGATGACGATCTTGTGGTAGCGGAGTTTTTCGATGTTGAATTCGTCGCGCCCGATCCCGGTGCCCAGTGCCATGACAAGGTTGCCGATTTCCTGAGAACCCAGCATCCGGTCAAAGCGCGCGCGTTCGACGTTGAGGATCTTACCTTTGAGCGGCAGGATCGCTTGCGTCTGACGGTCACGACCTGTCTGGGCTGAACCACCCGCTGAATCCCCCTCGACCAGGAAGACTTCGGTTTTCGACGGGTCTTTTTCAGAGCAATCCTTGAGCTTGCCGGCAAGGAAGTTCACATCCATTGCCGTTTTGCGCCGCGTCAGATCGCGCGCCTTGCGCGCCGCTTCGCGGGCGTGGGCGGCTTCGATGATCTTGCTCACCACGATCCGCGCCTCGGTCGGGTTTTCCTCGAACCACTCGGCGAGTTTCTCGTTCATCAGGCCCTCAACGGCGGGGCGTACCTCGGAGGAGACCAGTTTGTCCTTGGTCTGGGAGGAGAACTTCGGATCGGGCACCTTCACAGACAGCACACAGGTCAGCCCCTCGCGGGCGTCGTCACCGGTGAAGGTCACCTTCTCCTTCTTGGCGATGCCGGACGTCTGGGCATAGTTGTTGATGGTCCGGGTCAGCGCGCCGCGAAAGCCCGCCATATGGGTGCCGCCGTCGCGTTGGGGGATGTTGTTGGTGAAGGGCAGGACGTTCTCATGATAGCTGTCGTTCCACCACATCGCCACTTCGACGCCGATGTCGTCTTTTTCCCCCTGCACAAAAATCGGCTCAGGCATGACGGAGGATTTGTGCCGGTCGAGGTATTTGACGAATTCCTTCACCCCGCCTTCGTAGAAGAGTTCGGTGCGCAGATGCTCCACCGGACGTTCGTCGGTCAGGATGATCCGCACGCCTGAGTTCAGGAACGCCAGTTCGCGCAGGCGTTTTTCCAGCGTCTCGAAGGAGTATTCGAGGTTGGAGAAGGTATCGGTGGAGGCCATGAAGCGCACTTCGGTGCCGGTGCGGTCCGTGTCGCCCACGACTTCGAGGTGTTTGGTGGTAAAACCGCCCTCAAACCGGGCGACGTGTTCCTTGCCCTCGCGCCAGATGCGCAGTTCCAGCCAGTTGGAAAGCGCGTTCACAACCGACACGCCCACGCCGTGCAGACCGCCCGAGACCTTGTAGGAATTGCTGTCGAATTTACCGCCCGCGTGCAGTTGGGTCATGATGACCTCGGCGGCCGATACACCCTCTTCCTCGTGGATACCCACGGGAATGCCGCGGCCGTTATCGCTCACGGAAATGGAGTGATCTTCGTGGATTGTGACGTTCACGGCGTCGGCGTGACCGGCCAGAGCCTCATCAATACCGTTGTCGACGACCTCATAGACCATGTGGTGCAGACCCGAGCCATCGTCGGTGTCACCGATGTACATGCCGGGGCGTTTGCGAACCGCCTCCAACCCCTTGAGAACTTTGATAGAATCAGCACCGTATTCTTCGGGCTTCTGCTCGTTTTCGGACATGTGGATAAACCTTGTTCTTTTGCCCGAAATATAGTCTTTTTGCCGTGCGTTGTCACGCATCTGACACAAGATTTTGTGCCTTGGCCCAGCGGGTTAGGCGATCTGGGTGACCTGTGATTCTCCACCCGCCTCGGTGACCTCCAGCCGCTGTGCGCGATCGCCCAGAATGGCGAACATTTCGGGGCCGGTGCCAGTCATCCAGGCCTGTGCGCCAAGGGCGGTGATTTCGTCATAAAGTGCCGCTTGCCGATCCGCATCGAGATGCGCGGCCACCTCATCCAGCAGCAGAAGCGGCGGCGCGCCGAAGTCTGCCGCCAGCGCCCGCGCATTGGCGAGGATGAGAGAGACAAGCAGCGCTTTCTGCTCTCCGGTTGAGCAATCCTTGGCAGGAACGTCCTTGTCTGCATAAACACCAAAGAGATCAGCGCGATGCGGGCCGATCAGGGTACGCCCGGCTGCAAGATCGCGCATCCGATTGTCCGCCAATGCCGCGCGCAACCCTTCCGCATCCGCTGGCATTTCACACTGCAGTTCAAGCGTTGCGGCAGGGAATGCCGTTTCTGCCTGTGCCTGCGCCCCTGCGATGGCGCTGAGGGCGGTCAGGCGGTTGGCGTGCAACGCAGCCCCCGCTTCGGCCATCTGCCCTTCCAGCGCGCCGTACCATGCGGTCTCACGCACCATGTCTTTCAGCAGGCGATTGCGTTCACGCATGGCTTTTTCATAAGCCAGCGCGTGTTCCGCATGATCCGGCACAAAGCTGAGCGTCATCCGGTCCAGAAACCGCCGCCGCCCTTCGGCGCCTTCGATCCACAGCCGATCCATTGCAGGGATCAACCACAACACCCGCGCGATGCGGCCCAATGCGGTCTGCGGGGCGGGTTTGCCATCGATGCGCACCTGACGGGCAGCACCTTGTTCGGAAGTGATGTCGATTTCGTAGGTTTGATGCAGGGAGTGCAACAGCGCAGTGATCTTCCAGCCCAGCGCCTCCGGTCGCCGCGCCATGTCCTGTGCGCTGGAGCGTCTCAGTCCCCGGCCGGGAGAGAGGAGCGAGACCGCTTCGATGATGTTGGTCTTGCCCGCGCCATTGGGGCCAAATATGGCGATGGGCCGGGCATCACAGTCGATGACCGCGCGTTTGTGCGAGCGGAAGTGAGAGAGTGTCAGCGTGGAGAGGGAGAGGCCGGGCATCACGGATGTTCGATTTTTTCGAAAAAATCGGATCGGACTTTTTGAAAAGTCCGGGGTCTCAGCGATGGGTTTAGGTCACATCGCCAGCGGGGAAGGTCGTTTTCTTTGAAAGAAAACGGGCGGAAATTTTGAAAGTTTCCGATCCCTTCAGACACGCATCGGCATGACGACATAGACCGCCGATTGATCATTCCCCTCACGCATCAGCGTCGGATCACCCGAGGAGTTGAACAGGAACACTGCATTCTCCCGATCAACCTGGCTGGCAATCTCCAGCAGATACTTCGCGTTAAAGCCAATCTCCAGCTTGTCGTCGCCATAAGCCACGGCCAGCTCTTCTTCCGCCGCACCGCTGTCTGGTGCGTTCACCGACAGGATCAGACGATCCTCGTCGAGTTGCAGCTTCACCGCGCGCGAGCGTTCGGAACTGACGGTCGCAACCCGGTCCACAGCTTTAGCGAAATCGGCGGCATCGACTTCCATCTTGCGGGTATTCCCTTGCGGGATCACGCGGGTGTAGTCGGGGAAGGTGCCGTCAATCACCTTGGAGGTCAGCGTGATATCCGGCGTGGCAAAGCGCACCTTCGTCTCCGACACAGAGACCGCGATCTTCATCTCGTCATCTTCCAACAGTTTGCGCAGTTCCCCAACGGTCTTGCGCGGAACAATCACACCGGGCATGTCTGCGGCCCCTTCAGGCAGGTCCGCATCAATCCGCGCCAGCCGATGGCCATCAGTTGCCACACACCGCAGCACCCTGCCGCCTTCGGCGTCCGACACATGCATGTAGACACCGTTCAGATAATACCGTGTCTCTTCGGTTGAGATTGCAAATTTCGACTTGTCAAACAGCCGCCGCAAGACCGGGGCGGGAGCGCTGAAGTTCGAGGCATATTCAGACGACGCCATCACCGGGAAATCTTCACGTGGCAAGGTGGCGAGGGAAAAGTTCGACCGTCCCGCCTCGACCGTCAACCGCCCCGCAGCGGTATCGGCGTTCAACACCACCTGCGCCCCATCCGGCAGTTTGCGCACGATCTCATGCAACAGGGTCGCGGAAACCGTTGTCGCACCCGCGCGTTCAACCATTGCAGGCGCCTTGTCGACCACTTCAATATCCAGATCGGTTGCCCGGAAGGATACATCGCTGCCTTCGGCTTCGATCAACACGTTGGCAAGGATCGGAATGGTGTTGCGCCGCTCCACGACCGATTGGGCCTGACTGACCGCCTTGAGAAGGGCTGCGCGTTCGATGCTGATTTTCATGTGCCTTCTCCATGATAGGGGTGGGATGGGCACGTTACCCGACCTGCCCTCATGCACAAGACTTTTGTTGGTTTGTCCCTACGATTGCAAGAGGGGGCAGCGCCCCCTCTGATCCACATCCGGCATGTGGTCGGAAAGGCACGCTGCCAGTGCCCGTGATTATGAGCCTACTTGTCCAGCGCCCGGCGCAGCAGACGCAGATCCTCGGCGATCTGCTCATCAGACTGTTCAAGCTCTTCGATCCGGCGCACGCCGTGCATCACAGTCGTATGGTCGCGCCCGCCAAACCGCCGCCCAATCTCGGGCAGGGAGCGGCTGGTGAACTGCTTGCACAGATACATCGCCACCTGACGCGGCCGGGCAAAGCTGCGCAGACGCTTTGGCCCCAGCATATCGCTGAGACGGATGTTGTAATGCTCGCTCACGGTGCGCTGAATTTCCTCAACAGAGATCTTCCGCTCGGATTCGCGCAGCACGTCTGACAGGCAATCCATCGTCAGCGCCATGTCGATCTCACGCCCAACGAGGGAGGCAAAGGCAAAAAGCCGCGTCAGCGCGCCTTCCAGTACACGCACGTTGGCGGTGATCCGGTGGGCCAGGAATTCCAGCACCCCTTCACCCACATCGAGGCCAGGATAGGTCGCGCGCTGCACTTCCAGCTTGCTTTGCAGGATGCCAAGGCGCAGCTCGTAGTCGGTTGGGTGCATGTCAACAACCAGACCACATTGCAGTCGAGACTTCACACGGTCTTCAAGGTCCTTGATGTCACCGGGCGCACGATCCGCGGACAGGATGATCTGCTTGCGTTGATCCACCAGGGAATTGAACGTGTGAAAGAACTCTTCCTGGGTGCTGTCCTTGCCCGCGATGAACTGCACGTCATCCACGATCAAAACATCAACGGAGCGGAATATTTCCTTGAAATCCAGCATCTTGCGGTCCCGCAAGGCCTGGACAAAACGGTACATGAACTGCTCTGCCGACAGATAGAGCACGTTCATCTGCGGCTTGTTGCGTTGCAGCTCATGGGCGATGGCGTGCATCAGGTGGGTCTTGCCAAGCCCGACACCACCATAGAGGAACAGCGGATTGAACACGACAGGCCCGCCTTCGGCCACCCGGCGCGCAGCGGCATGGGCCAGCTCGTTGGGCTTGCCCACGACAAAAGTGTCGAAGGTGAACTTGGGATCAAGCGGCGCAGTATGCAGAACGTTTCCGCCAGCCGCTTTCTGCCCCGTTGCCGATCGGGATGCGCCGTCAGCAGACCCATTCTGCGGTTTTGTTTTCTGGACCTGCGGACGCATCGCCTGCCTGGGGGGCAGCGCAAAGGACAGCCGCGATGCCTCGATCCCTTCTGCGACGATCTCATGCAGGATCAGGTCGGCAAAGTTCTGGCTGACGTAATTGCCAAAAAAGTTCGTCGGTACATAGAGTGTTGCCAGACCGTCTTCGATGGGTCCCGGCACCAGCGGCTCTATCCATGTTGTGAAGTTGTTCTGCCCTACCGTTTTCAACAGCCGCTGGCTGATCTCAGCCCAGTCCGAATGGATCATGCTCTTTTTCGCCCCAGTTTTTTCTCGCCCGACCTCTCCCAAAAGGCCGGACATTGCCAACCCGCAGAACGCACATCCCTATTCCGGGACCAGCAGTGGCCCGGTTGCGTCCTGTGGACTTATAACAGAATGGTCTTCCCAATTTCCTGACGCGTCCCAAACTGCGTCAAGATCCGGTTAAACCGTCCTCGCTCTCACCTGACAGGTCACGCATGTTCCCATGCAGCCACTTTTAACCAGACGTCTTGGCGTCTGTTGCAGTGTCCCCAAAAGCAGACCGGACGTTGCGCCGTGCCCTGCATCCTGGGGCCTGTCCCCCCGTGCGACGTGAATCGCTAGAATTGATTAGCAAGCTGGAAGGGGGGGCATCAACATATCTTCATTCTTGACTCTGACATTTGCCGGCGAAGAATCCCAAGCGCATTTTTGAGACCCTGCCCCAAGAAAAAAGGCACCGCCGAGCAGTGCCTTTTTAATCAAGCCATTAGCCCGATTCGCTATAATTCATTGGGGCTGGTTACCCCAGCGACTTGACCCGTGACGCCAGACGCGACATTTTTCTGGAAGCGGTGTTCTTATGATACACCCCTTTGGTGACGCCGCGCATCAGCTCAGGCTGAGCTACTTTCAAAGCTGCCGTGGCGGCAGCCTGATCACCTGATTCAATCGCCTCTTCAACCTTGCGCAGGTAGGTGCGGATGCGCGAACGGCGCGCTTTGTTGACGGCGAAGCGGTTTTCGTTCTGACGTGCGCGTTTCTTGGACTGTGGTGTGTTTGCCATGCTGATCGACCTTTGGGTTCATATAGATTTCCGGAGCGCGCGACACGCCAACCCAAGTCCCGTTCAAACGGGCGGTGATTCTAGCCTGAGCGGGCTGCACGCGCATGTATCGGGCGGCTATAGAAGGGTTTGGGGTGCGTTGTAAAGGGTGAGCGTCGCAGCTTGTATGGCTTCGGTAGGAAGATCTTTTCTTGCGCGATCAGGAATGAGCGCGGCCATCAATCCATGCCCGGCCCGCAAGAGCGCGCAGATTTCTGGCTGGTTAGCGTCTCCAATCTAGATGGATACTGCCAAACCACATGCTCCTTGGTCTTTACGAAACTGTCTCAACAGGCGAAACGCGCGCAGTTACTCAATCAGATGCCCGGAACTGATCCACGAGCCATTCTTCCACAGCGAGCAGGGCATTTGTTGTTTCATGGTTTTTGGGTCGCACAAACCAATATGAGTGACTTGCGTCGAGCGATACAGAGAACGGCGCAATCAGACGCTCGGCCGCGATGTCATCTGCCACCAAAAGCGACCGCCCAAGTGCCACGCCCTGATGTTCTGAGGCCGCTTGCAGTATTGCGCCGTCATCCCCAAGACGTGGCCCCATAGGTGGCTTGATACCGCAATCGGCAGCTTCGAACCAAGAAAGCCAATCTTCGGGGATGTCACCATGGAGCAACGTCGCTCGGTTCAGATCGTCTGGCACCTTCAAGCCATGCTCCTTGGCGTATCTCGGTGAACAAACGGGCTGCACTGTTTCGTTCCCAAGTTTGACCATAGTCAGGTTACCAGAAGGCGATGGACTATAGCGAAGTGCTGCATCGACCCCTTCAGAGACAAAATCAACGAGATGTCGAGAAGCAGTGATGCGAAGGTCGATGTCCGGATTTGCTTTCAGAAAACTGCCAAGCCTGGGGGCAAACCAGCGGGTTGCGACTGAAGGTAGCATCGACAGTGTGACGACTTGATCGGATCGCTTTACATCCGCGACCGCTGACCAAGTGCGAGAAAAAGCATCAGCCAACTGGGCTGCCAAACGCTCACCCGCTGGGGTGACATGAAGCCTTGCGCCACGGCGAACAAACAAGGCGACACCCAATATACCCTCGAGATCTGAAACCTGTCGGGATACCCCGCTTTGCGTGATGCCAAGTTCCTCTCCGGCGGCCGTGAAACTTCCGCAGCGCACAGCTGCCTCGAACACTTGAAGCGACCGTAAGGGTGGTTTGATATGAGTAAGGCTCATCCTGAAACCCATCTTTTCTCATTATGTCATGGCGATGACATGAAATAGCATGAGTCTTAGTCACGTAAAACACAAGGTTCAAAATGACAGATGTATCGGCCGCCGCCCCTACCAGTTCAACCCTGAAGCGCATTCTGCCAGACTGGCCCTTGGTTATCTGGATGTTTTTTCTGACTCTGGCTCTTGGCTTGGTAAGCGGGATGCAAGTCCCAGACATGATCCACGAATTCAATTCCGGGTTCGGGCACGCCCTCGGCGAGTTTGCGTTGATTTTGTTACCCTCCTTCACGCTGGCCGCCACGCTGTCGCGACAGAACGTTGCGTCTGAGGCCGCAGGCAGAACATCGGCGTTGGCGTCACCCATTGCTGGCGCAGGTATGATTTGCCCTGACAC
>Ga0160419_101008_pt1 | contig 13469 bp, 13 predicted proteins | sample CelAP2metagpilot_2_FD_108196 | JGI IMG/M metagenome (GOLD analysis project Ga0160419, IMG submission 108196) | Phycosphere-associated microbial communities from Cellana algal ponds in Kailua-Kona, Hawaii, USA - Cellana AP2-4-25 metagenome pilot ... | reverse complement strand
GCGCTCTGCCTTGCGCTGCAACAGCGTCACCTCGCGGGCGGGCGCCTCGGGCTGCGGGCCTTCGGGGGCCAGACCGGCGCGGTGCTCTGCCGGGTCGGCCACGCCCCATTCCTTCATCCACAGCGGCAGGTTCTCGGTCGCGCTCTCGCCTGCGTGCAGCAGGAACTCCGACACGTCAAAGCCGATGCCGCCCGCACCGATCACCGCCACCCGCTTGCCGACCTCGGCCTTGTGGCGCAGCACGTCGATGTAATCGACCACATTGGCGCGGTCCTGACCGGGGATCTGCGGATCACGCGGCACCACGCCCGTGGCAATCACGACCTCGTCAAACCCCTGCAGATCACCCGCCGATACCTCGCGGTTCAACTCCAGCGTCACGTCGCTTTGCGCCAGCATGGTGCGATACCAATCGACCAGCCCCCAGAACTCTTCCTTGCCGGGCACCTGTTTGGCCATGTTCAGCTGGCCACCGATCTCGCCCGCGCGGTCAAACAGCGTCACCTTATGGCCGCGCTCCGCCGCCGCCAGCGCAGTGGACAGACCCGCAGGACCCGCGCCAACGATGGCAATGGTCTTGGAGGTCTCGGCAGGGGTCAGCACCAGCTCGGTCTCATGGCAGGCGCGCGGGTTGACCAGACAGGATGTCAGCTTGCCGCCAAAGGTATGATCCAGACAGGCCTGATTGCAGGCGATGCACGGCGCGATCTGATCGGCCTTGCCCGCCTCGGCCTTGGCCACAAAATCCGCATCCGCCAGCATCGGGCGCGCCATCGACACCATGTCGGCGCAGCCCTCGGCCAGCACCTCTTCGGCGACCTCGGGCGTGTTGATCCGGTTCGATGTGATCACCGGGATCGACACCTTGCCCATCAGCTTTTTTGTCACCCAGGCAAAGGCCGCGCGGGGCACGGATGTGGCAATGGTGGGAATGCGCGCCTCATGCCAGCCGATGCCGGTGTTGAGAATGGTGGCACCGGCCTTTTCGATCTCCTGCGCCAGCTCGACCACCTCGTCATAGGTGGAACCATTGGGCACAAGGTCGATCATCGACAGGCGGTAGATGATGATGAAATCCGTGCCCACTGCCTCGCGGGTGCGGCGCACCACCTCGATCGGCAGGCGCATCCGGTTCTGATAGGATCCGCCCCAGCGGTCCTCGCGCTTGTTGGTATGGGTCACCAGGAACTGGTTGAGGAAATAGCCCTCGCTGCCCATGATCTCGACACCGTCATAGCCCGCCTTCTGCGCCAGAACAGCGGCGTTCACGATATCGGCAATCTGCTTTTCGATGCCCTCTTCGTCCAGCTTATTGGGCGGGAAGGGGGAGATCGGTGATTTGACCGGGCTTGGCCCCACGCATTTCGGACCATAGGCATAGCGCCCCGCATGCAGGATCTGCATGGCGATCTTGCCGCCCGCATCATGCACGCGTTTGGTGACGATGCTGTGGTTGGCGACATCCTCGTCGCTGGTCATCATCGCGGCCCCCGGCAGAACCGAACCTTCCAGGTTCGGACCAATGCCACCCGTCACCATCAAGGCCACGCCGCCGCGCGCCCGGTCTGCGTAGAATTCCGCAACCCTGTTCCAGTCCTTGGTCTCTTCCAGACCGGTATGCATGGAGCCCATCAGCACGCGGTTCTTCAGCGTGGTAAAGCCAAGATCCAGCGGCGCCAGCAGTTTCGGGTACGCAGTCATCACACTCTCCCTGATCGTCGTCGGCAAAAATTGCCTGTCTGCCATGGGATTGTCACTTCAGACGCGGCGTCAACCTCTTGCGCGACGCGGGGGCAGCGCTACACAGGGAGCCACAAACAGATGGAGAGCCCCATGACCCCAGAACAGATCGCCGCCCTGCCATACCGTCCGAATGTGGGCGTCATGCTGATCAACGCGGCAGGCGACGTCTGGGTCGGCCAGCGCATGGACAAACACAAAGACGCCTGGCAGATGCCACAGGGCGGCATCGACAAGGGCGAAGACCCGCGTCTGGCCGCTCTGCGAGAGCTGGAAGAGGAAACCGGCGTCACCCCCGACCTGATCGAAATCATCGCCGAAAGCGACGGCTGGCTGCCCTATGACCTGCCTGCGGATGTGGTGCCGCATTTCTGGGGCGGCAAATATCGCGGGCAGGAACAGAAATGGTATCTGATGCGCTTTCTGGGGCAGGACGATCAGGTCAATATCGACACTGACCATCCGGAATTTTCGACCTGGTGCTGGTTGCCCGTGGATCAGCTGGTCAGCAAGATCGTGCCGTTCAAGCGCGAGGTTTACGAACGGGTCGTGCAGGAATTTCAGGACCATCTATGATCCGACATCTATCTGCCCTGCAGTGACAAGGATTGGATCATGTTCTCACTTCCCCGCACCGCCACCCTCATGGCCGCCGCTCTTGCAGCCGCAGCCTCACTGGCGGGGCCCGCCTCTGCGCTCAGCTGTGTGCCCTGGGGGCCTGCCGACGGCTATCTTGAGGCGTCAAAGTCGGACAAGAGCTATGTCGTGGTCGATGGCATTCTGCGCTTTGATGCCTCGGCCCTGCCCAAAGCGCCGAGCGATGACCCCAACAACACGCCGCCGCGCACCGCCATCCCGGCAAGTCTGAGTGGCAAACTGCTGACAGAGGGCGGTTTCCAGCGCGAGGTGGAGCTTCCCGTGACACTGGAAATCCTCTGCCTTGGTCCGTGGTGTGCCTCTGCCGAGGATGGCCTGCGCTACGTGGCCTTTCTCGAACAGCGCGGGGATGAGCTGGTGCTGGAGGAAAACCCCTGCGGCGGCTTTGGCTTTTCCAACGAAGATGGTCAGGCCGCACGCGACGTTCTGGCCTGCCACGCTGGCCGCGCCTGCACCCCTTGGCGCGACCGCTGAGACGGGCCGCCCGGACCGCACAGACAACCGTTTCCTTCCCCCATCAGGCCTGGCATCACCGGGCCTGATGTCGTTTGTGCAGCAGCGGCGCCGTCAGGCCGAGGCCAGTTTGCGCGGACGCCAGCGCCAGCTGACCTGACCCAGCCACAGGCTGAACAACGCCAGTCCCGCCCCCAGAGCCTGTTTCGCGCTCAGCACCTCGCCCATGAAGGCCCAGCCAAGGATCACGGCCGCCAGCGGGCTCAGCACCCCAAGAAGCGAAACCGAGGCAGGCTCCAGCCGGGCAATCCCGCGAAACCACAGAACATAGGTCAGCGCGCCGCCAATCAGGCTCATGTAGGCCAGCCCCAGGATGTTCTGCCCGCTGAACTGCGGCATCTCCGGCAGGGCCCAGATGGTGACCGGCAGCAACAGCAGCCCACCGGCAGTCAGCTGCCATGCGGTATAGGTCAGGAGCGACACAGGCGGCTGCCATTTCCGGCTCAGCACCACGCCGCCCGCCATGGTCACCGCCCCGGCCAATCCGGCAACCACCCCCAGCGTGTCCAGCTTGGCAGCAGGGGTCAGCACCAAAAGGGCAACACCCGCCACGCTCAGCGCGGCTGCCATCACCTGCACGCCGCGCACCGGCGTTTTCAGCACCAGCGCAGAAAGAAACACAACGACCAGCGGCTGCACCGCGCCCAAAGTGGCCCCAACCCCGCCGGGCAGGCGATAGGCGGTGGTGAACAACAGCACCCAGAAAATCGAGAAATTCAGCGCCCCCAACACAAGAAGCCGGGGCACCCAGGCGAGCGGGGGCAATTGCCGCACCAGCACCAGCAACAACAGCCCCGCAGGCAGCGCCCGCAGCAGGGCCACGGTTAGCGGCGAATGTTCCGGCAGGAACGTGGTTGTGACGATATAGCTGCTGCCCCAGACGATTGGCGCGATCGCAGTCAGGATCAGATCTCGGCTCTGCATGGCAGGCTCCTTTCATTTATCTTGGCGTCAAGATATGCGCGATTCTCTTGACGTCAAGATACCAGCTGCTAAACAGTTCCCATGGACCACGTAGATTTTGTGACCCAGCAATGGGAAAAGGAACGCCCGGACCTTGATGTCTCCGCAATGGCGGTGATCGGACGGGTGGGGCGACTGGCGCAGGCCTATCAGCAGGGCATGCAGAAAACCTGGGCGCGCTATGACCTGAACGGGGCCAAGTTTGACGTGCTGGCGACCCTGCGCCGTTCGGGCGCGCCCTATCGCCTGTCTCCTGGTGATCTCTTGCGCAGCACGATGGTGTCTTCGGGAACGATGACCAACCGCATCGACCGGCTCGAAGCAGCAGGGCTGGTGTCGCGCAGCGTCAACCCCGACGACAGCCGCAGCTTTCTGATCGGACTGACCGACAAGGGCCTTGCCCTGATCGACGAGGTGGCCACCGCCCATGTCCAGACACAGGCAGAGCTTCTGACCGGGCTGACCCAAAAGGAGCAGGCAGCACTGAACGCGCTTCTGTCCAAGGCGCTGCAGGTGGCATCAGACGACTGATCCCGCGCCCCGCGCCCCATGATGCGGATGCGGGCTGTCTTGACGTAACGGAAATGTGATTTACCTCTCCCGGAACGGGCGGCCCTGAACAAACGGGCCCTGACGAACGGGGGCAGATCAGATGTTCGCGTGCACAGTTCGCAGATTGCATGGCAGCTCTTGGCGCGGGGTCAGGGTGGTTCTTGCGGCCGGTCTGATGAACGTGGCGCTCCACGGCGCGCCCTCTCATGCACAGCAACCTGATCGGATGGTGCTCTATGACGCCAACGGCACCACGGTGCGAACACATCTGCAATATGGTCTGAACGCCGTGGCCGAACAGAACTTGTTCTGGGATCTGGCCACAGTGACCGCCCCCAGCGCCAACTTCGATGCGGATACGGAATGGCTGGAACTCTACCTCAAACCGGGGCTGAGTTTCGAGCGCCAGTTCGACACCGGTCTGACCCTCTATGGCAAGGTTTCGGCGGTGGTCTCTTACAGTTGGGGCAGGGATGCCTTTGACACGGGCAACACCGGCAGAACCACACCAGAAGAGTATTTTCTGGGCGTCAGAGGCGATGTCCCGGGCGGGTTGACCTATGACGTCTCCGTTGGCGCGCGCGAGCTGAAGCTGGGTACGGGCATGCTGATCTCCAATGGTGCGACCAGCGGCTTTGAACGGGGCGCCCTGAAGCTCGGCCCGCGCAAGGCCTGGGAACGTGCACTCATTGCGCGGCTGTCGTCTGATCGCACAACCGCCACCTTGTTCTATCTCGATCCCAATGAACTGCCCTCAAAGGACAATGGCAACGAGCTGGCAGGCTTTGATCTGCGTCACGACTACGCGGGCGGCGGGTATGTGGGGGCGACCTTTGTGCATGTTCTCTCCTCTGGTGCGCCCTATCCCAAGGCAGGCGCGCCCCCTTCGATTGTGCCCGCCGCCCGAAACGGCACAAACACGCTGAACATTTACGCAAAATCAAACCCTTACAGTGGCGCGCTGTCGAATTGGACCTTTACGACGGATCTGGCCTATCAACGCAATTCCGATATTGATCTCAGGGCCTGGGCCGGGCGGGTGACGGCGGGCTACACATTCGAAACCCTTCCCTGGTCCCCCTCCCTGACGATTGGGTATCAGACGTTTTCAGGGGATGATCCGACCACGCCGCGCCTCGAACGCTTTGACCCGCTGTTTTACGAAGGCAGCCCCAGCGCCTGGGCCACGGGATCCAAATCTGCCTCGACCTTCCTGAATTCGAACGTCAGGGCGCTGACCCTCGCGCTGCGCACCAAGCCCAGCCCAAAGGATACGCTGACCCTGCGCTATGCGCATATTCGCGCGAATGAACTCAACAGTCCGATCCAGTTTGGCCAGGCCACCCGTGTCGATGCCTCAGGCAATCTGGTGTCGGGGGTGAAAGACGCCCATCTTGCGGACGATCTGTTCCTGGAGTGGAGCCGCATCCTCAATCGAAATACGTTTCTGACTGCGGGCCTGTCCGTCTCCTTTCCCGGCGACGGCATTGATGAGGTCGTAGGCGCAGGCGCATCAACATGGACGGGAGGTTTCGTAAATGTGGTTTTCAACTTCTAAGGCGGGCGTCGCTGCAGCGGTGGTTGCGCTGGCAACTGGCGCACAGATGGCGCTTGCCGAGACCGGGGTCCTCTCGGCACAGGATTCTGATCCGACCGTGATGGGGTGGATGCAGGGATTTCCCCCGCCTGATGAGCGGCTGATCACCCAACCGGACGCCAACTACTTCAGCTTTCCAAAACTGCGCTGGTCGGTCTGCCACCTGCGGGAATTTCTGCCGACCGAGGAAATCAGCCGCGGCACCGGCGCCCCCATCCCGCTAAGCTATCCCAGCCCGGCCCGTTTCGCAGATCTCGCCCGCCAGATCGATGCGCTGACCTTCCGGCCGACCAATGCGACTGAAGACATGACCTGGGATCAGTCGCTTTATGCCAATTACACCGACGGCATGCTGATCATGCATAAGGGGCAGGTCGTCTATGAACGCTACTTCGGCTGTCTGCGTGAGGATGGCAAACATGCGATCATGTCGATGACCAAATCAATCACGGGCCTGCTGGCTGAGATCCTGGTGGCAGAGGGGGGGCTGGATGACAGTCTGACGGTCAAGGACATCATTCCCGAAATCGGCCAAAGCGCATTTGCCACGGCAACGGTGCGCGAGGTGATGGATATGACAACCGGGGTGCAGTATTCCGAGGATTATTCGGACCCGGAGGCAGACATCTGGGTCTATTCCCGCGCCGCAAGCCCGCTGCCAAAATCGGCAGATTACGATGGTCCCGACGGGTACTGGGAATACCTCCAGCAGGTCGGCCCGGAGGGGACGCATGGCGAGGCGTTTCACTACAAGACCATCAATTCGGATATGTTGGGCTGGGTGATCAGCAGGGTGACTGGCAAGGCGGTGACAGAGCTTGCCTCCGAGAGGCTGTGGCGGCCGATGGGGGCAGAGATGGACGCCTACCAAACCGTTGACGGCAAAGGGGTGCCCTTCGCCGGGGGTGGGGTGACAGCCGGACTTCGCGATCTCGCCCGCTTGGGGCAGCTGATGCTGAACGAAGGGGCGCTGAATGGCAAACGGGTGTTCCCTGCGGCGGTGGCACAAACCATCGCAGGCGGAGGGGATCAGTCAAAATTCAGTGGCTTCCCCAGCATTGCGAACGGCAGCTATACCAGCCAATGGTGGGTGTTTCACAACGATCACGGCGCCTATGCCGCGCGCGGCGTTCACGGGCAGACCATCTATGTCGACCCGACCGCCGACATGGTTCTGGTGCGCCTGGCATCATATCCGCGGGCGCAGAACGGGTTTATCGACCCGACATCTCTGCCAGCCTATCAGGCCGTTGCCGAATTCCTGATGACCTACAACTGAGCGCACGGCGAACACGAAAAAGGCCACCCCGAAGGATGGCCTTTCGCATCGCTTAGGCGCAGCAGTGTCAGAGCAGACCCGCCGCCTGCAGCTGCTCTTTCATGTCCTTCTCGGGACGCGGGCCGATGTGGCTGATGACTTCTGCGGCGCAGAGGTTGCCCATCTTGGCGCAGGTCTCCACATCGCGGCCCTGCGACAGGCCAAAGAGAAAGCCCGCTGCAAACTGGTCGCCCGCCCCGGTGGTGTCGAGCGGTGTGACCTTTTCAACCGGCACATCCACACGGCCGTCTTTGGTGATGACAGTGGCGCCATCCGCCGAACGGGTGCAGATCACCAGCGGGCAGATCGCCGACAGCTGGGCCAGTGCCGCATCCAGATCGTCGGTCTCGAACAGGGATTTCACCTCGTCCTCATTGCCAAAGACAAACTCCAGCTCGCTTTCGATCAGCTTGAGGAAATCGGCCCGGTGACGTTCCACGCAGAACGGATCCGACAGCGAAATACCGGCCTTGCCGCCGCCCAGACGGCAGTCGCGCGCAGCCTCCATAAAGGCGGTCTTGCCCTTGTCCTTGTCGAACAGATAGCCCTCCAGGAACATCAGCTGCGCTTGGCCTGCGACCTCGTCGGGAACGTCCTGCGAAGACAGTTCCGAGGAAATGCCCAGATAGGTGTTCAGCGACCGGTCCCCATCTGGCGAGACAAAGATCATCGACCGCGAGGTCGGCAGCTCACCTCCCGCAACTGGCGGGTTCACGAAATCAACGCCGTCATCGGCCATCGCATCGGCATAGAACCGCCCCAGCGCATCATCATGCACCCGACCGATAAAGGCCGCATCCAGCCCCAGCGCCCCTGCGCCGGCAATCGTGTTGGCGACAGAGCCACCGGGGGTCTGCACCCGCTCCTGCATGGCCGCATAAAGCACCTCGCCGCGCTCACGCTCGATCAGCTGCATGATGCCCTTCTCGATGCCCATATGCTCAAGAAAGTTGTCGTCGCACTGGCTGATCACGTCGACAACAGCATTGCCGATCCCGACGAGTTGATAGGTTTTCATTGGGTCTTGTCCTCAAACTGGCAAAGGTCGCGGATGATGCAGGTAGGGCACTGCGGCTTGCGCGCTTTGCAATGATAGCGTCCGTGCAGGATCAGCCAATGGTGGGCATGCAGCTGAAAATCCGCCGGAATATTGTCTTCGATGGCGCGTTCTACCGCGTCGACATCCTTGCCCGGCGCAATGCCGGACCGGTTGCCCACGCGAAAGATATGGGTGTCCACAGCCTGCGCAGGCTGGCGCCACCACATGTTCAGCACCACATTTGCGGTCTTGCGGCCAACCCCGGGCAGGGATTGCAGGGCCGCGCGTGAATTGGGCACCTCGCCGCCGTATTGATCCACCAGGATGCGCGACAGCTTGATGACGTTCTTGGCCTTGTTGCGATAAAGCCCGATCGTCTTGATGTGCTCGATCAGCCCCTCTTCGCCGAGGTCCAGCATCTTCTGCGGGGTGTCGGCAATCTTGAACAGCTCGCGCGTGGCCCGGTTCACCCCGGCATCCGTGGCCTGCGCAGACAGCGCCACCGCCACCACAAGGGTATAGACGTTGACGTGCTCCAGCTCGCCCTTGGGCTCGGGATCGGCGTCCTGAAAGCGCGTGAAGATCTCGCGCAGCGTATGATAATCGAGTTGCTTGGCCATCGCGCTCCTTAATGCCGCGCAGCCGCGCGCGGCGCAAACAGAAAAGCCGGACTGGTTGCCCTGATCCTAACCAGAACACCCTTGTGCCACAGTCTCTACGCCCGTTTGACCGGGGCAGATCACTTCCCGCAAGATCCGGGTCGCGCTGTCACGCGTCATGGATGTAGGGTGGGCTCAGGACAGGAATGCGCCGATGGGGCAGACACGATGCACAACAGCACAGACACCACAGAGCAGAGCTATCATTACGGCGTCATCAAACGGGCCATCGAGCTGATTGATGCGGATGGGGCGGATCTCAGCCTTGAGGATCTGTCCGACGCGATGGGGATGAGCGCGGCGCATTTTCAGCGGCTGTTTTCTGCATGGGTCGGGGTTTCGCCCAAACGCTACCAGCAATATCTGCGCCTCGGCCATGCCAAATCTCTCCTGCAGCATCGCTTCACCACCCTTGATGCCGCCCATGCGGTGGGTCTGTCCGGCTCTGGTCGCCTGCATGATCTCTTTGTCCGCTGGGAGGCGATGAGCCCCGGCGATTTTGCCCGCAAGGGGGCGGGGTTGCGTATCTCCTGGGGGTGGTTTGACAGCCCCTTTGGTCTGGCGCTGGTGATGGGCACGGAAAAGGGCATCTGCGGTATGGCCTTTGCCGCCGAAACCGGCGCAGAGCCTGCGATGGCAGACATGCGCAGCCGCTGGCCCGATGCCGATTACGTCGAGGATCCGACGGCCCTGCGCCCGATGGTCGATGCGGCTTTTGCCCAGCGGGGAGAGACCGCGCTGCATCTGATCGGCGCGCCTTTGCAGATCAAGGTCTGGGAGGCGCTCCTGCGGATCCCGTCAGGCCATGTCAGCACCTATTCTGAAATCGCCCAGTCCATCGGCAGCCCGAAAGCGGTGCGCGCCGTGGGAACGGCTGTGGGCCGCAACCCTGTCAGCTGGCTCATTCCCTGCCACCGGGCGCTGCGCAAATCGGGTGCTTTGGGCGGGTATCACTGGGGGCTGCCGGTCAAGCGCGCCATGCTCGCCTATGAGGCCGCCCGCGATGACGGGCAGCGGGGCGGCACGGCCTGATCCGTCGGGCATCCTTTGTGGTCCGGTGATGGGCTGTCCGTCCCGTGACGCTGGCGGGAAATTGCCGAGGGGACAGGGCCATGTCTTGTGATATCCTGCGGGCACACCAATATTCCGTCGGATAACTGGCCGGGCAAAGCCCGGTCGAGAGAACAAAGGCAGATTGTTTGATGATGCAGATGAACCTCCCCCCCGCCGGTATTCTGGCGGCCGCACTGGGCCTGACAGCCTGTACTGATCCCGCCACCATCGGCACCAACGGCAGCAACACCCAGCAGGGGGCCATCATTGGTGGCATCATCGGGGCCGGGGTTGGCGCGCTCACCAATGATTCCGACCGTGGCCTTGGTGCCGCAACCGGGGCCATCGTCGGTGCCGCAGCAGGCAGCGTGATCGGCAACCAGCTGGACGCGCAGGAACGCGAGCTGCGCCAGTCGATCTCCAACGACGGCATCACCATCGTCAACACCGGGGACCGGCTGATCGTGTCGCTGCCCAATGACCTGACATTCGCCACCGACAGCTCCGCCATTTCACCCGCGGTCCGTTCTGACCTGAACAAGGTTGCAGCGAGCCTCGTGCGTTATCCCAACAGCCTGGTGCAGGTCATCGGCCACACCGACAGCGACGGCAGCGCGAGCTACAACCAGGCCCTGTCCGAACGCCGCGCCAACGCGGTTGCGGATCAGATCCAGGCCGGTGGCGTGCCCTACAACCGTCTGGCCATCATTGGCCGGGGCGAGGACCAGCCGGTGGCGTCCAACCTCACACCCGAAGGCAAGGCCCGCAACCGTCGTGTCGAAATCGTGGTGATCCCGCAGGGCTGATCGGCTTTGCTGCTGTAACCGTTTTGATCTGGCCGTGCCCCACCGGGCGCGGCCATTTTCATGTCTGGCGAATTGTTGCTTCGTGCATTTTCGCGTAGTTATGTCGATAATTGCGATCTGATGTTCTATTTTGCACAGTGACTGCGCGGCGGTCGGGCTTTTCTGTGGCGGGCTTTGGAATAGGTTCTTGGGCAGAGACAACACCCCAATGATGAGGCCCGAAAATGTCGACCCCGACCCTTGTGACCATCTCCGGCTCGCTGCGCGCAGAGGCCACCAACCGCAAACTCCTGGCTGAAGCCACCCGCCTGTTCGGCGACGCAGAGGTGATCGATGCCGATCTGAACCTGCCGCTGTATAATGGCGACGATGAAGAGGCCACGGGCATCCCCGCCGCCGTGCAGCGCCTTGCGGATCTGATCAAAGGCGCCGATGCCGTGCTGATTTCGACCCCGGAATACAACGGCGCACCCTCTGGCGTTCTGAAAAACGCGCTCGACTGGATCAGCCGCACCAGCGATGCCCCCTGGCAGGACAAACCGGTTGCGATCATGTCCGCTGCGGCGGGGCGGTCTGGCGGGGAAAAGGCCCAGATGCTGCTGCGCAGTTTCCTGGTGCCGTTTCAGCCCCGCGTGCTGGCAGGCCCGCAGGTTCACCTTGCGGCCTCCTACCAGGAGTTTGACGACAACGGCCACCTGAAGGGTGAGCTGTATGTCGAGACGCTGCAGGCGCTGATGGACAAGCTGAAGGCGGAAATCGCGCGCTGAACCATCGCACCGTCCCGTCAATCCAACCCGGAGCGCCTGAGCCGCGCTCCGGGTTTTTTGCGCTCCGCGCCCTCAGTCGTCGCGGCTCGGCTCATCCGGGTTGCTGGAAAACAGTGCAATCTTGTTGCCATCCGGATCGCGCAGATACCCCACGTAGAACCCCGCGCTATAGGCCGCGCGAAACCCCGGCGCGCCATCATCCTGCCCACCTGCGGCCAGTGCGGCGCCGTGCAGGTCACGCACCTCGGCCTGCGTGCGGGCCTGAAAAGCCACCATCATGCCATTGCCCGCAGTGGCAGGTGCGCCGTCAAAGGGGCGTTTGACATAGACATCTGGCGCGCTTGGCTGCTCTCCCTCCGGCACGGGCAGCACAAAACTGAGCCCCTCGCGCCCTTCGCTGAAATCATAGCCGAGCGGGGGCAGGATCGCCTGATAGAACGCCTTGGCGCGCGGCAGGTCGTTGGATCCGATGGTGATATAGGCGATCATCTTTCAGCCCCCTGGTCTGACAGTCAGAAGTTATCTTCGACCCGGAAACCTTCGGGGATATCATCCTGCCCGTCCAGCAGCAGATCCGCCATCGTTGCGCCGACCTTGGGGGCCATGCCAAAGCCGATCTTGAAACCCCCGTTGGCGATGAAATGCCCGTCACGACCGGGCCACGCCCCCAGCATCGGCGCGCGCGAGCGGGCGCGGGGGCGCACACCGGCCCAGCGTTCCATCACCTCAGCGCCGTGCAGAACCGGCACCGCCGCGCAGGCGCGCTCGATCACCTCGTCCAGCTGGCTGTCGGTGGTGTCCGGCGCGTCAAAGTCGCGCTCGCTGGTAGAGCCGATGGCAAGGGTTCCGTCGGCATGGGGAATGATGTGCAGCCCATCGGCATAAAGCTGTGGCACCTCCGGATTTTCGGCAAAGCGCAGGAGCGCGGCCTGACCTTTCACCCCATTGCCCAGTGTCTTGCCCTCGGCCAGACCACCGGGACCGGCCAGCGTTTCATTCAGCTCCAGCAGCCCGGCATAGCCCTTGGCGTGTACCACCAGACCCTGATCAGGTGCCTCTGCCTGAACCTCTACCCCCATGACGGCAAGGGCCGCGACCAGGGCGGCGCAGGCGCGGCGGGGGTGCATCCGGGCGCTCAGCGTGTCGTGGACCACATAGCCCGTGGCGCTGGGCGGCACCCACGGTCCCATGTCAGAGACCGGACAGACGCGCCATTCGGCCTCGCCCTTCCAATAGGTATGCGCCGTGGCTTCGCGGGCGCGCGCAAGGTCCAGGGTGCGCTGGTCGTTGATGGGCTGGATCCGACCCGTGCGACCATACCCGGAAGAGACGCCGCCGGTTTCCTGCACGTCGGCCCAGAAACCTTCGGCCATCAGCAGGCTTTCCAGCTGGTATTGTTTCTTGGGGTTCCAGTTCTCTGGCACATGCGGCGCCAGCGCGCCGACCAGCCCGCCGCTAGAGCCCGCGCCCGCCCCAAAGGGGTCGATCACCTGCACCGATGCGCCGCGGCGTGCGCAGCTCCATGCAATCGAAAGCCCAAAGATCCCGGCGCCCCGGACGGTGATATCTGCCATTGCCATTTTCGCACCCTTTCGCCAGTGTCGCGCCGTTCCACCGCATCACTTAGGGGATTATAGCATGGCAGACCAGCAGGCACGGCTCAGCTGGCGGGATGACAGCATTCCGGTTTCCGATCAGTTTGATGATCCCTATTTCTCGATCCAGAACGGGCTTGCCGAGACAGAGCATGTGTTTCTGGACGGCAATGATCTGGCGGCGCGCTTTGCCGATGCGGCACAGGCGGG
>Ga0160419_101006_pt1 | contig 13502 bp, 9 predicted proteins | sample CelAP2metagpilot_2_FD_108196 | JGI IMG/M metagenome (GOLD analysis project Ga0160419, IMG submission 108196) | Phycosphere-associated microbial communities from Cellana algal ponds in Kailua-Kona, Hawaii, USA - Cellana AP2-4-25 metagenome pilot ... | reverse complement strand
TTATTTTAAAAGTACCAATATTGCCTCGCGCATCAACCCAAAATTACATACGCAGCACCTACCTAAACGCTATTGGAAGTATTTGATCGAGAAGAAGGAGGCGGTGTAATCTATCCTTTGCTTTTCTCCCCCACAAAATGGTCGCTTTTGGTCTTGAACAGTACGTTGAAACTGGTCAAACTGCCATATATTCGGGTAATATATTGTTGTAGGTCCACTTTTTCTTGATCGTCCAAGTTTTTGCTACTGTTGATTTTTTGTTCCATTACACGGATACGATCGCGCACCATCACAATTTTATGGAAAAAAGTATCAATGGGCATTTCCTTATTGGCAGTTGAGTCACCGGGTTCCAAAACCAATTTTCCACCTTTCCATTTATCGGCCATGGCCACTTTTTCGTGGGTGTCGCTCCATTTTTCCAATATTTTCACCAAAGATCGCTCCACATCAAAAAAACTTACACTGTCCACTTCATCTTCCACAGCTTCAATAACTTCAAAATCTGAATCCAAATCAATGGTTTCCAATCCGTTTTCCAAAAATGTCACCCAATAATGTTTGGAAGATACGTTGGTCACCACCCCTTTTCCATATTCTGGGTGATCTATTCTTGAGCCTATGCCGAGTAATTTCATATTTGTTTCTTTTTATTCTGTCAGGTCGAGCGCAGTCCAGACCCAACATTGGATAAACAAGCACCTCTCGACTGCGCTCGAGGTGACAATGTACACGGTAAAAATAAACCATCAATAAACAAAAACGAAACCAAAAGGCCACTTCATTTTTACATCTCAAATCGCTACTTTTGAAGTTTGCTATGATTTATGATCAATTACGAAGAACATATTGAGGTTAAGGGCGCAAGGGTCCATAATCTAAAGAATATTGATGTTACGATCCCACGTGAAAAATTGGTGGTCATCACCGGACTTTCGGGCAGTGGAAAATCCTCTTTGGCCTTTGATACGATCTATGCCGAGGGGCAACGAAGATATATTGAAACTTTTTCGGCCTACGCCAGACAGTTTTTGGGCGGTTTGGAACGCCCGGATGTGGATAAGATCGATGGACTCTCTCCTGTGATCGCCATAGAGCAGAAAACCACCTCCAAATCCCCACGTTCCACTGTGGGAACCATTACAGAGGTTTACGATTTTTTACGTCTACTTTTTGCTAGAGCAGGCGATGCATACAGCTATAACACGGGTGAAAAAATGGTGAGTTACAGCGATGAACAGATCAAGGATTTGATCATTGAGTCTTACCAGGACAAAAAAATAAATGTGTTGGCTCCCGTGATCAAATCCAGAAAAGGACACTACCGCGAACTTTTTGAGCAGATTGCAAAGCAAGGATTTGTAAAAGTGCGGGTCGATGGGGAAATTACCGACATTACCAAAGGAATGAAGGTTGACCGTTACAAAACCCACGATATTGAAATTGTGATAGATCGTTTAAAAGTGGGAAATAGCGAGGATTTCCATAAACGCTTGAGCGAGACCATAAATACGGCGATGTACAGTGGTGAAAATGTTCTTATGATCTTGGAAGAAGGGGAAACGGTGCCAAGATATTTCAGTCGGGACCTAATGTGCCCGACCACAGGTATCTCCTATCCAACACCGGAACCCAACACCTTTTCTTTTAACTCACCTAAAGGAATGTGTCCAGAGTGCAGTGGTTTGGGGCATGTATACCAGGTAAATGTGGATAAAATCATTCCAAACAGAAAATTATCCATAAAATCCGGAGGCCTAGCTCCCTTGGGAGAGTACAAAAAGTCTTGGGCCTTTAAACAATTGGAAACTATTGCGCAGCGCTACAATTTTGAATTGACCGATCCCATTGAAAAAATTCCAGAAGAAGCCATGGACGTTATTTTGAACGGTGGTAAGGAAAGTTTTGAGGTGGATTCTAAAAGTCTAGGGGTTAAAAGACAATATAAAATCGATTACGAGGGCATCTCCAACTTTATCAAAACCCAATATAATGAAGCCAACTCAACATCTATAAAAAGATGGGCAAAAGATTATATGGACAAAGTGGAATGCCCAAGTTGCAATGGATCGCGGTTACGCCAAGAATCATTGTATTTTAAAATTGATGGCAAAAATATTGCGGAACTCGCGCAAATGGATATCGCAGAGTTGGCCGATTTCTTCAAACACTTGGATGATACCTTGGAGGGCAACCAAAAGATCATTGCGAACGAGATTATAAAGGAAATCAGTGCCCGTGTTGGATTTTTATTGGATGTAGGCCTGGATTATCTATCATTGAACCGAAGCTCCAAATCACTTTCTGGAGGTGAGGCACAACGTATCCGATTGGCCACCCAAATAGGTTCTCAATTGGTGGGTGTTCTCTATATCCTGGACGAACCCAGCATAGGACTTCACCAAAGGGACAATGAGCGATTGATACATTCTCTCGAAGCGCTGCGTGATATCGGCAATTCCGTAATCGTAGTGGAACATGATCGCGACATGATCGAATGTGCCGACCATGTAATCGATATAGGGCCACGGGCAGGTAAACATGGAGGTAAAATTATTTCCGAAGGAAGCCCAAAAGAAATGTTGGGTCAAAACACGATTACAGCAAAGTACATTACCGGCGAAATGGAAATTCCCGTACCAGAAAAACGTCGGAAAGGAACCGGTAAAAAGATAACTCTATCTGGTTGTACGGGCAATAACCTAAAAAATGTAACTGTTGATTTCCCTTTGGGAAAACTGATCGGGGTAACCGGCGTATCGGGAAGTGGTAAATCCACCTTGGTGAACGAGACCCTCTACCCTATTATGAATGCCCATTATTTTAATGGTGTAAAAAAACCGATGCCCTACAAAAAAATTTCAGGTTTGGAACATATAGACAAGGTCATCGATATCAACCAATCCCCGATAGGGCGCACACCACGGTCCAATCCGGCCACGTACACCGGGGTTTTTAGTGAAATTCGATCCCTGTTCGCCAAAACCACCGAAGCAACCATCCGTGGTTACAAACCAGGTAGATTTAGTTTTAACGTTGCCGGTGGACGATGTGAAACTTGTCAGGGAGGTGGGCTCAAAGTAATTGAAATGAATTTTTTGCCCGATGTGTACGTAGAATGCGAGACCTGTAACGGCAAACGCTTCAATAGGGAAACCTTGGAGATCCGGTACAAAGGCAAATCCATTGCCGATGTCCTGGAAATGACCATCAATGAAGCTGTGGATTTTTTTGAGAACATTCCAAAAATCCACCGAAAGCTAAAGACAATAAAAGATGTAGGTTTGGGTTATATATCATTGGGGCAACAGTCCACTACCCTATCCGGAGGTGAAGCACAACGGGTCAAACTGGCCACCGAACTGTCCAAACGGGACACAGGAAATACTTTTTACATCCTCGACGAACCTACCACCGGTCTTCATTTCGAAGATATCAGGGTGCTTATGGAGGTACTGAACCAATTGGTGGACAAAGGCAATACCATCTTGGTCATCGAGCATAATATGGATGTGATAAAAATGATGGACCACATTATAGACATTGGGCATGAAGGTGGTAGAGGCGGCGGAACGGTAGTTGCCAAGGGTACCCCCGAAGAAGTGGCCAAGGACAAAAAGAGCTATACCGCCAAATTTTTAAAAAAGGAGTTGGAGAACACAAAACAAAAAATAAAACACGCAGTTTAAAACACTATACAACTATGCAAATGCGCAAAGAACAACATTCTAAAGGATGGAATGAAATTAAGACAAACGATTCGTGGGCCATATTTAAAATTATGGGCGAATTTGTTAATGGATTCGAAAAAATGAGCGTAATCGGGCCGTGTGTCTCCATTTTTGGATCGGCGCGGGTACGACCGGGACATCAATATTACGATTTAGCCGTACGGATCTCACAAAAAATCGCGGAAGCGGGTTATGGAGTCATTACTGGCGGTGGACCCGGAATTATGGAAGCGGGAAACAAAGGAGCCAACCTGGCCGGCGGTACTTCCGTGGGCTTAAATATAGACCTACCCTTCGAACAGCACGATAACCCCTATATCGACGATGATAAAAGTCTGGATTTTGATTACTTTTTTGTTAGAAAGGTAATGTTCGTAAAATACTCACAAGGCTTTGTTGTGATGCCCGGAGGCTTTGGTACATTGGACGAGTTTTTTGAGGCACTGACACTTATCCAGACACATAAGATCCATACATTCCCTATAATTCTTGTGGGCACTGAATTTTGGAAAGGTCTGCTCGATTGGATCAAGGACACCTTGGTCGAGGAAGGGAACATAAGTCCAAAAGACCTAGATTTGATTAAATTGGCCGATACAGAGGATGAAGTTGTGGAAATAATAGATGCTTTCTACAAAGGCCGAACCTTAAGCCCAAACTTTTAACATTACCACATTGGCTTACCGTTTCGTATTTTTTGGCGTTCTGCTGCAATGCATTTTGTTGTGCCCGAATATATCGGCGCAACATACCAATGAAATTGTGGCTACCCTCGATGGACCTACCCATCAAATACGAATACGGCAACATTTTACCTATGTAAACCAATCGGACAAAGGACTTTCCACCCTTTATTTTAACGATTGGAACCATGCCTATTCCAATAAAAATACCGCATTGGCAAAAAGGTTCGCGGAAGAGTTTAACCGCAGTCTCCATTTGGCAAAAGATAGGGAAAGGGGAAAAACCACGATAAGGACCATAGTTGATCAAAACTATGCCGGGCTCGACTGGAATCGAATAGGTAACATGGATTATATTGCCGTTTCCCTTAATGAGGTACTTAAACCGGGGGAATCGATCCAACTGTTTTTTACCTATACCATTAGATTGCCCGATGCCAAGTTTACCGGCTATGGCCATTTAAACAACCAAGGTTTCAACCTTAAGGATTGGTATTTTACCCCTGCTGTTTTCGATGATGATTGGAAATTGTACAACAACATTAACTTGGATGATCTATATACCGATGTTACCGATACCAGAATCAATTTTACCTATCCCGAAGACTTGTTTTTGGCGTCCAACTATCGCACATCCAACATTTCCAATTTTCCTGGTGGGCATCATGTACAGCTTCTCGGGGACAATAGAAAAAATTGCGAGATTATCTTAACAGCTGATGATAGATTCACCAAACATGTTACCGAGCACGTTACCATAACCACAGATATAGAATCCAATAAATATGGCGAAATAGCCCAAGGTATTTCCATTAATAGGGTTTCGCAATTTTTAAACGAAAATTTGGGCCGTTACCCCCATGGCAACCTATTGGTCAGCGAGTTCGACTATAGCAAATCACCTTTATATGGCATAAGCCAACTCCCTTCATTTATTAGGCCGTACGAGGAGCAATTTCAGTTTGAAATGAAGTTCCTAAAAACGGCCATCCGCAATTATCTGAAAGAGTCTTTGTACCTAAATCCGCGCGAAGAACGCTGGGTGAACGATGCAATCGGGTACTACCTGATGATAAAATATGTGGAAGAGTACTATCCCGATCAAAAACTGGCAGGAAAGCTATCACGAATTTGGGGCATAAAGAACTTTCATTTTGCACAAATGGATTTTAATGAGCAATACGCACTATTTAGTATGCTCTCGGCAAGGAAAAACATCGATCAGGCCCTGACCACCCGAAACGATTCCCTAATCAAATTCAACCAAAAGATCGCGAATAGTTACAAGGCCGGGCTGGGCATGTCCTATTTATCGGCCTATTTGGGCGAGAAAAAAGTGGACAGTACCGTACTTGATTTTTATCAGAACTATAAACTGAAACAATACGTATCCGCTAAAGATTTTCATAACACAATCAAAAAATATGCGGATAAAGAAGTGGATTGGTTCTTTGATTCTTATGTGAACACGGACAAAAAAATCGATTTCAAGATCAACAAAATCAAAAAAACAGAGGATTCCATCACTTTTGTACTAAAGAACAAACGAGGGACCAATGTGCCCATATCCGTTTTTGGGCTCGAAAAGGATTCCGTGGTTTCGCAATATTGGTTTTCCGGAATTGATACCACCAAGAGCGTTACCATACCAAGACAAGGTGAAGATCGTTTAGTGCTGAACTATGATCAAAAAATACCTGAGTTCAACCAAAGGGACAATTGGAAAACATTGAACGGTTTTTTTTCCAGTAACAAAAAGCTCAAGTTTCAATTTTTCAAGGATACGGAAGACCCCTATTACAACCAGATATTTTATGTGCCCATAGTCAACTTTAATTTATACGACGGGATAACACCAGGATTACGCCTCTATAACAAAACCTTTTTGGAACGCCCTTTCCAATACGATATTTCCCCGACGTATTCCTTTTTGGAGCGCACCTTGGTGGGAAAGGCCAGTTTACGCTATCGCAAGTACCATAACAAAACTGGATTGTTTGTAACCAATTATTCGTTTTCCACATCTACATCGCACTTTCAGGAAAATTCCAGATTTACCACATTGACACCTGCCGTTAGTTTTGGGTGGCGACCGGACGATCTTTTATCCAACCGAAGACAATACTTATTGTTCAGGTACAGGAACGTTTTTAGGAATATAGACGAGAATTTGGAAGGCCAATTGGACACCGAACCCGACTATGGTGTTATGAATGTTCGGTTTACCGATGTGGACAATAACATTTTGAATTATTCCTCTTGGTTTATTGATGCCCAACATTCCAGTGACTTCACCAAAGTTGCGTTTGAATGGGAATACAGAAAACTGTTCCAAAGCAATAGACAATTGAACCTTCGAGTGTATGCCGGAAAATTCTTGAGGAACACAACCGAATCCAATTTTTTCAGCTTTGCGCTGGACAGACCCACGGACTATATGTTCGACCTAAACTATCTGGGAAGGTCCGAAAGTTCTGGAATATATAGCCAACAGGTAATTATTGCCGAAGGAGGGTTTAAATCGAAACTCGAAAATCCATATGCCAACGATTGGATAGCTACGACCAACGCGAGCACAAACATATGGCGTTGGGTGGAAGCCTATGGCGATTTGGGTTTCATTAAAAATAAAGGCCAAAACACCCGTTTTGTATACGACTCCGGTGTTCGCCTAAATTTGGTTACGGATTACTTTGAGCTTTACTTTCCCGTATATTCAAATAGAGGTTGGGAAATCGCCCAGGACAATTACGAAGAAAGAATCCGTTTTATAGTCACCATAAGCCCGAAAACCCTTATCGGGCTCTTCACAAGGAAGTGGTTTTGATTATCATATTGATAATTGAACACTTCTTTTTGGTTATATAATTAACATATAATAGATTTTTTCAATGTATTTTTAACTTTTTTTCAATTTATTAGTGCGGATTGCTATTGCTATTTTGACTCGTTTTTAATACTTTTGCAGAAATCTTCAATACCTTATGAAACCCAACCCAAGTACTAGCAACGATATTTCTTTTGACGATTTCAAAACGCAGATCCTTCAAGATTATGAGATTGCCGTTACCAGCAGGGAATGTAGTTTAATGGGAAGACGGGAAGTACTGTCCGGAAAGGCCAAGTTCGGAATTTTTGGGGACGGAAAAGAGCTCCCACAGTTGGCAATGGCAAGGGCTTTTCAGAATGGGGATTTTAGGAGCGGATACTATCGCGACCAAACATTTATGATGGCATTGGGTTATTTGGACCCAAAATCTTTCTTTCATGGCCTCTACGCCACTACAGATTTGGAAAAAGAACCTATGAGTGCAGGCCGTCAAATGGGAGGCCATTTTGGTACGCACAGCTTAAACGAGGATGGAACTTGGAAAAACCTGACCGAACAAAAAAACAGTAGTGCCGATATCTCGTGCACCGCAGGTCAAATGCCTCGTTTGCTAGGACTTGCACAAGCTTCCAAAATTTACCGAAACGTAGAAGGAATAGAACAATCGAATTTTTCCAACAATGGAAATGAAGTCGCTTGGGGCACTATAGGAAACGCAAGTACCAGCGAAGGGCATTTTTTTGAAACACTCAATGCTGCCGGGGTAATGCAAGTTCCCATGGTTATCTGTATTTGGGACGATGAGTACGGCATTTCGGTCCCATCCGAATTCCATACCACCAAAGGAAGTATTTCCGAAGCACTTAGCGGACTGCAAAGGGACGAAGAAAAGAATGGTTTTGAGATTTTAAAAGTACACGGTTGGGATTATACGGCACTTATCCACACCTTTGAGAATGCCTCCGACATTGCTCGGGAACAACATGTACCCGTAATTTTACATGTAACGGAACTTACGCAGCCACAGGGTCACTCTACCTCTGGGTCACACGAAAGATACAAATCTTCCGAGCGTTTGGAGTGGGAACGCGAAAACGATTGTAACAAGCGTTTTAGGGAGTGGATCATAGAAAACGGTATTAGCACCGAAGAAGAACTCAAAAAAACGGAGAGGGAGATCAAACAAAAGGTAAGGGCTGCCAAAAAAGAAGCTTGGACCGAATTCCTGAGCCCTCAAATACAAGCTAAAAAAGTATTGGTTCAGTTATTGGACCAAGCAGCAAGCAAAAGTCCGAACAGAGCTTTTATCACTAAGCTAAAAAATGACTTGATCGCAATTGAGGAACCCCTTAAAAAAGATTTGGCCACTAAATCCCGAAAGGCATTGCGTTATCTCTTGGGCGAAACAAGCCCGGAAAAGAAAGCGCTTCAGCAGTGGGTGGACAACTATATTAAAAATGGTGAATACGAGTATGGTTCGCATCTTTATAACGAAATTGGCAATAAAGCAACATCCATTGCACCGGTACCCCCCATCTATTCTGAAGATGCCGAAGAAGTTGACGGACGTGTAATCCTTAGGGACAATTTTGACAAACTGTTCACCAAATATCCAGAAGCTTTGGTATTTGGCGAGGATACGGGCAATATTGGCGATGTTAACCAAGGTCTGGAAGGACTTCAAAAAAAGTTTGGCAAACTTAGGGTCGCCGATACGGGTATCCGCGAGACCACTATAATTGGTCAGGGAATCGGTATGGCCCTTAGAGGACTCCGCCCAATTGCAGAAATACAATATTTGGATTATATCCTATATGCCATCCAAACCTTGAGCGACGATTTGGCTACCTTAATGTACAGAACCGTAGGAAAACAAAAAGCACCGTTGATCGTTCGTACCAGAGGACACCGTTTAGAAGGAATATGGCACTCCGGTTCTCCCATGGGCGGCCTAGTGCACTTATTGCGGGGCATGTATATTCTGGCCCCAAGGAACATGACACAGGCTGCAGGCTTTTACAATACTTTGATGAAGAGTGATGAACCGGCCTTGATCATTGAAAGTTTGAACGGATATCGCCTAAAAGAAAGAAAACCGGACAACTTAGGTGAGTACTGTACACCAATCGGCAAGGTCGAAACATTAAAAGAGGGCAAGGACATTACCCTGCTATCTTACGGTTCCACCTTAAGGATTGTAGAAAAAGTAGCCCAAGATCTTTTGGAAGTTGGTATTGATGCCGAAGTTATAGACGCCCAATCCTTGTTGCCTTTTGATTTGGAACACGATGTGGTAAAAAGTCTTCAAAAAACCAATAGGCTTTTGGTTATCGATGAGGATGTACCAGGCGGATGTTCGGCATATCTGATGCAAGAAGTGGTGGAAAAACAAGGAGGCTACCGCTATTTGGATAGCAAACCACAAACGTTGACAGCCAAGGCACATCGACCGGCCTATGCATCGGACGGGGATTATTTTTCAAAACCAAATGCGGAGGATATTTTTGAAAAAGTGTACCACATAATGCACGAATCCGACCCACAAACTTATCCCGCCCTGCGGTAGTTTTACTTAAAGATCAACTCAAAAGTACCTTTCGTCAATTAAAGTTGTGTTTTTAGAAACATAATTTATATTTTCACGGGGATTAATTTTTTCCCCACATGAAAAACAACACTTTGATCCACTTTGGGCTGGCACTTTTAAGGATTGTACCATCTGCATTTATGCTAACCCATGGTTACCCCAAATTAATGAATCTCATCAATGGCAACACAGAATTCGCCAACCCATTTGGTATTGGGCAGGCGCCTTCACTTTTTTTGGCCGTTGTGGCCGAATTTATATGCCCGCTATTGATCATTATTGGTTTTAAGACCCGATGGGCTGCCATACCCACCGCAATTACCATGTTCGTTGCCGGTTTTATGATTCACGGTGCTGATCCATTCGGCACAAAGGAAAAAGCTTTGCTTTACCTTACCGTATTTGTGGTTATAATGCTATTGGGGCCTGGCAAATACAGCGTGGATAAAAAGTAACAATCGTTTAGATTATTTCAGATAGGAGTTCTTTCAACAGATCGGCCTGTGCCATGTTACTGGCTCCTACTCCTTTACTTTTTAAATCCAATACCCTTAAATTAGAGATGATGCCACTTACCCTTTTCATGGGATAGTTTCGAGCCGCCACAACATACTCATTTACAAAATATGGGTTTACACCGAGTACTTTGGCCACATTCCCGGGAGAATGGTCGCTCAGTCCATGATATTGCAATAATTGCGTGAAAAATGTATTCAGAAGGGTTATGGTGACCACAAAAGGGTTGTCCTTGGGATTTTGGGCAAAATAATCAATGATCCTGGACGCTTTTTTTACGTTGCGCTCTCCGATCGCCTTCTTCAATTCAAAATTATTGAAATCCTTGCTAATGCCAATATGCTCTTCGATAAGGTCGGGCGTAATTTCCGTTGATGGAGGCACGATCAACGTGAGTTTGTCCAGCTCGTTGCTTATTTTGCTCAGATCCGTGCCCAAAAACTCCACTAGCATAACACAGGACTTGGGCGATATTTTATATTTTTTGCTGGCCAAGGTTCTTCTGATCCAATCCGCCACCTGATTATCGTACAGTTTTTTGCTCTCAAAGAGCTCTCCCGTTTTTTTAATGGTCTTGTACAACTTTTTTCGCTTATCCAACTTTTTGTATTTGTAGCAAAGCACAAGAATGGTGGTCGGTTGGGGGTTCTCTGCGTAAGAGGATAAATTTTCTATGGTTCTGGAAAGATGCTGCGCCTCTTTTACGATCACAACCTGGTATTCTGCCATCATCGGGAACCTCTTGGCATTGGCAACAACTTCGTCCACCGTGGTATCCTTCCCGTACAACACCATCTGATTAAACCCTTTTTCGTCATCTGTCAGCACATTTTCTGCAATGTACTGGGAAATTCGGTCAATATAATATGGCTCCTCTCCCATCAAAAAATAAATGGGTTTTGGATTGCCCTTATTGATTTCCCCTACGATCTCTTTTACTTTGTCCATTCAAATTATATCACCAGTTTTGTAAAATGCAAGATTTGAACTTTCCACCTTATTCGTTCCGAATCAAAAATAGCCAAAATAGGCAGTACATTTTCGATGGGATACGTAAAAAATTTGTGGTCCTCCAACCCGAAGAATGGGTCCGGCAACATGTGCTTCGGTATCTGGTGTTCACAAAAAACTACCCGAAGAGCCTGATCAATGTGGAAAAACAACTTACCATAAACAACTTAAAAAAACGTTACGATGTGGTCGTGTTCAATCCCGACGGTTCTATTTTTCTATTAATAGAATGTAAAGCTCCCGAGGTGAACATTACCCAAGCGGTTTTTGATCAGATAGCTCGGTACAACCTACAATTAAAATCCAAATATCTAATGGTCACCAATGGGTTGGCGCATTATTATTGCGAAATGGATCATAAGAATGAAAAATACATGTTTTTAGAGGATATTCCTGAATTTAGCCGTTAATTTGCCTCCGTTTTGAAAATCGCCGTAGTCATACTCAATTGGAATGGAGAAGCTCTGCTGGAGAGATTTCTTCCCTCTGTGATGGAGTATTCCCAAGGTGCCGATATTTATGTAGTGGACAATGCGAGCACCGATGGTTCGGTAGATTTTATAAAACAACATTATCCCACGGTAGGCATTGTACAAAACAGCACCAATGGTGGTTTTGCAAAGGGCTATAACGACGGGTTGAAGAACATAAAGGCAGATATCTTCTGTTTGCTCAATTCCGATGTTGAAGTAGCCCCTGATTGGTTGGGGCCTATAAAAAAGGCCTTTGAAACACTTCCGAATGCGGCCATAATCCAACCAAAAATATTGGATTTGAACAAAAGGGACCATTTTGAATATGCAGGGGCGGCGGGAGGTTTCATCGATATGTTCGGTTACCCCTTTTGTAGAGGAAGGGTCTTCCAGACCATAGAAAAGGACGAAGGCCAGTATAACGATATCCAAGAGGTATTCTGGGCGACAGGTGCCTGTATGTTTATAAGAAGTGAGGTTTTTAGATCGCTTAATGGGTTTGATGAAGACTATTTTGCCCACCAAGAAGAAATAGACCTATGTTGGAGAGCAAAAAATGCCGGACATAAAGTGTATTATGTAGGCCATAGCCACGTGTACCATTTAGGAGGCAGCACCTTATCCAATATGAATCCCAAAAAAACCTTCCTTAATTTTAGGAACTCCCTCTACTCCATAACCAAAAACCTTCCAAGAAAAAAGGCGCTTCCTTTGGTTTTTGCCCGCTTATTGCTAGATGGTATCGCTGCTCTGCGTTTTATTTTTCAATTGAAGTTCGATCACTGTTCCGCTATCTTAAAAGCTCATTTAAGTTTTTACGCTAACTTTACAAAAATGTACAAAAAGCGCGAAAAAGCTAATTTTTTATTAAAGTACTACGCCGCGACATCCATAGTATGGTCTTATTTCGTACATCAGGTAGAGAATTTTAACAATTTAGTAAAAGATTAACGAAGCCGAAATATAGGGACCTTGCTTTTTATCTAATTTTGGTGTAGTTTTTTAACATTTGATAAATCTAACAATCCTTAAATTATATTCTGAACTATGAAAAAAGTTTTTCTAGGAGCATTGGCAATGACAGTTCTATTATCTTCTTGTGTATCGCAGAAGAAATATTCCGAACTAGAGGCCAAACACAAAGAAACCCAAGACCTATTGAATTCTGCAACCGTTAAACTAAACGATTGCTTGGAAGAAAAAGCAACTGCAGACTCTAGGCTAAAAACCCTCGAAGACCAAAATGCCTTCCTTAAAGCAAACAACCAAGAGCTCATCAACAACATGGGCAACTTGACCACCCTTACCACTAAAGGTGCCGAGAACCTTGAAAAATCTTTGGAAAGTCTTCGCGAGAAAGACCTTACCATCAGAAAATTACAAGATGCCGTTACCCGTAGGGATTCTGTAAACCTTGCCTTGGTTCAGAGTTTAAAAGGTGTATTGGGCAACTTGGATGATGAGGACATTGAGATCAGCGTAGAGAAAGGTGTTGTTTTCGTTTCCATCTCCGATAAATTGTTGTTTAGAAGCGGAAGCTACAACGTAACCAACGCTGCTAAAGAAGTACTTGGTAAAGTGGCGAAAGTCGTAAACAACAAGCCTGACTTTGAGTTTATGGTAGAAGGACACACGGATAACGTGCCAATTAAAACCTCCGAACTAGCAGAT